>JAAUYM010170460.1_pt1 | contig 25893 bp, 25 predicted proteins | sample 7278001 | NCBI WGS metagenome assembly JAAUYM01 (sample SAMN14350224, study PRJNA611818) | marine sediment metagenome | isolation source: surface marine sediment (1.8m) | place: French Polynesia: Moorea | collected 2018-08
AACAATGGGTTAAAAACTCCCGTTTTTTTCTTCATTTTTCCTTAATAGCCACGTCTAACCTGGTACTAACGAGAAGGCGCCTCCTGAAGAGAATTAAAATTTTCAAAAAAAAAAAAAAAAAAAAGGAAAGAAAAAAGAAAGAGAAGAAAGAAGTTTGAAGAAGAGGTTTTCAGGACTCTTCTAAGAAAATCTTGGCCTGCGAGGCGGTTTTTTTCTCTCTTATTTAACGGCTTTTGTCTTTGCTGGAAAGAGTCGTATTGTCCGAATTTAGTAGATGCTTTCACTACTATTTCCAAACACTCATACTCGTACATACTCAGGTAAAACGGAGAATGTCTATTCTATCCTTTTTTTTAAGGGCACAGACGCCGAAGTCAAAAATCGCAGAATTATTTCTCAGGAATCCATTGCTCCCTCCTTTCCTCAACGCTTATCAGCGGCCCAATTGCCTGTCGACAATGGGAGAGTAAAGAGAGGGTCTCTCAGGCTCTTTATGGGCGCCTGAAAGAGAGAGAGAGAGAGAGAGAGAGAGAGAGAGAGAGAGAGAGAGAGAAGAGAGAGAGAGAGAGAACATGCAACTCCCCTCTCTTGGCCTTGATCGCCGTAACCTCCTCCTTCCTCTCACCGTGTGCAGGGAGCGAGAACTGAGGCTTAGTAGGTCGGGGATCAGCAGTCAACTACTACTACTACTACTAGCATGAGCATTCCCTCCCCGACAGTGCACCTTTCGTACACGTGTACGGACAATTGTACGTGTTACACTACTTCTCTCTCGAACGGTAGATTGTCTTTTTTTTCGGTCCATTTAATGCTTCGGTTCTCAGCAACAGAGGAAAAGAAGGAACAATAAAACATCCAAGGTCAGGTCTTTTGTGCAGCCTTCGGCTGTGTACCGTACCCTAGGCGGCCTGTGGAAGGAATCACGGACAAGAATGTATTTTGGTTCACTTCACTTCTTTCTCGAGCCCCATTTCCGACCTCCACCGTGGTTAGCAAACTTATAATATTATCAGGAGAGCTCACAACTCTACGTCCGCACCCTAGGGAGCTGTATCTCTTCTTCTCTCCAGTTTCCTTTTAGGCTCGCCTCTTCCCTTTCCCCACAACTTTCTCTCCCCTTCCCTTTGCTCTTTGTAGCCTCCCCTTTTTTCTTTCTTTCAAGCATCGTTTTATATCGGCTTCCTCACATCGGTGAGAGAGATAGAAGGAGGAAAGCAGAAAAGTAGCAAGGACGGATAATGGGAAAAGGGGAGAGGTAGTTGTTATTGGGGAAAAGATTTCGCCTCCCTTTTACTGCAAGATCTTTCTTCACTCATATAATAAAACTGGCAGATTTTCTATCTTAGCATCACTGTACCGCTATAATAATTAAGGCTTTGTAGGTACTATGCCTTTAAGGCCTTTTACCGCCATGTTCGCCCCATGGAGTGCAGGCTATTTTTTCTCTCTCGGTAGGATGCCCTTTATTAGATTCCATTGAGATTGCTTGCTCCCTCTCTCCTTCCCTTCAATCTCTGACTTCCTCTTGTCCGAGCCGACCGCGGCCTTCAAGCTCTGCCTTTACTCCCCTTGCTTCGTCTTTTCCCCCCAGTATTTTGCACTATCTTTTCAACCTTTTCTTCTTTTTTTCCCCTACCCCTCTACCCGACAGGATTTTTTTTCGGAAGAATCGTACCAAATCCCTGCCATTCCCAAAAAAAGTGTGTGTGATTATTAATTTTGTACTCTCTCGATCTCTATTTCACTGGAGTAATGATGTGTAATTCTTAAGGAAATGTGGTAAATGGTGGAATACACACCGGCTGATTTTTAACAGCTGTCAGTATTCCACCAGAAACTGTATGACAATCCCAGGAAAAAGTGGAATTTGCCACTGATATACAATAGAATACACGCAGGATTTGCTGATTAACCCAAAAATCCTGTTGGGTACCTGGTGAGACGAGGGGCCTTCACTTCCATTGTCCGACGGCACAAGGAAGAAGAAAAAAAGCTAAATGCAGTAAGGAGTAGCATCAGGCGAGAAATAGGAGGCGTTGCCCGCTGGAGCTATTGTTACACGAATCAATGAGGGTAGACCCGATATATCTTAACCGAATAGAGTGCGATGAGTTAAATCGGCATACACTGACTTGTCCTCTCTTCTCTCTCTTTTTTCCAGGGAAAGAAGAGGAGGCCCGAGTGCACCAACACATGCATGTCGTCGCTCAGAGACAGGTAAGTCAAGTGCGCAGCGCACCCCCGTCACCCACCGTGGCAGAGCTCAGATTTTTACTTTGCCGCCAAAATCTACTGCTCTTTACGTTTATTGACTCTCTTTTTATACGCGGTCATCTCGTCTGAAAAGAAAGGGAGAGACCCTCCTGGTAAATGTAATTGAAAACGGTTTCACTGCTGCCTGGCTTCCAATTCTCTTATCGGGAGGAGAATCCTAGTACTCCACTTCCCCCCCTCTCTCTCTGCCTCTCTAGGCCGCGGTCGTAGCATCGGCAAATCGACCATGGGCAAGTGAGAGAGAGAGGCCGACGATTGCGCACGATACCACTTCTTCTTCCTCCCCCTCCTCCTTCTCTTTGCCGTGCTACTGCCAGTGCCAGTGCCACCCCCATAAAAAACAGAAATGCTCCCTCCTCCACTCACAATCTCGTCTGCTCTCGAGTTGTGGTGGGTGGGAAAGGATCAATCCTCCTCCCCCGTCCTGTGTAGTTGTGCTGTAGGTAGTACCCTACTACGTATATCTGTTCTGCTGCGACAGACGACAACCAACTTTTCTATAAGTCTCTTTGGTGTAAGTGGACGTTGTCATTGGATAGCAGCATCCTTATTAGCGCATGTAAATGAGATCTGTTTTAAAAGCATCTTTAAGACCAACACTGCCTGCTCCCCTCCGTCCGCTATCTCCACTCTGCGGTGGTTTTCACAAGTGCCAGCGAGTCTCGGATTTCCACACCCACAATCAAGTTGTTTTGAGGTCCTTGGCACAAAGCCTCTTTCCTCCTCCTCTTGGATGCCCCTCCAGTACACCTACTACGACTACTACATACTATACCGTATGTATACTACAGTACTACGTACAGTACATCCAGTTTTTGCAACCGTTTCTGTTCTTCTCCTCTTCCACTCTTTTGCGCTTAAATCCCTTGGAAAAGAAAGATTATCTCTCTCTCTTTCTCTTTCTCACTCCCCGCTTCTTACTATATATCCTCCGAGAGAAAAGTAGAGGGAGAAGAACATCACCCTCTTTCCTTCTCTTTCTCTTCTCGATCGAATTCGGATTTTGCTTGTCTCTCTTTGGTCGGAGCGGTAGAAAAAGGAAGAAGGGGAAAGGATTTCTTCCTTCTCGAAAAGTGTTACAGATTGAACAAAGGAAAGTCGATCGTGTGGAGCCAGAAGAGAGAGAGGGGGAAAGGAGATGCAGGAAAATATATTGTACCTATGTATCCTGTAGCACAAGTCCCATAATTCTGTTCCTGTTTCACTAGAGGATGTCAAAATTATGATTGCTGATTCTTGGGCAATAACTAGTACAAGAGTACTACTGTATATAGGAAAAGGAACACTTTAGCAAGTGTATACTAAGAGCAAGTCTGAGATAACCGTTCGTCAAACTTCTTTGTACGCCTAACTGTCACAAACTTTCAATAGAAGCTGTTAGCAGGCGTCGGCGATGCTTTATGGTGGCATAATCGCCCCCTGCAAACCCAAGGTGACAAATGACAAGCTAAGCTTTAATCCAAGAGGGCAAGAACTTTCCCTTCTTTCCCTTGTCATCTCATCAGCTATCTCAATCTCCTGCGCGTGTTCAGTCTGAATGCCATTGCTCCAACACACTCTGCTGGCATCGGTCTGAGATGCGACAATACTGTCTCCCCCCCTCCCTTTCCCCACCCCACTCTTCTTTGCTGCAGACCCCCCTTTTCTGAGCTCCTTGTTCCTCCACAGACAAGAGTGCAGAGAGTGAGTGGGCCGCGAGGCAAGGAAGCAGGAGCTGGAGGAGCCAGCTGGGAGGAGGAGGAGGAGGAGGAGGAGGAGGAGGAGGAGGAGGAGGATTTGGGACAAGAAGGCGCCTCTCTCTCTTCCCTTTCTTCCTTTCCTTGCAGCCCCACTCGGGTCCTTTCCCTTTCCTCCGTCCATTCCCCCTCCTTTCTTCACCGCTTCTTTCCGGTGTCGGTTCCCCCTCCCCACTCTCTCTCTCTGCCGAAGAAGGGCCTCCCCACTTTTCTCCTTCTCCAACCAGGCGTCTATCGTGACGGATCGACCAAAGATGCAGCAAAGAAAGTGTTGTCACAACTCATTTTTTTTCTTGCGTCCTCCAACTCCCCCCTCCCCCTCCGTTAATAGGAGGACTGAGGAGAGGAGAAAGTGAGAAGGGGACTTTCCAACTTTGTCTATGGGAGACAGCTAAGCAAATTTTGGGGATAAGAGAGGACGAAGGTGGCCTCGAAAAGAGAGAAGCAAGAGAAACTTTTGCCATCTCTCAGCACCCTAATAAGCTTATGTCAAGAGTTTTTTTTCCCTCGTTGAGCCATTATTTTTTCCATCATTTTTTGGAGGCTCCTTCCTTCTTGTTCATCTTCTCAAGATGTGTGTGTGTACCCTGACAAAGACTTTATTGCATTTATCATGATTTCATCTCATTTTTAGTATGACAAGCTCTCTTCAACCAGCTTTCTGTGAAACGCGTGACAATTGGAAAAGGGGGTAATTCCAAATAGCGCTAAATACGTAGTAGTACGTACAACATCTGTTTTCTGAATGTTTCGTTTCATTTGCTGTTGTCCTCACACAAGAAAAATAGAACAAGCAGCCTTGTTAGTTTAGTGGCAATCTCTTTAACTTATAATTAATTGCCTTCCTGTAGATGAGATAAGGAAGGAAAAAAGTCTTTAATTAGAAACTCATCTTTTTTTGAAGGAGGAAAGCAAATGCGCAATTATTGCCTCATGTCCTGAAAACGCGCTCGGAGGCAGAATCAGGTCATTTCCCAGCCTCCTTCCCATCCTCCCTTCGCTTCTCCTCTCAGCTACTATACCTATCTCTCTTCCTTTCTTCTCTCACCTCTTCCTTCTCTTCCCCTCTCGACCTCGTTTGCATAAAAAGGAGCTTCTCTTCCTTCTTTCCTTCCTTCCCCTTGAACCATTGAGATCCTGCCAGGTGAAAACAAGTCGGTGGGAGAAGAAGCAGCTATTATACTTGTGCACATCTCACTTGTCTGCATTCATTCTTCTCTTCTTCCCGAGGAAGGAAGAAGAAGGCACTTTAACTTTTGTTTCTGACATTCAAGTCGGAAACGCGAAAGTCTTTTTTTTTTTGCTAAAGTGGTTCTAGCAGTTCCGGATTTGGGGGAGGAGGAAAGTTAGGGAAAGTGAAGGGGAGAGGGAAGCCTGGTTTAAGCCAATCCTTTCCAAAAGTGCAGTGTGGTAATTTAGTTTTCGTCGCTTACAGTGCGGCTGTGTGTACATATGATTAGGAGCCCTCGCTGTCCTAGTTGAGTGTTTGGATTCTGTGTTGAAAGCCAATATCCACCAGCTAAAGAGGAGAGGTAGGAGGGAGAGCTAGAGCAGAGAACCGAAGAAAGGTTGGAAACATTTCTCCCCCTTCCTCCCACCCCTCCCCCTCGGGACTTTCCACTGTCGAGGCTCAGATTTCACGGTAGGCAAACAGCCTTTTACAGGTCTGCGCTTCATGTACAGAATATGAAATCGGAGGGCAGAAAGGCAGGCGAAGGGGGGACTCATTTCAGTGGCAGGGCGGCGAACGGTGGCTTGTGAGGCTACGCCCGTCCGTCGTATTAGTTTTTATGGTCTTCTACCCGCCTCAAGCACTCATCCCAGCGCATACAAAAACAAAGATCGTCTCTCTCTCTCTCTCTCTTTTCTTGCTCTGACTTGATTTCCCCCTCTTAATTCTTATTACCAGATTGAAGATCTCCGCTTGGAACTGCAGCGCAAGGAGCAGGAGCTGATGCAGATGCAGGCCAAGATGAAAACTGTTGAGGAGCAGCACGCGGACTTCCAGAAGCACATCGCAGTCCTCAAGGAGTCTCTCATCGCCAAGGAGGAGCACTACAACATGCTGCAGATCGACGTGAGTGATATCTTTCTCCTTGGCGAGTCAAACAGAATTTTAATAGTTAATGAACGCAGAAAACTTTTTTCTTGCTGTGTACAAAATTAGTCCCAGTTTTGTTTCCGGATGCAAATAGAGGAGGCAAGGCAAGAGTAGAAGGGGGGAATCGCTTTCTCTGGCTCTCCCTCCCCATTCCACTTTCCCCTCTGGCAAAGCGGGAAAGAGGGCACAATAAACTGTTTTATTCGCTCTGGTGGAGACGCACGTGAGCGAACCACGACAAAAAAAGAGGGGAAAGGGCTTTCTGCCACTTTTTGCATGGACGTGCGTGGGATCAACTTTGTTTTCCCCATGTCTCCTCGGTGAAAAATGAAGAGGAGCAAGAACTACCTCTTTTTTGTTCCTTCTCCTAGCAAAAGACCTCCATTCCCATACATAAGCACTGGCTCTATGAAGGAAGGACGGAGAAATATTTTGAATTGCGTACCTCCAAAGGTGTTACTTTTTTAGTTTTTTTAGTGCTAGTTTTCCGTCATTTACTACTGTAAGTTTTATTTTTTCTATCCAGTCCAAACAAACAAACACACTAGTACAGTACAAATAAAATTGATCAAAACATGTGAATCCCATGTTTTGCAAAATGCGGACTCCTTCCTCCCCTAAAAAAAAATCACACTTGCTACCTTTGCTCGCACAGGTTGACGAGCTCCGCGGGAAGCTCGAGGAGAAGAACAAGATGATCGAGAAGAAGACCCAGGCTGCCCTGACGGCGACGCAGGACAAGAACAGGGTGTCCAACGAGGTGTCTGAGCTGCGCGACCAGGCGGACATCAAGGAGAGGAAGCTCAGCGTCCTGCAGAGGAAGATCGAGAACCTGGAGGAGCTGATGAAGGAGAAGGACAGCCAGATCGAACTGTCCAGGTCCAAGCTGAACGCGGTCCAGGCGCAGACCTACACTTCGGAGGGGACGCTCACCAGCCTGGAGGAGGCGCTGACCGACAGGGACAAGCAGATCAACCAGCTGAGGGAGCAGCGGGACCGCGCCGAGAAGGACAACAAGGAGGAGAAGGAGCTGCACGACAGGGAGATCTCGGACTACAAGATGAAGATCCACACTCTGGAGTCGGAGGTAAAAAAAAAAAAAAGGAGAAGAGATAACTTGCAGGAGGGCAAGCAAACAAACAAAAAAAATCAGAGAAAATATTGCCCAAAATTTATTTCCGATTTCGGTTCGTCTCTTTAAGGTGGAGAAGCTCCAGGTGCGCCTGGAGAAGGCCTACACGGAGAAGGACAAGCTGGAGGCGAAGCTGGAGAACTCCCAGTCGGAGCTCGGGAAGAGCAAGGCCGAACTGGAGAAGGTCCACGGCGACTCCAGCTACCGGTACAGCGACTACAACGACTGGAGGCAGAAGTTCACCAAGTCCGAACTGGAAGTGGACAGACTCAGGTGAGGAGGGACGCGGCAAAAAAAAAAAAACACAATCGAAAAGCTTTCACTTCACCCTGTTTCCTCAAGAGTGACAACCATTGTTCCCACAAAAGGGGGGGGGAAGGAAGAAGGGTGGAAGAAAGAGGACATCGGGAAGCGAATGGCCCTTCCTCCTGCTGTATCCGGTCTGTCTGTGTAGTAGTAGACCTCTTAGCTTGGTCGGCCACTGCGTGCGAAGAAAGGGGCTGGGTGGGGGACCTTCGTTAACTCAGCCAAGTGGCGGCGGACGGCCAAGAAAGCCCGTCGTAGCACTTCATTAAGGTGGGGAGGGGCGCAGGGAGAACAGAGGAGGTGGTGACGCTTGATATAGCACGTACTACACACGCTTAACATGCAACATGTCTTCCAGACAAGAGAACGAGCGCCTGCACATGGAGCTGGACCGCGTGTCCCGCGAGGCCCGGGAGGTGGTCTTCCGAGAGCGCAGCCGGGAGCGAGACCGGGACCGCGACCGGGACCGGGACCGCGAGCGGGAGCGCGAGCGGGAGCGCAGCCGTGGACGCGGGGCCTCCCCGGACCGGGAGGAGAGGGAGAGGGAGAGGGAGCGCGAGAGGGAGAGGGGCTACCGGGACGCCAGGGCGGCCATGGAGATGGCCAAGCTGCAGGACGAGCTGGACAAGGTGACGACGGAGCTGCGGAGGGCGCAGGCGGAGATCAGGCTCAACCAGTCGGACTACGACAGGTCGCACGTCGAGATCGAGCAGATGCAGGAGAAGGTGAGGATCGCACCTAGTACTGTTACGTAGCACGTTAGGACTTCACGGTGCGTTAAGGATACCATCACAGAACAAGGGCGTGGATGGAGCTCTCTCTCTCTCTCTCTCTCTCTCTCTCTCTCAGCTTAAGACTATAATTACGTACTAAATATTTTACATATGCGAACAGAGCACAAAGGGTTTTTCCCGATATCTTGTCACCGTCCTCTCTCAATTGAAATCTAAGGGGGGCAGAAACCCTCTTTTTTCTGCTATTGTCTTTGCAAAGGCCTAGCAAAAAAAAGAAACCCTAAGGTTTTAGTTATATAGTGCTTGTTCTCTCCCATCTCCATGGCTTGCAGTTTGGCGCCTTGCCGGGGATAACAAATCGTTCTCTTCGCCAAGGGCGCTGCACCTATTTTAGCCTAATTAATATTGATTGACAGGACGAACCATCAACGTAGCACGTAAAAGAAAATGAGGAAGAGAATGGACGAGGCGAAAAATAGAGCACGCGAGGAAGAAATAGGGTGGGAGGCAGGAAGAGAAAGGTGGGAGAGAGAGAGAGGCGGGGGGGGTGAAGAAGAAGGGATGTCATCTCTGTGCCATCACTTTGTGTTTCGGACATCATGACTGATGAACAGAGAAGGATGACTGACACCGCTAGAAGATGGTTTTGGAGATCACCTGCCATATTATAGTAGTATAGCCTCCTTTCACGGGTTTCTCTCTCTCTCTCTCTCTCTCTCGCAGGTGGAGAAATCCCAGGGTGAGATCTACCGGCTGCGTGCCAAGCTGGAGAGCACCCAGACGGAGAACGAGAACCTGCAGGACGAGATGGAGAAGATGCAGCAGGCGGTGAACCGGTCCTACTCGGACAGGGACAAGATCGTCTCCGACCTGGACAAGATTCGAGAGGACCTGGAGCGCTCGCAGGCCTCCGCCGGGAAGTACCAGCTGCAACAGGAGAAGACCCAGCAGGCGCTGGAGAAGGCGCAGAACGACTTCGACAGGCTGCAGGAGAAGTTCGAGAGGGCGCAGAACGACACCAGGAGGGTGAGTGGAGACGGCCGGCTTGTATGTATGTAGCGCGCTTGGCATTGCAATGTACAACTATTAGTACCGCTAGTAGTTGTACATTAATATATGTATTAACTATTAACTATTAACACGCTAACATTTATCCGTGAATGCCCATGCTGTCTTGCCTCCTTCGTTTCCCCAACATGCCACAGTGCGTACAGGGCCACCCCCACCCTCCACCCCCTGGTTCCTTCCCCTCCTCCTTTTTTTTCTCTGGTGGCACCACCCTCAACCTCTTCATCCATCCGTCGTCTAACCGTGTCGTCGATCGGCACGAAACTTGATTGCACGATTAAAGAAATCCTCGATTCCCGATATTTTTGTTCCCTTTTTTTTTCTCCTTCGATCCTGCTTTAGTACGTACGAGTAGTACACACGTGGAATGAGTCAAGAAAAAAGACAGATCAAAACACAGCTGCTCTCATCCCTTTTTACTTTTTGAATCACTACCCACTTGGTGAAAAAAAAAGCTTGTCATGATTAATCGCACCGCACTAAGTCGCCGTAGTTACAGTAGTGACCCTTTTTTTTAAACATGAAGGTATGCACACCTTCAATTACTTTGTGCAGCTTTTTAGTTACTTATACTTGTAGTTGATAGTTCGCCTCCTACGCTTATGCGATCCACGAACAGCAACTTGCCCCCAGGGTCCCCCAAGGACGCCCACGTTAAACCCTCCCTCCCTTTTAATCCCGCAGAATTCCTCTTGCCACCGTGTGACTGTCACAAAAGGCCGAGGGGAGGAGGAAAGAGGACTCGCCTTTTCCTCGTGCCTTAGATGAGCATTGAGCACCTCTTAGTGGAGTGGTTGAGGCAGCCATTGACATTCTTTACGCATAGTTTCGCCTGCCCTCCCCTCCACCCTGCCCCCGTCTCTCTCTCCGACCCACTTTTCCTTTTCAGTAACTCCCGGCGTTCTCCCGGCCCCTCCCCCCTCCCCCCACTCTCCACCTCCCCTTCATTCAGGGGGAAGGAAGTTGCCCACGTTGCAGCACTTGAATTCAAGAGATGCCTTTCTTTTCACTATTATTTCCGGCCTCCTTTGCTGCCTACAATCTCTTCCTCTTTCACCCCGCAGCCTCTCATGCCCGCTGAAAGAGAAAGGGCTTAAAAAAGGAAGCGAGTGCGACCCATTCGTTACTGGGAAGGAGGGGGGGGGTCGATATCTAAACGAGACGAAATATGACATCCCCCTTTCCACTCAGTAGAATTAAAACTCACTCTTCGTATTTCTTCTCTCTTCTCGCCTCATGTCCTCCCCCTCCTCTCCCACCCAAAAAAACTGCTTTCAGGTGTTGCGGTCGTCGTCGCAGAGCTGCACCGTGTTCTTGCAGGAGCTGAGGCGCAATTGTTCTCAGGTAGCTCGGCTGGCCAATGTGCAGGCGGCGGCAGCAGCATGGACTAACTGTGTCCCAACAACCCCTCCACCGTCAACAACGTCACGACACTAGAAAGACACTCTCGCACCTCTCTCGTTGTGTGCTTCCCTTCCCATCTGCTCCTAGTTATGTACTGCACGCAACAGGAGCAGCCTTGCCATGACGGCATAATCTTCCTCTCCTCCCCCTCTAAAAGCTATTTTTTTAATCAAATGTACAAGATCTAGAAAGTTAATTAATTAATGGCCTTGTCTTGGATATTGCTGCTGGTGCTCTCACACACGACGACAACCCATCTGCCTTATTTCTTTGTTTTTCTTTACCGTATGTATGTGCATGATGACTGATGTCTCAAATTTGCCCACTGGAAGCACTGTGTACGTATACTGTACAGCTTTTTTTAATGGTTTATCACAGCTCAATTTGATATTAGTACAAATTAGTTAAGTGGACTTTAGTATCCTCCTCTTGGGTCTAGCAAGTCCTGTTCCATCACTGCTCTCTTCTTCGCTGTCGTTACTTCCATTTTGCGCACATTTTTCGCCACTTCTTCTCGGACTACCTTTTTTCTATTTCTCTACTTCCATTTCAGTAATATGACTCTACGTATAGTACACTCTGAAGGAAGGAAGGAGGGAAGGAAAGAAGGAAGGAAGGAAGGAAGGAAGGAAGGAAGGAAGGAAGGAAGGAAGGAAGGAAGAAAGAAAGGAGAAGAACAAATGTATTCAGCTGGACTTAACCTTCTTTTCTTTCCTCCCTCTGAGACGCCACTGGCCATCTTGAAAGCAGCAGGAGCTCTGGTGGCGCTCAGGCCCGTCTTCTCTTCCCGCTTCCCCCCCCCCTTGGGCTCTCTACCTACTTTTCCTACCACTTTCCCCTACTCGAAAAGACCAAACTGAATAGGAACAGGATGCGCATGCGGCAGAGAGACACTTTCTGTAGAAACTTACCCCGTAGTGAAACCAGAAAGGGGGAAGATTTTGCGGTGAGAAAGCTGCTTAAAGAACTTTTAAAGGCTTACTATGTCAACTCGATGTAATCTAGTGGATATTATCATTTTTCTCTGAATGCTTCATATACTCTAGTTACTACTCTTGAAGTCAGCTGCTCGAAAAGAAAAAGGGTCTTCTTTCTCACTTTCTCTCCCTCCCCTACCATTTTGGTGACTCCAGAAAAAGGGAAGAAAAATTGGAAGTAGGCACGCACGTCCGCTCTCTCTCTCTCTCTCCTCTCTGCTCCTTCTTCCAAGTTCTCATTTCCTCGACCCTCCCCTTCGCACTTCTCATGATATCACTCCAAGAAGCTCTTTAATCCGCCGTCTCTTCCTTTCCTTTTCTCTTTGCCCAACGACCCTGATGCCCTTGCCATTGCCAAGAGAGCCCCCCTCCCCCCTCCCCCCTCCCTCTCCCCCTCCCCCACACTAATGCGATGACCGCCGTGTACGCACAGACACACACATCCCTATCCCCGTTCTTCTTCTCTGCCTTCTTGCAGATCCAGGCCGACAAGGAGAAGCTGCTTTACGAGCTGGACAACCTGCAGAACCAGCTTGAGAAGGCCCAGCTGAGCTCCAACCGCTTCCAGACCGAGAGGGAGGACTTCCAGATGGATGCCGACAGACACAGGGAGAAGTGCGAGAAGCTCCAGGTGGGTTGGTGCAATGGGACGCAATGGGGTGGGACGCATGACGTGTACTGCTACCGTAGGTACTACCGGTAGCACATGTGTACACACACCCACAGCCCTTTCCCCGCCCTCCTCCACTCCTCCTGCATCAGCCAGATTATATCTACATAGTACAGTCAATGTTAGCGTAGTCGTCTCACACGATCTCTGCAGAAGAAAGAAATTAAAAGTATCTCTTGCCCTCTTTCTTCTTCGCTACTACACTAATATCTCTTCTCTCCCTCCCCCTCTTCCACTTTTTTGCTATTTCTCGATGGCCTCTCTCTTTCTTTCCTAGAAGGAAAGCAGCTGTGCTTATTGTTTCGGTGTCGACCTAGCCTCTTCCTCCTTTTCTTGGTCTCGGATGCCCACTGCCTCAATCTCTCTCTCTCTCCATTTCTTCTTCCACCTTCTTTCCTTCTCTCCAACTCGATCCCACCTCCGCATTCCAAAGCAGGCCCTCTTCTCCTTCCCTTTGAGCCACTAGGCTCATGTGTGTATGTAGACCTTAATGATCTCTTCTGCTAGCGGCTACACTTGACCATCATATAGTGGTCTCTCTCCATCCCCCGTCCCCTGAACGAGCCACTCTTCTGTTTCTCTTCCCCAGCTCTTGCTCTTGCTTATCTGTACCTCCTACAACACACTACAGTACATTGTGTACTCGTACTACTAACCTTACTACCGTACTTGCCTTATAACGTGACGGCTTCAAAAGATCATTTTTCTTGGTCACTTTGGAACGCGTCGCTACCTCAGCTACTTGCTCACCACTTTCCACCTTTCATAAAAGAATCTAAAAACCTACACAGTAAATATTTTTGTCGACAAGAGGCAGGCTATCAACTCCAGCTTACTATACTACGTACATACTATGTACGTATGTACTGTACAGTACAAAACAAAGATCCTTTTCCTCCCCTGTATCCCGCTTTCTCCCATTTTTCTCCCTCGGCGTTGCTGTCAATTCGGGCCCGACATTTTCAGACTGCGCTGATGCGGCTGCAAAGCGAGAAGGACAAGGTGGAGACGGACATGCTGAAGCAGCAGGAGAAGGCCACCATCCTGGAGGCTTCGGTGCAGAAGGCGCACAAGGACCGAGAGAACCTCCAGGCGGAGATGGAGATGCTGCTGGACAGGATCAACAAGCTCTCGGAGCTGCTGGACAAGGCCAGGGTAGGTGCAGGTGGCGAGCGAGCGATCGCACTCATCAGGTTTAAGGAAGACGTGGGAAGGGGAAGGGAGGAAATCTAGGGAGGGATGCGTGCTTGCGTAGGTTGTTGGGTAATCGGAACCATTTCCGACTTTCCCCTCTTTCTCTGCGCGATAGCTCAATGTTTACCCTCCTTCAACCAACTCTTATACTGCTCTCTCCTTTGCCACTCTCGCCGCGACCAAACATGATCTTTCTCCCTCTCTCTCTCTCTCTCCCCCTCCACTGCAGTTCCCCCCGCTGCTCGTTTAAATGAGTGAATGTGTATACACAACCCATCCCTGCTTGCTATAAAGACCATCTATCACCCTTTCCCTCCTCTTCCAACATAATAATAATCACCCTTTATAAACATGCTTACCGTACCCTAAAAAAAATCAGCCTATATTGAATGTCAAAGTAAATAAGACAGCCTCAATCTTGAACAGAAAAAATATTTTTTCCTCTGCTGCATAAGTAGAGAGGGTGTGGTGCTGTACATACGTACCGTATGTATGCGCCAATTGCCTTCGCCTTTCTTTGCCGCAATGGTGTCTCCCAGCTGCAATGAAAGCAAGGCAGGGATATTTGAAACGAGAGACACGCTCTTCTGTCGAATTTTTAAATCTCTGGGTGGTGTCAAATCCTCCCATACTTTACTTTACTTTCAATAATGCGTTGCCCCACCCCCATCCTCAAAAAGTCTTAGTGTACGAGAAGTATCGTCTGGACTCGCTAGAATGCATCAACAGGCAGGGTTTCTTTCTACCTCGTATACATACAGTACCGTACTACTACCATTCCGACAGCAGGCGTGACGTACAACGGTTGTAAATGTCCCCTCCCGGTCCCTTAATTCTTCCATGTCCCTCCCTTCCAGCGCGAGAAGGAGGAGACGATTGTTGAGCTGGAGACGGCGAGAGACCGGCTGGAAATGGCCCAGGCCTCGCACAACCGCACTGCCGAGGAGAAGGAGATCACCAGCAAGGAACTGGAGAGACTGCTGGAGAAATATGACCGGTGAGTTGTGGTCTAGCTTTACAGTAGTCCTTTCACCTCAAGGAGGGGTGTGTGGCTTGTGAAGTGTGGTGGAAAGAAGCAGTTCGCAGCACTTCGCCGTGCAGGAGTGGTAGCGGACAGAATGGGGTATGGGGTGGGAGAAACCCGAGTGGTATGCAAATAGACCAAGAATTATGGTAAAGGAACTAGAAAGTTTGGAACTTTCCGACATCGCTCAACACGGGGGAAATGTCGACAACTTGCCGAAAGACTTTGTCTGGCGAACCAAAATAGGACACGGGTGAAATAAGAAAAAGCACATTGCTTTTGGCTTTCTAACGTTAATGCTTTAAAAAAAAGCCTGCTTAAGAAAATGCGATGCAAAAAAGATTACAAGTGAAGACGCAAAAGAACAAAGAATAGTCTGTTGTTGACACGCCAAGAATTTCTAGAGATCGAAGTCGAAAGAAAAAGTGAATTTTATTGCAATACGTAAAGCGTAGTCCTCTTTCAAATTTTAGTGCTCAGGGGGACGTCTACCGCTTGCAACAGAAGCTGGACGTCGCCCAGGCTGAGACGGATCGCCTGGCCATGGAATGGGACAAGGCGCAGATCCTGGCCTCCAAGCACAAAGACGAGTACAGCAAGCTGCAGGACGACCACAGGACGCTCCAGGAGATGCACGAGCGGACATCCATCCAGGGGAACCGGTCAAAGGACGAGGCTACCAAGTACAAGGAAGATTCGGAGCGCGCCACCTACGATCTCTCCATGACGCGGGAGAGGCTGGACAAGGCGCAGGCGGAGCTGGCCAAACTCAGGTCCGAGAAGGACAAGGCGGTTAACGACGTGGACAGGCTCACCTACGAGCTGGACCGGACGACCACCCAGGCCAACAAGGCTCTCAACAATCTGGAGAAGTCCCAGGAGGAGATTGCCAGGCTGCAGGTGGAGCTGGAGAAGGTGCACGACAAGATGGACAAGTCGGAGAGGGAGCTCCGCACAGGCAGGGCGGAGATGGAGAAGTACAAGCAGGAGGCGCAGACTCTGCAGGTGGAGGTGGAGCGTTTCGCAGCGCGCATGGGCAAGTACCAGGACACAGAGGAGCGAATCAACGATGAGATGCTGAAGCACCGCCGGGAGGTCGAGGTCGTCAAGGAGCGGCTGGACAAGGCCGCCCAGGAGGTGGAGTTCCTCAAGGGGCAGCGGGAGAAATCGGAGGCCGAGGCGTCGCGCCTGCGCGGGGAACTGGAGAAAGTGGAAACGGCGCGCGGGCGCCACCAGCTGGAGCAGGAGAAGGCGCACACCGAGGTGAGCCTGGCGCAGGCGGAGGGGCGCAAGTGGCAGGACCGACACGAGATGGCGAGAAAGGAGGTGGAGCAGAGGGAGGCAGCGCTCAAGAGGGCCGAGATGGAGCTAAACCGGATGCGCGCGGAGATGGAGAGGCAGAAGATGCAGGCGGAGAAGGCGGGCTCGTCAAAGCTGGCCTACGAGAGCCAGATGCAGCACCTACAGCGGGAGATCGACAGCTGGAAGGAGAAGCACGTCAAGGCGCAGGCAGACGTAGCAGACGCCGAGACGAGGTACTACTACATGTACAGTACAACCGGGCAAAATGGTGCTCGTCAACATATACATAGTACATGTACAAGTACATTTGTACGTACATGTAGAGTACGTAGTAATTAAATCACCTTCTTCTTAATCACTAGGTTCGACCAAATTGAGACGGAGAACGCTCGCCTGCGCTTCCAACTGCAGGAGATCGAGGCGCAGCGAGACAAGCTGATGCGGAGCGGACACGAGTTCGAGCGCCAGGAGGAGAAGCACGCGCAGGACCTGGACAGGGCCAAGGAGAAGATGCTCCAGGCGCAGCTGCAGTACGACAAGGCCAAGACGGAGAAGGAGGCGCTCGAGCTCAACTCTCTCAAGCTGAGCCGCGACCTGGAGAAGGCGCAGGCGGAGCTGAAGGAGCTGCGAGACCTGCGTGGAATGGAGGACGTGCGCGGGGCCAAGGAAAAGGCCGAGAGCGAGCGGATCCTCAGGGAACTAGAAGATCTCCATGACAGGTGAAAAAAAAATTATAAATAGATCTTTGTGTAACAATGAAATTCTATCTATTTCATGTTTGCTATGTCTGCTTCTGTTTCATGAAGGTACGACCGCTCGCAGCTGGAGATCAAGCACCTGAACGAGGACAAAGAGAAGTTCGAAGTTGAGGCCCGCAAGTATCGCAACCAGCTGGATCACGCGAGGAAGTCGCTGGACCAGTCCTACGAGAACGAGACCAGGCTGAGGCAGGATGCCGAGCAGTGCAAGCGCGACATAAACAGGCTGCAGGACAAGGTGGAGCAGAGTGAGGCCGAGATGAGGAGGGTCTCCAGGGAGAAGGAGGCCTTCTCCATGGAGCGCAGGACCCGAGATTCCGACCTGGACAAGCTGGAGATGGAGATCCAGCAGCTGACGTCGGAGAGGGACCAGCTGGTGCGGCAACTGGAGAAGTCTCAAGAAATGTTGCTCACCTTCCAACAGGACCTGAACCTGACAGAGAACGAGCTGAAGAGAGTGGCCGGGGAGAACAAGCGGCTGAAGGACGAGGCCGACAAGAGCGAGCGCGGAGTCCTTGAGAGCAAGGAGAAGGAGATTCGCAGCCTGAACGACCGCATCCGCGCCATGGAGTACGACTACGACGACGCCCTGCAGAAGCACGCCAGAGAGAAGATCAAGGCCGACAAGGCCGAGAGAGATCTCCTCGCTATGCAGTCCAAGCTGGACCAGTTGGAGGCGGAGGCCCGCGCGAGGAGGAAGGAGAGCGCGGCCGCCAGCACGGGTGCTGCGACGGCGGCCGCCGCGGCGGCGGACACGGCCAAGTTCGAGATCGAGATCGCCCGCCTGACCAAGGAGCGTGACGCCGCCAGGACGGAGCTGGACGTCTGCAAGCTGGACCTGAGCAGGATCGAGGCCGACCTGAGGAGGGCCAAAGACGAGAACGCCCGACTGCGCGACGCCGCCGACCGCGCCTCCTCGGAGGTCGAGAAGGGCTCCAGGGAGATCATCCAGGCAAAGAACAACGAAATCAAGAAACTGACCGACCGGGTGGAAGGGCTGGAGAGGGAGGTGAGGGAGTTGACGAGGGAGAAGGAGTCCTTGGAGAGACAGCGCAATGAGCTGGAGAAGAGCATTAAGGCCAACGGGCAGGTGGATGAGACTCTGCTGGCGGAGAAGGAGAAGAGGATAACAGAGGTCACGGAGCAGATCAAGGTGAGTCAAAGTTGATCAGGATTAGAAGGCTCGACATAACTTTGGTGGTTGCTGCGCACTTTTTTTGCAGGTTTACAAGAACGAGGTCGCCGACAAGACAAAGGAGTTCCAGCACGAGAAGGCAGAGCTGCAGAAAGTGATAGAAGAGCAGAAAGAGCAGATCAAGAAGGGAGGAGGCGCGATGCCGCCGGACGTGGAGAAACTGGACACCGACTTGCAGAAGGCCAAGAAGGAGGTGCAGGAGGCGGCGGTGGAGAGAGAGCGCTTCCAGGCGCAGCTGGAGATGCTGGTGCAGGAGCTCGAACAGAAGCAGGTGAGAAGGATGTGGTACCATAAGACGTGGAGACAGACTGTGAGCCCCTCTTTCCCCCTTTTCTTCTCCTTCCTTCACCCCGGACTGTTTGGTGTTGTTGTACTGTACGACACTTGAATTCTGTTTCATTGAGCACGAGTTCAATTCATGGTCGAGGAACCTCGCAAATTTCACATCATGTAGTGCTACTAGTACCAGCTTTTCAATGCTTTTCAATGCTGGTCAGCACGCACATATAAATTTTAATGGCGCTGCTAAAGTTTGCGACTAAACATAACCTTTTTTGTTAGTGCCACACATACGGCACTCACTCGCAGCAAGTGGAAGAACCATGCACTTACAACTTACTAATCGAGCAACCACGAAATCTGTGTGGGAGGAGCCCCTCGAGTTGGAGTCACACAAATTCTCTTCCCCCCCCCCCACCCCGCCACAGACGGACCTTCCCCTTAACTATAGTTAGCCACCTCCAGTACCATTCCCACACTGTTCGTAAACCCTTCCTTCCATTTCTCATTCCTCCATTCTCCATTTCCAATTCCCTCTTCCCCCCCACACCCTTTCTCGTTTCCCTCCCCGCGACTTACTAGATCGACTTGCATGAGGCCAACCTGCGTCTGAGCAGCGGGGGAGGACCCATCGAGCCTTCTTCCCAGGCACAGGAGTTCACCAACCTGAAGAAGACAATAGAGGAGCAGAGGAAGACCATAGAGGAGTACAAGGTTAAACTGGAGGAGGCAAAGAAAAACGTTTCCCAAGAGGTAACATTAATCCATCATCTTTCCCGACATTACCTAACCTATGTACTGTACTACCGTACACAATTTTTTTTCTCGCAAGAATCCAGTTTTGTACTGTATCTAGCATTGCACATTAACCCTGCAACGTGTCTCTCGTAACAGTTGTCTATGTATTTGTTTCTTCTGTTCGTGAATGTTTCTTTTGTTCCTCCTTTCAGGGCGGCGGGACGGACCAGACCAGGCTGCAGAAGGACCTCGCAGACGCGCAGGAGGAGGCGAAGAAGACGAAGGCGGAGGCCGACAGGCTCCTCCAGCTGGTGAAGAACACGCAGGAAGAGCAGACGGTCAAGGACAAGCTCATCAAGGAGCTCCAGGAGTGAGTGGCGCTGCATGCTTTCCATCTTCTTAACGGCTCTCTCGTACCTTTGGTCGTAAAGGAAGGAGTTTTTTGTGAGTCCTAGGAAAGACGGGAAAATTGGATAACCCAATAAAGTTAAGGGAAGGGACGCAATTACGGAACCGCCGGATGAAACGACAAAATGGAGATTGAAAAAAACTTCTTTGATCTGCATGTTGTCAGATTGATTTGACATACTACGTAGATCTTCTTCTACTTAGTAGTAGTAGATATTGCTCATATCTGTGGTACACTTTTTTTAGACTGCGTGTAGACTGAACATTAATCAAATATGTAGCAAAGGCGCATGAAGAATACTTCTTGAATCTTGTTATTTTGCATTTATTCTACCATACAAAAAAGACATACTAACAGTTCATACATTTTGCAGTAGTCACTTTCTGTTCTTGCTTTATTCTACTACTACAGTCTCACACTTTCATGCTAGTGTAGTACGTAAAGTTGGCTATGTCAGTTTCGGAGATCTTTCTCCGGGGATGAAGCTTTTTTTTGGGCAAAGCAAAAAGAGGGTGAGAAAGAGTGTGTTTGACCTTGGGTCTCTGCGACGAGAAAGACTCCAGTCCGTCTCCTGTGTCTTCTTCTTCCAACGTCTCTTCTCTCTCCCTCTCCTTCTGAGTTTCGTAACAGCTTTGTTCTTTCAAGAGGGCACGGGGAGAGAGAATCTCCTTTTCCCTCTCCTGGCATGAAAGCATTTTTGTCCTGGTGTCCTGGTGCCTGGGTTTTTTCTTTTGCAGATCTCAAATAAGCTAGCGCGTAACGTTCTAGTAGAGTTACACACGCGTTTTCCACTTGCTTTATTGCGTGACACTGACATGCCACAGACACTTTACATGTACTATATTTGCGAGACTGTGGTTAAAAAAAGTAACAAACAGGACATGTTTGGAAGATCGTTTGCTAAAGCTCCTGACCTCCTAGCTCAGTAATGTGCTTTACGTTGGTGTTTGCTCTTGCATCTTTGCTATTTAGAGTCTCTAGTACATCATGCGTTACTACTAGAAGAGACAATTTTTTTCTTTGGCTGAATGAAACCGTGACAATTAACCTATCTGAATTAACATGTGCGTTTGTCTTTTCAGAAAGCAACGCCAAATTGAGGCGGCCAAAGCAGCTAATGCTGCTGCCGGAGGTCCCGTTGGATCCCCTGGTCCAATGGGTAGAGGCGAAGGTAGAGGCCGAGGTGAAGAGAGTTCCAAGAAACCCGTAGATAGAACAGCGTCTTATTTCTGTTCCTTTTCGGTGTAATTGTCTTTCAGGGCGAGGAAGAGGCCGAGGCCGAGGGAGAGGAGGACCAGCCGCAGCAGCTGCAGCACAAGCGCAGCAACAGCAGCAGCAGCAGCAGCAACAACAACAACCCATTGCGGAGACAGCCACGAATGGTACCAAGGAGCCACCTAAAGCAGCCGCGGAAAAACCAAAGGTTGCCGCACCAGCCGCGGCACCAGCCGCGGCACCAAGTCAACAACCTCAAGCTACCACTGCCACTCCATCACAAGCCCCGCAGCAGCAAAAGGCTCCTGTCGCCAACAACGCCCAGCAGCAAGCTAAACCACCACAGCAACAACAAAAGGCAGCAGCTCCTACTCAGCAGCAAGCAAAACCAGCCGCGCAGCCTCAAGCAAAGCCAGCCGCCGCCGCACAGAAGCCTGCTGCGAATGCTGCGGCTGCAAAGCCTGCACAGGCAGCTCCTCAGGCCGCTCAACAGAAGCCTGCGGCTAAGCCTGCGCAAGCAGCTGCGAAGCCTGCACAAGCAGCTGCGAAGCCTGCACAAGCAGCTGCGAAGCCTGCACAGCCTGCTGCGGCTAAGCCTGCTCAGGCAGCTGCAAAGCCTGCTCAGGCAGCTGCTAAGCCTGCTCAGGCGGCTGCTAAACCAGCTCAAGCAGCGGCTAAGCCCGCTCAAGCAGCCGCTAAACCTGCTCAGGCAGCCGCGGCCAAACCTGCAGCAGCGAAGCCTGCACAGGCCGCAGCTAAAGGAGCTGCGCCAAAGCAGGGACAAGCAGCAGCAAAGCCGGCAGCGAAACCTGCTCAACAAGGAGCCGCCAAGCCTGCTCCTGCTGCTCAGCCAGGTCAAGCCGCGGCCGCAGGAGACATGGTGAGTTAAACAGAACTTGCCCTTACCGTACTGTACATGTTCAATTACTAACGAAGTGTCTCTCTCTGTGTCTCCTCCCCTTCTCCCAATCCCCAATGTTGTGCTCATGCATCCGTCCTTCCATCCATCCATCCATCCATCCATCCAACCAACCAACCAACCAACCATCCACCCACCCTTCTACCCCACGATGATGTCGTCACCTCCTCCCTGACGACCACGATCAACAGGGCTTGCAGGAACTTGGTCTGGACGACGCTGCGGCGGCGGCCAAGCAGGCGGCAGAAGTTGGTGCTAAGCTGACGAGTAATGTCGGAGGCTTCTTTAAGAGTTTCTTCTAAGAGAGGAGAAGATCGGGACTCAGGGCAGGAGAGGGAGGAAGGAGGAGTGGCGCAGAAGAAGAAGAAGAGATCTCTTTTTTTTGCTCTACTGCTTTAATGTGTTCTCATCATCAGGCTTGTGTGCATCCCATCACGTGATGTGTACGTACTACATGCTCCTACCTACTACATTCACGTCGACGCCGACACTTTTTTTTTGAAATTTTGACGCTCTTAAGCTGCCGCAGATGGAAGGAAAAAAAACACGTGAAAGGACCGACAAACGTCTTACCCCCTCCCCCAAGAGAGTAGGAAAGATTCCTCACCCCACCCCATCCCTACTTCACCTGCTGTACGCTACAACGTACACATTAATCAAACACGCATGAAGAAGAGGGCATCGAAGCTGGTTGAAAGCCCCTTGGCGACGTACATAATATACGTACCGTATACTATACCCGCTGTAGTGATGACGGTGACTGCATCCTCCCCCAACAACGACTGTGTTCGGACGACGGTCGGACAATTTTTTTCTTTCTTTTTCTGCACGAATGTGCACGAGTGAGTGTCGTGGGGGAAGTTCATGAACACATTATTAACTTATGCGTGGTGTGGGTGATTTTTTTTTGAAGGCCTGTCTTGGCTGTCGTTGGAATAAGTTGAGCGAGAAAAAAGAGAAAAGAATCCCGATTTACTAAAGATGCTGCAGGCCAGGCTCGCCTGTGGACCGCACTTGTTTTCGTTCAATCAACAGTTTTAAGCTTCCGACTATTACTATTAGTACACACGAATGAACTAACTCCCCCTGTCACCTAGTGGATGCTACCTACATATATAAAAGTTATCTCAGCTCAGTCGAAGGTTACCCCCCAAAAACACACTTCACTACTACAACAAAGGAAAAGCAGTGCCTCCCTCTCTCGAGAAAAGAAATTAGACGCACGTATGATCATAGGGGTTTTCCCAAGTGGAGTAAAAAAGGAAAAAGAACAAGTGTGAAGAAAAAGGAGTGCGCATGACATAAAAAGAAAATGAAATGAAAAGAAATGAAAAACTGCTTGCAAGAAAAGAAATATCTGGAGAACGAGTGTTGGCAATGGCAGTGCATTGTAGTATGTACTGTACTATACTACATAACGTACGACTACTACACATCTGAGAGAGAAAGAGAGTGAATTCTTGCTTAAATCACTGCGAAGACTGAAACCTCTTCTTTAAGGAAATGCTAACGCACACTTGTGAGTGATGAGAAGATAGCAGCAGTATCCTAGTCCTAGACCATTACCCCCTCTCACAACTGAAAGGCCCAGCCAAATCTTCCAGCATCCTTGGTACTACTTTCCCCTTGAACTAGGACTCTCTTATATCGACACAAATTTTTGTTCTCTTAAAGTGGTGGATCACTCAAGAAGAAGATCAATTTTCCGTTGGAGAGGACAGCGCCAACCTGATCAACATCATTGTCAGCGATTGCAGTTCCCTAGACTCTGTCACCAAGGTCCTGAGCTCTCAGGGCCAGCAGGACTTCCGGACAAAGGCGGCAAAGTTGAGATCTCACCTGGAGGATCTCCAAGAGCTGCTGGGGGAGACTGAGGCAGAGATCTTACTCAAAAGGGATGACGACAAGAGTAAGGAGAGAGAAGATGCCGCGACGACAACACAACTGCTGAGAGCGATGCGCTCCAAGGTGGTCTGGTGCCACGACGGGCTGAGCGAGCTCCACAGCTGCCTGGCTGAGATGGAGGACGAGGTGGAGGTGCTGAAGGCGGTGGCAACGGGAAAGGAGGAGCAGATCCGGCAGCTGGAGGCGGAGAAAGGCGACCTGATGGAAAAGGTGCACGGGCTGCAGCAGCAGAACGGCCTGCTGACGAGGCTGGCGGGAGCCGGGAAGGAACAGGGGGAGGAGCTGTTGGCCTGCCTCAGAGAGAAGTGCGAAAGGGTAGAGGCGCTGCAGGAGGAGGTCCGCAGGGGAAGGAGATCAAGCATCATTGACGATAGAGACGAACTTATCGAAAAGGTGGGTGAAAGGATCCGTTAACATTCAATCGATTCCCTCCGAATTGACAGATTGATACAAAGTAGTACTAACATGCTCTTCTGATCCCACTTTGCTCCTCAGGCCCACCGTTTGGAACAACGCCTTCAGAGGCTTCAGTCTCGCAGCCAGGACAGCGACCTGGAGGACTACGTGAGGAAGATCGAGAAGCAACTGGAAGACGCGGAGCAAAGGAAGCGGGAGCTTTCGGGAGAACTGGAAAGCACGAGGTGAGACAATCGTCGATCAAATCTGGTAGCTCTTACTTACTTAGAGTGCGTGTATAAAAGTTTAAATCAAGTTTAATTTACGCGCAAAGGACACGCAGAGGAATGCAATTTAAAATAATTGTGGCCCTGGCAATTTCCTTGTAACACTTACACTTTGCTACCGTTAATGTACATACTGTGGTACTGTAGAAGTAACTTACTACGGTATGGTAGTACTACACTTCCTCCTCCACCACTTGTCCTCTCTCGCACCCCATCTTGACCATCCCTCCCTTGGCGTACGCCCAACCCATCCTGAAGGAGTTGAATCCGACCCCGACGCGCCCCTGCCAATCCACAGCTATCCCGCCGCCGTCCCCACCGACCGTGGCCGTCGAGTACTCCATGGCTTCGTCCACCGACTCCCCGGGATGGAGTCCCCGGCCTGTGACGCCCTCAGCGACGCGGGCGGAGGCCAACGTGCGCATGAAGCACTCACCAAACCCAGTCAAGGAGACGGCAACTGTAGTAGCAGTAAATTAAGTGCTTTAGTCACGTGCCCGGAGATGAGTGAAAGTTTTACTACGTACAGGTACATAGGAAGGTGCCTTGCCTTGCTTGTCTGCGTAGACTCCTGCTCCGTTGACAGGAGAGTCTCCCACCCTTCCCCTCCTCTTGTTGGCCAACCCACCCGTACTGGTCGCTGCGGCCAGGTTGCCCCACCTGTCCAGGACCACGGCTCCCACGGTGCCGCTGGCGCCCTCGTTGACCCCCCGCAGCGACTCCGCCTTGGCCGCCTCCAACGCCCTGCTGGCGTAGTCGGAGGTGAGTGCGGCGGAGTCGGTCTTCTCGAACCCCATCTGGTGGGCAAACTGCGTGGCGCCCTCTCCCGCCAGGAGGCAGTGGTCCGAGGAGGTCATCACCTTGACCGCCACCTCGATCGGGTTCTTCACGTTCACTGAAACGGGAGTTCACTTCGTGTAGAGTGGGACTCGGTCTGCCAGGCCTCACTGTCCTCACTTATAGCCCCGACGCCTCCGTATCGTAGTCCGTTTCCCTCCACCACTCCGGCGTCCATCTCCACCTCCCCGTCCTCGTTAAGCATGGAGCCGTAGCCGGTGTTGAAGGCGCCGTCGCCCTCCATGACGACGACCGCGGCCACCGCAGAGCGCATTGCCAGCGTCACCCCGCTGCCGTCGTCTTTCGGACCGTCCATCAGGACTCGGTAGCCAGCTCGGATAGACTTCCGCATTCCTTTAAGCTGCCATCGGCATTTATGTTGTACGTACGGCATTTGCCATTTTTTGTCACTACTAGTATGTAGTTGAATTACCTGCATAAAATTACCTTTAATTGAACTCTTTCTTCTGGAATGACGCCCGCACCACCGTGAATGACGATCACAGGCTGAATGCAATCGTCCTCTTCCATGCTGCGTTTTGCAGATTCGTCTGAAATATTAAGATTTGACGGGCATCATTTTTTATGATCTTTCCTTAAAGGAGGGCAGCCCTTCGTGATGTTCTGACGGAGAAGGAGAGGATGCTATCCTGGCTGAAGGTGCAGGACCCCCCAGTTGCCAATAATGAAAGTTTCGCCTTCTTCCTAAGAAACCTTTCTCAAGAAGTGGAGGAACTGTCCTGCTCTTACAGCTTGGTGAGTAGACTGCTGCCTCCGTCCTCTGTCATTTTTAACCTGGTCCTCGATCTCACATGTGATTCCTAATTTCAATTCCAGCACGATCGCGACGGCTCCTCCGCTTCTTCAGAGGAAGATGGACTGCGCTTACCTCCTGCCACGGTCCCAAATGAGGAGTTTTTCTGGTCCAGCGAGGAGGAAGAGGTGGGCGACTGAAAAGCGCACTTCTGTTGTTGCTGCTTAGCAGAGGAGGGGGAAAGTCTTGAACGCTTTGGCTGTGGGGGGGGTGGCGGAG
>JAAUYM010019075.1_pt1 | contig 25765 bp, 32 predicted proteins | sample 7278001 | NCBI WGS metagenome assembly JAAUYM01 (sample SAMN14350224, study PRJNA611818) | marine sediment metagenome | isolation source: surface marine sediment (1.8m) | place: French Polynesia: Moorea | collected 2018-08
AGAGGAGATGGGACAAGAACAAATAAAACCCGTCACAGTGCGATTCTAGCAATTCGCAGTTTGATGCTTGATAAGAGTAACTGCCAACTCGTAACTTGGAGGACTGAACGATCATTTAAATATAGCAATTTGGTGGATGTACTTAGTGTCCAGAGTATACAGTACTGATTGGCAAGTCCTATCATCTTTAAAACACAATAAGAAGGAAAAAGTTTCCGATACTAGACCGCTGTCTTCACGAAGAAAGCCAGAGGGAGGGGGAACGTACCGCCCATCGGAGTGCGAGGACCTCCTCCTCCTCCCCTTCTTTTTTTTGCAACGGAGGGTGGAGAAAAGAGGGAGAGATAGCAAGTCCGGCGTTCCGTTCGAGCACGGATGCTTGCTCATCAAGTGCTTTGCTTGCTATTGCTGCTGCACTATACACACTTCTTGTACTGGTAAATGCAAACAAGTGCACCTACACTTGACCTACGTACTAGGTACACGCACACACGTGCAGACGTGAGATATAGAGGGGGGGAAAGGGGGTGTGGATCGATCCCACCCCCATGTGTGCAAATAAATTTCGCATCACCCATTCACTCTCCCGTCTTCTAGTACTATGTATCATCTTGTACATGTTTCAGGCCATCTGCAACTCGTTCGAGTACGACTTTATGCTGAGGTTCCCGACCTGCCAGGCCTTCACCACCACTACTACGACCACCACCACCACCACACGCAGGCCAGTCAAGGATTATCCGCAGGTAATTAGTACTAACAGTGCATTCTATTGCGGTCTGGCAAAAAAAATCAAGCTCATTATGGGGTTGGGAAAGGGGAAAGGGGTGAATCAAACGATTGTTGTTGTGTTAAAAGCATTTAATCATGTCGGGCAAGTTTTTGACAAGTTAAAGACAAAGCTTTTGTTACGATCAATATTTTTTTTCCTTTCCAGGGAAGAGGAGGCGGCCAACCGTCCTGCTCCTCCCCGTCTTGCACCTCCCACGACCATGGGTCGGCCGGGATGGTGTCCGCCCTCGGCCGGGTGGCCGTCGTCCTGGTGTCGGTGGCGCCCCTCCTCCTGGCCGCAATCCTCTAGTTGGCAACTCCTCCCTTTTTGTTTCTTTCTTTCGTGTGTGTGTGTGTGCGTGAGTGAGAGAGAGCCGTGTGTACATAAACGTGAGAAAGTGCTTGTGAACTTTGCATGTTGCTTCTCGCACTGAAAGCAAGGAAGATATGGAGAAAGTCACTCCTGGGATATTACTTCTACTATGCTAGTACTCCACTACTAGAAAGAACTGCTACACATCATGGATCAAAGACAATTTTTTTCTTTCGCAAGCTCTCCACTTCATCCACGAGAGAAGAGCGAGCCTTTGTGTACGTGTGACGGGAAAGGTGATAGCTTCAAAAAGGACTGAGAAGAATAAAGAAAAATAAATCAAGACGAAGAAAAAATTGAAGGAAAGCTTGCCCAATTTCTCCAAGTGTCTGTGTGCGTACGTGGAAGGAAACGCTACACTTTTCCTAACACTCATCATCACGTTTTAGAGAAAAAAAGAACCTACAACATGTATACACACGTAGCTTTATTTCGACGTGTAATGAACAAATAATGATAATAAAAAAAGTGCTAGTTGCTAATCAGGTGCATGGGTATGGCCTTCTTTGCATTTCCACATTTGGATCACATTTTTGTACTCTCTTCTTCCTCTCCGTCACGGAAGTTGACAAAGAGATGTGGGAGTTTCACAGCTTTTTTTTCACTTTCCTTCTTCTCCCTTCTGCTCATATGTACTGCTCCTCCGATGCCGCCGCTCCGGAGTGGTCGCCCAGCGGGGAGGGCCTGCACACGTCGGCGGAAGGAGGGGAGGAGGAGGGCAGCTCCGCAATGTCCCTGAACACCCCGGAGAGCCCCTGGTAACTGGGAGTCCAGCTCAGCAGGCTCTCCCAGGTCTTGCCCTGGGACAGCGGGGAGGTGTCGGCGTGTTGGCCGGCCTCGTCCGCGGAGGAGTCCGCAGACGCCCCCGCCTCCGCCATGGCGGCTGGAGGAGGCGGAGGAGGCGGAGAGCTGGCCAGCTTGCTGAAGATCATCCCCGACGAGGCGTCGGCGACGACGGAGACGTCCTTTGCTGAGGTGATTCCGTTAGTGTCGTTGGCGCTGTTCACCTGGGTGCCGTCGTACTCGTACTCGGAGCACGTGAAGCTGTCGTCGTCGCCACCGTCGCTGGAGGAGGAGGACGAGGAGGGAGACGAGGCGCCGTCGCCGCCGGCGTGCGACAGGGGAGTCTTCCGGTCGCTGAACCTGCTGGCGCTCCTGTTGTTCCGCCGCCGGTTGTTGCTGCTGCTGCCGCCGTCGCCACCGCCACCGCCGCTCTGCAGCACGTCCAGAGAGTTGAGGAGGGAGGGAGACTTGTGTCCCCCGCCGCCGCTGTGATGGTGGTGCCCGTGGTGCGGGGACTGGCTGCTGTTGAACCTGGCCACGTTCTCGCTCGTCAGACCGCGGTGGTTGTGGTGGTGGGAGTGACGACTGTTGGAGCTGACGTGGCTGACCGGGCTGTTGAGGCTCCTCTCGCTCTGCTCCACCAGGAGACCTGGCGGGAGCGACTTCCCGCTCAGGTCGCCCAGGTGAAGGATCCTAGGATTATGGGACATCTCACTGCTCGGACTCAGCCTGGCCAGAGGGGTGTTGTTCAGCTGCTGCCTGCTCCTTCTCCCCTTGCTGCCGGTCAGGCTCTTACTCCCGCCGCTCCGCCGGTGGTGGCGGCCGGCGGTGCCCGCGGCCCCGCCGACGCCCCCGCCTCCCGTGCCCCCTGCGCCGACGCCGCCGTCGCGGTAGCCCTTGTAGTGGTAGACGACGTCGATGTCGGACGGGGCGATGGAGCTGGCGTTCTCAATGTCATAGTGTTCGGCGTTCTCCGGGAAGAGGCCGTTGCTGGTCTCGGCGGCTGCGCCGGCGGGCGATGGGTTCACCAAATCCCTGTAGGGGCTCTCTCCCCCGACCAGGAGGTCTGGCCGGTGCGGCGTCCTCATCTTGAGCGGGTAGCGGGCCTGCTGCGGCTGCGGCTGCTGCGCGGCCACGGCGGCGTTGTTCAGGGCGGCGCCGCCGTACCCGTGCTGCTGCTCCTGGAGATCCAAGGCGTTGTTGGTGAACCCGGTGGTCTCCTGCCGGGGCCCCTTCAGCTGGTGGTGGTGGTGCTGCTGCTCCAGCTTCTTGTTTTTCCTCCTCTTCCTCTTGATCCTGAAGAACGTGTAGGAGGCGCACAGGCCGCAGAAGAGCACGACGAAGAAGACGATGATGACGGCGACGCCTACGCCAATCCCGCTCTGGGGTTGGGAACTCTGCAGTTGGTAGATCAAAGGCCATAAAATACCGGTAGACGTGCTTAGCAAGATTTGTCGTCTTCCCAATAAAAAATAGTGCCTACCTGCAGAATGCGCAGGTCGCAGCCGCCGACGGCGCCTGAGGGAAAGTGGACAATCCTGAGGAACGAGTCCGGGTCGGAGGTGGACAGCGGCTGCAGCTCCCCCATCACGGAGAAGTTGGTCAGACAACCGCGGAAGCCTGGAGAAAGGACATCGATTTCTACATATCCAAAAGTTACTAATACCATAAAAGCAAGTCTACGCAACGGATATTAAAGTGCCAGATCAAGCTCGATTCTCCGACCTTCAGGAGAAGGGAAAATTTATGGCCCCCCGGTATTATAATTTCTTTTCCCCGTTTGCGGAAGGGAAAGAAGAGGAGGAATGGAAAAAGAAAGCAGCCTTCGAACCAAGGGGGCTTCTTTTTTTTCCCTGGCTATCTCGGGGAGGCTCAATAGTCCAAGAGGGGAGGAAGAAAGGGGAAGAAAGAAAAATACCATTTCCACTTTTTACAGCACCACGGGAAAAAAAAAGTAACCAGGTCAGGGGAATACTAGTATCCGCTTTCTTCCCTCTCCTTCTCCCCGTAATGTAAAAGAAAAGCCTCAAAAGGAGGAGAAGCCCTGGGAGAGAGGGGGAAAAAAGGGACCTGAGATGCACTTGATGCTTTCAAAGATTACGACGGAGGCCAGGCTTTCCTTTCAGGACATCGGAAAGGGAGAAACGTACAAATACTAGTAGTGTAGGTACAGTGAAATCTCGATACAATAACAAATCTCCGTTTAACGATATTTGTCAGTCAATCAAAATGATACTGTAGTTAGAATACGTATCTCAATACAACGACCAATGTTGCTGTTCTTTTTCCTGCTGACCAACAACACCTCTTTTTATCGATCGATAGGTAGCAGTAACTCACCTGGTCCTCCTCCTGTGACGTCCTCCCCAAGCACAAACTCTTCCACGTCCGGATCCACAAAGTCGTGGGCGGCCGACGCCTCCAGCTCGTACCCGGCGGGCGCGCCGTCCACCCGGAGGACCAGGGCCGGACCGGACGCCTCCAGGGAGAACCGGTGCCACTGCCCGTCGGCCGCGGACACCCCGGAGCTCATGTTGATCCCGGAGGGTGGCGAGGCGTCCGCGGAGGAGATGGAGGATGGCGGAGACGGCGCGGTATGGGAAGTCGAGGAGGCCCTGGAGTCCGAGAAGTACCTGAGAACGCCGTCTACGAGTTCCACCACCGTCCGGGCGCCGCCTCCTTGGCGAATCGTCAAGAGTCTGAGAAGGAAAAAAAATCGCTGATAAAGTATGTACATACAACTAGCTTAGAGCTACCCGCTTTGCTGGCTAACACTTAGCAATAACAATCATGAGCATAAATGGGCACCCTATGAAAAATTTTGGAGGTGCCGAACAATTTTTCCTTTATGCAACTTTTTGATCTTGGGCCTCCTTCGGCCCGAAATATGAATGCAATTTTTGGCATAAAATTGCCACCTTTTTCCGGTACCCCTATAAAACATTTTGGGGTGCAAAAATTACTTTCATGCCTACGTATAAATGAAAACTGTCTAAAATAACAACTTTTACGAAACGATGAAGTTTAATCATAAGAGACAATAGGTACACGACAGGTAGCAATCTGCTTAAATAGACGTTTGCATAGAAGTCATTACTGTATTTTAGGTAGACTTGCTTTTATTCCCATAGCGGGCATCTTAGTCCCAGTCCCAGGAGATCACTAAATACTTGCATATTGTGCTACTTTCCGACTCAATCAATCACCTTGCTGACGGCACCAACGTCCTGAAGGAGAGCGACAGCGTCCTGGTGGACCTCGGGTCGTCGCCACCCTCCTCCCCGTGCAGGTTCCCCTCGTCCTCCGTCCTAAGCAGGCTGGCGACACGGACAAACCTGCGGGAGGGAGCAAGGGCCACGCGCTGGTCCTCGGTCAGCGAGACGGGTGAGAAGGAGTCGTCACAGTCGGGGGACAGGTTGCCGTCGTTGCCGTCGTCGCCGCCCCGGCAGCGGCACTGGTGGCGGTTCCAGAGCGGGACGCAGACGCCTGCGCTCCCGCACTCGTCGCCCCTGCCACAGGCCCCTCCTTCCGCCTGGTTGCAGGTGTCCGTGACGCCGGTCCTGTTCACCACGTCGTCTCCCAATATGTTCCTCTCCAGGCCGTCGAGGGAGAGCGACTTGACGCAGCCCACGAAGTCGTCGGAGAGGATCTGGTCGAACTGGGAGAGGAACTCCGAGGCGGAGGGGAGCCCGCCGAAGTGGAGTGGGTTCCCGTGGAAGGAGAGAGTTCCGGCCTCTCCCGTGGCCTTCCTGAAGCACCTCGGGTCGTCAGGCTCGCAGGTCTTGCAGTACTCGCCCGACTCGGTGCAGTCCTCCAGGCTGAGGGTGCCCACCTGGTGGTGCCTGGTGGCCGTCAGCTTGTACCACCTGCCGGTGGCCACGTCGCGGTCGATGGTGATCCTGGCTGGCTCAGAGCGCGCGCCGCCCCAGGAGAAGCGGGGGCGACCGCGGACCAGTTCGAGGGACAAAAAGTCGGAGCGACCGTTGCCTGCAAGGGAAGAATGAGGAAAGGAAAGAAATCAGAAAAAAAATATTTTCTAATTATTATTAATTCACATACTCATCTTACAAAAATATACTATTTATCTCTCTAAATAATGTACTGTGAAACGGGAGGTATTCTCACCGAGTCTTTCCCCTCGATTGTAGAGCAGCAGCGCGTTCCTCCTGGTGGTGGTGAAGACGACGGAGACGTCGTTGGAGGCCGCGGCCAGGGCGGGGAGAGACACGTGGGAGAGCTCTCCGAAGCCCAGAGTGGACAGCTCGCAGTGGACGCCGTAGAAGTTGTCGGGGCACCGGCAACGGTAGCCTGAAAAAAAAAACCCTCAATAATGATTTCGAACCTTTCTTACATATACTGTACAGTACATAAATTCGTTTGGCCACCTGGTACAAGCGGCACGCAGGATCCCCCGTTCAGACAGGGGTTTCCCCCGGAGGGAGAGGCGGAGTGGCAAGAGTCGACCAGAGATTCGCAGCGAGCGCCGCGGTAGCCGGGACGGCACAGGCAGAAGAAGTCTGGAGAAAAAAAGAAAGAAAAAAAAGGAGTTCTTACTTCCAAATTAATTACAATGATTGGATGTTGTTACTACTGTATGTATTTACCCTTGGTCTTGCTGCCTTTGCAACTCCCTCCGTTGAGGCACGGGTTCGGCTGGCAGGCGTCCTCGCTCTCTACCTCGCACCTCTCCCCGGACCTCATAGCCGGGCACAGACACTGGAAGGAGGAGGAGGAGGAGGAGGAGGAGGAGGAGGAGGAGGAAGAGCGCCCCTGGCCCTGACCCTGATGACCCTGCGGCACGCAGCGGCCGCCGAAAAGGCACGGGCTGGGGTCGCAAGGGTCGCGCTGGTGCTGGCAGCGGCTGCCGGAGAACTGCTCCGCGCAGGCGCAGTGGACCGACTGGACGACGGCGGGCGAGTTGAACACGGTGTCGCCGTACTCGACGACGTTCTCGCCGCCGTCCGAGGCCAGCTCCACCTCCGCCCGGCACTCTCCCCTGCCGTGGCAGGCGTCAGGGTCGTCGCAGGGACTGTAGCCCACCGTCACGTTGAAGTTGGCAGCCGGGGAACCCCGGTCCGACCGGAACCTGTGCTTTAGCCTGCGCAGGGCCTCCTCCCTGGGCAGCACCACCCCGTTCTCTCGGAGGGCCAGGAAGGCGTCCACGGCGGTCGAGCCGGAGTCTGTGCCTGGGTTCCTGCCGAGGTTGAGGCTGAGGAGGTCGAAGGAGGCGCCGCCGTCGCCGCCGTCTGTCAGGCCCTCGAAGACGCCTAGGACGGAGCCGGGATCGGCGCCATTGCCGTCGGGGAAGAAGCGGACGGGAACAGACTGGAAGGAACGTTTGATTAAGGATAAGCAAGGATCTTAAGCTGCTAATTTGCTTTTGGTTGGGACTAATTACCTGGCTCAGGGCTGCCCTCGCAAAGGGGACAAAATTGAGCCTGGCCCTGACCTCGACCTCCCGGTGGCGCCCGTCGGAAGCAACCACTCCGAGGTCGTACTCGCGGGCGTTCTGGATGCGCCCGGCGGACACCCGGCACCCGTCCTGGCCGACCCGGAAGATTCCCTCGGGTTGCCCTGGGGCCATCCGACACCGGTAGGTGGAAGCGGGCTGGTCGTCCGGGTCCGACGGAAGGGCGGCGAAGAGCGGGCCGCCGGCGAAGGTGCCCTCGTAGACTCGGACGACCACCCGGAGAGAGCGCGGGGTCGGAGGGTTGTCGTTCTCGTCCAGCACCTCCACCTGGAGCGGAAATACGGCGCTCCGAGGTGGCTGCCCGGAGTCGGAGACACGAACCCGGACGGTCAAGGAGTCCTCGTCCTCCCGGTCAAACACCTTGGAGGTTCTGAGAATGCCGGAGAACCGATCCAGCACGAAAGGAGCGGAGGACGACTCCAGCAGGTCGAAGGTGAAGGGGCCCGCGTTCGGAGGGAGGTCCGGGTCTGAGGCGGAGAGCTGGGCCACAAAGCTGCCGGAGGGGCTGTTCTCTCTAATGCTGGCGGTGGTCACTTCCAGGACGGGAGGGGAATCGTTGACGTCCGTCAGGGCCACCGTCAGCAAGGTGGTGCCCGTGGCCGGCGGGGACCCGTTGTCCACGGCAGCCACCGTCAGGTTGTACGTCGGGACGGTCTCGCGATCCAGCTTAGCGGCGACGGAGACGACGCCCGTGGAGGGGTCCACGGAGAAGTAGCCGCTTCTATTGTCGTCACCGCTGCTGCTGCCGCCGTCGTCGTCCAGTATGACGTAGCTGAAGAGACTGTTCCTGGGCCTGACGTCTCTGTCGACGGCGGAGACGGTGGCGACGGAGGACCCGACGGCGGCGTCCTCGCGCACCTCAGCGTGGTAGTGGAGGCGGCGGAAGACGGGAGGGTCGTTGCCGTCGCGAACCTGTGAGAGGGATTAGAAAGTTTAATTTTTTGACTATAATCAATTAAGTTTATCATTTATGCTATGTTGATGTTCAATTCTCGTTCATACCGTATGGTAATTTTTTTGCTACTTTCTTCCAGGTTGTTGGCCCTCTCACCTGCACGATGACCTGTGCTTCGTCCGCGTCCCCTCCTCCCCTCAGCGGTCCCCTGTTCTTGGCCATCACCCTGAGCACGTGTCTGTTCTGCGCCTCCCTGTCCAGTCCACCACCTTCTCCCCTCCTCCCGCCTCCGCCGACGCTCAGCACCCCGGTAGCACGGTCGACGACGAAGCCGGCCCCGTTGCTCGACCCCACCAGGTAGTAGAAGACCTCCCCTTCGCGACCGGAGTCCCCGTCTTCCGCCTCCACGCGGCCGACGGCGGCGCCGGGGCCGGAGGACTCGGAGATGGCGAACTGGAAAACTGGCTGGATGAAGCGCGGCGGGAACTCGTTCTCCCCGACCACGGAGATGTTCAGCGTTGCCCTGGTGGCCAGCTGCGCGGACCCAGGATTCCTGGCCTCCACCTCCAGGGCGAACGCCGTCTCGGCCTCGTAGTCGAAGGACCTGAGGGCCACCACCATCCCTGTCTTGGAGTCCACCTCGAAGTCGCTCTGCGCCTTCTCCCCGTCGAGGAATGCAAACTCCACCGCGGAAAACTTGGGCGAGTCCGGATCCTCTGCCAGCAGCTGCGCCACCAGGGACCCGGGTGGGGAGTTCTCCCTCACGTGGCCCCTCAGGCTCGACTCGACAAAGGTCGGCGCGTTGTCGTTGACGTCCTGAAGTATCACCTTGACCTCAGTCGAGGAAGATCTGGGTTCGAACCCTCGGTCCGCTGCGGACACCACCAAGTTGTACTGCTTGACCTCCTCGTAGTCAAGTGCTTTCCCGACCGTGATCTTTCCGCTCTTCTCATCTATCAGGAACTTTCCCTCCGAATCCCCTTCCACGATGGCATAGTCGACCTCGCCGTTGAGTCCCTCGTTGTCGTCGTCGGTGGCGGCCATGGCGATGATGGTGTTGCCGACGGGCTCGTCCTCCCTGATGTAGACCCTGGTAGAGGGGGCCTGGAAGACGGGCGCGTGGAGGTTCTCTTTGGTCACCACAAAGTGCTGGACGTGGTAGGAGGACCTGCCCTCGTTGGCCTCGATCGTCATGGAGACATTCAGGGAGAGGATGGTGCCGACGTGGTGCCAGGAGGGCAGCGGTCTCTTGACCTTGAGGGCCCCCGTCCGCGGCTCCAGGTCGAACAGCTCTGTGGCGTTGCCTCCCACCAGGGCGAACTTCAGCCGCTTCTTGTAGTACCCCTCCTCAACGGGCTTGAAGGTCGTAATCGTGGCGCCGGGGCGGACGGACCTCGGGAGGGCAGCCGGCGACCTCGTCCAGGCGAAACGGGGGGCGTCTCCGGAGTCCGGTCTCCCGGGTCCCGCACCGGCCAGGGTGACCTCCACACGGCACCTGGACGATCTCGGCGGGCTGCCGAGGTCAGAGGCTACCACCACCAAGGCGAACACGTTCTCCTTGGCCACCTGCGGGAGGGGCTTGGAGATCCTGATAATCCCGGAGGAGCCATCGACGTCAAAGAAGTCGGTAGGGTGGGCCAAGGAGAAGACGATCTCCGAGTTGGGTCCTGGGGAGTCGCGGTCCAACGCGTGGACCTTGCCGACGAAGAGGCCTTCCTCTTCAGACTTTTTAAGGTTGAACTTATACACGTCGTGGTCGAAGTTGGGAGCGTTGTCGTTCTCGTCCTGAAGTGATTGGCAATTAATTAACCTCAACATACTGTAACCTATCCTGGTGCTGCACCGTCATCCGTACCTGCACAAAGATTGCGACGGTGGTGTCCAACTTCCAAGCGCCGTCGGTAGCCCCGACCTCCAGTGAGTACTCCTCCCTGGTCTCCCGATCCAACGGGGCCCTGAGCACAATCTCCCCGGTCTCCGGTTCCAGCTCGAAGGTGCGGAGGGCGTCGTCGTCGTCGTCGTCGTTCGACAGCAGGGAGAAGCGGACGCGGGAGTTGGCGGGGGTGTCGGCGTCCCTGCAGTGGGAAAACCAGGAAATTATCATGTTATTAATGTAATATTTTGGGGGGAAAATCGTAGCTTTCTTTCATTCCCCCACCTAGTTTCCATCTTGACGAGGACAGAGCCGACGGGCGCCGCCTCGGAGACGTTGGCAGAGTACAGCCTGGCAAAGAGCGGCGCGTTGTCGTTGGCGTCCTCCACCGTCACGGCCACGGTCGCCGTCGAGCTCAGCTCCCCGTCCGTGGCCACCACCAGGGCGCGGAGGGGACGCTCGGGAGACTCCAGTTTCTCGCGGTCCAGCTTCCGGAGGCAGGTGACCACGCCGGACTCGGAGTCCACGGAGAAGAGCCCAGGGTGCTCCTGCTGGTCCGCCATGCTGTGAAGGAAAAAACAGAAGAAAGACAGTTGACATGATCAGCCCCTGCCTCCACACCCATTGATCACCTTCAAGATGGTTTGGCATTCCCCAACCAATATTGGTACCACTATACCGTATACGTAGTTGACCTCTCACCTGTAAGAGACCGTCCTTCCCGCTGATCCTCCTCCTCTTCCTCCTCCTCCCTCGTGGTCTGCGTCGTCCGCCCGCACCTCTGCGACGTAGAAGGGCGGGTACTGCTCCTCCTGCACGGAAGCCCTCACCAAGGACTCGTGGAACCGCGGGGGGTTGTCGTTCACGTTCAGCAGACTGACGGTCAGCCTAGCGGCGGAGAAAAAGAGTGGCCTCCTCCGGTGGAAGACCTTGACCCAGACCTCCTCCTGCCTGGCCGTCTCGAAGTCCATCGGCCTGCGCACCACCACCTCGCCGGTGTCGTTGCGGACGGAGAACCAGCCCAGGCCGTTCCCGCCGGCCACGCCAAAGGCCACGTCGGCGTCAGTGGAACGCGCGGCGGACAGCCTTGGGAGAAAGAGAAAAAACAATTGTGGATTATGGGAACTTGCATCTGAATCACTCAGATCCTCAGATATTGGGTATAACTAACAGTGTATAACCTAGAAAAGTTTTGACAACCCAACCAATATCGCCAACGTACATTTAGTGATGGGTTGCAGGTGTTAGTGAAAATAGTGAAAAAAGAACCCTTAGAGCTACCTAGAGAAACCCAAATTTCGACCCCGTCACTAATTACCACCAGTGGCGTAACCGTTGGTGTGGTTCTAGTGGTATCAACATTGGCTGGGAACCTTTCTTACCTTGCCACAACGGAACCGACTGGCGAGTCTTCTGCCACTTCCACCTTCTCCGGGTTGGCCGCACCGGGCGCAAATCCGGGCGCGGAGAACTCGTCGGCCATAAACACCTCTACCTTCCTGGTGACCCTGAGGGCCCTCCCGGCCCCCGCGCCGTCCGTGGCGGTAGCGAGGAGCCCGTAGGTCGGGCGAGGGCGGAAGGAGGCGGAGGCGGTGACGGCGCCGCTGACCGGGTCGGCGTGAAAGAGGGTAGCGTCGCGACCGGAGAGGGAGAAGGTCACTTGCCCGTTAGCGCCAGCGTCAGGGTCATGGGCAAACAGACCTGTGTGGCGGAACAACTCCATGACGTAAAGCGCTCGAACAGGATCATACACAGTCCTTCTTTTTTCAGTTTCTGCTCACCGAAAATGAAGTCTCCCTCCTTGGTCTCGGGCGACACGAAAAAGTCCCTCTTGTCCTCGACGTAGTCCTCCTCCCCGTCGACCTCGCCGTTGACGAAGGCGGGAGCGTTGTCGTTGACGTCCGACACGGAGACGACGACGTCGACGGAGGAGGAGAGCGGAGCGAAGGGGGATGAGTCGGACGCCTCCACGGAGAAGGTGTAGGAGTCGCGACGCTCCCGATCCAACGGGAGGCGGACGCGGATGTCGCCCGTGTTGGTGTCGACGGAGAAGGGCAGCTCCTCCGTGGTCAACATGGAATACCTAGTATAAGAAAAAATTATTAAATGTACAGTAGATGATTAACATGGCAAGAACAACGACTTATCCACTACAAAACGTTTCTCTGTTGTAGATACAATATACGTGCGAGAGTATACCTTAACATTTCTTTAAAAAATTAATTTCATATGTTCTAGTATTAAATTACCGGATAACTGCGTTTGGTCCTTTGTCGGCGTCCCTAGCCACCACTTTCCCGACGAGGTCGCCCGCGGCGGCGTCCTCGGGCACCTCCAGCCGGTACAAGCCCTCCTCGAACTCGGGCGCCGAGTCGTTCTCGTCGTCCACCGTCACGTCCAGCGCCGCCTCCGCCGTCATCCGCGGCCGCCCGACGTCCCTGGCGATCAGGCTGAGCCGGAACGACCCTGAGGTCTCCCGGTCCAGCGAGCGGGAGGCGAAGACCTCCCCCGTGCTGGCGTTGACGGAGAATAGGCCGCCCAGGGTGTCCCTGAGCGAGTACTCGATCCTCTCGAAGGGCGGGTCGTCCCTGTCCACGGCCCCGGCGACGAAGACCGGCGCCGACAGCACCTCCGGGGAAGCGTTCTCGCGCACCCTGCACGAGTAGGGCGCGTCCGGGAAGCGGGGCGGGTTGTCGTTCACGTCCTGCACGGTGACGACGACGGTGGCCGTGGCGAAGGAGGAGACGGATGAGGCGTGAGAGGCGTCGTCGCCGGAGTCCGAGCGGTGGTGGTCGTCGGCAGAGGACAGCAGATTGTTGCCGCTGCTTCTAGCATCCTCCGCGCGGACGACCAGTCTGCAATGCACATTTTTTTCTCTCTAATATAATAGAATTCTAATTTTTCACATGTATACGTAGATAATATCAATTAGCTTTTTAATGCTTTACATGAGACTATTATACCTTTACATACTTAAAGTACATTGCAATACACACCAAAGTACAGATCAAAGTACTTTGGATAAAATTATTTATCATGAAGAAAATGTGGTGTTGACAGGAATTTTTCCTCCACTAATCCGAATTATCATTTTAAGAAATCCCTCTATAACCCAAAGTAATTTACTGCATAAAAATCTTTTCTAGAGAACTTTCCCCCTAATCCGAAAATCCCTCTAATCCATATTCCGCTAATTTTTAAGTGGACTGTATAATTAAATACAAGACCATGCCACCAATACGCAATAGTTGGGCGCAAAATCCCTGACCTGTAAGTGTTCCTCCGTTCGTAGTCGAGCCCGCGGGCCACCACGACGAGTCCGTCTCGGTCGCCGATGGAGAAGTCCCCGGCGGGATCGCCGGACACGATGGAGTAACGGAGGTGGTGCTGGCGGAGGCGGCGGATGTCCTTTTCGTCGAAGAGGGAGGGGAGGTCCGCGTCGGAGGCGCGGGTCTGGACCACGTGCATACCCACGGAGGCGTTCTCCAGGACTTGAGCCCTAGGGAGAAAGAAACAAATTTGTAAAAAAAAAAGAGAAAGCGAGAATGAGCGCGGGAGAGAGAAAAAATGACTCAGCATACGTGTAGAACTTGGGGTTGAACGAGGGCGGGTTGTCGTTGGCGTCCTCTACCGTCACCGTGATGTCCACACGAGAAGACAGCCTGGAGGAAAAGATCACCGTATTTAATTACATTTTTTTAAACTTTTTTCTCAAAGCTAAGGAAGAAATTTGAATTTTGCACGTCAATAATGTAATAATTAAGCCAAAAAATAGTAATGATTGATTCTTGTCTTTCTGGAAAACTAATTACAAATCTAAAAAGACTTTCCCCCTGACTGACCTGGGGGAGCCGTTATCAGCGGCGACGACGGCAAGCTTGTACGTGTCCTCCACCTCCCTGTCCAGCGCCGCCTCGCTCCTCAGCACGCCGTCCACCCGGCCCACGCTGAACCGGGCGCCGTGGGAGTCTTCTAGCAGGTAGTGCACCTCCCCGTTGCGCCCGGAGTCCGGGTCGCGAGCCCGGACGGAGGCAAAGGGGGTCCCCACCGGCGCGTTCTCCGCCACCGACACCGACAGCTCCGGGTCCTCGAAGGTCGGGGCCTAGGTACGCGGACACAGTGCCGAATTTTCCAGATCTAAGTACTACGTTTAGTCTCACAAATGCAGCCTGACAAAGAATCCTTAAAAAAACTGCCTTTTCCCTTAAAAAAAAACCTGCCTTTGAGATGTACCTTTCAACCTACCGCGAGACAAGGGTGACTGTCCGACTAACCTGGTCATTGACGTCGGTGACGGCCACCTCCACCACGCACGTGCTGGTAAAGACCTTCTCGGTGATGCCGGTGATGCCGTAGTAGTCCGGATCGTCGCCCTCGAAGCGGCTGTGGCCGCCGCCCCCGTCGCTGACGGTCACTCTGAAGGCGTAGGCGGGCTCGCGCTCCCTGTCCAGCGCGGCCACGGTCACCAAGTCACCGTCGGCGGTGACGGAGAAGACGTCCCGGTAGGACTCCTCCACCTGGAAGACTAGCTTCCCCTCGGAGACCGAGTCCTCGTCCGTCGCCGCGATCCTCTGCAGGACGGTGCCGGCGGGCGCGTCCTCCGGCACCGAGACGGAGTAGAGGGCCTTCTCAAGCTTGGGTGGCTCGTCGTTCACGTCCAGCACGTTGACGTAGACGGTGGCTGTGGCCGTGAGAGGAGGGGAGCCGGCGTCGCTGGCGGAGGCCACCAGGACGTAGTGCTCGGTTCTCTCGTGATCCAGGATGGACTTGGTCTGCACGTGGAAGAGGAGACGGAATTAGTCGGTGATTCTGCTGATTCACGACCATGTTGAAACCCTAACTATAGTACCTAGTACATACTAGTATAGTAGTATTATTTACCTGATCCCTCGATGCTGACCCGGCCAAGGTGATAACGCCAGAGTCTGGATCGACGCGGAAGGTGTCGCTGCCGTACTCTGAGACGAGGCGGTAGGAGACGCGGGAGAAGGCGGACCCGGGGGCGTCGGGATCGGCGGCCCGGATGCGCCCGACCACGGCGCCGCGCCCGGCCGACTCGGGCACGTCGAAGGAGAAGTGCGGAGAGTCGAACTCGGGAGGGTTGTCGTTCACGTCCTCAACCTAGTCAGTAAAGGTGAAATGTTTTGGGTCAAATTTGGGTTTGGGTCGAACAAAACCAAAGTCAATTGTAGTAGTTCTCACCTGCAGAGTTCTCTTCCACACATCCTCGTGGGCTCCGTCGGTCACCCTGACCTCCACCTCGACCTCGGAGTGCCTCTCCCGGTCCACGGCCCTCCTCAGGATGAGCTCTCCGGTGGCCGAGTCCACCTCCAGGAAGGCCCGCGCCGACGCCGACGCGCCGATGGAGTAGGCAAGCCCGCCGTTCCCGGACGTGTCCGCCAGGTCCGGGTCGTCCGCTCGGACGAACCCGACGGAGCGCCCGGGCAGGAAGGCCTCGCTCAGGCGGACTTCGACCTCCCCGCGACGGAAGCGGGGAGGGGTGTCGTTCTCGTCCAGACAGGTCACCTCGATCTGAACAGGGAGTACAGTGTGCAGTACATATTACATATAACTATATTAAAACCCTCCGGGACAAAATCCGAGAGTAGGTCCGGGAGTTAAAAACAAACAAACAACTATATTAAAAATTGCTAAAATGTTAATTTTTTTTCCCAATCTGCATGCCTCCTAAAAGAGTAAAAAAGCCTTTGCTATTTAGAGTAAACTTCTACTCGACAGGATTTTTTGGGCCAATCAACGAACCCTGCATGTGCTTAAAACTGTACAATCAGTGGCAAATCTCACTTTTTCCTGGGAGCGTAACGGTTTCTATCCATCAGTGTATTTTTTTTTGTAGGATCCTGCCAGCTGCTTTCTAATGTATCACACCTGACATCACACGTGGTACTACCTAGTATTAGTATTAGTACGTAAGGTTCCCAATATCATAAAAATTATTATCATACTTTTGGGGATCGGTAGGGAAATTGGTTCATATGGGTGACACACAAAAAATCTTGTCGGGTAGGTGCTGTCATATAAATGACTTTAATATTTCGGGGTTCTATTACGTATAGTATTACGTTTAACTGTACCTAATTGTACCTACAGTACATAGACACATAGTGTATGTTACATAGAGGAAATCCTTTAATTATCTCTTACCTTGCAGGTAGACATGGAATCGGCGAAGAGGGCAATCACGTTGAGCACAATCTTGTCACCCTCCTCCTCTCTGTCGACCTCAGCAACAGTCCTCACCTTTACGATGGAAAAAAAAATATGTTTTGTTAAATAAACATGAGATCTCGCTAACAAAATTTTTCTTTAGAAAAAAAATTACGTCTTGCAGTTTCTATAGTAGTTTTTCCTATACCTGTCCTGTTTTGGAGTCGACTTCGAAGAGGTTTCGATCCCTGCCCTTCTTGCTCTCGGACCCGACGAGAAAGAACTTCGGCTCCTCCCTGCCGGCCGCCCACTTTCCCCCGGCGTCCACCAGCGCCACCTTCCCGACGGGCGTCCCCGCCGGGCTGTTCTCTCGGACGCTCACCCGGTACACGTCCTGGGTGAAGTCCGGCCCGGGGTCGGCGCGCCCGGCCAGCACCGACACCGTCGCGGTGGAGGTCCTCCGCGCCGCCTGCGCCGCCCCGTCCGTGGCCACCACCGTCGCCGTCGCCAGAAGCTCCGAGGAGGAGGAGGAGGCGGTCTCGAAATGCGTGGGGGCCTCGGAGGAGAGGAAGATGCGCCCCGTCCTCCTGTCCACGTCCAAAGAGATCTGCGACCTTCCCCCTCCTCCCCTCTGCTCGAGCTGGTAGGAAACCTCCCCGTTGGAGAGTGCGTCGCCGTCCTCCGCGGCGGCCACGGCCACTGTGGAGCCCCGAGCCGAGCCCGGCATGACCACGGCGAAGGGGAGGGAGGAGAAGCGCGGCGACTGGTCGTTCACGTCCTCCAGAACCACCTGCAAAAGAGTTAATTGTACCATAAAGAGGAGGGTTTTTTCTCCATTTGGCAGACTTAGATGCAGTACAGACCTTTATTCTCCTCTGTGTCCTTCTGGGCGGGGAGCCCCCGTCCTCTGCGGTCACCACCATCTCGTACGACTCTCGCTCTTCTCTGTCCAACTCGCCCCGCGTGGTCAGCGCCCCAGTCTCCGGATCGATGAAGAACTTGGCTTCCCCTCCGATCTCGACGTCCAGCTCCTCAAGGGTGTACCGTATCTTTCCGTTTTCTCCCTGATGGGGAGAAAGATGTGTCTGATCAATGATCATCATAGACTACCACGCTATGTTGGCTTTATTACCTCATCCGCGTCCGATGCGTCCATCCTGGCCACGACTGTGCCCGACCTGGCGTCCTCCGGCACGGTGACGACTGAGAGGTGGTCGGAGGAGACGCCAGGGAAGCGCGGAGAGTTGTCATTGACGTCCGTCACGGTCACGACGACGGAGATGTCGGCGGACCTGGCATCGTTGCTGCCGCCGCCGCCGCCGCCGTCGACCGCGGTCACCGTCAGGCGGATCTCGGGGGAGGTTTCGCGGTCCAGCTGCGATCGAAGAATGAGGACTCCTGTGAGGGGATCCAGGTAGAAGTGCCTCCCTGCCCCGCCTCCCGTCCCGAGACGGTAGGTGACCCGGCCATTCTCCCCGGCGTCGGCGTCGGTGGCGGAGAAACGGTGCACGGCGGCGCCCGGCGCGGTGTCTTCCGCCAGTTCCAGCTCTAGGACGCCGCCGTTGCCGCCCCCGTCGGACTCGGAGAAGACGGGCCCGTTGTCGTTGGCGTCTAGCACCTCCACGACGAGGGCGGTCGAGGAGGAGAAGGGCGGGTCGCCGCCGTCAGTGGCGTGCACGGTCAGGTGGTACCGGTCAACGCTCTCCCTGTCCAGTTGCCCCACCATTGCCACCTCCCCGCTGTCCGGGTCGATGCGGAATATGCCCCCGGCCGCGCCCGGCGGCCCGCCGGACAGCGAGTACCGCACTGCACCGTTCTCTCCGGCGTCGGCGTCGGTCGCCGCCAGGTCCGGCTCCACCTCCAGCGCGGTCCCCGGGGCCGCCGATTCTGACACCGAGGCCAGGTGGACGGCGCGCCCGGAGGCGAAGACCGGTGCGTTGTCGTTCTCGTCGGCCACCGTCACCGTCACCGAGGCCGTGTCCTGCAACCTCACGGACCCGGAGTCTCGCACCACCACCTCGAACTGAGAAGAGATAGAAATAATACATCTTAATCCCTTAATAAACTTAAGGGATACAACTACATACGTACATTAGGTACGTGTAAGTAATCCTAAACTTCATGTAATGATCCTCACTCTCTCAAGTCTGAGCTAAGAATGAATCTCCTTCCCTTCTTCCCTCCCATAAAAAAGTCATACTTCCTCCAGGTTCCTCCCCCTGAGTCTCTCAGAATCCTGAGGTTTGATCCTGCTAAACATCTCGTTGCACCCGCTGCTTTGATTCTAGCTTGTCACTACAGCACGTGTACCTACATTGCATATGCATGGAGGGGAAGTTTATTCTCTTTTGTATTTATGTACTGGTCAGGAGGTACTAGAACAAAACTGGTAGAATTGTGGTGAAATTATACCTATACTGTTATTTTAGCACTCCTTCGTGTCCAGGCAAAATAAAGAAAAAAGTAGTGACATGAAGCAACAACTTGGTTAACAAGAGCGTGGGTGGACGTGGTGCTCATTCGGGGCCCCCAGAACTTGGAGACAAAAAGGCAAGCCCAGGAGAATCACGCCCATATTCACTTAAAATTATTTGCTTGTTATAAAGTAAAGCAAACGTACTAAGGATTTCATTTCAAACGTTTTTTACTCGAACCGTTTATTCGAATAAAGTTTCGAATAGTATTTTATGCCTCTTTTTTAATGCTTAGCAGCCGTTCTGACTTAATGACAAATAAAATATTTTAAGGCCATGTTCGGGCTTTAGCCATCAAATATTATTTTTCACATCAAATTGTAATAGTTTCCCAGTACACGCGATTATTATAAAGGTACCAGTTCTAAAACAAGCACGTATATTTTCCACAGCTAAACTGCCCTTTTAAGTGTCTAATTTTATTTGAAATTGTTCGAATTTTAGTGGTAGTTATTCTTATTCGAAACCAACATCTTTTTTTGGAATAATTTGCGCGCCTTAATACCCACAGTGCCTGCAGCCTGCAGCCTGCAGATGTCGAGCTATCCGCCCTTCGGGCGACGAAAAGGAGGAGAGACATTTTCTTGCCCAGTACAACGATAGACTTAAGTGACAATGGGTCGGATCTTGGGGGTGGCGCCATCGTCCCTGCTGGCGGAGGAGTGGCAAAGCTTCTCCTCCTCGTCGTCATTGACTGGGCTGGGCCACCTGATAGGGCCCAACAGGAGAACGTTTACAAGACTCATGTGGGGAATAGTGACGGGTAATTTTTTTTTAATATATGTACTTTTTTTCGAGAATCTCTCATACACCTGAATTTAGTGCCAAGTTGTATATTTATGTAGTATATTTGCTGTTAGGAACGTCGTTTTTCTTTTGTGCCCTGGTGATCGTCGACGCTTTTAAATACTGGAGCAACAATCCCGTCCTGATCACTGTGGAATCGGTGTCCCACCCTGTTGAGACTATTGATTTCCCCACAATTACGATATGTCCAAAACTTCCTCCAGACAGGTACGAATTGAGTATACCTAGTGTACTGTAGTAGCGATCTTCTACTTAGGGTAGTAACGACCGTCGTTGTGCCCAGATTTGGAATTCTGAGGCAGATCTTCAGCGACGTAGAATATCCGTGCGAGTCCGGGGATGGCTGCGACAACGACAGGGTCCTGAGGAGGCAGTTCGGCCTGCTCTTCGACAAGGTGCAGCACCACTTCGCGGACCTCGTCGACTCCAAGGTGGAGAGAGGCGAGTTGCTCGTCCAAGGGCGCCACCCTCAGGGCCTGCGGGGCTCCTCCATTCTCGACCTGTTTGGAGCACACCTGAGGGAGCAGACGAGGAGAAACTCCTCCTTCCCGGAGGCTCTGGAGAGCGACCTGAGGAGCTACGTCTTCCGGAACAAGAGCGTGCTGGCATCGCGCATCTTGCCGGTCTTGAAGAACGTGACCACGGAGGGCCTCGAGGTGGACGACGCCACCCAGAGACTTGCCACCAAGTGGGCCTACAGCCTCCTGTCCATGCCCGACTTCCACAACTTCGGGACGTTCCTCGCGGAGGTCGCCCCTCCCCTGGTGGGGGGATCGCTGGTGAACAAGGGACTCGACATCTCCTCCATGTGGGACGCCTTCGCCGTGTCTGCCGTCGAGGGGCAGATGCACACAGCCTTTGTCAAGATATTCCAAGATGCCACGCACAGTTCCACTGGGATGAACATTTCAATTTTCGAGGCAAGTCTGTCGGTCAGGTTGTTCTCCTTGCACATGTGCCCGACCAACACACAGCGCACAGAAATTTTGATGCGCCACATGTCGACCAAAAGTAGTAGGACGTATTATGCATGATGCTATGTGTGGCCCATCAGTCCACCACATTGGGAGTACGGCGATTGGCACATAATGCACCACTAGATGTTTGGAAGCTCCTCAGGCATGGTGCAGAAGATGTCCTAACAAAATGTCACAACATGTTCGGTTCCATGTGCTGCGTGTTGGTCGGGCAAAGAGAGTCTCTTTCAGGTGCCGGCCATGCTGAATCCCTCTTCGACGCACAAGTCCTACGACCTTTCGAAGACGTACCAGAAGTTCCCCTTCAGTCTAAGAAACATGGGACGGTCAAGCCACAAGTTTGCCTCCAGGCTCACTCCGGCCAAGCGGGAGATCCTGACCATCATGATGGCCTCGGCGCCTGGTGGGACGGCGGCCAGGTCCACCACCCTCCACCTGAAACACGGCTACCGCGAGCGGGGGGACGGCCGCCGCCGCCGGGACGGCGAGGGCGGCGACGGCCAGTGGCAGCGACGCGTCATCCGACTCTGCCGGCAGGGCAGGGAGAACTGCAGGAGCAAGTTCAGGCCGGCCATCACCGACGTCGGCAAGTGCATAGTCTTCAACGGCAGGGCCGCAGAAAAGATTTTCAGGGACGACCTGCCGGAAATGTACAAGGATATGTTGGGGATGACAGGCCGGGGCGCGCAGGGGAAGGACGACTTCGAACCAGAAAAGATCAATGTTAGTACCTAGTTTTTTTTTTCTTTTTCCACGAGAATTAGCATTATTTTAAGCGCAAAAGGTAACGTAGGGTACATGTACTCTAGGGTACTAGGTACTACACCATGTCCACTAAAAACCTGAATACTTACTTCCTTTCCCAATCAAACAATGTCAAAGTTAAAGATTTTGTATGTTGAAATTCATCGCGCACTTTAGAAAGTTAATCATTCTGTCACGCGTTACAAATATTTTATTAAGTACCTACACCAAGGCACCTTAAAATGAGGCATTCAGGGCTTTTGTATGGATACACTAGATAAGCGACACCAAGTGGAGGGTGAGCATGGTTCTGGACGCGGACCGCTCGTTCCGCCCCTCCGACAGCCCGCACACGGGCCCCGCCTTTGCGGTCAGGGTCAACAACCAGCACGACTACTTCTCCGTCAACCGCAAGGGCTTCCACCTCTACACGGGCTACGAGCACAACGTTAAAGTGAAGCCAGTCAAGTACGAGACCTCTGACGGATTCAGGAATCTTTCAGTCAAGGTACAACATACCGGTAGTTTTCCTAGCTGAGCTAAATGTGAAGCACGTCTCCTCATTGATCTCCCCCCTCCCCGTCCCCGTCCCCGTTCCCCCCCTCCTCCTCCTCCTCCTCGTGCCGAAACAGGTCCGCGGGTGTCGATACGCGGACGAAAATCCGGACGCGGACAGCATCTTCCTGGAGTATTCCCAGGCATCGTGCTGGTACGAGTGCCAGGTGAGGCTCGGCTGGAAGCGGCTGGGCTGCCTGCCCTGGAACATACCCACCTTCAACGAGAGCGCCCAGCTGTGCGACGGCGGCCAGGCCTTCAGCTTCCACCTCATCGCCAGCCACTGCGACTGCCTTCCCGACTGCGAGAGGGTCGAGTTCCGGAAGGCGAGTTGGATGATGATGATGATGATGTATTGTCGTTCTTGTTCTTGTTCTTGTTGTTGGTGTTGACCAAATATTTTCAAGTGTCCAGGTGTAGGCAGTTAGAAAAAAAAGCATCCAAGTGACCCAAGCTTATTCCACATATTTTAATTATTTCTTCCAGCATGTTGTCTTTTATTCTTAAGTAATACTGTGAGCATGTGTGACTAGCTAATTTTTTGTACTTTTGATTTGTATTGGTTTTTTAATAACTTAATAGAAACACTTTTTTTTTTGCTGCAGGCCTTTCAGCAGAATCTGTTCTTGTTTTGGGCTAATTTACTAGCATTCAGCTTAATTTTTAGAGCGAGACCTCTCGCCTCATCAACCACGATGCCGAGTGTGACACCATCGATGCCGACGCGATGGACACGTCCCTGATCGTCAACTCCGTGCAGAAGATACACTGGGACCAAGCCCTCGAGCTGAGGCTGCACCACCACCTCCTGTCGAGGCGCAACGAGACCCTGAATGTGAAACCCATGTCGACCTCCGGCCTGAGGCGCCACAGGTATCCCTTTCAGGAGTTAGTCAAACTGTACAAAGCATCCCCGCTGCGCAAGAGCCTCTGCCTGGAGATGGCCAGGAAGGACTTCACGCTGCTGACGGTGGAGGTGAACGGGCTGACCATCCAGAGGATCATGAAGCAGAAGAGGGTCACCTTCACCGACCAGCTGGGGTCTCTGGGTATGGAGTAGTTACAGCACGTGCGTACGGTACCTGCATTGCGGAATCAAAAGAAGTGCGCCCTCTTCTTTGCAGGGGGCACAGTCGGCCTCTTCACGGGAATGAGCATTCTTGGCTTGTTCGACATGGTCTACTGGGCCGTCAAAATTTTGGTTGTGTTTCTCAGGCACCTGCTTAACTTAAAAATATCTAAACAATAGCTTCGTATGTACAGTAAATGGCCCACTATTCCTTAACTGTTGTAATTAATGTTCAATCTACAACTATCAGAAAACTATCAATATAGATCTCTTATTTCTTGTGCTTTCTGTAGTGATGGTAAATATTTTTTATATTATGCAGTTTTTGCACATTTTCACTAGCAACAAAGTGACAACTGAAGCTCTCTCCTTCTCCTACCTGGAAGTAGTCCTGTCCCGTCTCCGCCACCAGCCGCTCCCTGTCCACCGGGCGCCGTGTGGAGACAAAGCCGGTGTGCGGGTCCACCCTCAGGTATTTCCGCACCGCCGAGGACGGCGATCCCGCCTCCGCCGCCGCCGGGTGCCTCCGGTGCCGCCCGGAGATCGAGTAGGCGAGCTCCGCGTTTCGCCCGAGGTCCGGGTCGGAGGCGGAGACGCGCCCGACGACGGCGCCGGCCGCGGTGTTCTCCGGCACCGTGAAGGCGTAGCCATCCTGCGTACAAGTGTTTTTAAAATGTCTCAATTTGATGCTTCAACGCTTGCTAGCAATTATTTGCAGCTTTTTCCCCGACTTCCGTAATGTCCGCAATAACCTCACCTGCACGTCGAATCGAGGTGCGTTGTCGTTGTCGTCCGTCACCCGGATCACCACCGACGTAGAGGAAGACCTTAGAGGACAGAACACAAGTTCAAGACAGAGCAGAACCCACCATACATTAAAAGGCTACAAATGTGTCACCTGGGCGGATCCCCTTTGTCCGTGGCCGTGACGGTGAGGGCATATCCCTCCGGCCTGGCCTCACGGTCCAGCGGGGCGAGAAGGCGAAGGTCACCCCCGGGCAGCACGCCGAACACAAGCTCGGCCTGGAGTCCCGATTGGTCGGGGGAGGAGGAAGAGGAGGAGAGGGAGTAGGAGACTATCCCGGCGGGGCCCTCGTCCGGGTCGGCGGCCGGCAGGCTCAGGATGCGGGCGTTCACAGGGGTGGACTCGGGAACAGAGACCTCCTGCGAGTCGAAGTCGAAGGTGGGCGTGTGCCGGTTGCCCGGTAGCCGGTGGGACACCCGGTACCTCCGAGTCCGGTCCAGCCGCCGGTCCCTGCCCCTGTCCTGGCCCCCGTCGGACACGGTAACCTCGACCTCCCTCTGGCGGGTCGACCTCCGCCCAACGTTGGTCCTCAGGAAGATGACCCCGGACTCCCGGTCGATCCCCAGGTCGCCATCCGGGTCAGAGATCCGGTAGTCCAGGCGGCCGTTGTCCCCGGCGTCCGGGTCGGAGACCGGCACCCGGTACACGGGCGACCCTAGTGGGGCGTCCCCCTCCAAGGAGATCTCCCCGACGCTGTCCGAGTCCAAGAAGGAGGGCGCGTTGTCGTTGACGTCCGTCACCTCCAGCTTGGCCCTCAGGAGCACCGTGGCACCGTTTGTCGAGTAAGACACCTTTGAAAAAGAAGTCCCGACGAATCAGCACATGGGAGAAAAGTTAAAAAAAAAAGTCCATCAAGCGCCGCCACCCTCGTCATACCATGAGGTCGTAGGCGGCCTTCTCCTCCCTGTCCATGGGCCTGACGGCGGTGACGGCGCCCGTGCGGCTGTGCACCGCCAGGGTTCCGCCGGGATCCCCGTCCAGCAGCTCGAAGGTGCCCCCTCCGCCTCCCTCCTCCTCCTCGGCGACGTCGACGATGCCGACCTCTCTCCCAGGGGTGTCGTCGTCCTCCTGGACGCTGAACACCTGCAAGAAGAGCCAAGAAAGGATTAATATTTTCCCTTTTTACTGAGTTACTTTCTCATGTTATACTGTAGTACAAGAAAGTGGCAGGAGAGGCATTTGTCTGTAAGTTAATGGTGGGGAGAGAAATGCCATTCTTCCACTTTTCATCAATCTTCATCACAAGTCTTTTTCCACGACAATGATGAAAATTGACATAAAAAATGTACATGTACGTACTGCATGATGGCAACAAGAAATGATGGTTTCTAGACTGAAAAAAGGGTTAAATTTTTCAACTCGGCCTTATTACCTCGCTACAATAAAAAGTCAGCTCTTCATGTCTTAACACTTGAAACCATCCGGTTGATTGCAGACTACAAATATTAAGGCTGTGCGATATCCCAAATTTCTTGCCTAGTCGATACACGAGTCGATACACCAAAAGTATCGCGATACACGAGTCAATACACAATACACGATATGCCAAAATCTGACTCGATATCGTGTATTGTGTATCGTGAAAAACTCGTCCAGGACAATATATGATAATTTATACGTAGTAAAAACAGGGGAGCAGCGAAAGTAGTGGAGGAAGGAGCTCCCTTCTAACCTAACCTAAAGTAACCTATTTACATACCATGTAATTCCCAAGCTAACTAACCTCTTTGTTTATATTGCCACTAGCAAAAAAGTATTTTTAAAAAGTACTTTAAAATTACTTTTGGCTTAATGCTATTTGGCAAACCTTCCTCTTCTGCAACTTTGCCCTTTTTTTACTTTTTCCAAAAGTTGACAAGTGGTTTTCTTTTGCCACTTTTTGCGTCATACTTGTTCTGATTTTTAGCATTGCCATTATTTTCATTTCTTTACTTTGATTTCTCAAGTTTGGCGATACGCGATACGATATTCAGCTTGCCGAGTCGATACACGATACAGGCC
>JAAUYM010116300.1_pt1 | contig 25745 bp, 19 predicted proteins | sample 7278001 | NCBI WGS metagenome assembly JAAUYM01 (sample SAMN14350224, study PRJNA611818) | marine sediment metagenome | isolation source: surface marine sediment (1.8m) | place: French Polynesia: Moorea | collected 2018-08
ACCACCACCACCACCACCACCACCACCACAGCAACAGAGACAAAATGGGGCCCATTTCTGCAAAGTGACAGGCATGTGCGGCTGAGCCTTGTGGCCTCTCCTCCCAAAAAAAACCCCATCATGACTAGCAAGCACGCATGCACTTCAGGCACAAAAGGCACTTTCCTCCTCCTACAACCAACAGGTCTTGCTTGCTGCTCACCACTACACGTCGTCTTTTGGGCGGCATGAAGCTTTCGAAAGAAAATGTGTAAGACTGGGTTCAGGGTGGCAAGAAAAGGTGTCACAATTTGTCTCGTCTTCTCAGCCGCCACTGCCAGTCACTCGCAGGAGGAAGGTCCTTTCTGCATAAAATTCGCACAGTGACTTTCGCCTTTTCTTCTTTGGGCTCTCTACCCCCCTCCCTCTCCCTCTGTGTGAAAACGCAAAAAGAGAGAACTGCTCAAAATTCCAGTGCGGCTGACAAGATTAACAACTTGCACCAGCCACTTTCAAAAAAGAGAGAAGGAGAAAGAATATCCTGTTCTTGTGCACCTGCCCTGAAAGTTTGTCTATTCCCCTCTCTCCTTCTCCCACCCTCCTTGCTGGGCACGTCTTGGAAATGTAAATGACCTTTTTTTTGCCAAATCGTAGACACGAAAAATGACTTGCCTTTTTTTGGAAGAAAAACTTTACAGCAGTCATGCTTTTTTTGTTATCCTACGCCTTCTTCAACTCACCTTCCGAATTATTCCGCACAGATGTTGTGATGTGATGCTACCGGTGCAAACACACACACACATGTACTATGTCCGATATGCTGGTGAGGATATGCACGAGTTAATTAGTTCAAGTCCTGCTTCCTCTAGTTACACCCTCCTCATGCCTTCTCGCTTGGACGGCCCTTGAACGAATGAAAGAAGGCATGAAGAGGAGACAGAGAGAGAGAGAGAGAGAGAGAGAGAGAGAGAGAGAGAGAGAGAAAGAGCCGCCGACCAAGGTGCCCAGCGCCAGACCTTTTCCCCCCGCAAGAGAGCCCATTCAAACCTTCAGGCCCGTGGGCCGCATACGGCCTTATTAACTTGTTGAATACTGCTTGCAAGCAGAAATGTCCTCTTTTTTTAAAGGGTTTTTTTGGTCTTATTGAGAAGGCCCTTCTGTTGGGACAAAGTCTAAAGATACTAGCTTTAATGCTCGGACTGGTAGGAGCTGCATGCCAAGAAAAAAAAAAAGACCATCATAGAAAAGAGGTGTTTGCGCCAGAGATATAGCCGACAAAAGTCAGGACTGAGGAGAGTCCCCTCCCTTGGCCCTGGCTTCTACTGGAGCCTCCTAAGTATGCAAATGGACTCCCCCCCTCCCTCCTCTTCATTTTTTTTTTCCTGTGGCGAATAAAAGGAGGCTCGCAGGCGCTCCACTGTCGGTTTCCTTCTCCCTCCTCTTTCTCCCCCATTCACCACTCACTTTTCGGACGGGACAATTATTATGACGGGAAATTACTGCCCGAGCGGGCGACGACGAGGCTCAAACATGATAGCACACATGGGCAAAGGGGAGGGGAGGGGGGAAAGGGAGGGTCATTTTAATACCCCTAATACCCCATTTTAATACCCCCAATACCCCATTTTAATACCCCTCCCCTCCCCCCCACTGCCTTACTAAAGCTGCAGTAGTTATGTTGTAGAGCCTAAAATTTTGACCGTTTCAACCACACAACCAAGCAGCCCAATACGTCACCCCTGTGCCCACGTGCTGTGGTGATAGGTGCCGTCCTCTGCACGTCCTCCCTCCCGATCTCATTCGGACATGCGTAAACTGCGTACTATAGGAAAGAAACTTGGGGACCTTCTTTCTGCTCATGGATTTTTTTTTCTGTTGTTTATTGCTGATACTGGTATATAGAGTACAGTGCATACGTAAAAAAAAATATTATGCGTGCGGGGAAAAAAAATCTCGTGCAACTGTCGTGTTTGCTTGTTTAACTCTAGTTAGTATGGTACTACGGTACTTTGAAACAAAATCCCTTATGACGTACCGTAGTACATTTATTTTTTTTCTTTAGTGGATTTTTTTTTTCAGGTCACTTCCCGTTGTTGCCCAAATTGGGTCTCTTTGACGGGTCCCGGATGAGGACGGGGACCTCCACGCAGGCCAAGATCTGCTTGTTCTTCCTTCTCAGCTGCGCGAATGGAAAGGAAAAAAGCCGGAAAAGGAGTTTATTGTAAGTGCGCCTTCGACTTTAGATAGAAAAATAGAGTTTTTACTTTTTAGCAACCTTTTTGCGCAGTTTTTTTTAGACCTAGTTTTTTGGGCCTAGTTTTTAGGCCTAGTACAGAATCTCGATTTAGTAAACTTTTCCTCGCAAAACGCCTTTTACTAAATTGAACTAGGGGCTACTTCTCTGTAAAAAAAATTTGTTCCTCACCGCCTGGGGATCTTTCTCCTTTTCGCACTGTCCAGCCGGGTGTTGGTCGACCCCGAGGAGACGAATGGTCGAGGTCACATCCTCAAGCTGAAACCCATCACGCATGGTAAAAATAAATTGGTATTATATAAATTTTTAAAGATAAATTATAAACCTAGCAGCTATGCAGAAGGGACTGACAGAGTCCCTCAAGTTCTAAGTACCCCGGGAGTTCGGCACGCCGGGTGTCCGGGTTTGTGAAATCGATTTTTCTTTTTTTTTTTTGCTTTTGTCCAGCCTGCTCACCTCCGGAGACCAGTTCGGCACCGTGATGGTGGTGCAGAAGCAGAAGTCCTGTCCGGGCCGGATGGCCGGCTGCCCCGGCTGGCAGGGCGGACTGAAGGCGGAGCAGCCGTCCGTGTTCAGCTCGCAGAAGGAGTTCAGGCTGGAGGGTGACCAGGCACAGGGGAGGGAAGTTTCGTGCTTACACGCTCCACACAATCAATGACCACCCAACCAATATTGGTATCACTGGCAGCACACCATCGGTGATGACACTAGTGGTGGGGGTGGCAATCTCTGGGCTGCTCCAAGGTTTTCATGTCACTATTCTGACACCTGCCCTGGCGTTCCTAACGCCACATACGTAAGTAATATGAAAACCTTAGAGCAACCCATCGCTAAATCCACGCAAGCGATATTGGTTGGGCATGAAAAAAAAAAAAAAGACCCAACTGCTCACTCTCTGATGATCCCTCCCACGAACGGGAGGTCCTCCAGCGGGTTCGAAGGGAGGGAGCCGAAGACGGACACCTGCAGGAAGTTGACGGGGCGGGCGATGTTGGTGGCCGTGCCGGACATGCACAGCTGGAAAGGTGGGGGAAAAAAAACGACAAAATGTGCAGTAGTTTAATGTAGGTATACATGGAAAGTATGCAAGAACTGACTGTGACTGGATCTCCTCTGAAGAATGGATGCCTCTGCAGCCTCTTGTTGTAGAGGCCGGTCAGCTTCACCTGGTGGATGGTGAAGGCAGAGGCTGGAACAACGACAAAAAAAAATTAGCGTCGTCTCAGTCGATGTTTTTAGTTGGCCAAATGCTTCCCATAACCGCTAACAACATTGTTTAACACAAATGCAAGAAGAGGCTTTAAAAAAAAAGCAAAATTTAGACATCCATTGTCGTTTCGTGATTTTTCCCCCCGGTCCTCTTCCTCTAAAGCCCTCTCGCCACCGTCGACTGCACCTTCCTCCTTTCCTTCCCCCTCTCTCCGGTGTTTTTCCACTAAACTCCGCAGCAGGTGGATGGATGAACGGTAGCAAAACAAGTTTTTTTTAACCACCAAGGGGTTTTTTTCCCTTTTCCTCCTCCATCTTGTCTTAATAAATTCGACTGGAGCGTTTCGCGGTGCACTTTTGACGAATGAGAATGAAAAAGTTGCCGTTTGAGGAAAAATAAAAACCTCTTTCTTTTTCCTGACGTAGCTACATCACAGCTTTTTTGGGGGGGAGGTTGTCAAAGTCCACAACTTGCCATAAATGTATGTACAGTACAACAGCAGTCTTTCTTTTGCCGTGTGTTTTCTTTACATGGGCAGATGGTCCTCCTGGCGTTCTTGAGCTGCGGGTCCCTGAAGCAGGAGGTGTCCATGGCTCTCGCCATGACCGGGATGAGGAGGAGCCCCAGCAGGAGCGGAGTCAGGTCCGGCCGAGAGGAAAACATCTTGACGACTGCTGGTGGTGGTGCTGGCCAACGGAGGAGGAGGAGAAGGACTGGAGAGAAGGAGGAGGAGGAGGAGGAGAAGCAAAAGAACCTGTCAACTGCGGATACTGGGTGTGTCCAAAAAAAAAAACCCCTTCATGTGTTTTGCTAGAACAAAAGTCTATAGGTGCTTATTTCGAGGGTGCCACTACAGTCTGTTTACTGAGCATATTTCACACCACCCTGTATAGGCAATGCACCTAGGTACATAGTGCACGCTTGCTCCTCAGCAACCAACAAAAGAAGTTCTCTCCTCCCCCATTTGCCTCCTCCGGGCATTTCTTCGAATTGAATCAACCAACAAGCTGTGCAAACAGCTCAAAGCAGGAATGGTGACATCATCAGAAGCATCAGAGGCTGAGCCACCGCAGCAAAAAAGGGTATTTTTTAAAGAGGTTTTTGGGGAGGGGGAAGGAAGAAGAAAAAAAAATTAATGTTGATCAAATGCCGTCCGTTTTTTGTCGAACATCATCGACACACCCTGTACTACGAGGAGGAGGCCCTAAAAAATTGGAATAGGAGAAGCCCGTCATTTACGATCTTGGAAGATTTGGAAGAAGGGAAAAAAAAACCAATCATCCTGTCGTATAAAGGAGGAGGAGGAGGAAAAATGTGGTAATTTAAAGGTGCCAATCTTGTTCATCTGGTCTTGTACAAGATGAGTAGTAGGATGACGAGGAGCAGCGGAACGACGCAGAACACGCAGGTGCACGCGAGGCCGCCCAGGGAGGCCAGCAGGATGGGCGCGCTCTTGTCGCCACGGCCGCTCAGGTCGAAGACCCCGTCCAGGTCCTGCTCGAAGGCGGTCACGTGCCTCAACTTCACCTTATGACCAGGAGGAGGAGGAGGAGGAGGAGGAGGGTTAGGCGGCCCCTCCGTCGCCTCCTCCGTCGCCCCCGTCCCGGAGACTTTGTCGGACCTCTCCTCCTTGTGGAAGAGCGTCCCTGGTCTTCTCGGAGCGGGGGCCTCCCCGTCTTCCCCCTCCGACTGCCTTTCCAAGCACGGGAAGAAGATGGTGCCGGCGCTCCCCACCCCTCGGCCTGGGGAAGACTTCTTCCCCTGGGCCAAGGTCGGAAGACGTGGAGTCCTGTCTGACGGGGACATCTCCGGGCTGCTCAGGAGTCCGGACAAGTGGGAGCGTCAAGGAGACGACGTGTTTTCTCTTTAAATCTTTTCCTCTTTTTTTTACGGTTTTCGCTTTCCCATATTTTCGAGATACATTATTCTATTGGAGGGCGCAATTGAAAAAAATGAAATTTTGCCATCGAAAATGCTGAACATATTTCATTGCTGAATTTGTGTCAGCAACAGTTTACTACCACTGAATTGCTACTGCGTAATCTGTTTATATGCCAACGTACATTAAAAGCACTTGGCAATTTTTTTCACAGCCTGTACTAAAGAGGGTCGCACTCACTCCTCAACAAAGAATCCCCCCCCCGCTGCCCCTTTTTACGTAATCTCTTGACAGCCATTTCCAACAGTTGAAGAGAAGCTCTCCTCCCGAGTCCTCATCCTCATCCTTCCTTAAAAGTACGAAAGAAGAGGCAGTGGAGGGATCACATCTCTATGGAGGGACACACGACGACACACACACACACAGAAGAGAAGAGAGAGGAGTCTCCTCCCTCGTCTCTTTCTTTCATTGCCCCATCCATGCCATTGCCATCCCCCCTTTCCCTCTCTGTTGGCGCCCTTTTTGCCTCTCCTGTTCTTCTCTCCTCGTCCTCTGTTCTGGGCTTCTGACCGTCGTCGTGGGTCGTGTGTGGAAGAGGCTGGAGGGAGGCGAGTAGGGGGAGGGTCGGGCAGAGAAACAAGTTGGAAACACTAGAATGTTTCCCGCGCGCGAGTCTCGCCAGCCGACCGACCTCTCTTGTTTTCCGCCGCCCGCCATTTCAGCCCGCTCGGCCGGAGGCAGCTCGCGGGGCAGCCACAACAACGCGCCGTGGCCAGCGGATGCCAAGTTTGGCGATTTTGCGCCTACAAAACACACTTAAAAACACAAAGGTATGCAAACAACTAGAGACTGCACCAAGTGCTGAGAGTTAGAAACAAGATGCACCACCACAAAAATTGACAATAATAGAAATGCGAATCTTTTTTTCTTATGGCAGCCGCTTTGCCGTAATTAAACATTTTTGCGCAGCCACCACTTTTCGGCCGAAACTTTTGTTCCATTCCTGCTAGGAAACCTGGTCACGGCGCGAGAAGATCGCCGAACGAACGAATCGAACCCCGAGAGAATCGACGAGGGAGCGGAGCGTCAGGTCGACCTCCCCTCCGAGTTCGGCGACAACAGCCAGCCTCGACCTCTCTCCATGACCTCAAGGTGACCTCGCGTGGGGGGAAAGGCCCGAGATGGCCTCTCGCTCGGGGCGCTTTTTCCCCGGGCGCCCCGGGCGCAACAGCGCGGGGGGCGCCAACAGGGTGTCCTCCAACGGGCTGAGGAGGCGCCGCGGCGCCCAGGGCGGCGGCGGCGGCGACGCCGACGCCGGCGCGGACGCGGCCAGGAACCTCGAGCACGGGCTGGCGCTCTTCAGGGCGTTGGGAGCAGGAGGACAGGTGAGAGAGAGAGAGAAGAAAAAATAGTTCCTCTCTTCCAGTGATGGCGGGGGCGGCCTGCTTTCTCCTTTGCAGACGTTTCTCCCATATGAGAGAAACGCCCGAGTCACGTGCCAGGCGACGCACATGTCCTTGGCCAAAAGGAGCAAAAAACTGCTCGCTCTCTCTGTCCACGTTTAATCGACCTCTCTCATCTCCGTTTTGACGTTTGATGCATTTCGCCGGCTTTCGTTGCGTTTGTTTTCTGTTGTCTTTTTTTCTCGTCCATTGCGTCAGGCAAGGCACGGATGAGGGTGGTGGAGAGAGTGGTCATGTGCAAGGAAACAGGTTTTTTTTTTTTTTTTAGTTTTCGTCCATTCCGACCAGACATGCCCGTCGTCTCGTTGAGGTGTATATCTTGACTTGACATGTTTCAAACATCACAACTTGTTTAATATATTATGACAACTTCGCCATATTCTTATTTCTCTCACATGAGACAGACTGTCATTCATGTGGGGGGGGGGACAAAGTTTAGGCTATTGTAGCTTAACTACCTTTGGTAGAAGAAAAAACTGTCTGGTGGGGGGATGCCCTGCCATTGGTCACGTGACCTCCACGTATACGTATGTGGAACGTTTCCGTCCTCCTTTTGGAGGAAGTGGCGCAATGTTGGTACTACTTCCTCCCCTCGGGGCATCCAAACCAAGCGTTACTCTCATCAGATCAGTGTCAGTCTGTGGGGGGAAAAAATGGCAGTTGCGCCAGGAGCGGAGGAAGGCCCCTCCCTAAAGTTACTCTTACCCTGTTGGAGGGTGACTTATCCTTGGAGTCGCTCCGGTCGTTTCCTTTCCCTGCCAGTGCGAGATGCACTACTCTGGCATGCTGGTTGGCCTCCGTTTAAGGTTACCGGTGCACACCGCATTGACTAAAAAAAAATTTGCTGCTTCAAGCAAGCAAGCCTTAAAAGTCCCGTCGGGAGATGCAGTACAATTATTTTTTTTTTAACCTTTTTTTATTCCTATAGGATCAAGATGATTTCGCCGGCTTTACCGCGGAGGAAATCCTGGCCTACGAGACGCGTTCCCGCCACCGCTCGCGACTCTTGGAGAGGGAGCAGCACTTCCTGGCCAATCCTCTGGGCACCCCGGTCCCTCCGGCGCTCAGGAGTCTGCCTAGGGAGCCGCCGGAGTGCGTCAGAGAGCCTCTGCCGCCGCCTTCGCCGGCGCCAGCGTCGCCTCCCGCGACCGCAGTCACCTCGACGAAGGCTCCGACAAAGCAGAGGAGGAGCAGGGCAAAGGTGAGCAGAAAAAATATTGCTAAAGCGATGAGATCAAAGAATTCCGTATCTTTTATTATTATTATTATTATTTTTAAGACAATTCAAGCGGATGTGGTTCCCACTCCGCCAACCCCTGAGGTGTCGAGAAGCGACAGAAAGCAGAAAAGCGGGGTGGCTGTACAGGCGAAAAAGAAGGAGGGAGGCGGCACTTCCGCCAAGAAGAGGTCCAAGGAAAGGCAGCAGCAGCCGTCGCCCGCCCCTCCTCCCATCAAGAAGACCAAGAAGACGTCGGCCGGGGAGGCGGCCAGGTCGACGCCGGAGACCGCGAGCGTCAAGGCCTTGATCAGGCCGTCCAAGCTGGGCGGCTTCGAAGGCTTCTCGACGCCGCCGCCGTCTGCGGAGTCGGCCCCGAGGCTGTTCGACAGCTCGCCCGCCGAGCTCATCGTGGAGGGCAAGAGGCAGTGGAAGCCGTCCTTTAAAGTCCAGGTAAGGAGGGACAGCCTAAGGAAGCGCAACAGTTACTCAGCAGCCAGTATTAATTAATGCCATGTTGCAGGAGTCGCAAGAGATGAAGAAGACAATAAGTCAGTACGCGAACGCAGTCGCGTCTTCTTCCGGACTGTCCGGCAAGTCCTCCGCCTCCTCCTCGTCCCCGGCCATGTCGGCGGCGTCGGTCTCCGCGCAGGAGAAGATACAGCGCATACTGGCCTCGCAGTGGGATTCCAGGCTCAGGAGGGTGGACAACAAGTTCGTCAAGACGTCCAGGCTGTCCGAGGGCGGGGAGCCGCAGCAGCCGCAGCAGCAGCCGCAGCAGCAGCAGCCCCCGAAGTCTCCCACCGCCGGGTCCAGGCTGCTGCTGAGGGAGTCCAGGCTGGAGCTGAACCAGTCCCTCCTGGAGCGGCTGCGCAACCCAAGCCAGCAGGTGCAGTTCTACGAGGCCATCCAGGAGTCCATGCAGAGGCCGGATAAGACGCCGCCGAAGCTGCTCAACGGGGCGTCTTCCGTCAACCCAGGTCAGTGGCGGAAAAGACATAAATAAAAGGGCGCAGTTGCACACCTCTTCAGTCGCCCGTGTCCGTATTTATGTCCTAAATGTGGAAGAGGAAGCTGGGAATTTATTGTGACCTGCTTACCCATGGAATTCTCAGATTAGAAAGGAAATGATATTCCTCCTTTTTTGTAGGAGTTTTATACTAGCTAATTGATTTTAAATTATTTGAAATATGTTGCCAAGTGCATTTCACAGAAGTAATTTTATATTACTGTCAAAAGTTTCTAAGATTTTAAATAGTCTCATTTTTTGAGAGGTTTCCTTTCCAGGTCTGAGACATTCATGGCTAATCCGACCCGTTCCGGATTGCATTTATTTCCCGGGAAAAAAAGGGAGGGGAATTACCACCAGTTTTTTTTCCTTTTTTCTTTCTGCCATCTTTATCTTCCTGCGCCTGGCGTCTTTCACACATCATCCAAGCCCGGAGACAGTGAGGAGAAAAGAAAGGCTAATCTCCGAAGGGACGCTTGGAACGGGGGAGAGAGAGAGAGAAGCGAAAGTAGTAGGAGGGGGAGAAAGTGGGACTTATCTCCCTTGGTCCCACCCAACACCGTCTTCTTTTTTTTTTTCCTCCTTTTTTTTCGAGTCCGGCCGTCACCCTTCATCTTCTTTTCTCAGGCCCTCCCTCACCTCCTCTTGTCGGAAGAGGATGGGAAGTGGATGGGTGGGTGGGAGGGTGAGGGGCAGGAGGAGAAGTGTGTGACAGATTGTCCTAACGACGAAAGTTGCAACTGAAAAAGTCTGTGTCCACCAAGAGCTTAATAAGAAAGTGTTTTCTATTCACTTTTTTTTTTCAGCTGGGACAGCTCTGGTGGAGCAGCAGTCCCCTCCTCGTCCGGCCACCACCTTCAGCACGCCGAGTGCGACCGGCGCGGCGGGCAAGACGACGACGACCGACTTCTCGCTCGCGGCCACCGCCAAGGTGTCCTCCTCCAACCGGATGCCGGGCAACATCGTCTGCGGCATCTGCGGGGCCGTGCGCTACTACTCCTTCATTCTGCAGGCCAAGAAGTTCGGCACCTTCTCCTGCGAGCCGTGCAGGAAGTTCATCTCCAGGATGATCAGGCAGCTCAGGGGCGTACCCGACGAACTGCAGATAGACTGCGTCTCGGGAAACGGTAAGAAAAAAGATCGTCGAAGAACTGCTGCAAACTTTGATGGGGTGGGGGGGAACTGCTTCTTAGTAGAACAAATCTTGCATTTACTGGTAGTATTGCAGTTGAGTCTGTAGTACTCAAGTCGAAATATTGACTCACAACTCTTTGGTTCAGGCATGTGCGTGGTGCCTCCCGTGATTCGCTCCTCCTCCGGGGGGTTTCCGGCCAAGTCCTCGTCATCCGAGTCCTCCTCCTCTTCCGACGTCGCCGGTCGCTGCCAGGCCTGCTGGCTGAAGCTGTGCCTGATCGGCTACAACCTGGACGCCGACCTGTACGACCGCCTGCGCGCGCACCTGCCCAGCGTGATCAGGGAGCGCCTGCCGGAGGGCGGAGAGCAGCAGCGCGGGCGCAGCGGGACCCTCCTGCCGCACAGGGGGGAGATCCTGGAGTTCAACCGGCAGGTGCCGCTGTCGAGGCCGCTCTTCGAGGGCTTCGGGGCTGTGACGACCGCGTCTTCCTCCTCGCCCGCAACGACCACCTCCTCAACCGCGGCATCCGCCGATTCCTCCTCCCCCTCCTCCGCCCAGCCGTCGGGGATAGTGGCCGGCTCCTCCGCCAAGTCCAACCACGTGGTCCACGAACGGCTGCCCAACGGATGGACGAAGAAGGCGGTGAAGAGGCTGGAGGGGGAGCTGAAGGGGAAGTGGGACACCTTCCTCATCACCCCCGACCAGAAGATGCTCAAGTCGCCGGGGGACCTCAAGCTGTACATCGCCAAGTCCGGCGCCGTCGTCGATTCCAACATCGTCAACTTCTCCCTGCCCAAGAAGACGGCCAAGGTGGACAAGGCGTTGCAGAGGCCGGCGACAAAACCGGAGAAGAAAAAGGCGGCGGCGGAAGTGTCCGAGAGTCCGAACAAGACGTCACCGTTATCCTCGCCAGCCAAGAGCGCCTCAGACTCGCCGGCAGCCCGCGAGATGAGGAAGCTAGGGTTCGATGAGGCCACTAAGAAGACCGGAAACGTCACTTCCATGGAGCTGCCCAAGACAGGAACCCGGAGGGAGACCAAGGTGCCGGCCAAGTTCAGGGACTACAACAGCCCCATGGGAAAGAGTGCGAGAAAGAAGAAAGAGGAGGGAAGCAAGACCAGCAAGACCACCAAGAGAGCGCTGGAAACAAAGGAGGAGGAGGACGAAGACGACAACGAAGATGATGTGGAAGAGGATTCTGATGAAGAAGCGGAGGACGAAGAGGAGGAGGAGGAAGAGAAGCAGCCTTCTCCTCCCCTCTCGTTGAAGAAGGAGAAGGCCCCGAGAAGATACATCGCCGGCAGTAAGACGCTGGCGACTACGGCCACCACCATTGGCGTCGGCACCTTCTCCATCGACAAGGACTCAGTGAAAGGTAAAAGAGTTTTAGATGACTAGAAGTGATACGTAGTACACTGGTCAGATGGAAGAGAGGTTCGATTTAATTCTCCATGTTTACCTTGTAGCGAGTAGAGCCACAAATCAGACTCGCCTCCTCGCCTGCACATTCTCAAATTACTCTGAGCGAGTTCAACGTCCTTTTTCACCTCTCTCTGTTTCTCCCTCAGCTCTTCCCACGACCGGCTCGCTGCAAATCAAAACCAGCAAGCGGACTGTCTCTTGCAAGGAGTGCGACAACTGCAAGAAGAAGGACTGCAACAAGTGCGTGTACTGCCTGGACAGGACGAAGAACGGCGGGAAGGGGACGCTCAAGAAGGTCTGCATGTAAGTACTACCACCCCGTGATCGTGTTCCCAGACCATATCTCTCCATCTCCTTTACTGTACAATATAATCTCTTTAGCGAGCGCCGCTGCCTCAACCCGCAAATGAACGGGCTGCCGTCCATGTCGACGTTCCGGAAGTCTGCGCCGCCGGCCGAGCCCAAGAGGACTTATGTCAGGGCTGCCACGGCCCTGGCCACAAAGTCGGTGCCCCCTCCGCTCTCCGGACAGGACTCCTTCGCCTCGACAAAGGTGCCTAGCGAGAGAGAGAAGAGGGCGGCGCCAAAGGAGAACGCGACAACGGCGACGACCACTCCAACGACACCATCGCCGTCACCGACACCGCCTCCTCCTCCTCCTCCTCCTCCTCCCCCGCCTCACACAGAGGCGCCGCTGTCGAAGTTGATCGTGCCTCCGTCCGCGCAGGAGCAGCCGAAGGACACTAGCCGCATGAGCCTGGCCGCCAAGAGGAGGCTGAGCGATAAGCTAAACGAGAACCCGAGCACGGCCAGGCCGAACCTCAGCTTCGCGGCGCTGATCGCGCAGGCCCTGCAGAACCTCCCGGACAGCCGCGGCACCCTGCAGATGATCTATAGATACATGATGGACACCTACCCGTACTTTCGACTGTGCGACAAGCACCAGTGGCAGAACTCCATCCGGCACAACCTCAGCCTGCAGAAAGCCTTTGTCCGCAGCGACAAAAAGGACGGAAAGGGCTGCTTCTGGAGCATCACGCCTGGGTATAACGTGGACGACCTCTTTGGCAGGAAGCCCTTCAGGGAGGAGGAGGGCGGCGAGAGGAAGTTGTGTGGACCTGGCAGACCTAAGAAGGAGCCAAAGCAACAGGTATTGTTGCCTCTGCCAGTGAGGAGTTTATTAACGCACACCACTTTCCAACTTGACATTTGCTCTTTTGAAACAGGTGATGGGAAGCGGCTCCAGCAGCAGTAGCAGCACCAGCAGCTTGGACGGCAGCAGCGCGGTCACGGTCAGACTGCTGGTTCCGACCGCCGCCGCGGCCGCCGTCGCCGCCACCTCCTCCGCCATCGCCACGCCGCCCGACAGCCCGCCTCCACCTCCGTCGTCCGAGCCAGTCAGGAAGGTCTTGGAGACGGAGAGGGAGAAGCGGCGGTCCCTGGAGGATTTCCTGAAGATCGGGTTGGAGGACGAGGACGGAGGAGGCGGGGAAGAGCAGGCCAAGGTGCCGATGCCCCCCTCGGCGATGCGACAGCAGCAACAGCAGCGGCCTGCAGGCCTTAAGAGGATTATCGTTGTCCGGAAGAAGGGGGCCAAGGCGGCGGCCGCGGTGGTGCAGAACCCATACCAGGGCTCCATGGACTACTGGGAGCAGTACGACCCCGAGCAAGTTGTGCAGCACGGCCAAGGGGTCGTCACCACGGATAGGTTAGCCGGAGTCCAGGCCATCTGCTTCCTGTGCGGGTCCGCAGGCAGAGACCAGGTGAGTCGGAGTGATCTGTAATATTTTTTTAGACAAAAATGCATGTGAGTAAACTACTTTATCCCTTTTTTACAGATGCTGTACTGCAAGTCCTGCTGCGAGCCGTACCACCCGTACTGCTTACAGCAGGAGGAGTTGCCCCAGACTGCCGAACTTGAGCGCGAGTGGGTTTGCAGGCGTTGCGCCCTTTGTCAAGTGTGCGGCGGGCAGCAGCAAGACTCCACCTTCAGGTGCTCGCAGTGCTGCAGGGCCTACCACAAGGAGTGCCTCCTGCCCAGCCAGAAGAAGGACTTTGGCGGAGAGTACCCATGGGTAAGAGAGAGGTGCCTTGTCTTGGTTACAGAAAAATGCGTCAAAGTTCCCCTTTTCTTTTGCTCTCAAGATGTGCTTCAACTGCCTGCGGTGCAAGTCCTGCGGGAAGTCCGACGTCTCTCACTACCTGGAGGGCGACCCGCTGTGCGCCACCTGCTGCCTGCAGAAGCGCCAGGGGTCATACTGCCCGCTCTGCGAGGGCTGCTACGACGACGACGACTACGACGCCAGGATGATGGAGTGCGCCAGGTGCGGCGGCTGGGTCCACGCCAGGTGCGAGGGCGTGGACGCGGAGAAGTACCAGATACTCAGCTACCTGCCGGACACCGTGGAGTACGTGTGCAAGTGAGTCGACACGGCGGCAGCACTTCCCTCCGTCGTCCTGCTAAGCCGTACCTTCATTACACATTCGCGTATAGTACTCAAGTTTCTTTTTAGTTCTGTCTTCCTTTAATTCCTCAAAAATGTTTATGATTATTAAATAAGCCAATATAGCGCTTAAAGAAGGGCACAAAGGCAGTGTTGGAGAGAGAGAAGATGTATGACGAACTAAAAAAGGAGCCCCCAAGTGCTGCTAAGAACAGGGGTTATTCCTTCCGATTTCTAGGTGCGCTAAGCCTCAGCCAGTGCCGAGACCTCGTTCGGGCCAGCAGGCCGCCACGGCCGCCAAGACAGTCCCGAGATCGCCCTCCAAACAGCTCACCTCCACATTGGTCGGGCAGACTTTCGCCACTCCGGTGGCGGACACGCTGGGATCTTCCTCTCCAGGCCGAGTCGGTGGCGGTGGAGGCGTCGATGGAGGCGGCGGTGGCGTCGGCGTCGGCGGTGGCGGTAGCGGCGGCGATTCTCCGGCATTGGCCAGCTTGCAATCTGCGGCGCCGGTTGGGGCGTCGCCGGTGTTCCATGCTCTGGAGGCGGTTCCCAACGGCGGCTACTCGGAGGAGGCCGCCGAGGTGTACGTGGACGTTCCCACAGACGTGGACGTGTCCGGCCTTGAGGGGATGAACCCTGATGACATCTACACCCACCTGGAGTCCCTGGAGCAGCAGCAGCACCAGCAGCAGCAAACACAAGTCGTCTGAGGAAGAGGACGGATGAGAAGTTGCTCGTTGCAGACGGCAACGGAAGTGGACGACAAATAAGACTTCAGGTCGCCCGACTTTCCCCGTTTTTTCACGTGACACTTACTACTACCACTACTTTCTGTCAGATCAACCAAGACGAAGAGTCTAGTAAGCCACAGTCTTGCGACCATAACGAGAAAGGTTAACGGATAATATCAATCTCTCTATATAGTAGTACTAGTTTTTGGAGCAGTTGCTCCACATGAGACGTTTATTTCGACAATAAAGGGATTAAAAAAAGAAAAGGTGTCTTATTTGTAGTATAGATTGATTCACTTTAATGCATAACTCGTCCTACTTCGGTAGTTCATCTCTTTTTTGTAGGGCCTTCTAAATACAGTGTGGCTTTATTTTCAGGAAGTGCGACGCCCAAGACGAAGAGGCCACCTGGATGAAGGCGGTGAAGGCGGAGCTGATGGCCGGGCAGCAGATTGTGGCGGACCGCATCATGCAGTCCAGGTGCGCAAGGCCCTTGGTCAGAGCCACCAACACAACGGTCGTCTGCCAGGGTCTGAACCTTCAAGGGTCAGCAGGAGAGGGAGTCGACCGCCACCACCACGGTAGATCCAGGGAGGAAGCCAGCAGTTTCGTGATGCCCGAAGAAGAGGCTGACGGGGAGAAGGGCGCTGCCGCTGCCGCCGCTGCTGCTGCTGGCGAGAAGTCCGCCATTGAAACACTAAGGGAGAGGCACCGGATTCCGGAGTGCTACGTCAAGGTGGCCAAGCTGAAGATGCCCCGTTGGGCGGTGGAGAGGGCCATGGAAAGGTTGAAGCAGATGGAGAAGAAGAAGGAGAGGCCAGAGGGGCATGCCAGCGACCCGTTGGCCAACTTGGACGACGACGACTTGCAACTCATGCACCCCGAGCTCAGGACTTGCATAGTCTCCCTGAGGGACCTCAAGTGCCACACCTGGTGGGGCCCGAGGGTCAGAGAGTATCTCGCCAACTGGAGGCAGAGTAGCAGGAGGAAGAGCAGCGGAGACGCGCAGAGGCAGAAGAGGCGGCATCCGTCCGAGGAGGTGCTGGACCTGACGGGACTGAAGGAGAAGGTGGAGGCTCAGCGGTACGGCAGCGTGCTGGCCTTCCACCTGGCCTTCCGCAAGGTGTGCGAGACCGTCCACGTACGCGGTCCGTCCGGCCGCTCGACCAGGGCCCGGGTGCGCCGGGACTACGTGGAGTCGATGCGAGAGGTCTTTCCCTGGTTTGACGCGGCCCGGCCGACGGCCTTCTTCGAGCCGCGGGACGAGGAGGAGGCCGCCTGCGCCCCGCCCAGCGAGGACCACCTCTACTCGGACCACAGGCTGCGCCGGGTCGATCTCTACCGAGAGGACGGGGAGCAAGATGGCGAACCTCCGGCGTGGAAGCAACAGGACTGCAGGAACGCCGCCCTGTTCCTGGACGTGCGGCGGTGCGTGCTCTGCCAGCACAAGCGCGACGCCGTCAGCGAGGGTCCTGGGCGACTCATCTACTTCCGCCAGGACGAGTGGGTCCACGTCAACTGCGCGCTCTGGTCCTCCGAGGTGTACGAGGAGGTGGACGGGTCCCTGCAGAACGTGCCACAGGCGGTGACTCGCGGGGCCAGGCTCAACTGCACCTTTTGCGACGGGAAGGGCGCCACCGTCGGCTGCTGCCAGGCCGGGTGCGACGCCAACTACCACTTCTACTGCGGCGTCGCCGACGGCGCCGTCTACTTCGAGGACAAGACCGTCTACTGCGACGACCACGCCTGGAGGCACTCCCACCGCCCGGTCACCACCGACTTCTCTGTCTGGAGGACGGTCCACGTGGACCTCGAGGAGAACCGCAGGAGGGTGAAGAAAGTCGACCTCAGGACGGTCAAGGTCAGGGTCGGAGGGCTGGTGGTCGAGAGGCTGGGGGAGATCTCGCCGGGAGTGTCCGACACCAAGGAGGCCCTAGTGCCCATCGGATTTGCCTGTTCGAGGCTGTTCTGGTCGCACGTGGACCCCAACAGGGTGGTCAGATACTTCTGCAAGACGAGGTTGGTGAGGCCGCAAAGGAAGAGGTCGGAGAAGAGCGCGGTTAGGGATGAATTTCATCTGAGGATCGACCACGAGTGCGGAGACGTGGAGGCGGTCTCCCTCGCGGAGAAGAGCCTGGAGGAGTTCAGGAAGAGACTTCGGTGGCTGGAGGTGCAGAGGAAAGCTCGCCAAGACTCCATCCTTCCGCCCCACCTGGTCGGCAAGGTCTGGAAGAACGTCAGCTATGCGGATCTTCACCGTCCGGACGACATGTTGCAAGAAGACGGACACCCAGTCGGGGAGATCGACCTGGAGAAGGATGCAACGCCGCATCTTGACCCCAGCACCAAGGCAGCTGCCGCCATGGAAGCGGCGGAGAACGAGGCGAAGGAGGAGTCCAACCTGAGTGCCAGCCAGGAGGCCGACGGCAGCGCAGCCTTCCTGTCCCCTTCCAAGAGACTGAACAAGGCTGTCGGAAACGTGAGGAGAACTCCGAACAAGTCGACCGTCGAGCAGCAGCACGACCACGACCTCGACCTGGCCCTGGGCGAGGACTTCCTGCTGGAGGACGTGGACCACGACCTCATCTCTGGAATACTGCAGGAGGGAAACTTCGAGGAAGAACTCGGGAAAACGAGCGGTGCTCTTGGTACGAAGACGACCAGCTTCCACGAGTCTGGCCAACTCCACCATTACCTCTCCTCGGAGACGGAGGCGGCCATTCGGAAGCTGAAGGGGGAGAGGAAGGAGGAGGTGACGGTGACCAAGACGTGGTTCAACCAGAACAAGATGAGAAAGTTCAGTGAGGTGAAGCTGCAGTGCTCCCTCCCCTTCGACGTTCACGTCTTTGACATGGACGTGGACTACAGCGACCTGACGGACGTCAGACCCGAAGAGGACAGGGTCGTCGTGGAGATGATTGAGGATAAAGGGGGCGACTACGCCCAAGAAGTTCCGGAGGAGGGCGCACCCTCTCAAAGAGACGGAGATGTGTCTGGCGAAAACAGCGACATCCTCAGCTACGTCGCGGAGAACATGGAGAAGATGAACCAGGGGAAAGAGGTAGTGAAGGAGGGCGGCGGGGACATGAACGAGATCGATCTCCTGAACAAGATCTTGGCCATGTCGGCCGACAGGATCTTGGAGATGGGGACGGAGGAGCAGACCATCGAGCTGGAGCCGGACAAGAGCAGCGAGATCACCCTGCGCTTCCCGAAGAACAGTGCGGATGGACAGCAAGGAGAAGAGAACGCAGCTTCCAGCGTCCGGGGTGCCTTGAACGAGGATGCCGCGGTGGAGGAATTCGACTTGCTGAAGAAACTCCACTATCACTCGACTGAGCAGCCACTTCCCCAAGTCGATGGTGCTGACGACGAGGACGACGATGTAAAGGTAAGCAGGGCCAAGGAGTCCGCTGACTCCGTTGCCACTCGGGACGCTGCAGCTTCTGGTTTGCCAGCCCAAGGAGACGATCACTCTGCGACCACGGGGGAGTCTGAAGATCAAGCACGGTACAACATATTAAATTGCCATGAAGCAAGCAAGGATGAAAGGAAAGGTGCCGGTGAAGAACCAGAATCAGTTATTTGCACCGATGACACTCCGCGGTTAGAAGAATTTCAGGATGTTTCTGAAAAGGAAAGAGTTGGGAGCACGCCACGATCCAAGCAAATGGTGATTGAAGAAACGGAGGACAGTGGAGAGAAAATGTCTGGAGAAACCCTGACACATCCTGAGTCGGTTGTAGGTTCTGACCAAGTTTCCGCACTTTCCACAGGCGTAGAACTCGAGCCTCAAAGCACACATGCTGAGGTAGTACTACAGGACGACGGCAAACACGCATGTAAAGCATGTGATACAGATGCTAATGACGCATCTGGTGCTAATGACGTATCTGAAGCAAAGGACAGTGTCACGGATGACAACCTTCCTGCTTTGGCCGACAAGCAGGTTTCTGCGAATGGAGTGTTTTCCTCGCAGGAGACAAAACAAGCTGAATCTCCAAACACTGCTCCCCCCGTCGCTGGCGGGAGCGAAGACGGGCCGTCTCCGACCAAGATCCAGAAGCTGGACGAGGGCACTGCCAGCCAGCCGGACAGCAACGCAGCGTCGGCGGAATCCAGCCCGAGGAAGGACTTCAGCATTGCCGGACTGCTCTCCCCGACGGAGAAGGAAAATCTAGTTGAGAAAATCAAGAGTGAGGCGGCGAAGGAGACAAAGGAGGACAGCGACGACGACGACGTCGTCGTCCTCGCCAGCAGCAGCAGCAGCAAAACATCTTCCACCGTCAGTCCGAGAAGCAAGTCCAGGATGGCCCAGTCACCCTTGTCTCCGAGGAAGCTGCTCCCAAAGTCCTCAATCTCAACCTTGGTCTCGCCCCAGCAGCAGTTGCAGCAGCAACAACAGCAGCAACAGCAGCTGCAGCCTCAACAGGCCCCGGTCGCGCAGGCCCCAGTTTTCATCCAGCAGTTCTCTACTCCCGAGCAGGCAACTTCATTCACGGAGGGCTTTCAGAACACCACCGGGAGGAGCTTGCAGTACGTCACCAGCATCGCCCAGATGCCCGGCGCCACCATCTCTGCTTTCCCGCAGCAGTTGCAGCTGGCGCCCGGCTCCACCATCTTGCAGCCCCTGGGATCCACAGGGTTCCTCCAGGCTCCCCAGCAGCTGCAGCTGACGCCGCAGGGCTTCATCAGCGCCGTCCCCGCCCAGCAGGTCAGCTACGTGACTCCTCAGGGCATCATCGTCAACCAGCCCGCCACCCCGAGCTTTGTCAGCCTGACCCCGGGGGCCGCCGCCCCGGGGACGACCCTCCTCTACAGTTCCGGCGCCGCTGCCGCCGCCCCCACTCCCGTCTACCTGTCCCCGGCGGCCTCCGCCCCGGCCCCAAGCTTCATCCCGGCCGGGGTGCCGCCTCCCATGAGCCCCTTTCCTCCACCGCTTCCTGCCAGTACCCCTCACTCGCCATTCGCGGTCACGACGACGACCACCACCACCACCGTCCAGCAACAGCAACAGCAGCAACACACGCTGATGGGTGGAGCCGCGGCGCCGTCTCCGCTGCCCCCGTCCTCCTCGCTGATCAGCACGCCGCCCAAGAAGATCGCGCGGGTGCAGCCCCAGCCGTCCACCAGCAAGCTACTGCGCCCTCAGGCGTCCAAGCCCCGGATGCCTGGAATGAGATCGACCAAGACGGATTCTCTGCCGCAGCATCAGCTGCAACAGCAGCAGCAGATGCAGCAGCAGATGCAGATGCAGTCGAGAGTCTCCGACCCACTGAAGGCCCTTTCCTCAATGGCGAGCCAACCGATGGCGACGCACACCTCCTCGCAGACTTCGTCTTCCAGGTTGTCGATCACCCACGGCCAAGCGGCTCCTTCCATCATGTCCAGGGAACAACACCTGCCTTCCGGCGAAATCAACGTCACGGACTTGGACCCTGTCCCCGGTCCTTCCGCGCCGCCGTCCGACAGCCACAGGTCCGTGGGCACCCAGGCCAAGATCGGCGGGCCGCTCAAGATCCTGACTCCCAGGCCCTGGTTCGGCAGCGACTACCACCACCACCATCATGACAGGCCAACTTCCACGACTAGCTCAGCCTCGTCCAGGCCCACCAGCCACACCACGCCACTTCCCTGCCCTTCCTTCGGCACCGTCAGCTCTGGCGTCAGCGCCGACGACAACAGCTCGATCAGCAGGCCGGATTCCATTGTCTCTCAGGAGGAGGAGGAAGAGGAGGAGGCCACGCCGGAGGAGAGCCGCGCCAGCACCCCGTTGGACGAGCACAACTACTTCAGCCCCGCATCGACTCCTGAAGCTCACAGGTATAACCAGCTTTAACTAAAAAAGCTAACAATCAACATCGTTTTATTTTTTCATTTTCTGCTTGTTTTCAGACTAGAGGAAAGAGGCAGGACCTCCGGCGGCGTGTTCACCTCCAGGCGCAAGGCCAAGAACAGCGGCAGCAGCTCCATCAAGATTGTCCTCGGCAGAGAAGGCGGGAGGCAGCTGAAGGTACATGAGGTCTCCGTCAAGGAGGGCAGCAGGGTCGGGGTGGACGAGGCGGCCGCGGCCACCAAAGCGTTGAAGCAGGTCAAGGCGGGAGGAGGGAGGGTCTCGAGGAAGAGGCTGAAGCGCGCTGCCTTCGTCTCCAAGCTGGACGGATTCGGAGGCGTTCCGCACAACGACGAGGACTTTGTCAATGAGCAAGTCTTGACGGACGCGGCGAGGAAGGAGGAAGGTCAGCAAAGGTCGTCGTCATCGTTATCGTCGTCGTCGTCGATCTGGAGGCCGGTGGAGATCAAGCAGGAAGTGAAGGAGGAAGGAGACGGCGACGAGGAGGTGGGCGAAGGGAAGCCCCACGTTGTCTACGAGCTGGTCTCGGAGGACGGCTTCCGGGCGTCCGGACGCGACCCGACCAGCCTCTGGCAGGCCGTGTTTAGCGCCGTGAGGGAGACCCGCGAGGAGATGGGGATGGACCCCGTGGCGTTCAACCCGCTGGGTCGCTCCGGGCTGGAGATGCTCGGGCTGACGCACAGCGCCCTGGCCTTCCTGCTGGAGCAGATGCCGGGGGCGAAGGAGGCGGCGGAGAGGTACACCTTCAGACACCACGAGCAGGAGCGCGAGGAGGCCGACACGCTGCCGCCGGAGAACCCGGCCGGCTGCGCCCGCGCGGAGCCCTTCAAGGAGCGCAACCCGCTGGACATGTTCTCCTGGCTGGCATCCCGACACCGCAGGCGCCCGCTGGGAGACGTCGCCCCCCCGGCCACCGCGCACAAGTCTTCCTCCGTGCCCTCATCCTCCTTCGCACCCTCCTCCTCCTCCGCGTCGTCGTCCGCCGCCACCAAGGACTCTGTGGACATCCAGCTGTCGACCAGCCGCCGCGCCACCTCCCTCGACCTGCCGATGGCAATGCGCTTCCGCCACCTGGCCAAGAACGCCAAGGAGGCCGTGGGCGTGTACAGCTCGGGCATCCACGGCAGGGGATTGTACTGCAAGAGGGAGATTCAGGTGAGCTCAAAGGAGGAAGGTGTTGATAGATGTTTCTTCCGATTTTAATTACGCACTTTGACGTTCGAAATGAGGTTCTTTCTGAGTGCAAATCTTATTCTTTTTGTTGTTGTTCTGTTTCTAGGCTGGTGAGATGGTGATCGAGTATGCCGGCGAGGAGATCAGAGCGATGCTGACGGATAAGCGCGAGAAGTACTACGAGTCCAGGGGCATCGGCTGCTACATGTTCAAGATCGATGACGACACCGTGGTGGACGCCACCATGAAGGGGAACGCGGCCAGATTCATCAACCACTCTTGCGACGTGAGTGTCTTAAAAATCTGACTTCATCACTATCAACCTGTTGCTAATTTTATACAGCTTAGCGTCAATGCCACCTCCTTTCTCCCTTATTGCAGCCCAACTGTTACTCCAAGATCGTGGACATCCTGGGCAAGAAGCACATCATCATCTTCGCCCTGCGCAAGATCTTCCCTGGGGAGGAGCTGACCTACGACTACAAGTTCCCCATCGAGGACGTTAAGCTGCCCTGCAACTGCGGGGCCAGGCGATGCAGGAAATACATGAACTGAACTTTGGACACCTCCTGCTATACCGGTTGTGGAAAAAAAGAAGACTCTGCGACCCTTCAGGCAAAGAAAAAGCTAGTATGCAACATACGAAACTCGAAACGCTTTGGAAGATATTTTTTTTCCTGCTGCATATAGGTACGTATTACTATTTTCGGAAAAGTAGGTTGTGAAGATTGCTTCACTCTCAGCATAATATATTTTTTAGCTTGCAATCCCTATATTTGTGACAGGAGTTTTGCTCTGCTCCATGTTCCTAGATCCCTTTTGCATGATAAGTACTGGTAGTAGAAGAGGTATACCTACAACATATTCGGCAGCGGAAAGAAAAGTGATATATGTAAGAATTCGAAGAAGAATAAAGGCCTAAAAGTATAGCTACGTTCAGAAAGGAATTTATTGTGTAAAGTCTTGCTTCTTTTTCTCGGAAAAAATAGTTATTAGTATCACAATATCAGTTGCAGATTGTACCATGTATCATTATGGACGAGGTTTTTTTTTTGGTATGTTTTTGTTTCACGATACGTAGAAGTCTGATCCTTGTTGCTGCTCGCTCTGGTGGTACGGGTCCGTCTCCACCAACATGTCGTTCAGGGCGCGGATGTAGTTCTTGGCTATCTGGATCGTCTCAAACTTGGACAGTTCTCTGAAATTTCGTAAACAAAGGAAGATTTAAAAGAAAGTTAATAAAACAAAAGTAACCTCGTCTAACCACAATCATTAAATATAAACCGGACATCAGTTAAGATTATTTTTTAAAAACCGGTTGAGAAACATTATCTATTTCTTTTCTGCTCCAGATAGTTGTCAAAATCAGAACCGGTTTTCGTAAAAATGACCATGCCCTAGTCCTCCTCCTCGTCCCGTCTATACTGTGCACTCCCCCCCTCACCTGTCGTTTCCGTGCCTGGGCAGGAGGTGCCTGAGGCTGTCGAAGGCGGAGTTGAGCTTGCCCATCCTTTCCCTCTCGCGGTCGTTGGCGTCCAGCCGCTTCTGCCTCCTCTCCAGCGGCGTCAGCACCTTCGGACGTGGGCCGCGCTTCTTTGGAGGGGAGGAGGAGGAGGAGGGAGAGCCGACGAGGTACACTTCCTGAAATTTCATGGTATACACCATCAGATGAGGATCTGGTGGAAGACGTTGCTGCACTACGCAAGTGGTCTCTTGGAACAAAAAAAAACAACAACTACTGTGGACTCTAGAACTCTCCTCATACAAGAATAGTTTCTTAAGAAAGAAAGGAGTCCTATTGCCTTAGTACAAGAGCAGTTTGCTCTGGTTTCAAGGATGTGCCGGTAGATAACTTTTCTGTGCACAATTACTCACAGACAAGCTGTTTCTCCTCTCTGATGACCTGTCCTGCTCCTGCGAGGAGGAGGACGGAGGAGGGGGAGGCGTGGTGCAGAAGGAGGTCTCGGAGGAGGACGACCCCGAGATGGACTTTTCGTCCACGATCTCCCCCGGCTCCCACCGCTCCAGCATCCCCCTCTCCACCGCCTCCGACCTCGGCAGGACCCTCGTCCTCCTTCTCCTCTTCGGGCTGGGGTCGTTCCCGGCTAGCGGCGACGGTGGCGTTGCTGGGATCTGGATGTGCACCGGTTGCTGCAGGTGGTGCTGCTGCTGCTGCTGCTGTAGTAGGTGCGGGTGGTGACATGCCTGGTTATGAGGATGGGAAGAACGCCACGGTTGGTAGAGTCCCTGAGGTGGGTGCGGCGGTGGATGAGCCTGCTGATGATGACTAAGTTGCCCGCTGCATTGTTGCTGCTGCTGGTGGTAGCTGTCAACGTTGCCGCCGCTGCCGCCGCCGCCGCTGTTTGAGTATCCTACGAGGAACTCCAAGAGTTCCACATCGCTGATGCTGTTGGCAGGATCCATGTGGAAGAAGGAAGGGTGATGGTGAACGGCAGGCTGGGCTAACAGGACCATCACAAACAGGAAATGAGTCTGCCTCGGTCGACCTTCTGCCATGAACTGAGGTCCTGCCCGACCATCATGGCACAAGTGCCTCCCGACGTCAAAGATTTCTCCTCCTTCCCCTTTTTTCCTCTTCGTCCGCTGAGCCGAGTTTTGTTGGGCTTTCGCCTGGCCAAACGCCGTTGGAGACAGCTTCTCCTCTTTCCCCCTTTTTGTGGGCGGAGACAGCGGATTAGAGAAGGGAGAAAGGCGGTCTGAAATTTTGGGAGGGTGGGGAAGGAAAGGAGGGGGGGGATTATGACGTTAAATGGAAGCTGACGTACGATGTCGCAATATGGCCTGGAGAGGAAAGGAGAGGAGTGGAAGGCGGGAGGGGATGACAAATGAAATTATATGGTCTTTTCATGTCGGATTTAAGAGCCCACCGCCTTTGGCTGGGAGGGTTGAGCGGCACGCAGTCACGGATAAAAGGATCCTGGATCAGCCTTCTCTCTCCGGATCTTAAAATTCGTCCTGGTCCCCAACGCGCGAGCGACTTTCCCGGAAGCTTTCAAATTTCGTCATGTGCTGGAAATTAGTATTGGAATGCTGAATGAGGCTATACTACATCTGAAGATTCTTTAAAAGTGGTATGTCGGAGATTTTTCTGGGGCATCCTGTACTGTATGAAAAGGCCCCCTTTCTAATTCAAACAAACTGAAGGAACTCAGGAAGATTTGAATTAGTATTCTTTAGACGTCTCTCTCTTGAGTTCTTGGGTAAATAAAATCGTTGATGTCTCTTTATTTCTGTCTGTATACTTATAAACTATCTGGATATAAACATTTGTCTTAATGTTATAAACCGTTGGTACAGCGGGTTTTTTTTCACACGAGAAAGAAACATAGCCTGCTCTACTCAAAATGAATAGCATGCACCACCCTTTCTCTATATTTGGGCAGACGTCTCAGATTACAACTCGTAATTATTTTCTGTGGAGCTCAAAACCCATGTGGATCGAAACCACCAAAATAGTTGAGGGGGGGGGAAGAGTTTGGTTGTGAGAAGGGAGTTACTCACATGGTTCCGACATATTGACGTGGTTTTTTTTGTGGCTGTCTCACACGGAAAGGAGAGAGGTTGGAGGCTAACGAGTTGTGATGTAGTGGCTGGTTGGGTTTCTTCCCCCAAGACCATGGGAAAGCAATCAGGCTGTCGTGTCCCCCCTCCTCCCCAAAAAAGAAGGAGAGCATTTTAAATTCGACTGAATACGGTTAGTCAAGACACATCTGTTGCGATTGGTAGATTGAAAAAAACTTTCAGCTTATAAAGCACACAAATACGCAAACTGTTATAAAAGCAAGTTTGTTTGGAGAAGGAGGACCCGACGGGACTTTTTCGGCTTATCCATAAGTGGAAAGCTACGGTGTCTGCTTTAAATCCACTTATAGGAAAATGGAAACGTGGCATTGGGTGTGGCAGGTACCAATCCCACTATGGATCAGAGAAAATCCCACGTTACAGCTGTCAG
>JAAUYM010014494.1_pt1 | contig 25650 bp, 22 predicted proteins | sample 7278001 | NCBI WGS metagenome assembly JAAUYM01 (sample SAMN14350224, study PRJNA611818) | marine sediment metagenome | isolation source: surface marine sediment (1.8m) | place: French Polynesia: Moorea | collected 2018-08
CTTCTTGTGTGGATCCTGCAGGTTGTGCTTGTGCACGTAGTTCCAGATCCTCTTGATGATGTGTCGGCGCATGGCCTTCCTGACCCCGATGACCTCGTAGAGGGCCTGGTCGCAGTTGTACATGTGGTTCCGGAGGAGCCTCTTCACTCCCATCGGCTTCATGCTCGCCTTCCCTCCCTTTGCAGTTCTTCCTCCACACCTCTTTGAGGTCTTCCTGCCTTTCTTCGTAGTCTTTCTGCCCTTTCTTGAGGACTTTTTCCCACCTTTTCTTGTCCTCTTGCCTCTCTTGGATGTTTTTCCTCCTTTCCTCCTTTTGCTCGAACCTTTGGACTTCATGGCACTGCTTTATTTCTCTTCTTCTGAAGGAGCAACTTAGTTGTCACACTGATTAATTCGCCAATTTTAAACTCATTGCAAATTCCTGTAATTCTCACAACTTTTTTCTTTTTGACTTATTGAGTGGGGCTTAGGCATGGAAGTCTCAGGCCTGAAAAGGAAACTTCTAAAAAAAAAAGACATTTATTTAAAATTTGGGCATGTTGCAAACTTTTGACAGTAATACGTATAAATCTTCTTTGTACCTAGTCATGCACTTGTTAAATGCACTCTTTGAGCTAGTTACACAAAGGTCATACAAAAAGGAGAGGAGAAAAAGTTTCCTTTCCAGATTCAAGACTTCCGTGGCTTGGGACAACCACGTACCGTATTATGTATTACTATTTCAGGACTTTCTCTAAGTCGCAATGTCGACTTGCGTGACCTCTCCCAGCGATGCTCCGGATTTCTCCTGGCGGACCTTCTCTTTTTTGTCGACCAGGCTCGCCTCGCGGCTGCACACAGAACCAGGCAAGACAGGGAAGAGTTGGTCGCCCTGCTGGATGCTGAGGTGCTTCACGCCAAGGTGAGCAGGGAGGACTTCATGGATGCTCTCAAGAGGGTGCATGCCGCAATGGCTGACGAGGCCGGCGCTCCAAAGATTCCGCAAGTCAAATGGGAGGACGTAGGTGAGATTAAAGAATCAATTGCATTTTTACATACTACTAATGTTTAGTGGTTTTTTTGTTTAACCTGTGTACTCTCGCTTAGGTGGATTGGAAAAAGCCAAACGTGAAATCTTGGACACGATCCAGCTGCCTCTCCAACATCCTGAACTCCTTGTTGGCGGTGGGAAGCGATCAGGAATTCTAATGTGAGAACCTCTCTTTACAGTAAAAGCTAGTCCAATTTTTACCTGTTGAAACTTTAAAAGTTACGACTTTAACAAATTCTGCTTGGGACATGTACTGCCATACATTTTGTTCTGGAAAATGACCAAAAGTCCCGTCGGGAATTGTCCACACTTTTAGGTATGGCCCGCCCGGTGTAGGAAAGACGCTTTTAGCCAAGGCCGTCGCAACCGAATGCTCCCTGAACTTTCTCAGCGTCAAAGGTTGTATGGAAATATAAACACTTGCTTCCTGTGCACCCTCAGTTTCCTTCTTTCTACACAGGTCCCGAGTTGCTGAACATGTACGTGGGCCAGTCGGAGGAGAACGTGCGGGCCGTCTTCGAGCGCGCGTGCGCCGCCGAGCCCTGCGTCGTCTTCTTCGACGAGCTGGACTCGCTCGCTCCCAACAGGGGCAGGTCGGGAGACTCCGGTAAGGGGAAGCAAAAAAAAAATCGCCATCTTGGTGGGAATTGTGTTATTTCCTCCTATAGGCGGCGTGATGGACCGAGTGGTTTCACAGTTGCTGGCGGAGCTGGACGAGGTGGCAGAGTCGGACAAGAGGGTTTTTGTGATAGGTGAGCATGTTCAGCATGCAACTTGACATGTCACGTTGTTGTCGTTGTCCATGTTATCAATCCATCATGTAAACAGGTGCCACGAACCGTCCCGACCTGCTGGACCCCTCCCTGCTCCGCCCGGGGAGGTTCGACCGCCTGGTGTACCTCGGCGTCCCGGACGATAAGGAGGAGCGCCGGAGGATCGTCCGCTCTCTCACCCGGCGGTTCCACCTCTCGCCCAGTCTGACTGCTGAGCGGGTTGCCGACGTGCTCATCCCAGAGGAGTTGGGGCCGAGACTGACCGGGGCGGACCTGGCTGCCATCTGCTCGGGCGCGGCGCTCAGGGCAATCGCCAGGAGGATCTCCGAGTTGGAGAAGGAAGGAAACGGTGTGTAGAGAGACAGTTACATAATAGGTAGTTGAACTTGCTAAAGAAAGCAATTTCATATTTGATAGGAGAACTAGACGACGAGGAGGAGGAGGAGGACGAGTTGGAGATTGGCGAAGTCGACTTTCTGGAGGCTCTGGAGGGATTTCTCCCTTCCGTCTCGGCGGAGGACCTACAGTACTATGAATCGGTGAAGGAATCCATTGTGAAATAGTTGCTCAATCCCAATTATTGTGATTAAACCATTCTTCTGTGATGGAATGTGTCAGTGCTCAATCAAGTTTAATAAATTAAAGGCACAATATAATATCATTTTTACCTGTTCCCTTAGTGATGATAACTATGCTACAATGACTTTGGAGGAAGTGTCAGTGTGTACTATATTTGGGCTGATTGGGATAAGTGAGCAAAGGGATAAAAGCTTTTGGACAGGCAGTCTGTTGATAAAGATCTCCCGAACAGGCAAAGGAGGTCCGAGGATGCCTGCGCGTACAGGTGCTCCGTGTTCAAGAGCAGCCTGTCCAGGTCGAGGATCATGTGCGAGATCGACATTCCGGATGCCATTGCCATTGCTGCTGCTATGTGCTCCAATTGTGTTCTGGCTTGAGCTGTTTAGCAGAGTACAGACTTTTTTCTTGTTATGTGACTTGGATGTGTCAGCTCCCAACATGCCAAAACGAGTACGCAAGGAAGGAGGGGGACAACTCACATCAGTATCATTTTTGCATGATACTGACCTGATACTATTACCTACTATTGTACTATACTACTACTACGTATACTGACACTATTGACCACATCTAGTACTCAAGTACCTACTGCAGCAGGCGTTGCGCTTGAACACGACACGACTAACAGCACAAGTGTTAGCACTTGCAGTACACTTGCACTATACAGTAGGTAGAATTTAACAGACGGGTGTTGTTAATGAGTTCTTCTCAACACTTTTTGTTCTATGTACTGCACTACGTAGAAAGCTGCTGGAGCATGTAGGACTGAATGACTGAATGGATAGAGGCAGAGGAGAAGGAGGAAGCTGCTGCAGGAGGCGTTCTGGATCCTCCCCCCGGCCCCCAGCAGCTCTCCCTTTCTCTCTCCGCCCGCCCCTTTTCGTTTGTTTTGCCTAATGTTCCCCAATTTGCATTTGACTGAACATTAGCGGTTTCGAGAAGCCACGTTGAGATTGTGAAAAGCTTTGTTTTGTTGCTCATATTTTGCTTCTTTGTAACTGTATGGCAGATTGAAAGCTTAACTGATTTAGCAAGAGCTGCAAGAATAAATGTCTGAAACATGAATTTCTTAGTAAAAACGTGTTTGGACTTGTGCATTTTCCATACAATGTTACTATGCATCAATCTCACCAATTTATGATTGACTTATACTATATTGTACTGTAGTACACTACAGAACGATATTGGCAACAAGTCTACTGTACAGCAGCAACACTGCAGTTCAGAGGTGGGAGGTGCAATTTTCGCCAGCTCATCCTCGTAACAGTAGCAGGTGGAGGTGGATGCGCAGACACGATAGCCAGTACATAATTGCAGCGAGAGGAGTTCTGTAGTCCTGCATAATTGACTGCGATGTGATTGGGAGGTATCTTCAATCGGCGCGACATGGAGCAAAAGGTGGGTGAGGGACGTTAAAGCGCTTTTCTGACATCTCTGAGGTACTACAGTACTTCCCCCCCAAAAAGTACCCATCCTTGATATAGGAACAACGTCCTGTTTTAGTTCTAATGAGATTTGTTCCTCCTGGTCGATCGTCACTTCAATCAGTGTATTTTGTCCTTCTACGGCTATCGGAATTTCTTCTTTATCCTTCATCTTTCCTTCATCTTCAAATAAGCATACGGCGTGTCTCAGCTATTGTGAAAAAATAAAGCGAAATATCTATAAAAATTGCCATATCAATGTATTTTTTTTTCTTTTTCAAGAAAAACCTTAAATAATTTTTTTAATAATGGAAGTAACTCTGCACAGTCGGGAAAAGCGTAATAACTTTAAAAGCTAAAGATCTTGGAAACTACTCGGTGTTAAAAGGCAGCCATTGGCACGAATTTTCTTTTGAACCTAAAATTTGTGCCAAGAGATATTCACCCAACCCTGTATTTTCCAAGATCTCTAAAGTTATACAGTTACTTCCTCTGAGACACTCCGTCGTAATGCTGGAGCTACCTAGCGGTGTTATATGGGGGGAGGAGATTCAGGGATAAAAATGAAACCCCAGCAGCAGCAGCAGCGGGCACCTCCAACTCCAACTGCAAGGAGGGGTGGAGGGAAAAAAGAGAAGGCCGTTGGCCGAGGTGACGACTCTTTTCTCCTCTCTCTCTCTCTCTCTCTCTCTGTCACAGTCACGCTGTGGCCTGACCTGAGGGAGGGCTCTGTGGACTGTGGCTGCCTGTGTCTGTGAGTGACTCAGTCTGCAGTCAGTCACAATCTGGTACGGAAGGCGGAGTATTGCCAGTTATCATCCGTTCCTGCTTGCTGAGAGGTTCGTTTTGAATTGAGAAACTGAAAAAAGAGGAGAGAGAGAGAATCAGTCGACTAGGGAGGGAGATTCCAAACAGAGACCCTTCCTTCCTTGTGCCGCCCCCCCCCCTCATGGCACTGTACGACTTTCCTCCCCCGGAGGAGGACACGGCCATCAGCGGGAGTAAGGTATGGATGGAGTGCTTCTCTCGATCGAACGAACGGGGTAGCTGAAGAAGCAATGAAAGGAACGTAGCACAGTGGAACTTCGATTTACGTAGTAAAGAACCTCGATTTACTGTAGTAAAGATTTCTTTGCTTACTCAATTGCTGGCATTGCTTAGTAAAAAAAACCTCGATATAGTGCGTAGTATGGTATTTTTTTCTGAAAACCGCTGACTTTACTAAATCAAAGTTTTACTGTACTATACAGTACTGTATATTAGTAGAACAGGGTCAGGTCATGCATGATTCATTGTTTGACTTTTTCGTAATTTTTTTTTCTGTAGAAAAGGGCTCTTCCTCGCAAACCAAACAGATTAGCACGAAACAAGTGTGAGTTGCGTACTAGTACTTTGGAGGGGTAAAGTAACTTGTGTGTGTTAGTCGATATGAAACTTCTGCCAGCCAAATAATTTTCAATTTTTATCGTCTCCACCTAGTAAAAGAGGCAAGTTCACTCCCGAAACTGCTAACCATCAAAGGCAACTCTGCGTAGTCGCTCAGTGCATCATAACTTGACCCTATTATCTCAGAAACTAATTACTCGTATACATAAGGTGCTGTAAACTGTTCTTTAGCACATTTTTTTCTATATAAACAAAATTTTTACCAAAGAGCAATTTTTAACACCCTGTGATTTCTGAGATATTTAGCTCTAAAGTCTGTCCATGTTAATGCCCCGCATAAAGATACATTATATACCTAACCAATATTGCTTGCATGAATTTAGTGATAGGTTGCTCTAAGGTGTTTTTTTTACTACGTATTCTAACACCTGCCCTGGCGTTCCTAACGGCATATACAGTAAGTGATATGAAAACCCTAGAGCAATCCAAATTGCGACCCCATCGCTAACCACCACTTGTGTCGTCACCGATGGTGTGCCCCCTAGTGATGCCAATATTGGTTGGGTTGTAGTAGAATCTCGGTTTTACGATAAATCATACGTAGTTCTATCTATCTCCTGAAGCAGTTAGTGCTGAGCTGACCGCAATAGTATCTGGAACTAGGAAGCACCGTGTCACACACAATTATATTTATCTGCTGTTTGTGCAGCAGGTGCACGCCCTGTATGACTTCGAAGGTCAGCCAGGGACGGAAGAGCTGAGCATCCGCTGCGGCGAGGTCCTCACCGTCACCAACACCGACATCGGCGAGGGGTGGTGGGAGGGCCGCAACGCCGCCGGACGCTCCGGGCTCTTCCCTCAGGCGTACGTAGAGGAGGTGTCGACGAGTGACTCCGACGACGACGGTGGCGGAGGTCCTCCCCCGGCGGCGCCGCCGCCTCCGCTGCCTCCAGACTATTCTTCGGGCTTGGCTGCCGGTGGTGGGTGGTCCACGCCGGCGACGCGGGCAGCGACAGGAGATGACGACTGGGGCAGCACCGGATGGGGACTGCCGCCGGTCGAGAGCAACGGGCAGCAACAGCAGCAGCAAGAAGAGCAACAACAAAAGCATCAAGACCCATGGGGCATGACCGGTGACAATCAGGTATGGGAGAGTTATTCTGCTCCACACCATTTTTCTCATGGTGATGTACGTACTACAGTACTAGTATGTACGGTAGTTTCAAGTGACAGTTGACGTTGAAACACTCCAGACTTACGAGGATTGGGACAGCGACTTCGACGATGGCCGCACCAGTGGCGCCATCCCGGCGGCGCCCGCGGCTCCGCCTCTTCCGGACGGCGGGACCGGAGATGGCAGCTCCAAGAGGGGCGCGCCGGGGGCTGGCGCTGCGGGAAAGACCTCCTTCAACAGGTTCTCCACCTTCGTCAAGTCGGGGGGCGAGAACTACGTGCTGGGAAAACTCAACATGAAGGTGCAGGAGTCGGATCTCATCGCTGTTGTGGTGAGCACATAAATGGGCACTCTATCTTGTACAATATAAAGAGTACCAGTACCTACTATACACGGTACATGTATTTACGTATTTTTTTTCCATTCAGGATAACGGAGATGGGACCTACAGCTGGCAGAACACAAGAGATCCGTACAGTTGCTCCGTTACCTCCCCAAAGAAAGAGTCAAAGATGCGTGGTCTCAAGAGCTTTGTAGCTTATCAACTCACACCAAGCGTAAGGAAGCTTTCTCATATATACTGTACGTACAGTAGTAAAGACGGGCCCAAAAGAAAATCAAACATTTTTTCTGTTCAAGTTGGGTCCTAACTGATAAGTTTGGTAAAGAACTTTATTAAATTAAAATACTACTGACTACTATCAAGAATAAAAAAATATGCAAAAGAAGAATACGGTCTCTGTCAAAGGAGGTGACAGTATTTACTGTAATATTGCAGTTTAAAAATATGTACGAGTACAATTGAGGACGAAAACAACAGCGCAAGCCGAGGAACTGTCTCTAACGTGGTCTCTTTTGCTTTCAGTTCAACAACATCCAGGTGTCGAGGCGGTACAAGCACTTTGACTGGCTGCACGAGCGACTGGAGGAAAAATTTTCTTGCATCCCTGTTCCCCCTCTCCCTGACAAGCAGATTCAAGGTAAAGTAGTACAGTGTACTAGTATGTACACTTGCTGCGGACCCATAATTGTAACCAATTGCACCCGTACTTGTACTTAACACATGGGCAAGGAGGGATGGGTTGATCAAGCCCCTCTTGAGGTTTCTAACCGCTCCTCCCCCCCCAAAAAAACTGTAACTTGTTAATAAAACGAGTAAAAATCCCGAAACTTTGGCTTTTTAATGCCATACCCCCTCCCCCTAAAATCGGAAAGCTTACCCCCCTCCTTGAGGGCTGACCCGATGCCATACGTGCTTGCCCAGGTCGCTACGAGAAGGAATTTCTTGACCATCGGATGCACCAGCTGCAGAACTTCGTGGACCGTGTCTGCAGGCACCCGGTGCTTTCGCACTGCGAGGTGTGGCAGCACTTCCTCACCTGCACCGACGAGAAGAGGTGGAAGAGCGGGAAGCGCAAGGCGGAGAAGGACCCGTTCGTGGGAGGAGCGTTCTTCATGGCCATCCGGACCCCGGAAAAGAGCGTCGACAAGGCAGAGCTGTAGGAAACGAAGGGTGTAAAGTGCAGTGAGACAAGTAGCAGGTAATTCGCCTCTCTTTCTCCTCTCCCCCCTCCCCGCCCTCAAGGGATCACCAAGTGACCGTATTCACCGCGTTCATGAACCACATGGACGGCGCCGTGAGGAACCTCCAGAAGACCTGCGCCGACCAGACGCAGAAGTACCAGTCCCACTTCAGGCGCGAGTACCAGACCGTGGGGAGGGCCTTCCTCCAGCTAGGAGAGGCACTGCGGCAGGACGGAAGCAGCCCCTCGGCGGGACTGACCAGGGCCATCGTCGCGACAGGAGAGGGCTACGAGGAGATCGGGAGGATGTTTGACGAGCAGACCAAGCTGGACTGGGAGCGACTGGGCGACGTCATGCATGACTACAGAGGGATCCTCTCAGAGTGGCCGGGAGTACTTCAGATACACTCCGTGAGTGTCTGTGAGAAATCTAATGTCAAATGTACCCCAACCAATATTGGTACCACTAGATCCACACCAATGGCTATGCCACTTGTGGTAATTAATGATGGGAGTCAAAATTTGGGTTGCTTTAGGTTGCTCTAAGGGTTTTTTCCCCCCACTATTTTAACACCTGCTCTGCCGTTAGAACAACCCATTACTAAATGTACGCTAGCGATATTGGTTGGGACCCTACGAGATGTGTGCACATTATTTTTTGTTTCCTTTGGTCGACAGGGAGCGATGGGCAAACGTCGCGAATTTGAAAAGATATGTCTCGACGGAAAGATAGACCAGGTGGAGGCTCGGGAAATTGGACGCCGAACGGACACGCTGTCCTACGCGCTCCTGGCAGAGATGAACACCTTCCACGTGCAGAAGCACGCGGACATGAAGACTGCGCATCAGAACTTCCTCCAAGAACAGATAAAGTTCTATCAGAAGGTGAGAGATGTGCTTCTATACCGTAGTAGGTACACACTACGGATGTTCCTAAATTAACCCGTATTACCTACCATCTCCCCTCTTGCTAGATCACGGAAAAGTTACAAGAAGCGCTGAGAATGTTCGAGAGTGCCTAGACGAAAAAAGAAAAATCTGGGACGGAGCGAGAAGTAAATGTTTTTTTTTCTTTTTCCATTGTGCACCATATTGGAGGTTGAGAAGTGGTTGAGAAGAGGTGGAGAAGATGCGACCTGTCATCTATATATATACGGTACTAGCCTGACGCTACCCGCGTTGCTGGGTAAGATTTCATAATGGTAAAAGACCAAATTACGACTTGCCACACTGGCAGGCCTTTGGCCTTTTATATCCGACTGTCACACATTCTGAGTTGGGCACAAGCAGTTCAGACGTTGTTACCATACAATACGATGTATTACTTATGCGCAAACAAATAAAAATTAATTATGTTTTATACACTACTCAAACCTTTTTCTCGAAAAACTTCTTTATTTTCTTGCATGTCTATACCAGAATGGCCCAACTGACAGCATAGGGATAAAGACCGCAAAGACACGGGCGGTAGTAAAGAACAGTAATGAATATGAAGAATCAAGACCAGCCGACTAAGTTAAGGTGCTCCGCAAAATATATCAAAGCTCGGATCACACCAGGTGCTTAAGTTCACAAGGAAATTAATTTTTCACAGCTACATAAATTATGATCACACAAATAGTCAGATAAACTACCTAGTTACATAGTAGATTTGCATCCCCTCGGGTGTCACTCCGGCTCGTAGTCCCTCTCCTGCAGGAGGTTCATCCGCCCGACACAGTCTTCCACCCACTCCTCGGTCACGATGTGAAACTTGCTCTTTCGCTGTCTCCGCACTCCCTTCAGTTCCGCCAAGCGGCGTTCGCCGTCTCCGCCGTCTCCGCCTCGGACAACCACGTGGGTGACGTCGGGATCCTCCAGGCTGGCGGCGACTGTTCCGCCGTAGAAACGCAAAGTGGCCTTCACCAGATCGAGCGGGTCAAGCTCTTCTTCCTCCGTGTTTGGCCCTCCATTTTCCACCTCCTTGTCCACGTAAAAGAGGAGGTGCCTGAAGAGGCCGAACACGTAGGACGAGTCAAAGTACCGGCTCTCGAACTCCCCCATGGCATCTCGGGTGACGGAAGCAGCTGCCCCCTTCTCCGCCACCTGATCCATGGAGTACCTGAGGCTCTCGGCGGTGGCCCGCTCGGCGAAGGCGTCACCGAAGGTGTCAAAGTCCCTGTCGAAGCGCGCCTTCGTCTCCTCCGACGCCACGTGCACCATGTCCGACGGGCGGAAGGGCCTGAAGGTCCTCTCGCAGTCCATCAGCCACTCGTGTCTCACCACGTCGTAGTGACCGCTGTTGATCACGCTGCGGGCCCTCACCGTCATCCCGGTCTCCACGTAGCAGAAGGTCCTCTCCCTGGTGACGTTCTGCTCGCAGGTGCCCCCGTGCCTGAGGACGATCTCCTCCAGGCGGCGCTTCATCCTGGCGTCGCAGGGCTCCACCACGATGATTCGTCCCTTCAGGTCGTGCGTCTCCACCATGACCCTGTCGGCGTCTGCGGCAGGCCGGTACAGGGAGGACACCGTGGCCGCCGGCCTCACCCGCCAAGACGACGACGACGATGGGGCGCCTCCGTCTCCTGCCTTCTTCTTCCTCCGCTTCCGAGATGGCCCTGCTCCAATCGCGTCGTCGTCGTCGTCCCCTTCCTCGTCCGTCCCCAAGGAGAAGTGCCTGTTGGCCAATTTCCCCTCCCCTTCCTTCTTCAGCGACTCCATTTCCTTCATGGTCATGCACGAGTGCCAGGGTTTGTCAGATTCACTCCGAATTTTTTCCACCCTAGGGAACCTTGGGACACAAAGAAAACGACCCCTTGTCACATAAGAGTTACATTTGTTGTCGGTGTTAATACTACTACTGCTCCTATTGCTCTCCCACCTCAGGGTGCATCCGGCCTTGTAGATGTCGCTGGCAACGATTTCCGCCGCCTTCACTTGCAGAAGGACGGACTTCCTCGGGTCAATCCACACGTCGGGTTTCTCCCGGGCGAACTCCAGGCTGTAGCCGTCGACCTCGATCGTGTTCGAGTCCTGCAGCCGCCTCTGCGCGCTCTTCAAGTTGGGCTGGAGCCTCCTCAGCAGGTCGGAGAGCTCCCGGTAGCTGTATCCCGATCCCACGCGGCAGAACGAGCGGAACACCCTGGGCACCTCGTGGTCGTCTTCCTCGCCGGCGTCGGTGACGACGAGCCCAAGAATGAAGTGGGTGACCACCCCTCCGCGGCGGCCGGAACCGAAGTAGCCTCCCATAATAATGAGGTCGCACTGGTCCACCAGGCTGCCGGAGTACTCCGGCTTCACCTTGATCCAGCCCCCCTTAGTGCGGACGTTCGGCCTGTAGACGCTGTCGGGGTCCTTGAGGACCAGTCCCTCCTCGCGGCGGTCGATGGCGTCGTTGAGTGCGTCCACCACGTCCTTTGTCGAAGAGCCCGTCTTTCTGTCCGCCAGCTGAACCCTGCCGCGCTCCTCCACCACCAACTGCGACAAGATCTCAAGTCGCTCCCTCAGGGGCAGGTTCGTCAGCACCCTGCCGTTCAGGTAGACGATGTCGTACAGGTAGAGGCACTGCTGGTAGACCGGGTCGTCGGCCCTGAGGTTGCGGATGTTCATCTGCTCGCCCTTCTGGGTCAGGCTGTCCGTCTGGTGGTTGTAGGCGCAGATCTCCCCGTCCAGGATGGCGCTGCGGACGCCGGGCGCCAGGCAGCGGGCGGAGTGGGAGGAGAACTTGTCCGCCTGCGCCGCGGAATGACCGAAGTCGTCGGAGAAGTCGAACCCGTTGCGGGAGAAGAAGCGGAATTTGCCGGTCTCGTCCTTGTGCAGCTGCATTCGCTCTCCGTCATATTTTACCTACGTATTAGTACAGTAGTACGTAGATAATAAGCATTACGGTGTGCCTATGTATAAATGTGCAGTCAAAATACACTGGCACGTACGTACTAGTCGCATTGACTCCAAACTCTCCTAAAGCCAAATAAAAGTTGCCTTTCTCATGCCCTTGCACAAAACCATACACTTGTACAATGTACACATACGGTTCCTAATGTCCTACTATTACAGAATACATTAGTACATTTAACAGGAGCTAGAAAAATCAACTCTACCTACAGTAATACGTACAGCTAATGTTCTATACTTCCATGCTCACTTCAATGTAGAACTCCTTGTTTCCGAGCTGTTTGACGACATCTCGTATGACGCACCGATCGGCCAGCATCGGCTTGAACGGATCGAACAGCTCAACTCCGATCTCATGGCGGCGCACGCTGGGATCACGGAGACTCTTGCAAACCTGGGCGTCATGAGAGAGAAAAACCCATATTCAGATTAGGGTGTTTTTTTGGCCGGGAGTATACAGGCTTCACACCATATCTTCACAAACCAACACTACCTTTTCCAGATTGGCATTGACGTCATAGAGATCGTTCGCGTCCGGATGCAGAGCATCCATGATGGTCTTCTGGCCCAGTCCCCCGACCTTGAGGTCCTTGAGAACGACGCGGACCATCCACTTCTGCTGCACGGCCGTCATCCGGCGGAAGAATCCCATCAGCACGCGCTCCACGCCACGACGGCCCTCGGACGCGTGCGCGGACACGAGGGCGCCAAGCTCGCTGTTCACGTCGCGGACGCTCATGGCCCTGTCGCCGTCCGTGGCGGAGCACCTGTCCCGAATGACGGAGAAGAGGACGGAGCCGAAGTCGCCGGCGTCTCCGCGACCGCCAGAGGAGGAGACTGAGCTCTTGGGGGCGCGGTAGTTCTTCAGTTTGAGGGCGTCGGCGCTAGTGGGGCCAAGCTTCAAAAGGTCCACATACACCTGTGCACGCGTAAAAATATATAAAATATGTAAACAACATACGGTATTAAACAAGTTATTATGGTTGAAATATGTCAGCTTTGTATCGTTGAAATAAAGGGTGTGTCTGGTCGGGTAAGGGAGTACAGTCGAGGTGTACATACATACAGGTAGGTAATATAACATTTGTTCAGCACCTAATAACAATCTAGTACTTTTGCAAGCAGCGTCTCCTTGATCCCGTAAGGCCCTCTCCCGCGGTCAATGGCAGGGAGCAGCAGCCGCATCACCGGGAACAGCGAGTCGACGTCGTCGTCATCCGCGCTCGCGGGGCCCTCCTTTCTCCCGTAGTCCCCCATCACCGTCCTGCAACTGTTCAGGAAGGAGCGCAGCTGCTCCACCTTCCTCTTGCGGTCAGTCTGGCGGGTGACGCTCTCCAGGAAGTCCACCAGGGCCTTGAAGGAGACGTGGCTCTCCCACTCGGACGCCGCCATCGCACAGATCTAGCAGGGTGAAAAATGCACGTGGTATTTTTATTGGCACTTTCCGAGACCTGGCGTGGTGCCCACATACACACACACACACTTCTCTTTATTGTCGACCAGCAACGTCCACAAATAAAAAGCAATTCTATAGGCTGGATGGTGGATAGAGGCAGTGGCACACCACTTTTTCGCGTTCAAGTCTTGAATCCGCAAGCACAGTTAGTCATCTTCATTTTCTGGTGGGTCTCTTCTTCTGGTAATGTTCTAGCAGTCGTGGGTCACGTTAATCGCCTTCCTCATCCGCCTTCCGCTTCCTGCGAAATCCCTCTCCGCGGGCCTCCCCGCTTGGGACGAGCTGGCGAATCTCCCTGCAGAACCTGCTCAGCGGGAAGCCCACGACGTTGAAGTAGCATCCCTCCAGAGCGGCCACCAGCGTGCCCCCGGCGGCCTGGATGCCGTAGGCCCCGGCCTTGTCCATCGGCTCGCCCGAGGCAACGTACGATCTGATCACGTCCTCCGGCAGTTTGGAGAAAAAGACCTTGAAAAAATACTCAGTTATCCTTTTAAAAATGGAGAATGCACTGTATGTACAGTACATGTAGTACTGTGCCTACCTTTGTCGACTCGTAGAACGAGGTCTTCTCCCCACCATCCGCAATGATGCAGACGCCCGTGTGCACCGCGTGCTGCCGCCCGCTCAGCCTCCGCAGCGTCTCCACCGCGTCCTCCGCCGACGTGGGCTTCCCGAAGATGACCTCGCTGCCGTCCTTCCCCTCCGCGGCCACCACCGTGTCCGCGCCCACCACCAGCAGACGGGTAGTCTTCTCCTCCTCCTCTTCTTCTTGTCCGCTTAGACGGTGAAAAACCTCTTCGGCCTATTTGGTATTCGAATTTCCCCAACCATGTGTGATTCCTGTGTTTTCAGGTAGAAGCATCCTCCTGATCCAGAAGACTTAATTGATCTACTGTAGTACAAAGGTAGCAAGGCAGCAAGTACGTAAATTGCATCGAAAGTTTGATGATCTTGCTGTACGACAAAGTTTCTTCTTCTTTTCTCCTGCTGAACCTTCTAAGGCTCTCTTTGCCAGTAGTCTAGTAATTTTAACGTACTTTCGACAAAATGGCCCTATTTTGACCCATTTCTAACCAAAAACTACATGAATAGGCTTCGCCGTCAAACGGGGTATGGTTAGCAAGCTTGGGAGTGAAGTGTCTGAGTTTAGGGGTGGTATTCTATTCAGACCAGGCAAGCTGCCCATCTTACTATTTTGACAATGCTTCCCAAGTCACACATGCTTGGTTTCATTTTCTTCCCTTAAGCTGCGCAGTGTCCTGGGCATACTGCCAAGGACGACCAGAGTAAGAACGCTTGTCGAGATTTTCTTCGGCGGTGGAAGGAATCACCTGTTTGTATTAAAAATATGGACAAAGTTATAATTAAAGCCAGATTTAATGGAAAAAAGACTTTCTCTATGTCCTTTCCTCGAAAGATGGCAGGCCGGCGTTGAAGAGGATTTCCTTTCTCCTGGGTGACCCGCTTGCCAGGATGATGCGGTAACCGGACAGAACGTTTCTCAGGGGCTCCAGCATCCTCGTCAAGACAGCCAGCTGGAAGTTAGCATCATTTTTTTGTGGTACACATACATTGCACACATACGTACGGTACGGTGGCGATAAAACTGTCTTACTTATTCTGTATCATTAAGTAAGTCACTCATGCACTGCACGACGCAAGGTTCACACACTCATAACACAACGGTATAAAAAGTAACTTTTCATCTGGATTTTCGATTTTCATTTTCAGTCCCAAGTTATGACGTCGAAAGCAAGTGGCGCGAACCTCTCCAGGTCGTGCACAACCAGCAGCCTCCACCTGGACTTCTCTCCCTTTTCTGAGGGAGGAAGGATCTCCAAGTCCCAGAGTCCAGATCGGTTCGCGTAGAAGCCGGAGTCCACGTCGGACGTGAACGTGGTGCTGGAGCCGAATTCTGGCAGGACTCGCCTGAAGGGGGGCAAGTCCAGGTCGGCCTCTCGCAGCCTCATGCCGTTGACGGCGTCGATTACCTTCACGCCTGTTGGCAGGCTTGCCAGGAAGACAAGTCCGAAACGGGACAGGAGAACCGGGTCCTGGTAGGTGCCCTTTGCCATCTGACTGTTCAGCTTCGACCTTGCCAGTGGAAGGTGGAGACCCAGTTGCCCGTGCTCGAAGTGCCAAATGGGGTGGAGAGTGGCCAGGTGCACTCCGACGAGCACATACGTCTTGGTCTCCATGGTACCTTCCCCTCGTCTACTCTCCACTAGAGCACAAGCTACGACATTGGCACCGTGAGCGACAACCATGTCATGTGCGTCACATGGCCATGACGACAGTGATGGAGAAGTGAGCTTTTTCTTTCCTAGACTGATGCACCTGGCACTTCTTGTCAAAAGTATAGCTTCTGGAACACGTCCTGGCAAGGCTCCGGGAAGACCCACATCAGGCTGAAAGATCTGAGAAGAACATCCGATGTAGATGGCACTGGGGCTGACAAGACCAGCCGTGATGCTGTTCTTCTCGTTGATCAGGAGGTGAGCAGCACAAGAGTCCATGTTGCACGACACCACGATGCGACATCGCGTCACCTTGACGTAAAATTCCAGAACGATATTAGCGGCATGCTGGTCTGAATGGACCAATGAGACTGCTGCACGCGAGCTTTTGGGAACGTTGACTCTGTGCAACAGCTTAAAGTTGACCTTGCCACAAGAGGTCTTGCTAACCGTCAAGAAGAAGATGGTCCACTGAATGTCAGCTTTTTCCAAACTATCTGGCTCAGCCCATTGTGGACAGTCTACTAGGAGAATTCTGTCACCAAATGTGTATATCCTGGAGGGACCACTCATCTTATACTCTGCTGGATGCAACCTCTGCATGTTATCTGACAGCCAGTCATCTTCCTCACGGAGTTCATCTTCGTTCTCTTCTCCTTCATGTGGAACACGTATTCTTCCAGCCAAGGCGAGCCTATTCTCTATGTCTCTTGCCTCCAGAAGACAGATGCCATCGGGGAAGGGAATGTAGAGCAAGAAATTCTTCCAGATGAGCACGTGTTGGAAGGGCAGCTCATAGGAAACTGTTGCTTCAGAGACTTCTTCCGAGGGCTGAAAAAGAGGCCAGGCCTTGATCCGTGTCTGAGGCAAACAAGGGAGGTCCTTCCTTGAGTGCGCAGTCACAAAATAATCCTCACTGTAGGCATAACTCATAGTCGTGTGGTAGATGGCATCTCTCATCTCCTTCCTCGAAGACTTTTTCACCGAGGTATACAGATCTTCTGCCTTCTTCTCAGGTTGTTCCCACTGGAGACTTTCAAGATCTCTTCTCATCCTGAAGATGTGAGGATTCTCATTGAGTTTCATGCTCACATAGCATCTCAGCACATTCCTGACTTGTGGACTATGTTGCTGCCTCAGGTACGTCCAGAAGTCCTCGTAGCAGTTGAACGCCCAGTATTCCTCATCCTGGTCCGCGCCCTCTGCTGGCACAGAAAGTGAGGTCAACGATCGGTGAAAGTCAAGGCTGCTGCAGACTTTCTCCCATGGCTTCGCCAGCCCTCTCAGCTTCTTCCTAATGCTTCGGTTCGAGGCTGCAAGTACAGCAATAGCCTGAGGTGGCAAATATCTGCACAGGGTTTCAAGCAAATCCGGGATCAGGAGCACCAGTTGAGAATCCTGATGTTCCCCTTCCAATCTGGGCCTCTTTACATCCTCCGCCATTCTGCAAAAAAAAGAGTTGTAATAAGACTGCATTCACATTCCGGTAAATTTTGTCCCCCTTCCCTTTCTAAGTACATACTAGGAGCCGCCAAAACGTTAACGTATTTGCGAGTTGACGCTTGCGGTTACCTGCGGCCTGGAGGGTGACGGGATCGGTCGGGGTCCCGACAGCAACCCAAACAAGAACCTCGGGGACCAGCACGAACTTTGGCCTGTCGCAACTAGGTAATTCAGCCACTTGAGCAAGAAAAATCAATTTGCTTTCGTTCACTTCCTGCTTTTCTCGCCAGTGTGCGTCGGGGGAAGGAAGGGGTGGACTGGACTGGGGCTGGGGAGGACGGAGGAGGAGGCGTGCGTGCGTGCGTCGTCCAGTGGTAACAACAACAGCGAAATGCTGGGGCCATTGAAACGAAGGCCTCATAACTTCACAAACATTAGTCTATCCCCACACTATGTATATGTATTAGGATAGGGTCAAGGAGCACTAATATTTTCAGAAAAAATGCAATGTGTGCAATGAGCGTCTTTAAGCGGTTTTTTTTAAATGATGTCCAAGTTTCTCCACTGCCGCTTCTGACGCCCACAATGGAGGTGGGTTCGGGTCAGGTTTTTTGACGGGCTCGGGCCGTGTATTTCTGAACCGAACCCACCTCGAACGCTGACGTCGAAGAGCATCATCGCTAACGCCATCTCTGAATGATACATAATGTCATTGAACTTAGTTTCAAATTACCGACCCTGATGTGATAAAGATCTCATCCTTTCACCGCTAGGAGACAATTAAGAGCGCAAACCTGCAAAGTAGAGGAGCCCCGGAACCGAGAAAGGACATAATGTACAATACATACAATGTATTATAGTAAATTGTAAGGTAACACGTACTTTACAAAACCCACTCAGGCACTAAGATGCCACCTTGAAGTAAAACAGCCGTTAAATATAAAAGTCGTCAAAGCTGTCAGGAAATTTTTATTTATAAGCGCGTTAACACTAGCGAAGCGAGCCGACAAATACAGTACGTGACGTTTGTGTGTGTAGGTTTGTCAGTTCCTTTTCTCGCCACCGCCGCTCCCTTCCTAGAAGACGGCTGCCGGGGGCGCGTTGCCAAAGAGCAAGTCCCACGAGGACGGAGCTCGAAGAGAAGCCTTGCCGTCAGCATCTTTGGGAAGCTGAAAAAATGGGTCAAGTCAGTATACTTCCTGCCTCCGAAAAGGGAGGATCTTCACTTTCTGCCAAAAATCACCCTTTCCCTTACCTGATCCTGCCACTCGTCAAAGTATCGCACGAGCTTTGCTGCGTCTGGACGGTTGTCGCCCTCCGAGCAGAAGCCCAAGAGGAGAGTGGCGGGGAGACCCATTTCCTTCCTGACGATGATGAAGACGACCATGTCCATCAGAACCGAAAAAGCAAGGTTTTCCTTCTTCTTCTTCTCTTACGCCTTGACGATGGCCCTCTTTGCAAATCCCCCTCCGGGAATGAAGAGCCCGTCTTCCTCCTTGGCCTCTCTGCCGGCGGCCAGACCGGGGAAGCGATCGCGCAGCTCCAGGGACGTCCAACCCAACTTTCTGAAAGCGACAGGGTGGGCACGCACGCACAAGAGATCAAGAACTACAATAGAGATTCACACACAAAAAAAACCCCGCCTCCTCCTCCTTTCTCACTGGAAGATAGCCCTATTCTCCTCCAGACTGGTGACGAATCTGAGCTGCGACCCACTCAGCTGCTGGTCCAGCCTCTCCTCGGCCGAGGAACTTCCTAGCAGGATGACCTCCTTGGCCTTCTGCTCCTGACACCAGGACAGAAGGTCCTCCAAGAAGTCGTCCCGCTTCCCCTTGGCCAGGGAGGAGCGGATCTGGAAGAGGTACAGGTTTCCTGGACTGTGGTAGTACACCTGGCAGGCGGTCATCAGCTTCTTGGACGACTGGTCGATGGCGTCTGCGGAGGCGATCGGGAGAAGGGCGGGATGATCCACCGAGGAGAAGGAGAGGTGGGAGGTCAGGCTGGACAGCAGCAGGTCCAGGGAGAGCTGCCCCACGTTTCCCACCGACACCGACGGCTGCAAGCGGACGACCTTGATCGGGCAACAATCCTGGCCGACAGATACTTGTTCTGTGCTTACAATGACGACCCTGACTCCTGGCGCGGCTGCCGGCACATCAGGCAGGAAGTGGAGAGGCATCCTCGAGAACGAGCTTGGGAGTTTTCAGACAGAGGGCTGACTGGAATATATATGACTATACGCTGTAGTATGTACAGTACTAAATTAAGTAATCGTTCTCGACACAGATGTTTAGAACTTTATTGCGAACGCGGAGAAAGCAAGCAGTATGCGTAAATGTTTTGTTTACCAACTGGCTCACGTCACCTCGCTCGCATGCCGACAAGCATTGTCGTCGGAAAAGCTAGAGACAAAAATCACGAAACCTCGGACTAAGGTATCTTGTTGCTGTTGCTACTTTTGCGGTATGGTCGTACAGCTCATCTCTTGAAGCTACTAGTACATTTTCACCATTGTTTTGGTAACCTTCTAGAAGTTTTCACGTCTCTAACATTTCTTTTTGCTCCTTGACCAAGTAAGCTTCGGTTATATCACCCTGAATCAACCTTTACCAGGCCGCATTTGCTGCTGCCGTTTGCTGCTGCTTGCTTCCTCCTCCTCCGCTCCGCTCCAACTTGCAACTTCCAGTCTCTCTCTTCTCTCTCTTCTCTTCTCTTCTCTTCTCTTCTCCTCTCCTCTGCTCTGTGAATGAAGCGCCGCCATCTTGGCCCAACTAGGTTAGGTGACTTTGCTACTCTCTCTCTCTGTCTTCTTCCACAACCGCCGAACGAGACGACGCTGACAAAAAAAACAGACGCAAGGAAAATCGATCCTGTTGTGACCAATTTCGGAGACAAGGAATCCCTAAGGTACTTTTGAAGACATGACAGCCTTTTGAGATGGAATCAAGTTTAGTTGACAGCCGAATTACTTTAACACTTGCACGTGGATCATAGTAAGATTTCACTTTTAGATTCAAAACTCCGTACATACTAATGCAGAAAGGTTTGCTTGGCGCTCCATTCTGGAATTTTCGAAGCAAGCTTGGTCAGACTCTTCCAAAGTAGTTTTTCTCACGAAAGGAACAGCTTAAAGCTTGAAAAAAAAAACTGATTTTTTTTCCTGCTGTTGTTGGTCCAGGTCCAGGTGGTTGGTGTGGAGCAAGAAAAGAGCAGCGACGTCGACCCGAGGAACCCGAAGAGTTAGCCCGGAGGGCACGTTGCCCGGGAGACGACAGTTTGATCGAGCGCCACCCTGAAGAGGCTCCACCATGTTCTACGCCCACTTCGTCCTGGCCAAGAAGGGCCCCCTGGCCCGGATCTGGCTGGCGGCGCACTGGGACAAGAAGCTTACCAAGGCACACGTCTTTGAAACCAACATTGAGTCGTCCGTCGATGGAATCCTGCAGCCCAAGGTGAAGATGGCCCTGAGGACGTCTGGGCACCTGCTGCTCGGGGTTGTAAGGATCTACTCGAGAAAGGCCAAATACCTGTTGGCCGACTGCAATGAGGCCTTTGTCAAGATCAAGATGGCCTTCAGGCCCGGGATGGTCGACCTCCCTGAAGAGAACAGGGAGGCAGCAGTCAACGCAATCACACTGCCCGAGGTATTCCACGACTTTGACACCGAGATGCCTGATTTGGCCGATGTGGACATCCAGGCGCAGTTCTCCATGAACCAGTCGAGGGCAGAGGAGATCACAATGAGGGAGGACTACGGGAACATTAATCTGGACACAGGTGAGAAAGGGACAGGGGGAAACATTACTGAATCAACAGTGCAAGGAAAAATTACCACTCACTGTAAGGGCAACTTTTCACCAAAATTCTGTACTTACACACTACTATCCTCTTAAAATAACGTCTGAGGGAAATAGTTTTAGACCATGAAGTGTGCTATGTGGGTGGTTTAATTGAATCGAGATTGCCTTCCAGGGGAGAACGACGGCTTTGGCGACGTCCACGGGGGCATCTCCGAGATGGATGACGGCCCGGAGATTGCCAGGAGCGGCTCTTTGGCTGGGGGGGAGTCACTGCAGCCGGACCAGAGCTCGCTCTTCCAGTCCAAGGACCAGCGCATCTCTCTGGACGAGCCCACGCCGGGCACGAGTGGCACGGACACCGGCGGCGCGGGAGGAGACTTCGGCGGGGAGGGCATCTTCGAGGGCGGACTCTTTGACGAGCCAGCGGCCCCGGTCCAGGATCAGAGCAGCGTTGCACCCAGGCCTGGCACAGGTGGAGACGACTCGGATGATGACCACCACATGGACGACTTTGGCGGGGCCCCCTCGCCTGGAGGGATGTCTAGTGGAGGCGGGGCCTCCCCTCGCTCCGGGTCCCCATCGGCAATGCCGCAGACCCGATCTCGCACCTCCGGAGGCGGAGACGCCGGACCTGCCCTGGACCAGACCCCAGCTTCGGCGCCGGGACAGGACCAGACCACCCTGCTGCAGAATGAGAATGAGTCCTTTGCGCTGGCACCTGTTGACGCGTCGGCCGTCCGCGGGGGCTTTGTTCGCACCAAGAGGAAGAGGAAACTCATTGTCGACGAGATCAAGGCCATCTCTGGAGAGGAGATGAAGGCGCAGCTGTCAGACACGCAGGACATCGTGACCACACTGGACCTGGCACCGCCCACAAAGCGCTTGATGCACTGGAAAGAGACGGGAGGGGTGGAGAAGCTCTTTGCTCTGCCTGGAAGGTACAGGGGAAAAGAGGAAGAAAAATTGAAGTGACTTATGTAAACGTTGCTACATCTGCTGAACTTTGTGACATTTTTTACAGGCCGCTGAATGCTCAGAACCTGTTCAAAGGCTACCAACGACACTTGACGAGCCACCACACGGAGTTGGAGCATTTTGGGCTGCTGGGAGACTCTGAAGTCGAGGCTCTACAACTGGAATACGTAAACACCAATCTAATTTTTCTTGCTCTCTTGTCTCGGAAGAGCAGGTGCGTAATGGTTTCTGTCTTTTGTTATGTAGGTCCCGGGTGCTGAGGACGAGCCACTGGAAGGCACACCGGTCGTCAAGCGCGGCCCCGGCCGGCCTCCGAAGCGCAAGCCGGGCGAGGAGGGCGCCACGCCCACGCCCACGCCCACCAAGCGAGTCTCTCCAAGGAAGCAAGCAATGCTCGAGCAGCAGCAGCAGCAGCAGGACGAGAACCAGCACAGGGCGGATCAGATGGCGGCAATGGCGCAGCAGCAGGGATACGATGGGCAGCAGCAGCAGCAGCAGAACGACATCTTTGCCCAGCAGAACAACCAGTCTGGCCAGCTGGCCAATGTCGGCTATGATCTCAACAACCCCAACATGTCCAACATGGGCTGGGATGAGTCAGCAGGCAACCCCACCACTCCGGGAGGACCAGCTTCGATGGGAGTGCCCACACCGTACAGGTTTGTGAAGGCATGGTGCAAGTTGCTGTCAATAGCGTTTGACACTCCCTGTTTTCTTAACATTTATTTTAGGGATGACGATGAGGAGTACCCGAACCCTGCGTCAGTTGGGGTAACCGGAAATAAGGAGGATGAGGAAATGCGGGAGGATGAGACGATTGAGGAGTTTGAGGACCGCGTCCTGAACAAGAGGGCTGCCCACCTCAACATTGTGCTCAGGAACAGGTTCTTAGAGGGCGGCCACTCGGAGATGCGCTTTTCCGATCTGCCAGTGAGGCGGGTGCGCAAGTCCATCGCCCAGAACTTCTACTCACTGCTGGTGCTGCAGAAGGTGATGGCGGTGGAGCTGGAGCAGGGCGAGCAGTTCACGGACGAGATCAATATCAGGAAGGGGCCCAACTTTGAGAGCGCATTGCTCTAAAGGACTTCTGTATGTACAAAGGTGGACTTGCCTGTCTCGAGAAAGGAGCCGATATGGCGGGCAACACATGAATAAGCGAGCGGCAGCCACAGCATTTGACTTTCTCTCCCCTCCCCCATAGTCGAGGTCGGAAAAAATAGGCCTCTTTACTCATAAAGCATCATCAGACAAAGAGAATCAATCCTTCACATTTAAGCCCCTTGTTTTCTCCCTGAATGATATTTCGAACGAACCTGAAAGAAAAATGCCGGACCTACTCGACACATGTACCTCCGAGAGTATGAAAAATAAGATTTACTCTGTCTCACCTCCCTTCCAGCCTCTCTTTTGTGTCAGACTGGATGGAGTATCATTCTATTAGATACGAAGCATGATTTTTTTTCCCCCCAGTGTACTAGATACGTTTAGGAAAGTAGTAGCTTCCCCTCCATTAATCCCTTGTACTGTACATAGAGTGAGCAAAAGAAGAGCCCAAATATTAAAAGAGTGTTTTACGACCCTCCCAGATTTAATGTTCGGGACGGCAAATTCAGTTCGGTTTAGCAGCAGATGCACGCGCCGCCTGTGGCACCTACCACCTACTACAACTACCACGCTATTTCATGTTATTTAACAAATGTCTATAATAATTTTACCCTGGACAAAAAAACCCTGACAAATACATACGAGTATGATGGAACTGGAAGGAGACGTTCTACGACTTATTTTTTTTACGAGTTTTTGCCACGGTCTGGTCTTGTGACAAGCAATTTATAGGCCAAGATCTAACTTTGCTCTCTTTGAAGAAAGACCCTCTCCCCCCAAAAAAGATCTGCTTCTCAGAGTTCAGATCATTGAGGTCTTTGTGGATCAGATATACCCGTATAGTATCACCGTCGCCAGCTTTTTCTGGAACATTCTTTGGTAATAACCGGTGTACTCAATACCAGCACACCAGGAATTGTAAAAAATTCCAGTCAGTCGATACGCAGGCCAGGATATGGTTGATAAAGAAAGTGCATTTTTCTGACAGTCACTTCCACACAGGTAAAGGTCATGACGGATATATAGTACAGTAAATTTAGACATGCCGGTGTAATGCACCTGCGAATATGTCAACCAGTTTATATTTTTTTTGTGTGATAATTTCTTCTTAATACATTGTTTTTGACTTTTTTCCGGTAAAAAGTGAAAAATGTACCTAGAACCTCCTACTTGGAAGAGAGAAAACACGACAGCATAATTTTGCCTGGAAAAATTGGGGCCCTCTTGCAAAAGTACGAAGCAAACCTAAAAAAAAACCACCCTATTTAAAACAAGAATAGGATGGTCTGTAGTTCGGAGCCTTGAAGCATCTGAACTCTTTTTTTTTTCAGCGAGGCCATGAGGTCAGGTTGAAAAAGTAGAAAATTTCTATGTCGAAATGCCAGAAACCATCCATTTTTGTTGACATATGTCTGATTTTCGCCACCTGTGGGTACTGCACTGTACGTGCAAAATCCTTTGATCCAGCAATTGGAATAGTATAAAAAGTGTGCCGTCTTCTGTGTGTGTGTTTATGTAGGTAGGGTACTGGTAGTAGTACTAGCATACTTTACGATCAAGTGTGGACTGTAACAGTGCTCATAACTTCTTTCTTTCTTTGAAAAAGACCGCTCATGGAAACAGCATCATTCTGCTTTATGCAATAAAAAAATTAAAAAAAGCTTCTCTTTTTTTTTCAATTTTGCTCTCCTCTTTATAGGTCCGACTCCATAACCGGCAGCGGCTGGGTGATCTGCGGTGCAGCTGGAGACGGCGGCTTCGGCGAAGTCGAAGTCGTCGTCTCCGCGGCGGCGTTGCTCTCCTCGGTTGACTCAGCGACGACGGCCGCAGGCGCGGAGGTCTCCTCTCCCGCTTTACTCGCCTCCTCTGACCTCCGGAACTCCTCCTGGACCTTCTGCTCCTGCTGCGGCTCCTTGCCGCTCTTCTTCTTCTGCTCCGACTTGCTCACAGTCGGCGTTTTCGCTCCCGGAGAGGCCCTGGCCGCAGTTCCTCTGGCCGCGGCTGTCGGCCTCCCGCTCCCCCTCCCGCTTGCTCCAGGGAGTGGCCTCCTGGAAGCGGGCGGCGCGGGCGCCAGCGCCACCCTGTCCTTAGCGGCGGCGGTGGTCCTGATCGCTGCTGTGGCGCCGGAGCTTCTGGTGGAAAGGGGAGCTCTTGCAGGACGTGGGGCTGCTCCCCTGGCGGCGGAGCCCGTGGACGAGGAGCTGGATGACCCTGGCCTTGGTCCGCCTGCACCGGACGACGAAGAAGACCCTGCAGTCCTCGCGGAAGACACTCTGCTCCCTCCGGTGGTGATTGCCCTGGTTCCTGCTGCCGAGGGCCGGGAGACGGCGGCGGGCGTTCTGCCTGTCGGAGAAGTCGTCGTCCCATTGGAGAGCGGCTTACGTGCCGCCGGACCTGTGCTCCTGTTTCCTGCCCTCATGGGGCTGCCGGGCGTCGTCTTAGTCGTGGTCGTTGTCCTGGTGGCCGTCGTCGTGGTGGTACTGCTGGCACGACCTCCGGACGGGGTTGTCCGCACGGCGGAAGTCGTCGTTGTTTTCGCAGGAGACGAGGAGGCCGCAGGAGTTCTCCTGGCGCCAGCAGACGCGGGCATCGGTCTTGGGGAGGGCTTCACGCCGATCCCAACCACGCCGGGCTTGGGTGCGCTTGATGGACGCGCGGTGACACTTCCAGGTGTGCTCCTGACACTCCCGGGAGGCTTGGCAGAAGATGCAGCGTTTGGAGGCTTTCTTGAGTCCGCAGTCCTGCTGGAGGTTGGCCCAGACGGGGTCGTTTTCCTTGTGACTCCCGCAGGAGGCGGCTTTGAAACGGCTGTCCCTGGCCTGGCACCAGCTAAGGTCTTTTTGGGTGGAGGGCGGGTGGTCGGAGGCCTTGCA
>JAAUYM010008942.1_pt1 | contig 25573 bp, 16 predicted proteins | sample 7278001 | NCBI WGS metagenome assembly JAAUYM01 (sample SAMN14350224, study PRJNA611818) | marine sediment metagenome | isolation source: surface marine sediment (1.8m) | place: French Polynesia: Moorea | collected 2018-08
AAGAAAGAATTTGGGGGGGATAGCAGCAGACAGGAGGAGGAGGAAAAGGAAGAGGAAGAGGAGGAGGAGGAGGAGGAGGAGGAGGAGGAGGAGGAGGAGGAGGTGGAGGAGGGGCGGTTGTCATCGACGATACAGTGGATATTCAGTGTTACGTCAAGATGTCAGTCATGAGGGGGAAAAAGCTCACCTACCTACTACCTACATTGAACAGCTGGCGGTAAAAGTGTCAGGTGGCAGGCAGGCTTGCCACACCTGAACGCCACAACCGAGCATCAACTGTACTGTCTCATCTCTTGTGTATGGTATATGTTACTTAACGTTGTGCTGTACCATGGAAGTCTCAGACCTGGAAAGGAAAGCTCGTAAAAAAGTGGGATTACTTAAAACACAATTCAAAGACTTCAAAATCTGATGGATAGTACAGTACATTCCATTTTGCTGCAGTCATTGAAGTAAGTCTGAAAAGAGGTGCCCTGTTTTTGTACACTGGTACGTACGGTTTCTCAAAATATCTGGAAAGTAAAAGAATATACCGGTAAATTATAAATAACATTTGCAACAGATCTACTGTTCTTAATTTGCTATTGATTTTTATTTCTTGTTAAATACATTCTTTGCACCACCTTCACAAGGGGCATACAAAGACAGGGTAAAAAAGGTCTTCTTTCCAGGTCTTAAGTCTTTCATCCCAACCAACAACGCACTCTTAATAAGCTTCCGACTGAGCTCCGATGCAGAAATTTTGTTAATAAGCACGACTTACAAATCAGTGTCAAACGTGCAAAAACGTGTATGCAATGTGCATATATTCCAACTGAGCTTTCGTTTTGCATATCACAGTGGGTGGTTGGGATGGTTGTATCCTATACAGTACTACCGCAGTCCACACACTCTTTCATGAAAACCCCCACGAAAGCTTTTGACAATTGTCCCTCCCTCTCTCTCTTTTTTTGACCGGAGAAATGGGGTCTTATTGGCGCTTAACAGAGCCAAGAATGAAGGAGGAGTTGTCTGCAATGTTGCTATAATTGAAATATCTCGGGTCCAAATTCCAGCTCTAGTACTACAGAAGAATACTGAGGTCTGAAAGCGATTCAGATTGGGGCAGGAGGGACGGACCGGAGGGAGGGAGGGTGGAGAGGGGAGAGTGAGAGAAAAAATAGCATCTGTGCAATGCAGAGATGGAAGTTGAAAGAGCTACAGAGAGGAGGAGGAGGAGGAAGAGGAGGAGGAGGAGGAGACGGAGGTAGCGACTTTCTTCTATCTCCCTCCCTCCCTCCCTCCCCGGGTCACGCCACCGACCGGAACTGTGGTCCGGAGGAGATAAAAACCCTCGGCAAATTGTCGGAGAAGTTATCCTTAATAAATGAGACGATGAAGCAGAGCGTCCACGAACATTTTCTTGCTATTTTTTCTGGCTCACACTGTAAAGTAGTGCTTATTGCATGCCTCCTCTCCTCACTGCCGTTTTCTTTCTGTTCCCCCCCTTCTCTCTCCTCCCCTCCCCCCCCCCAAGCACACACACACTCACACAGAGGCCACAGTTTCTGCATGCCTGAAATGAACAGGGGAAATTTTCTGAGCATTGTGCCAAGATGGGGGGGGGGGGAGGAGGAGTACAGAAGCGTGTGTGTGTGTGTGCGTGTGACCGCTGGATCTGTTATTGTCTTCCCGACCAATATTGACGAGATATCGACGAGGTAGCATCCAGGTATCTAGTATCCTCCCTCCATGGTAAGGTAAAATGCTGAAGTAGGGACCAGACATAATTGAGACCGGAGCGACAATTTTACCTCAAAGTACCTCAAGTACCTCAAAGTACCATACCTGGTAGCTGAGGAAGGTCCAAACTGAGGAGTTTCGAGGTAAAATTGTCGCCGGTCCCTACTTCAGCGTTTTACCGCTGAGGTCGCCAATATTGGTCGGGTTGCTTTCCTCCTCCAACGTTAACCCGGGAATTTTTTTGTCTTGTCCTCTTCTTACTCCCTTCCCTTTCTCTCTTTCGAGGTCGATTCCTCCTCCTCTTCCTCCTCCTCCTCCTCCTCCTCCTCCTTCCCCCCCTTCTTTCCACTTCTCCCCGCCGTCGGAGTCAGTCGGAGGTCCGAAACACCAACGGAAGGATTCCCAGCAGGCGACGAGATCCAAAGGAGAGCCGAACAACCGTCCCCTCAACAGGTACTTCTTGTCACTCACTGGAAGGAAGATCACGCTGATCTGAGGTGACACATGTCCTTGACTCTGTGCAAACGTCTCACACATGACACCACCACCCTGGAGGGGGAGGAGGGGGAGGAGGAATAGAGAGAAAGGTGAAGGGGAGAGAGAGAGGGGGGGGGCGGAGGATGTAACGTGCAAAAAAATGTGACATCATCCCAACTTTTTTGGGCTGATGATCCAGGCTGGAGATTGGCGCGGAGGCCGCCTCTCTGTCTCTCCCCGTCCCTTCCTCCCTCCGCCTCCCCCCCTTTTCTCCACCAACTGGCGACCTGAGACGACCTACCACGAACAGACAAGCGACATGGTTATGCTACAAACAGCAGCACTGTCTACTGTACTACTACGTATACAAACTATACGGTACACACATTGTAGATCGTCATGTTAGTGGACGACCTCCTTCTGGGGTTTTTTTCCCCGTCCCTTTCTACTAAGCTACGTACACCCGACCAATATTGGCGACGTCGATATCAGACATAAATTAAGACTACTAGAGCGACAACGTCACCTCTGAGGTAAGACTGGGGCATCCTGAGATAAAATTGTCGCTCTAGTCTCAATTGCGTCCCATCCTGTACCTCAGCATTGTACCTCACCATGGGTGGGGAGTGGATGCGACCTCGCCAATATTGGCCGTGGGGGGACTATTTTGACTCTCGGAGGTGCAAGAGCTAGGACAGTAACGTACTAGTGGTCTACGTACACGGTTGGGAGACATAAGATACATAATCTTTTTTTTTTTTTTGATAGCATATAGCAACTCTTGAACGAAATGGCAGCAACAAGCGCTTATACCCTAAATCGTAGTTAATTAAATTTTCTTCACTTTGTCCGAATTTAACTCGCTTTAATGTGATATTTTTTTTTTCGCGAGTAACACCATGCCTACCACTACTGCTGCTTCTACTGCACACTGACCTGGTCGGAAACAGAACCATTAATCAAGTGCCAAGAGTTAGTAATGTACAGTAGTACTATACCTATGCTTTACAGTATACTGTATACACAGTAGTAGTATTTACTATAAACTTGTAATTAACCACACAGATGCGATTTTTTTTTGGTAAAAGTGGCTCTCTTTTTTTGTCAGTCAGCCACTCGCTTTTTATTTGGCTATATACCGCGTGTACTGTGTAATTATAAAGGTTTATGCTTGTGACATGATCCATCATCATCATCATACTTCTACATTAGATTCTTATTAGTGCAGTGAAGTGCCTCCTCCCTAGTATCGTGCCAAGGAAGACCAACAAGATGCCGCAAAGGAGCCTCCCCCGCGACGATAGATACAATCATATCCACTCAGTAAGTCGGGCAGTTAAACGATTAACAGTGAGAAAGTGCTTGGCAGTATGGTAGTAGTTATTATATACCTATAGTACCTACCATATATATAAAACAAAGCCGCCTCTGCTGCTACTGCTGCTGCAAAAAAAGAAAGCTGGAGATGTAGAGTAGTTTGGATGCAAGGTTTGGGTGGGGGTGGGGGAGGGGGGGGAAGGGGAGGGAAGGGAAGGTCGATTAGAATGCTGGAATGTCTCTAGGACGTTCTGAAAACTTTTTTTATTCTTCAATCCCTTTTTGCAGCAGCAGCAGCAGAAGAAGAAGAAGAAGAAGACAAGAAGTGTGAGGCCGTTGCAAAATGGACTCCATCCGGAAGAAGATGCAGTCCCTCAAGGCCGACACCGACGAGGCCGCCAAGGTCATCGGCACCTTCGAGAAGCAGGTTGCGGAGTTGAATGCCGCGTCGGACAAGAACGACGCCCTGGCCAGAGACTTGGGCAAGAAGCTGGCCAAGCTGGAGGGAGGGCTGGACGAGACCACTGGCAAGCTGATCACTGTCACCTCTACGCTGGAGGAGAAGGAGAAGAGCAGTGCGGCTGCAGAGGACGAAGTGAACGCCATTGCCAGGAAGGTCGTCCTGCTGGAAATTGAGGCAAAGGAGGCCGAGATGAAGATGGGGGAGTGCATCAAGGATCTGGCCAAGAAGTCAAAGGAGGCCGATCAGATCCTTAAGAAGGTGCGCTACTTTGAGAGCAAGAACATGTCCAACGAAGTTGCCATGGAAGAGCTGGAGAAGGACGTGAGGGACGCAAACACCATTGTCAGCTACACCGAGAAGAAACTGGACGAGACGACCAGAAAGTTTGGCATGATGGAAGACGAACTGAAGAGGGCCCTAGAGAGGGCGGAGATGGCCGAGGACAGGTTGAAGAGGGTGGAGGAGGAGCTGAGGAACGTGGGTGAAAACATGAAGCAGCTCGAGGTGTCAGCGGAAAAGGCCATAACCAGGGAGGAGAGATTTAAGGACCAGATAAAGGCGATCATCGAGCGCCTGAAGATGGCCGATGCCAGGGCGGAGTATGGCGAGATGAACATCACCAAGCTGAACATCCGCATCGACGAGCTGGAGGATGAAATCGTCAGGGAAAAGCTGAAGATCCAAAAGCTTGGGGATGAAATGGGAGACACCTTCGATGAAATGCTGACCAAATACTGAAACGACAAGCTGAGAGCTTCTCCTGAAGAGATTGGCCAAATTTGAACTTGTAATTGCTCTGATCAGCCATACTGAGAAACTTGGATGGGCAAGTAATTATAGCAATAAAGCCAAATTTTCAGGTCAGTACTACTAGTGCTATTTTTTATTCCTCGATGACGGAAATAAACACAGAATTTATTTTAATAATTTATTTGGGGTGGGTTAAGGTAGTAGAGCTTTCTTTCATGCGCCCCAACCTTCTTTTCTCCCTCTCTTCCCTCCATGCGTTAACATTCCCAAGTCACCAATGCCTTTTCTCCCTCCCCCCTTTCCCCTTCTTCCTCCTTCCGCTCGAGATACTTTTCCGACCAAAATTGTCAACCTCAGAGGTAAAATTGTCACTTTAGTGTCAGATGTCTGATCCCCTTACCTCAGAATTTTATCTTTCCTATGGAAGGGGCCTCATTGATACGTCGGCAATATTGGTCGGGGTACTAATGTACTGTTAATCACTAACACCTTTCTGAGATGCATGTGCCAGACTAAACATAATGTTGGGCCGTCACGACTTTTCAGCTTATTTCTCCTTGGACCCGTCAATCCCCTTACCTTTTTTGTCCCATTCTCCCCCTTCCAATTCCTCATCCACCCCTTACCCTTCCAACCCATTAGTAAAAAAAAAAAAGAGAGAGAGAAGATTTTAGTTTGGAAATCAGTAGTGCTGAGATCAAACATAATTTTTTTCCCTTATGACATCCCCTGGTTGTTTTTGTAGTACTAGATAGCTTTTGTTCATAGTACCTGCATCCTTTGTGCAGAGTTAGTCAGTACTGCATTTTGTACAACCTGCACTTCTTGTATAATGCTGTGGCACAACATAGTGTGCAGCATGTACTGCTGGCCAGAGCGTTTTCGACTTAATTGACGTACAAGTAACTTTCCCGAGGGGGTGGGAGAGCGCATGAAAGTTGTGCTACTATTACCAACTTTGTTCAATTAAGATTTAAAGTGCGTCAATGTTATACTAGTGCGTAGCTCAGCAGAAAAGGATCTGCACACTTGAAAAAATGGACATGCGTCAGTTCACTTTGCTGAAACAGTCTGAAGAAGTCTCCATCTCCTCCTCCTCCTCCTCCTCCTCCTCCTCCTCCTCTACCCACTCTTAATTTTAAATCTGCTTTCCCCTCCATAAGTCACCGTCCAACTTTTGAAACAAAACAGGCGAAAAAAAAACCCCTCCTGATTGCATGATTTTTTTCTTCCAAGCTTGCCCACCCTGCTTCTTGTCCTCAATCTCCAATCGGCTGACACAAAATGCTGCCATTTCGGAATTTACCTCCCCCCTCTCAGGAAAAAAACCCAGCGCAACTGCAATTGAAAAACTTCTTGAAAAATAGTAGTACGACACCTCCTCTTCTTTCCCCCCAGCCCCACACCCCGCCCCACTTCCTTCCTTCCCAGTACCTACCTGACTTCTTCAATCTGTTTTCAGCCACTTGGGCGCGCCGCCGTCAGGCGTGACCCCCCCTTCCCCCCAGTTACTCCTTCCGAACGCCCGAAAAGTGACTGAAGAAACGCCGCAACCATGGACGCCATCCGCAAGAAGATGCAGTCGCTCAAGACGGAGACCGACACCATGACGGCCACCGCCGACCGGCTGGAGAAGGAGGCCGTCGAGTCCAACAAGAGGGCAGACAAGGCTGATGCCGACATCAGGGACCTGCAGAAGAAGATCAGCGGGCTGGAGGCCAAGTACGATGAGACCTTTGAGAAGCACCTGCAGGCCACCAGCAAGGAGGAGGAGAAGGACAAGGAGTGGAAGTCCGCAGAGGAGGACGTGAACAACCTGAACAGGAGCATGCTGCTCCTGGAGGAAGAGGTGAAGAGGAGGGACACTGACCTCTCCAACACCGTGATGCAACTGTGCCTCATTTCCAAGGAGGCTGACTCCATTGCCAAGAGGGTCAAGATCCTCCAGAGCAAGACCATGACCAATGAAGTCCTCTTGGAAGAGCTCGACAAGGACGTCAAGGAGGCAAAGTTCATGCATGAGGATGGGGACAGGAAGTATGTGGAGATCAGTCGCAGGCAGGGTGTCATGGATGACGAACTCAAGAGGGCAATGGAGAGGGCTGCAATGGCAGAGGACAAGAACATCTCTCTGGAGGAGGAGCTCAGAAATGTGGGAGAGAACATGAAGCAGCTGGAGGTGTCTGAGGAGAGGGCCTTGGAGAGGGAGGAGAAGTACAAGGAGCAGATCCGCAACCTGGTCCAGAGGCTGAAGGAGGCGGACAAGAGGGCGGAGTATGGCGAGATGAACATCACCAAGCTGAACATCCGCATCGACGACATCGAGGACGAGATCGTCAGGGAGAAGCTGAAGATCAAGCACGTGTCTGACGAGCTGAGCGACACGTTCGACGACATGCTGACCAGGTATTGATGGCCACGGACAAGGACCCAGATTCTTGGAACAGCGGACAGGACTGAGACGCACGCGATGATCTACTACTACCTACACTACCTAGTACTATGCACACACCATCGACAGAGACAGAGAGAGAGAGAGACCAGATAAGAGAAACAAAGTAAAGTGCAAATGATGTATGAGGACATCTGCATTGTGGACACCAACCATTGAAGAAAATAAGGAGAGAAAAGATGAGAGCGGAAAGCATTGGCTTAAGGAAGAGAACATATAATTTATGATAAGTCGTCGTCAAGCAATGTGAACAAGTTGTGTAAGTCGAATATGATGATGTTTTTTTTCTAAAGAAATACATTAATTTTCCTTCTTGGCACTACAACCTTGGGAGGATGGATCTGGCCTTCTTCGTGGGGGTTTAGGCTTCATAGATTTTTCTGAACCGCAAGGTGTTACTCACACTTTAATAAAACAATCACTAAAAGTTTTAAAATTTAAGTTTTGATCTTTAATTAGTGACTTTTTTCTCCCAACAGCTTTTTTTCGCCCATTGTTATTTTTTTGCAACTATTGTTTTAGCTAGCTGCCATTTACCAGTGTCATAACTCCTAGCTCTTTGCTGAGAACTTTTGGCTCAAGTCCAGTAGCAAATTAACACAGTGGCAAACTTCAAGGGATCAAGCAGACTTTTTGGTGTATTCAGACTTTTTTTAAAGAGCAGAATACACACAATTTAAAAAAGCACTCTTCCACTGCTATGTAGAACTGTAGGTACCACACAGAGACATGATGACCACACAAGTAATACATACAGTACTGTTGCACTTAATGACAAAGATTCGACTCCACCACGTCGTCAGCAGCTTGTAATGCTTCCTTCACATCAAGTACAGTACAAGCACACAGAGTACTAGAAAAGATGCTACCGTAGCACACACGTAATCCAGGTTGAAGAGAGAAGACAGAGGTATTGGTATGAGCATGTTGAATATCACTAAGAAAGAAAATACTAGTACATTGGTTTTAAATAGGTTTGTGATTACAAAGTGTTGAAATACTACTGCAAACCTGGTTTTTCAAGATGTTACCTTTTTTTCTTGACTTTCTGTGCATATTGCCCTCCTTAGTAAACCCTCTTCCCTCCCCAACATTTGCATGTGTTGTACATCCCGACCAATATTGGCGACCTCAGCGATGCCTCAGAGGAATCACCGAAGTATTTTGAGGAAAAATTGTTGTTCTAGTCTCAATTACGTCTAATCCTTATCTTTTACCTTATCATGGGGAAGCGGACAGATACCTGGATGTTACCTCATCGAAAGCTCGGCAATATTGGTCGGGACCCCAAGTTCCCCTTAGAACTGTGTTGAATTAGACGAGGATGTGTAACGTGCTTGAAGAAGAAAAATTGTGCTGTGAGTCACCACTCAGGAGATTTTTTTTTCACGTGTTTGCAGATGACAACCAATCCTAACTAACCCCAAACTACTAAAAGCCACTGTTGCCATTTTGCAGCCTTACAGGATGTCCCAATAAAAACATATTTGAAATTTACCTTACTATATACTGTTGTCCAGCAACATATTTGAAATGTACATGACAGGCTTTTTTCCTTCTTTTTTTTAAATTTTTTTCGTTTGACATCCTGTATACCATGTTCACGTCTAAGGTGTCTGTCAAGGAGGGGGGCTTCTTTCTTCACCGCGTGAATGTCTTTTTCTCTGGTCTGCACCTCTGTCTTGTCCGCGTCTCATGGCTTCTTGTCTCTTTCAGGAGTTCCTTGCCCTGTTTCTCGTTCTTAACGCACCGTGTTTTTTTTTTTCGTCCTTTGTTTGTTGCTGCAGACAGATAACCTGATCCTGCTCTTGATCTGTGGTGAATTGCACACACCCGACACACTCGCGCACGCGAAGCGACGCCATGGACGCCATCAAGAAGAAGATGCAGAGCCTGAAGAGCGAGACGGAGAACCTGCTGAAGGAGATCGCCCAGCTGGAGGAGGAGACCAAGACGGCCAACGACACTGCCAACCAGTGCGAGAACGACATCAGGGACATCAGCAAGAAGACCACCGTGCTGGAGTCGGACTACGATGAGACTAATGACAAGCTGAAGAAGACCACCACCACGCTGGAGGAGACCGAGAAGAACCTCAAGGCCACGGAGGAGGAGGTCAACGCGCTCCAGAGGCGGCAGATGCTTCTGGAAGAGGAAGTGAAGAAGGTGGACACGTCTCTGGCCGACACTGTCATGAAGCTGGCCTTTGCCTCCAAAGAGGCTGACGGCATCTTGAAGAAAGTGAAGTACTTTGAGAGCAAGACAATGAGGAATGAGGTGGAAATAGAGGAGATTGACAAAACCCTGAGAGAGACAAAGAAGATGGTGGACGACTCTGAGCAAAAGTTGGATGAGATGACCAGGAGGCTTGGCGTACAAGAAGAAGAGGGAAAGAGGGCCATAGAGAGGGCGGAAGCAGCGGAGGCCAAGATAATCCAGCTTGAGGACGAACTGTCTGGGATAGGGGAGAACATGAAGCAGTTGGAGATATCTGCCGAGAAGGCGCAGCAGAGGGAGGAGAAGCTGAAGGAGCAGATTCGAAATCTCATTACAAAGCTGAAACTTTCCGAGGCTCGCTATGAGTACGGAGAAATGAACATCACTAAGCTCAATCACAGGATCGACGACATTGAAGATGACATCTACAGAGAAAAAATGAAGATCAAGAAGGTCTCTGATGAGCTCAACGATACCTTTGACGATATGTTGACAAACTATTGATGGCCACAACAGCTGGAGAGATCTGATCAGGATAGTGAGAAAGAAGACACGAACATAGAAAGTAAGAAGGACTTCTCAAGGGAAAGCTTGAAAAAAAGTAAAAAGTTCTTATGACTCAGAGACACGTTTGATGGGATGCTTGTGACTTCCTAATACTAACTCGCTTTGCAATCACCTGCTTTGTTGTCACCACTACTTCAGCTCCTTTTTATTCATACCTAAATTTTCACTCAATTTCCTCAAACTTTTAAAAAAATTACCATAGGTAAAATCAGTAGGTTATTCTCAACTACCAATATTAAATAAGTAGGTTAACAATGGTTTCTCTTTAATGCTTAGCTTACAACACTAACAAATGCTTATACTGCTGCACTCTCTACCTTTCCAGCTCTCTTGCACCAGCTTCACCTGCTTAAGCTCAACTAACCCGAAGAGACAATGGATGCCATTCGCAAGAAGATGCAGTCTCTCAAGAATGAGACTGACCAACTTTTCCAGTCCATCCACCAGTACGAAACTGAAACTGCTGACTCCAACAAAAGGCACGAAATAGCTGAAGCTGCTTTGAGAGACATTGGAAAGAAGATAACTGTTTATGAGTCGGACTTTGATGTCACCAATGACAAGCTGACCAAGACAGTTGCTGTCCTAGAAGAAAAGGAGAAGAACTATAAAGCAGCTGAAGAAGAGGTCTGTGCCCTTTCTCGTAGGCTTATGTTGATGGAGGATGAGGCAAAGAAGGCAGACACCACTCTTGCCGACACTGTCACCAAGCTTGCAATGGCTTCCAAGGAAGCAGATGCTATTTTAAAGAAAGTAAAGTACTTTGAAAGCAAGACCATGAGAAATGAAGTTGAGCTAGAAGAGATGGACAAAATGCTCAGGGATACTAACAAGATGGCTAGTGACAATGAGCAGAAGCTTGATGAACTCACTCGCAAGCTCGGAGTTCAGGAGGAAGAACTTCATCGAGCAGTTGAGAGAGCAGAACTAGCTGAAGGAAAGCTTAAAGATGTAGAAAATGAACTAGAAGCTGTTGGTGAAAACATGAAGCAGCTGGAAATATCTGCTGAGAAGGCCACAGGAAGAGAGGAGAAACTCAAGGATAAGATTCACCACCTTATGGATCGCCTGAAGCTGGCTGAGGCAAGATATGAGTATGGAGAGATGAATATCACGAAGCTCAACCATAGGATTGATGACATAGAAGATGAAATCTACAGAGAGAAGTATAAGATAAAGAAGCTGTCTGATGAACTGAATGACACGTTTGATGATATGCTTACCAATTACTGAGCCCAAAAGTCCTCCCCCTCCCTTGAAGCTTGAAGCTTATCTGTCACTTACCACCTCCTCCCACCCCACACACACCCGATCTAAAGCCGTGCAATAGCCTCAGTTTCTGTCTGTATTTTATTCAAAAACTTTTACAGCAGTATAATTATTCTCTCTTTCTCTCTCTGTCTTTTCATCAACTATACTTGGACTCTGAAATACACAAGAACTCACTACTGCGCGCCTAATTAATGTTTGCTGTCCAACTTACCTAAATGACCTTAAAAATATACAACTTGCCCAGGTAGAAGAAACATCATACTAGAAACAGCCAGTTCGCGAAAGCTTAAAATTCGCGTTATGCACTGTTTCTTAGGGTGCAAAATCGAGGCACTTTATTCACAGGTGACTTTAGCAGGCACACATTGAAGTACAGTTCTCCCTGTAGTAGCATAGGTCATTTGAGGGCGACCCTTCTTCCTCAGGACACTGAGACAGCAGCAGAAGCATCATGGTCATGATTGGTGGTAAGAAGAGGCAGTCACCTCAAGCAGGAACACACCAACTGTTTCTTCCGGAGACAGTTGGAAATGTGACAGCCCGTGAAGCTGCCGAGCTTGACGAAAGAAAGTGGTCCTGCACTGGAATCACTCCCAGTTGTAGATCTGCAATAAAAAAAGAAAGAAAAGAAAAGAAAAATGTTAGAGAAGGATGAAGCCCACCATTCCTTGAGTCTCTGGGATTTGGATTTCCCCCCAAAAAGTTGAGGAGGAATGCAGCTTCTTGACGGCTGGAGAAGCAACCAGATATGGTGAGAAACTTGATTCAGTGTTGATTGCAAAAAGCTTGGGTGTAGTACCGGTAGTTTACCTTAGCTGAGGCACCTGAAGAGTTTGGCCAATGTGTAATTTCTATAATCTTGTGCCTAATTACCACGACTCCTTGAAGACCGCTCCCTGGTACAGTAGTAGAAGAGGCTTTGCGGTGAAATAAATGGTATCTTTTTGTACCAGTTTTTTGTAAGTTTCTTGGTACATGGGCATTAGTTTTGCTATGGTGGTAGGTCTAAATTTCTGTACCACTAAATAATCGACTTATTGTCTTTTGTCCTTTTCACTCTCTGAAATGCTGCTTCTCTCAATAAACTTTTACTTTTTTTGTACAATTACTGACATTTTAAGAAAAAAAACTTTTGCTAGCACAGTAGCATTTCAGATTTGTCCTTGAGTTTGTGCATTGGTGACTACTTACTACACATGTCTGCTGCACTTTTCCCATGTTTCTGAATGGATGTTTTCTCCTTTTCAGCGAGAAAAAAGTGTAACTGCACATCATGGACGCCATTAGGAAGAAAATGCAATCCTTGAAAAAGGAGACCGACGAGCTGTTTGCCATGATAAACAGATTCGAAAATGAAACACGAGATGCCAATGCAAAGGCAGATCAATGTGACTGCGACATCAGGGACCTGGGAAAAAAGATTACCAACTATGAGTCTGAATTTGACGAGACCAATGACAAGCTGACCAAAACGGTTGCCGTCCTGGAAGAAAAGGAGAAGGACTACAAGACAGCTGAGGAAGAGGTTAGTGCCCTGGCTAGAAGGCTTATGTTGATGGAGGATGAGGCCAAGAAGGCAGACACCTCTCTTGCTGATACTGTCACCAAGCTGGCAATGGCCTCCAAGGAGGCAGATGGCATACTAAAGAAGGTAAAGTACTTTGAAAGCAAGACAATGAGGAATGAGGTTGAGCTGGAAGAGATGGACAAAATGCTGAGAGAGACCAACAAGATGGTGAGCGACAATGAGCAGAAGCTGGACGAACTCAGCCGCAAACTTGGCGTCCAGGAAGAAGAGCTGAAGAGAGCTGTCGAGAGGGCAGAACTGGCCGAGACCAACCTGAAGGATGTGGAGCATGAGCTGGAGGCCGTCGGGGAGAACATGAAGCAACTGGAGATCTCTGCCGAGAAGGCAACAGAGAGGGAGGACAAGCTGAAGGACAAGATTCTCCAGATCAAGGACAGGCTGAAGAGGGCGGAGGCGAGGTATGAGTATGGAGAGATGAACATCACCAAGCTCAACCACAGGATCGATGACATAGAGGATGAAATCTACAGGGAGAAGCTCAAGATCAAGAAGATATCTGATGAACTCAACGACACCTTCGACGACATGATCAAGAACTACTAAAGGATTTTGAAGCAAAACTAACATAACACAATGCCTTGACTAACGTGCCGCGTTCACATTCTGTCGTATAGTCCTGCCAGCAAAGTAAGATCTTAATAAACACTTCTTCCAATCACTTGGCGGACATAAATCAACATAAAAAAGAAATGTTGAGGTGTACGTACACCTAGCGCAGAACCTTCCAGTTAACTCTGGCTTCAAGACAGGCTACGCAAGACAAGCCAGTTTTACTAGGCTTGGATTTAAATATTTTTCTGGTCATAATTGAACTGGGCGATCGCCTTTTCTTCTTGTATCCTCATTCTGAATGGCAAGGATCTCTCCCTTTTCCTATACATACTTCCTACCCCTAGCTTAGCTGCACTAGTTGGTCTGATCAGAAAAATTCAGTATCATCTTTCACTTGCTTTGCAAGGCCTCCTTCTTTCTTTCCTCCCCCCAACTTTCACTGGCAAGATATGCTTCTATAGCGTGCGAAGCATGATACTGCCTGCCATGTTGTTAAGAGAAGTCTAAAAAAAGACGTGTATATTTCGCTAGAAGGGCTTCAGAATAAAATTGCAAAAAATCCTCTTTTCCTCCACTCCACCCTCCTCGAGTCAGACGGAGATGGCGACGACGGCGCCCTTCTGGAAGCCCTCGGTGGCCACCTTGAGCAGGTAGCGGGCCACGTCGGCGCGGCTCATCGTGGTGGCGCCGTCCTTCACGAAGTAGCCCAGGCTGGTCTTGATCTCAGAGTCTGGTTTGGGAAAAAAAGAACACAAACATTTTCGGATGAGCTGATAGAAAAGTTCATACCCTACAATTAACTTCGAAACAACGCATGCACAAAAAAAAAACGCATGCACACCATGGTCTCCCAAACACACATACTGTTTTCCCATATAACTAACTATTTTGCTTTTCATGCGCGGGAAAGCACACAACAAGTGTCCAGTTGTACGGTAGAAGTGTCTTCCCAAAAAATATCGTTTGCGTGAATTTAGTGATGGATTGCTCTAAGGTTTTCGTTTCACTATTCTAACACCTGCCCTGGCCTATATGAGTGATGAAAACTTTAGAGCAACCCAAATGTTGACCCCATCGCTAACCACCACTAGCATCGCCACCGGTGTGCCCTTAGTAATACCAATATTGGTTGGGTTATCATTTCGCGGAAATGCTGTCCGTATGTCGTGCGTACCCGTGGCCGGCCCATCGGTGAGCCTGGGCGACCCGACGATGGTCCACTCCACGTGGGAGGCGGCGACGGAGCGGAGGTAGGTCTCGGCGCAGAACATGTCGTCCAGGTGTTGGCGGATGAACGGAAGGACAAACAGGCGGGGCAGGAAGGAGCACTCGGACCTGGGGGGAAGCGACGGAAGAACGGGGAGATCGATATTGTAGTTGTACGTAGTACCAACAAAGGAGCAAAAACAGTAACATCCAAAGACGTTTTTGGGAATTTGCCTCGAGTTGGGATCGGTGTACCAGGAGTGCATCAGGATGAGCTTCTTCAGGCTGATCCTCTTCAGAGCCTCGACAATAATCTTGGTGCAACAACTGTACTCCCTGTTGGAACAAAACAGTGTTTTGTGTTACCAGTATACGTAGACCTGTGATTTAGAAAAAAAACCTACCTTAACTTATGCCTGCAAACCAACTTTACACCAACGTATAGTACAGTACTCGTATGTGCTTTTTTGTAGGCTCATTTGTCATTACGTGATGGTCTTGAACGGCGCCGGGAATCCGAGCGTGGAGATGACGGCGTCGGACCCGGTGAAGAGCTTCTCCAGGTCGTCGGCGGAGAAGACGCTGCCCTCCATCACCTCCAGCCTCTTGGCCTCCTCCTCCGACAGCTCCTTCCTGAGCTCGTCCAGCTTGTGCGGGTCCCTGACGACGGCGACGGCATAGTGGCCGGCCCGCACCGCCTGCCTCAGCAGCTCCTGCCCGGTGCGCCCGGTGGCGCCCAGCACGGTGAACTTCATCCTGGTGGCGGAGACGCGACTGGAGCTTCTTTCTTCCTCGTTGGGTGAGGCGGGAAAGGATGAATGTTGTCATAGCGATTTACTTTCTTCCTTCTCCCGCCCTTATCCCCCTCCTGCTGGGATGATTTTTTTTTTAGCTCCCCCTGTCAAGCTCCTCCTTCCTAACTAACCCTCTTTCCTCGCCTTATGACGTGGTTTAGTTTTATTTCATTGTGTGCGTACTCGTACTATGTCTGCGCATTAAGTAACGCAAATACTGTAACATTCGATGATTGATTAAGGTAAATAGGTAAGCGTCGTAATTATTGTTTTGTACATAAACAAAGCAACAATAAATGAAATTTAATAAATAGATCAGTATTTTAATCTTTAATATCAATAAGTTGAGACTTCATCTCTGGTCTTTTGCCTCCATGAGGGCCATGCATTCTTCCAGCAAGTCAATGGGTCCGCGGCATGACAAGAGGTACTTGTGAAATTTCCTCAGGTCAAAGTCTTTGCCCAGCTCCTCCTCCTTCTTCTTTCTGAGCCTCCTGAAGGCCCTCTCTCCGATCTTGTAGGCTGTGGCTTGTCCTGGCCAGGTGATGTACCTGTCAACCTCCGTCTCGATGTTGACCTGGCTCAGCCCGGTGTTGTCCAAGAGATAGTCTACGGCCCTCTGGCGGGTCCAGCCAAAGGCGTGTATGCCAGTGTCCACCACCAGCCTGGCAGCCCTCAGCAGATTCCACGAGTAGAAGCCAAGCAGATCATAGGGGTCCTCGTAGAGCTCCATCTCGTGCCCGAGGAACTCCGAGTACAAGCCCCACCCCTCACTGAATGAGGTGTAGGTGGGGGTGGCAGCGGGAACAGAGGCCTTGTCGCCGAAGGCGTGGAAGTGGAGGAACTCGGGGAAGTCAAAGGCGAACCGGAAGATGCTCACGTCGAAGTGGTGCCCAGGGTTTCCCTCATGCAGCGACAGGGACATCAGCTCAAACTTCTTGAAGGCACCCAGGTTCCCTGCGTTGATGCGGTAGGTCCCGTTCCGGGTGCCATCCTCGTTGCCCCCTTCATACCTGGCGATTGAACTGTCCCCCGGAGGGGTCGGCTTCACCTCCAGGGCAAACAGCTTGTCGGTAAGGAACTCCTCCGGGATGATGGCGGCCATCCTGGGATTGATCTTGTTGCGCACGAGGTCCCTCACGTGGGAGAGGAGTTCCTCCGAGTAGCCAAAGCGCTGCTGGGGATTGTCCTGCACCATGGTGAAGAAGTCCTTGAACGTCATGTTCTCGTATCCCAGTCTTCCGGCAACGTCCAGGACCCCTCGCCTGAGGACGCTCACCTCTTCCAGCCCGATGTCATGCACCTCCTGCGGGGACAGGCCCTCGATGGTGGTGTGGTACTCCAGCGCCTTCTGGTAGAACTCTGTCCCCCTGGGAAGGTTGGAGACCCCAGGGCCTGAGCGCAGGTGCTGGAAATACTCCTCCCGTATGAAGCTACGGAGCCTGGCTAGCGCCGGCATTATCTCGCTGCTGATGATGGTCCTGGCCTTGGCCTGAATGGCATCCACGAGAAGCTGGTTGAAGCCCTTGGCGCCCATGTTCCTGAAGGGGGTGTAGTAGCCAGACTCGGTGGGGTCGTCGACAATGACCCTCTCCAGCTGTCCGTCTACCCTGCTGAGGGACTCCACCGGGTAGGTCACCCTACTTGCTATCCCCTGCTTCAGGGTCTCCACCGCCCCGTCCATGACCGCAGGCACCTTGGCCAGCCTCTGCAGGGCAATGCTGTAGTCGCCCAGGCTGTCCAGCCTGAAGAAGCTGGTCTTGTTGAAGGTGCGCTCCAGCGTCGTGTGGATCCCCCGAAGGAACTGGACGTTGGCCAGGAGGTGCCCGTTCAGGTCGATCCCTCCGACCAGCGTCCGGCACTCCCGCTCCACCAGGCGGATGTAGTAGGCCTCAGTGGGGCTCACCAGGTTCGGCACCTGTCAACGGGGGAAAAAAAGAAGAAGATCTAGGAGGAGGGACAGGTCACCACCACAAATTGGCTCAAAAGGGGGGAATAGTAGGAGGTTTAATTCATGGCTCAACATCTGCAATTTCCTCCATTCAATCGTTGCATGTGATCAGAGACGTTGTTGGCATGTCTACCATGTCCGTGATGATCACTTATGGTGATGATGACCGCTGTCACTGGAGGAGGAAGAGGAAGATGAGCCTGACGAGCTGCTAGAGCTGCTACTAGAACTTGATCCGGAACTGCTGGAAGAAGAGGACGAGTCTTTGTGGCCGACCTTCTTGACCTTCTTGTCCTTGCTCTCGTCTTTGGTGTCTTTTTTCTTGGAACTTCCAGAATTCTTCTTAGCAGGAGGGTCTTTGGCTCTCTTATCGGTCCCTTGCCCTTCGCCCTGATCACCTTCCTCGGACAGAATGCCTTCCAAAGTCATAATTGTGGGGTGCTGCGAAGAAGCTAAGTTCTTCGGTGGAATAAGCAGCACCCAAAAAAATTTACACACTGGTGTTTCACATATATTATTGGAATGTTAATACAGTATATTGGATACAGTGGGAGTAGAACTTCAATTTGATACGCAAACATCAGTTTAGCCAGGGACAATCTGGAGGATCCTTCTAGTCGTTATCCTCCAGAATATCCCTGGTTTCGCAAATATTCCGTCAGTAAAAAAAAATTGTGCTTGCCATCTTTCCGGCACACGTTCTCTAAATATGTAGTAGGCCTTCAAATGAGCTTTACTTTGAAAAGCACTGACTTCCCCGACTTTTAAACTTACCAGCGTAACAAATTCAGCTTTAGACATGTAATGAATGAAACATGTCATTAGAACACCACATAAAGGTCACTCTTTTCCTAAATTTGTTACGCTTGTAGTAAGTTTAAAAGTTCCGTCGGGCTTACTCAGTCGAACTTCCACGGTACTACATAGTATTTGAGTTCTGAAGAATTGCATGCTGCAAATAAAGTCACCTGAAATCGTCTTTCTACGGTACTGTATACCTTCAAAATGGCACTGGCCTTTCCCGCAAACTCGACGCATCTCTCCCTGGCCCGTGCTGCGCCGGCGGGGCTGGTGTCCCTCAGTGCCAAGTCGTACTGGTGGAGCCCCTCCAGGCTGGCCCTCTCCGGGTTCGTCTCCTGCCTCCACAGCTGGAAGTCGGACAGGAAGCTCTGGAAGAACTCGTTGCTGTTCCTGCCGCCCTCGTCGGCGGTCGCGCAGTGGGAGAAGGCGGGGAGGGCCAGCAGCAGCAGCGACGACAGGATCTCCATGCCGCAGGCTCGTTCCTCCAGTTGCTGCTGCTGGAAGCAACAACGCTCAAATGCCGAAGGGGCAAAAAAAAGGGGCACGGTGGTGGACCGGGGAGAATCAAGAGTGGGAGGACCCGACGGGACTTTTAAACTTACGAGCGCAACAAATTTACGGGGGAAAATGTGACATTTATCTGGGTTCCATTACGTGTTCAAAGCTGAATTTGTTACGCTCGTAAGTTTAAAAGTCCCGTCGGGGAAGGAAGAAAAAGCTAACAAGATCAACAAGAAACTCGACTCCCGTGAAGGTAATATCCGAACAAAAGAAACTTGTTTTCTCTTTCCTGCCCATTAATTTTGGGCCTCTTTCGCTGGGATGCCTCCGTCTAAGCAAGGTCATTCGTCTGCCAGCGGGAGAAGGAAGAACCTGTTATTATTTTTTAATTTCCTGTCCGCGTCTCATGCCCTGTCCTGATTGCGATTAATACACGAGTCGTTATAAAACAGCCTTTTTAGTTGCCAATTAAGGGAAGTTGATAGACACAGCATGATGAGCCTTTCATGCAGCCCAACCAGACACCCATGTCTAAAAAATGCCCAAAATGTGCAAGATTTGTGCGGGAAAATGGCTAGTTTGTGCGCACAAACTGGACACTTTTATACCATAAATCGTCACGCTAAATTCGTTGCCATTTTCATTTTCCATACTACTACTGTACTACCACGTTTGTAGAAAAGGAGCATAAAAGGCCAAAAAATGTCCAGTTTGTGTGAGCAAAAAATAAAAATAAAGTTATGGCTGAAAAATGTCTGGTTTGTGGCAACGAGAGAGGCGATGTGTCTGGTGGGGAGGGCTCCTTCTACCTACGTAGTAATACTAACAGTACTGTAAAACATTTCCTTTACTCATTTTGCAAATTGTAAGTCACGCGCTATTCACGTAGTGGGTAGGTGCCCAAAAATTTAATAGCGACGTGAAACAGTTTGGAGAGTGTATTAAATACGGGTTCACAAAAAGGAAAAAAAAAAAAGCTCAAAAGTTATTCCTGCTGGCCCCCGAGTGATCTTTTCAAATCCTTGCTGAATGCCGCCTCGTCCACCGCCTCCTTCCCTCGGTCCTGCCGCCGAGGCCGCCGGGGTCCACCGTGCTGCTGCTGCTGCTGCTGCTGCTGCTGCTGCTCCTGCTGCTGCTGGAACTGCTGCCTCTGCCTCTGCCTGAAGTCGGCTCGCTGCGGGTAGATGGGGGCCAGCACCATCGACTCCAGGTCCATCTGCGCGATCTCCGCCAGGTCGTCCATCCTGTTGAAGAGGACGGCCAGCCTCTTCTTGACGTTGTCGCCCTCCTCCGCCTTCTCCACCGCCGAGGTCAGCTCCTTGACCACCTGGACGGAGAACCTCGGCCTCCTCCTCCTAAAGGCGGGCACGTCGGGCTGCCGGACCGTCTCCTCCATCGTCTGGATGGCGTCCTCGAGGCGGCCCATCCTGGTGTACAGGTACACCTGGAGGTTGGTCCTCATGGACCCGTCCTTGACGAACGCCAGCTCCTCGTGCGCCGCCGCCAGCTGTCCGCAGCGCGCCGCCAGCAGGGCGTAGACGCACCCGGCGCGGCCGGCGAAGTGGACGTCGGCGTCCTCCATGGCGCGGCCCATGTAGCGGGTTGCGCGGTCGAAGGCGGCGGGCCGGTCCGGGTGGCGCAGGCAGGCCGCCAGCGACAGGGTCAGCAGGTCCAGCGGGGTCCTCCCGGAGGAGGCGCCTTTCTGCAGGTGCCCCAGGCACCCGTCGAAGAAGGAGAAGAGGTCGTCGAACCTGCCGCAGTCGTACAGGATCTGGCCGTAGGCGAGGTAGACCCCGGGGGCAACCTTGGAGAGGGAGCCGCCCCCGCTCCCGCTGTCGCCGGGGCCACCATCCTCCTCGTCGTCTCCGCCGAAACTGCCAAACAGGTTGAGCCGACACACGAACTCTTGGTCCTGCATTAAAGAGTCCGCCACCTCCATTCCCCCGTCCGCCGCCATCGCCCTGCACAGGAGGAGGAGCTCCCTGGAGAGCAGCCTGTTGGTCCGCTGCACGGACGCGTTCTGCACCCTGGCGGAGGCGGACCGACCCACGAAGACCCTGAGGGCGGAGGCGGCCTCGGACAGGTCGTGGGAGGTCCTCACCGTGTACAGGAGCCTCCTGACGTCGTCGCTCAGCAGCAGGAGGGGCGAGGAGGAGGCCGGCGACGAGGCCGCTGCCTCGAGGGCCCTCCGACGGAACAACTCCTGGTCAGTTGTCGACGTGTGTCTGAAACATTGAAAGATATGTAAACTGCCTTTAAAAAAAAACCGGTGCACCAACCTGAGGTACTCTTCCCTCTTCCCCGCCAGCTTCTCTCCGCCCAGGTATTCCTGCGTGAAGAGGCCTCTGGAGGACCTCGTGCAGAGGTCGGAGAGGCCGCGGGAAAGGCGCAACGACGACCTCAGCATGACGACTGAAAAATGTGTTCTGCTAAAGTTTTAAGCAAGTCACCGAGCTGAAAATAAGTGGTTCGTGCCCAGGGTTGCCAGGTCGGCAAAGTGAAAGAAAAGCCAGATGATGCTATCAAAAAGCCAAACAGTAAATTTTAAACATTATCAAAGCGTCCGATGACTAGCTTCTTTCAAGTCTTATTGCATTTTTTGCCAACAATTTTCTTTAAGCCAAAAATGTTGAAAAAAAATGAAGACAAATTTCCTGAATCTGGCAAGAAGAAGAGCCAAACTGGCATCCCTGTTCGTCTGTGTTTTCCTCGAGTTTAAAGCATGTTGTGTATAAACATCGTCTTTCGTTGCTGGCTCCTCTCTGCGCCGCCAATGATTTGAGACTCTCTTAACCTCGCATCACACATCTAATGTGTAGGAGTAGTACATAAAATTTTACAGAGATGCCTTCCATCCCATACTGACTGAGTAGGGGTTGTGTCATTGCCTTAATGAGACTACGGAAAGCAAGATTTGATATTAAAAAATTCTGTAGTACAGTACTACTGTATGCTGTGTATACATGTAGCTATATTCTACGGATAATTTTACACCTCTGTTGAGAACGTACGTAGTAGAACGCCATATAGTATACTGTACTTATTTCAGTTTAATGCCAGTATTCATCCGGGTCCGTTTCCTCCTCGGGTAATATTAGTTTGATGCCTTCTTGCTCTTTCCCCCTCCGTGCTTCCCGTTGGCGATGGTGTTGAGCACCTGGAGGGCGGCGGCCGGCAGCTTGGTGCCTGGGCCGAAGATGGCGGCGGCGCCGGCGCGGTACAGGAAGTCGTAGTCCTGCGGGGGGATGACCCCCCCGCACACCACCAGCACGTCCTCCCTGCCGGCCGCGCGGAGGCACTCCACCAGCTCCGGGACGAGGGACCTGTGGCCGGCGGCCAGGGAGGAGACGCCCACCACGTGCACGTCCGCGTCCACCGCCTGCTGGGCAACCTCACTAGGAGTCTGCAAGTGGGTATTTGGTTGATGAGGCAAAAAAAAAAACCCCACCGAGTTCAGGTGTCCCCTTACCTGGAACAGCGGTCCAACATCCACGTCGAATCCCAGGTCAGAAAAGCCGGTGGCAATGACCTTGGCTCCCCTGTCGTGTCCGTCCTGCCCCATCTTGGCCACCAGGATCCGGGGCCTCCTCCCCTCCTCCTCGGCGAACTGCTCCACGGCATCGCAGACGCGGCTGATCTCGTCGTTCTCCCCGTACTCGCTCCTGTAGGCGCCGGACACCAGCCTGTCGGTGGCGACGTGCCTGCCAAAGACCTTAGCCATGGCCTCGGAGATCTCTTCCACGGTGCACCTGGCCCTGGCGCAGTCCACCGCCAGCGCCAGGCAGTTCCCGTCCGACCCAGCCCCTGCCGTCAGGGCCTCGAGGGTGGCCTGAGCCCTGGACTCGTCCCTCTTGGCCCGCACCTCCTTGAGGCGGCGGATCTGGCCCTCGCGGACCTCGTTGTTGTCGATGGAGAGGACCTCGATGTCATCCTGAATATATTCGCACGTTCATCATAAAAAATGCTGAACCGTTTAATTCACAACACATTTCAATTTCTTCCCTCACCTGCTTTTCCAGGACGTACTTGTTGACCCCGACAATGGTCTCGGCGCCACTGTCGATGTTGGCCTGCCTCCTGGCCGCGCACTCCTCGATCTTGAGCTTGGGCCAGCCGGAGGCCACTGCCTTGGCCATCCCGCCCATGGACTCGCACTCGTCAAAGATGCGGCGCGCCTCCTCGTACACCTGCTGCGTCAGCGTCTCCATCATGTAGGAGCCCGCCCAGGGGTCGATCACCTTGGTGATGCCCGTCTCCTCCTGCAGGATCAGCTGGGTGTTCCTGGCCAGCCTCGCCGAGAAGATGGACGGGAGGGCGAGGGCCTCGTCGAAGGAGTTGGTGTGCAGCGACTGGGTCCCGCCGAAGACGGCGGCCATCGCCTCGATGCACGTCCTCATGATGTTGTTGTAAGGGTCTTGCTCAGTCAGAGACCAACCAGACGTCTGTAGTCAGGATGATCGTGTTATTGTGTTACCCACCGAACTGATCACTTAGTTACCTGGCTGTGCGTGCGCAGCATGGTCGACTTGGGGTCCTTTGGGCAGAAGTTCTCTTGCACCAAGTTGGCCCAGAGTCGCCTCGCCGCGCGGAACTTGGCGATCTCCATGTAGAAGTTCATCCCGACGCCCCAGAAGAAGGAGAGGCGGGGAGCGAAGCGGTCGATGTCCAGCCCGGCGGCCAGTCCGGTCCTGCAGTACTCGATGCCGTCGGCGATGGTGAAGGCCATCTCCAGGGTGGCGGTGGCGCCGGCCTCCTGCATGTGGTACCCGGAGATGGAGATGGAGTTGAAGCGAGGCATGTTGGCCGAGGTGTAGCCGAAGATGTCCCCGATCAGCCGCATGCTGGGCTCAGGAGGGTAGATGTACGTGTTGCGGACCATGAACTCCTTCAGGATGTCGTTCTGGATAGTGCCGGTCAGCTGCTCCTGCTTCACGCCTTGCTCCTCGGCAGCCACGATAAACTGCAACAAACAATTGACCATGCAATCATGTCCTCACCTTCACTTCCATGAAAAAAGAATAAAAATACCATGGCCATGATGGGTATGACTGCTCCGTTCATGGTCATCGAGACGGACATCTTCTCGAGCGGGATGCCGTTGAAGAGGATCTTCATGTCCTCCACCGAGTCGATGGCCACTCCGGCCATGCCGACGTCGCCACGGACACGTTCATTGTCAGAGTCATACCTAATTTAGGGAAAAAAGGTCAATTGCAAAAAAAAAAATCCTCCTTCCTCCCCCTCACCCTCTGTGAGTGGCGAGATCGAATGCGACGCTGAGCCCCTGCTGTCCCGCCTTGATGTTGGCCCTGTAGAACTCGTTGCTCTTCTCCACGGTGGAGAAGCCCGCGTACTGGCGGATGGTCCAGGGTCGCTGGGCATACCTTATAGGTGCGTATAGGTAGAAGCGTCAAGATTTACTGCCCAGCTCTAAGGATTTTTTTTCACTATTCTAACACCTGCCCTGGCGTACTAACGCTATATAAGTGATATGAAAACCTTGTAGCAACCCAAATGTCGACCCCATGGCTAACTACCACTCTTATCGACACCGATGGTGTGCGCCCCTAGTGATACCAATATTGGTTGGGTCGCCTCACATGGTCGGGTAGGGCCCCCTGGTGTACGGGTACTTCCCGGAGAGCTGGTCGACCTGCAGCCCCTCCAGGTCCTTCTCCGTGTAGATGGGCTTGATGTTGATGCCCTCCGCGGTGTTCCAGGCCAGCGTCTTCACCGGGTCCTTCCCCTTCAGCTGCTTCTTGGCCATGCCGGCCCACTCCGCGTCCACGGGCTTGTAGGAGGACGCGTGGCGGAGGAGCAGGGGGCTGCGGGGACCAGGAGTTGACATACTACATGGTCACGGTACAGTACTACAGTCAGCCAGATTCCTTGAGGCACACTCACCCATGTATGATTCTCCGCCCAAGAAGGACCCTGCCAGCGGATGACACGCTCATGGTGTCACGATCAGATGATGAGATAAATGGATCCCTTTTTTTATTTTATAGATATACTAGTTGACTGTGCAGCTGCAACTGCGCTTTTTCTCTTCTCTCTGTGGTGTGGTAGGTACACTTTCCCTCCTGCAGACGAAAGGCAGGCCTACCGCGAGGAGAGAGGGGGAACCCTGTCCTGCCCTGGCCTGGTCTGGGTCTGAACTGGGCCTAGCCAGGCACGCGTGCGCTCTGGCACAACGTTGCTTTATTGATCTTTCGTCTGCTCTCCCTTCCCTCCCGTTTTTTAGCGACACCTATCGGATGTTTCTAACTGTAGTCCATAGTACGAGTACGTTAAGTGAGGTGTTGCCTCTACATTAATGCATTTGTTGGCGGATTACTAAGTAACTTGCAGGTGCAGTACCTAAGTACTAGTGTAGGTACTAGTGAGTAAAGTAGTTAACTGTAGTTAGCCAAAATAGTCCCACTTTAACCGGTTTGACTGTTCTTGACTAGCTAACCATTAGATTGGCTGTACTTGTACTACATACCTACGAGTAGAAACAGTTAACTTTTCTTGCTTAAAAAAAAATCGACTAAGGACATTTATGAAAAGAAAATATCTAATCAGGCTCCAAATGTATAAAAAGCGCCACACCAGAGCATAGAGAGAAGAAAGCACAAAAAAGGCAAAAAATGCGCCAAAAACGCCTAAGAAACGGGCCTAGTAGAGGTCATTAAAACCGTAATCGAGTGTGACTCAGAAGACCTTATCTACGTAGCTTCGTTTCGGGTGTCTGGACGAAACGTAGCAAACTTTTGTTCCAACTTTTATTCAGGGTCATATTCTGTATATGAGGCAGAAATACACAGTGTAACGTAGTGCATCTACAAATTAAGACCACGATATTATTTATTTGCCTTCAATTCTCTCTTTCTTTTTTTTTGGCAAGGAAAAAAATAAGCGAAACGGTACCCCCCCCAAAAATGTATTGGATTTTTAAGCC
>JAAUYM010132645.1_pt1 | contig 25357 bp, 23 predicted proteins | sample 7278001 | NCBI WGS metagenome assembly JAAUYM01 (sample SAMN14350224, study PRJNA611818) | marine sediment metagenome | isolation source: surface marine sediment (1.8m) | place: French Polynesia: Moorea | collected 2018-08
GATACTTTTGGTGCCATTTTGTATCATGTATCGACTCGTGTATCGCGATACTTTTGCCGTATCGACTCGTGTATCGACTCGGCAAGAAAATTTGGATATCGCACAGCCTTATTAAAAAGTATCATTATTATGCGTGAAATATGTCAGATGTGTACCGACGAGACAAGGGGGTGCATGTCTGGTCGGGTCGGACTGACGACCGGAACGAGAGTTTCTGTGCTAATCAGCACAGGCTCTCCTGCAAACATCCCACGAAGGTGTCAAAGAAACGTCCTCGCCTTGGCCAAACATGACAAGTTTTATTCCCCTCCTCCCGCTTTATGTTTTTTTGGGTCACTTCTATCTTACTCCTAGTAGCTTCCTCCTCTCACAGCTTGCTTCATTTCGTGTGTGTGAAGAGAAAGAGGAAAAAAATAGTGTAAATGAGAGAAACTCGTAACCTACATGGGGTTGTGTTCAAATAAGGCCCAAGTTGTTGTAGTTACTAGTAATACCAGTACCAGGTAGTGTGGAAACCATCTCGATTTGCGCGACGGATTGCATTTTAAAAAATAATACGTAAATAAATGAATCGCCAGAGGCAAAAAAAATGTTGTGTACTATTTTGTCTTTTATATTTGCGTTTTTCATGCTTTTTTTGAGCAAAAAGGTGGGGAGGGGAGAGAAGAAAGTTTACTTTTAACATTCGTGAACATGCTTTCACTTTGGCTCCACACTCGATCTCCATGCAAAAAATTCTTGTCATCACTGCGGGAATCAGTTCGGCTGAAACACTCTGTCCTCGGGGGAAGGGGGACGGGGAGGAACAAGCAAACAGAAATCACCAAAAGCTTTCTTTCCTTTGAAAACACATCTTTGCAAGAAGAGTTCTTTCACGCGTAAACCAGCGACGACATCAGCGCCTCCCTCTCCGCCCCCGCCCCCGCCCCCGCCGCCTCCGCCGCCTCCGCCGCCGTCGCCACCACCGACGCCTCCTCCTCCTCCTCCTCCTCGTACAGGTAGTCGTCCAAGTCGTCCTGCTTGCCCAGGCTCTTGGAGGTGAAGAGTCCGATGGAGGAGTGGGTGATGCCGATGGGCTCCCGCATGTCGTAGAGTGAGGGCGCGCGAAAGATGATCCCGCCGGTGCCGAGCAGGCAGGCCGCCATGAACAGGAAGAGGAAGAGGCGGTCCAGCACCATCGCGATGAACTTCCAGTCCTCGATCACCTGGGTGGACATTTAATTGGGCAAGTTTGACCCACCTTCCCCGTACTCGTGTGTTTTTAAGCTCGTGTTGCAGCCAGACTCCACTTGGAACTAGAAAACATTTTTGGTTCTTTAATTTTGGACAAGTGGAGTCTTGCCGTACGTGAAATTGTGCCTTTCGGTGAGTGGATGCCTAAAAAAAAAATCACGAGAGTAGCAATTTTTTTAACATTGTGCTCTGGAGCACACACTCATCGTTCTCTGTGCCCTCTTTAGGTTTCCACTCACTCTCAATGACATTAATTTGTGATGCATCTGTTACGTACTAACAAGATCCACTTACACTACACACTGCACTTTCTGGCCATCGCTATAGATTTTTTTTGGAGGTGGGAAGTATCTTTTCTTGCAATGAAGCATCTTTAAGCATGGTTGCATCATGCTCCTATAATGATGATGGACATTTAAAGTTGCTCTTCTCTTTTCCAAATCTGATCTGCAGGCAAACAACAGTCTGGTTGGGTAGTGTAAATAGTTCAGTACCATACCTACCCGACAAGGACTTTTTTTTCTTGCTCGCAAGCACACATTCCCAGGATGGTACTAGTAATGTGACTTACTTGCAATGCACATCTCTCTTATGGTTTTTTTAGGTGGGGGGAGGAGTTAGAATATTAACTCCTCCCCCCCCACCCTACACACAAGTATTTTGAATAAGCGCTTACAGTAGTGGTATGTGCAGCAGCAGCAGCAGCGATGTTGTTGGGCAGCCTCTTTCTGTGGATGATGGTCATGCTATTTTTTTTTTGGGTGGGTGGCTGGGTGGGTAGAGTGGAGAATTTTTTTGTTGGAAAAATTGGGTAGCTTTTAGTACACCCCTCTTTCATATGTTCATACATGGGCAGAGCGTTAGACAAAGCAGTGGTTGTGGTTGCTGTGGTAGCATTGGTATAGTACTACACATCCCTTTACTGTGGCAGCAGCATTTGCTCGTGATTTTGGCATTTGGTTTGGCATTGGCTGCTTGGGCAGCATTCCCCCCTAAGGCAATACGTAACGATCCCACAATTTCTAAAAGGCATCAAGACTGTCTTCATTTGGTGCTGGTGCTGGCAAAATTGCTGGCATAACAGGTAGGGGGGCAGAAAAATTATTTGATAAGATAATTAATTCAGAAACATATACCAAGAGCACTGAAAACAAATAAGACTGGAATGATAATCAACAAATAAGTGTTGTTGGATAGTTACCAAAGTGTGTAAAAAAGGCATGCATTTGAGAAGGTAACTAAATACTGCAAGGTGAAGCAAAGTGTCAGCTTGTGTACAGTATTTACTAGGTTGAAAGGTTGTGTTGAAAGAAATGAAAATCTATTGTCCTGTGTAAAGTTTATTTTTAGATGCAGATATTTTTTTGCAAGTTGCTGGAGACACAACTATAGAACATAAAGAAACAAAAAAATAGTCGAATAAAAGAACAGGAAAGAAAAATAATGTTGGTACATAAGCCAAAAATGAGTCACATTATAGTATAGGTACTATATGTTGGCCAAAGATTCCATCACAGCTTGTAGGGACGTATTTAGCAAAACAGTTGCAAAGTCACAATTAGTCAATCTTATCCAAACTGTCAAAAAACAACCCTTGCTAGATGCGAAGTGATAAATTAAAGGTAAAGACTTGAGTTTTAGCTGAATTTTGCTTCCCACTCAGAGTAGTACGTACGTACACACACATAAATGATAGACTTTTATAAAGTATTTTCTCATGCATAGACAGCATGTCTGGCCTTGCGTGGTGTGGTAATGCAATTTTTCTATGCACGATGCAAGTGCAGCAGTATCATAGAAACGTGCAAAACTGTGTGCACTGCACTATATCTTTAAATAAAAGTTGAGTTCCTGCTGTGGCCAAACAGATACCATGCATCATGTCACTCAGGAATGCAACGACATGCAAGGTTGTGGAGGCACCATGCAAGAAATTCCTATGCAAGCAGTACCACATGCATGCAAACCGGGTCCGACAGAGAGATATGGGAGGGACATGGTAGAATTTTGTGCCAAAACCAGGACTAGGTGCTGACTTTCAGAAACCTGTAGCATTTTTTCTTCTACTATAACAATGCCTTTCCTTCTTGCTACAAGAACCATTCACCCCCCCCCCCCCAGACACGCCCTTAAGAATAATCCCGACCAATATACCACAAGACAGCATCTAGGTATATGTCCACCCTGCCCCCATAGTAAGGTAAAACGCTGAAATAGGGATCAGACTTAGTTGAGACTATAAGGTGACAAATTTTACCTCGAAATACGTCTGCGATACCTCTTAGGTATCGCGGAGGTAGAGTTGTCGCTCGAATCTTAATTATTTCCGATGCCTAACTCAGCGTTTTACTGCTGAGGTCGGCAATATTGGTCGGGTAGTTCTTTAAATCCCAACTGTTCCCCCCCTCATTATTTTACAAGACATGCCAACACCACCCCCTCTCCCTCCTCAAACCTTTAGACTCTAGTCATTCTCACAAAATGCACAAGAAGTTAGTCCATGGCAAAAAGAAGTTCACACAAGCAGCCCAGGAAGCGGGGACAACCGACCCCCCTCCCCCCCCCACCCCCATTCCACCTCCCCCCATATTTTAAGACATAATGCAGCAAGCTTTCGTAGTAGTAGGACACAGCCCATCCATCTCATGCCCAAGCTCTCTTTCTTTTGATCTGGCGGCCATATGTGGATGATGCAGCTTTTGGTCGGGCTCTTTGCTCATTTCGTTCCCGCCCCCCTGGTGGGGATGGATGCAACTGTTTCGTCGGGGTTATTTTTTTTTTTCACTCCGACTCCTTTCGGTACCCTAGTATCTCTGAGAGTTTGGAGTCGATAGGCCGTCTGCTGTCGTACAGCGAGGGCGCCCGGAGGATGATCCCACCCGTCCCGCCCAGACAGGCCAGCGTGAAGATGCACAGAAAGAGGCGGTCCAGCACCATCGCAGCGAACTTCCAGTCCTCAATTACCTATAGTATAACAAAGGAGAAAGAACCTTACTCTGTACGTGTTAAAAAAAAGAGCACACATCTACTGTACTACACAAAAAGATTATATAAAAATGCGAATATTTGGTTAGATCCGTACCTCAATGTCCCTGTCTGCCTTCTTAATGTGCTGCGCGATGAACTCTACCCCCTTGAGCGCGGCCGCCACCTGCCCGCTGATCGGGCGCGAAGACGACTTCCTCCTCTTCATGCCGCCTCCGCCTCCGCCTCCTCCTCCTCCGTGGAGGTCCGGGGAGCAGCCGCCGTCGGAGCCGCCGTCCATGTCGTCGAGGTCATCTGAGAAGTCCTCGTCATGATTGTCATCATCATCAAAGAGATTGTTACCAACGAGGATTTTGAAATGCAACTCAAAAAGGACATTTTATTTATTTTGGGTTTGGATTTGATTTGGGTTTTTACGAAAAAAAAACAAGGATCTCTCCTCCCAACCCTGCTTGTAGTACCGTTGCCATGAGTGATCATCCGCCAAGAAAAAAAAAGCCTCACCGAGATCCGGGTCCATCGGTTCCGCCGGGAGCGGCCCATTGGGAGGCCCGACGAATCGTCCTGGAATCCCGTCGGGCACGTGGTTCGGGTGATGGTTGTGCAGGTGGGTCGACCTGTGGTGCTGGTGGGGAGGCGGCGGCGGGGCGTGGTTGCTGTGGCTGTGGCTGTGGTGGCTGCTGAGGGTGCCGGTGCCGCGGCTGTGGCTGCGGGTGCCGGTGCCGGTACCGGTGCCGGTGCCGCCGACCGGGGAGTGGCCGCGCGTCAGGTGCGGGTGGTGGTGGCACCTGCTCGTGCAGTCGTCCTTGAACGACAAGTCGTCGAAATCTGAGAGGAAGAAAGATGTAACAGGATGTCCCATAGATGTTTGTTGTGTAAAAAACTGACATTTACAGGATGATTCGGCTTTGAGTCCTTAAAAAAGTCACCCACCATCATCCCACTTGCCGCCTCTTCCTCCTCCTCTCACGTCCCCGTTGGGCCTCCTCCTGTCGCTACTGTTTTCGAGAAAAGAGACAACACAATATTTGCCAAATAATTTCTCTAAAAGAAAGTGATAATTAGAAAAGCATTCCGCTCACGTGCTGGTCCTGGATGACCTGTCCGCCCTCTCGTCCTCCTTGGGCAAGTCCGGAGGCACCGCGGTGTACCTGCACACGTAGTGTGACACGCCGTTTTGAAAGTTGCAGTCGATCTTAATCACTTTTATTAAATTTTTGTCAAATTTGGCCGAAACGACAATTTATTCTGCTAGAAGTTGGATTTTTTTTACCCTTTTACCACAATTTGGATAGATTTAATCCCTAAGAATCCTGCAGCCTACAAAATATTCCAATGAGTTCGAGTATTGCCTAACCTTCTACTTAACCGACTACAAATCGAACTACCGATTAACCGAGTTACTGTTTAAGTCCTGCTTTGTTTTTGTTTTACCTCGGCATGTAGTGCGGCCTCTGCATGAAGAGCAGCTTGGGCATGATCTGGATAAAGACCTTCTTGACCCACGGGGACATCTGGTGGGTCGCCGGAGACCTGCAACGGATATGTGTACTGTATAGGTAGTATAGCTCCATGCCACTGTGCGAATAAAGTGAACTTCCAAAAATATTAAAAAGAACGTCATGTTTCATAATTGGGAACAACAAGAACACCCAACCAATATCACTAGCGTGAATTTAGTGATAAGTTGCAATAAGGTTTTTTTCCACTATTCTAACACCTGCACTGGCTTTCTAACGCTGTAAAAATGATATAAAAACCTTATTGCAACTCAAATGTCGACCCCTGCGCTAACTACCACTATTGTCGCCACCGAGACCGTGCCCCTAACGATACCAATATTGGTTGGGCAGCCTCTGTTGCAAGACCTCGTGCATTCTGGCCGTGCCTACACTATGTACCTGAAGTGTATGTTGAGCACCCCGACGGTGACGCAGATGGAGGCCGAGACGAGTATCATGGTGAAGAGCAGGTACTTCCCCAGCAGCGGCACCGCCAGCGACGTCGGCGGGATAATCTCGGCCAGCAGCAGGAAGAACACCGTCAGTGACAGCAGGATGGAGATGCACAGGGTCACCTGTGGACGGTGCAGCGCGCAAGTAATACATACAGGGGAAACTGTACAGTACATGTTCCTACATTACTACTTCTTTTTAAAAAAAAATATTTACTATGCCACAGAAAGGTCATTTTTGACTCCAGTTTTAAGGGGGGCTTCCTCGGAAAATTTGCCCGGAACAAAGTTAACACGAGTTACAATTAATGTAGTAAAATGAGGGAAATCGCTTGTCGGTCCTAATTTTTACCTTCTCTCCCGAGTCGGAGGGGAGGTAGAAGACGAGGACGGTGAGGAAGGAGATGCCGACGCAGGGGATGATCAGGTTGACGGTGTAGAACAGCGTCTTGCGGCGGAGCTTCATGTAGAACGTGATGTCTGCAAGCAAACGAATTTGAGAAAAACTAAACACTTTTTTTTTCACGACGTCAATTTGGAACGGTTTCTGAGAAGAGAACTAGTTACGTAGTTAACTACAGTATCCCCTCGCTAATTTGACCCTCGATATCTCGACAACCCTCGCTAATTCGATATTTTGGCTGGAAACCAATTTTTTTACTACAGTGAAAGCTACCAAAATGAGCAGATCCCTCGCTAATTCAACAATTTTTTTTCTTCCCCCAAATAAGCAGGACCGTCCACTCCCGACCAATATCACAGAAGTAGTGTTCTCTGATTGTGAGCTTCCTCACTTTCCTCCTCCTCTTACTCCTCCTTCTTCTCCTCTTACTCCTCCTCTTACTCCTCCTTCTCCTCCTCCTTCTCCTCCTCTTCCTCCTCTTCTTACTCCTCCTCCTCCTCCCCCTCGCTCATTCGACAACCCTCGCTAATTCGACATTTTGGCTGGCAACCGAATTTGTCGAATTATCGAGGGGCTACTGTACGTACTTGAAATGCTGAAAAAACATCTTTTCATTACCATAGCTTTAGTCACTGTACTAGTACGTGCACTTTTTTCTCACCGGTGAGCAGCTCCCCCCTGTAGTTCCTCTCCTCCTCGTCCAGGTTGAGCGACTCCTCCCCGAACTTCTCGATCTGCTCGGCCCTCTCCTCCAGGATGAGCGCCTTTGACAGCGGGATGTAGTACTCTTCGTTCCTGAGGACGCAAAGACACATCCATGAGTTTCCCACTTAACTGTTTTTCCTCCCACTTTTTCTTCTTACCTGGTTGCAGGGACCTCCAGGATGTCCCACTCCACCGACAGGTAGAACTCGGACAGGTCGATGCCGAGGGTGACGATGTTGGAACCTCTCACCTGCGATGCACATGTAGGTGGGTAGAACGAGTGAAACCGTATGTGCCATAATTAAAATATTGGCAATTATGGAGATATTTGCAGCATGCAGAACACAGGGGCAAGAGATAGTGGATGAGCAGTACAGTAAGTATGGGACATGTTTTTTTGCGGCGCACACTACATCTTCCCGACCTGGTCCACGTGCTTGAGGTCCAGCTGGTTCCCGTCGTAGGTCCACGATCCGAACTTCATGTCGCAGCTCTGCTCGTCGAAGGGGAACCACTCCACGTTGATCTTGCAAGAGGACTTATAGATGGCCGGCGGCTTCCACACTACCTCGCCCGTGTACTTCAGGCTGGCCTTTGTCATCAGCGTCACCTCGTACTTGCCGTCAGCGCTGAGGAGGAAAAAGTGTCATAGCAACATGCATGGATATGGATATACGTACAAATATACTGTACCTATAAAATTATACCAGTAGGCATATGCAATTACTTTTCTTTTGGATAATTAACTTTTTTTTTAACTTTTCGATTTAAAACGTGATTCTCACTTGTTGAAGAGCACAATGTCCGGCAGCCAGATGTGCTGGGAGGGGACAAAGAGCATGTCCACGCCGCCGTAGTCCTCGGGGTCCCACACCAGCTTGTAGTCCATCCATTTCTAGTGTACCCGTACATGTAGTGCGTAGGTAGTAAATTAGGAGAGAACAACGTTTTGCTTGTGTAGTCCGTGGTACTACCTGCTCCACCCAGACGTTGGTGGTCATGATCTGGTTCTTGAGGTCGACGTCCATGAGCTGTGATAGCTTGAGCCCGAGCTTGACGGTCAGCTTTTCGGTCATGTTGGTCACCGGGCGGATGAGTCGGTTGTAGTTGCTCAGCAGGTCGTCGTACAGCCTCTTGGCATGCGGGTTCGAGTCAACTGGTGAGTGGATAGAGAAAAGCATGTTAGAAAAACATGGGTTTTTTTATTTGGTGGACAGGAACGCTTCTTAAATCGTTTAAAAAGTGTTTAAGTCTTACCTGTGGTGGCCACCCCCAAGACGACGAGCAACCCGAGCAGTCCCCGCAGCATCCTCATCCTCAAGATTATCTGGGTGATGGATGCTACACCGAAGGAATCTTCTTCCCCCCTCTTCCCAAGTTACCTACTAAAAATTAAGCTATAAGTCCGTGCAAACAACACAGAGAGTCTCCCTTTCTCTCATCGTGCACAACAACTGTTCCTCCATCTTTTCTTACGCATTCTCTGGCCTTCCCTCTCCTCCTCTTTTCTGCTCCCTTATGAGCCCTCCTTCAGCAGGGAGAGAGAGAGAGAGAGAAAGAGAAAGAGGAGGGGCGTGGAAAGCTGGGAATGTTGGGTCGCCGGAGGAGGAGGAAAGGAGAGAAGAGAGAGGGGCACGGAGCATCCATCCTTAAAGGGATCTCTCCCCTCCCTCTCTCTCTCCTTGCTCTCCGTGAGAGTGCGTGAGAGTGAGTAGTGTGAAAAGACTTTCTCCTCCTCCTCCCTCCCCCTCAAGACTCTTTGCCCTCCCTCCTCAAGGCTGCTCCCGAGACCACAGCAGAGGAGAGAAAGTGAGAGAGAGAAAAGGGCTCAACAAATGTTTCCTTCCTCCTCCGCGTCCTCCGCCCGTCTGTCTCCCTCGCCATCATATCTTTATTGCATGTGTGCGTGATGGAGAAAGAGATACTACACAGGAAGAAAGAACCCCTTTTTTTCCGCCAGGGCGAGCCAACCACGCGCATGCGCACAATGGCGTGGTGCTTATAGCCTCCGTGGTATCCCGCCAGACAGCCGTCAAGCTAAATTTGTAACGTTTCTGACCTACTAGTTAACCTACTAGGACCTAAGTTATGTGCCTATTCAGAGTGACATATTCCTGTGAGAGAAAGAAACGTAAAATTACAGACGTACATAGACGTATTATGTTTGAAATGCTACCACACATGTCTGATAGGTTCCGACCAGACAGAGGGTATGGCTGAGGGTATAGGTACAGTGTAGGTACTGTAGTACGTACACCATACTTTAGCTCTTGTGTAAACATGGCATTTTCCCGGGATCAGGTGGCCGTGGGCGGAGGGGATGTACTGGCCCCGGTGGCCAGGGTGGAGGAGTCAGGATCGGAGGTCGACGTCCACCTGGAGAATGGTCGGAACCGCTTAGAGTGAACGCTTGGGCAACATTCAACTACAGTAAAATTAATTATTATGTAATGACTTGAATGACAATTATTCAATAACAATTATTATTATTAACTATTCAGATATTGAGCATATAGTTTGAAATACGGTACAGTCAAGGCCGCTGGATGAGGGCACTTTCTTCTCTCCCCCTCTCTTACCTTACCTCCCTTCTTTCTCACCCCACGGTTTGATCAATATACCAGTACAGTCCCTTTTGCCATGTAAAGAGAAAGTGGAAGAAAAAACCAGGCATCTTTTTTTCACCGCCATGATCTTGTGCGTGGGCACCTCGAGCAGCGGCAAGTCCGTCCTCCTCCGCCACCTGATGGCCAACGAGGAGTTCACCACGGCCGTGGCGGCCGCCAAGGGAGGCGCCACCAACGTAGCAGCCGTCAGCGCCGCAGGTAAATGTCACTTTTCAAACGACCTTTCTCATATGTTTTTTTTTTTCATTTCCCCCCTCCCTCCTGCGTGCAGGCATCGCCGCTTTCGGGCGGAAGAACATGGTGGCCTCCATCCCGACCGTGGGCACCAACCTGGTGACGCTGACCAGGTCAAGGCAGGAAAAATTTGAGCCAAGAATCTTAAGCACGACTTTTTCCCCCCCAAGCTATTCCCCTCCCCACACAAAAAAGTTAGTAAAAAAGAAAAAAAAACTGGTATGCTTGTTGTCATTCTACGTATGTTGTAAAAGAAAAATATTGCTAGCATGTTTTTTTGTAGAGTACTATGTACCTTGTCACCGTCCGCATGTTTATTTTTTTAAAAAGAAAATCCCCTAATATGTGTTGTAGTACACTTTTACTCATCCAGCTGCACATTTTGCACTTAAAAAGCATTTATCGGCGATTGAAGTAGTGTGAGCCTCCAGCCCAGTGCGTAGTACACACATTTGTTCTCTTAAGCAGCTTAGCATGAAAAACTAAAAGTGCTGTTGTTGTTAGCCTCACCGCATTAGTAGTAAGTAACATCTGTACTATGTATGTACAGTCATCTCATGTTTGAAGCAAAAAAGAAAACCACCATCTCTCACCTCCAGGGGCAAGAAGTCTGCTGGAAAGGAGTCCTCCCCCGAGGTGGTGGTGATCAGGGAGGTCGGGGGCAGCATGGCGCCGCTCTGGCACTCGTACGTGGAACCAGGTGAGGAGCCTAGTCAGCAGGTTTATGGCAGGGTGGTAGGTTAACATGGTGCTAGGGGAGAGGGGGCAAAGAGAGAATAAATCCTCCTGTGCCAGCCATCATCATCACTCTCCTCTCCCTCCTCTCTCTCCTCCTCCCCAAGCCAAGACCCGCGGCGTGCTGTACACCGTGGACGCCTCTAGCCCGGAGACCGTGGGCGCCGCCACCATCTACCTCGTGGACCTGCTGAGCCAGCCTGGGTTGGACCTGGCGCAGGTGATGGTCGTCTTCACCAAGACGGACCTGCCGAGCGCCAGGTCGCTCCCGGAGATTCGCGCGCTCATGCGCATGGACCAGATCTGCTCCAACAGCAAGCAGATCGTCAGGTACAGCAAAATCTTTGCTGCAATGAACTTCACTATGTGCTCAAAATTACTGCGTACTGTGGTCAGTTGATCACCCTGTGTAATAAAAAGCTTTGCACTCTAGCTGACTTACCTTTTGGCAAAACCAAAGATGGCAACATCAATGAAAAATAGTTCCTTTTTTTTTTGTTCCCTCCTCTTCAGACACACGACGTTTAACGCCGAGGCCGTGGCTCGCTCCCGCGGTCACGGCTGCCCGGATGATGAGGTGTCGCCCGGAGACCGGGCGGCCAGGGAGCGGCTGGACGAGCTGCACCAGTGGTGCCTCAGGTTTGCGGGGCCGAAGGACAAGGCATGAATATAGGCTGTCCTGAGGAGTCCACAAGCTTGGAAAAAGTGGCAGGAAAAAGATCAAGGTTTTAGCAAAAAAAAAAAGTCTCCCATAAATAATTGCAAGTGCAACTACTACGGTACTATACTAGATACTAGTACAGCGCGGTGTACCGTACAGTGTTTAAGCCATTAAAAATGTTTCAGTGCATTGAGATGTTTTCATTCAAACATATTTACTAACTGTTTTTTTATGCTGATATATAAATATGTATGCTCGTACTACATACTGTGTGAGCACACCTTTCATGTTTTCTTTTAACGCAAATTCCACTCGTATAATTTCAAAGGATCATGTGTGTGAACATCCTTCATGTCATTAGTAACATGAGGCAAATTTTTTTTCAGGAAACACTACAACATTCGTGCAGCCTATTTTTTTACTCATGTAGACGCACTGTACATGCAAACACCTTCTTTTTCCTATAATAGTAGCACGTCTCACTCAGTTTATTCAAATCAGTCCTCGACGATTAGTTTTTACACGTGGTTTTTTTTTCAAAGTTGTTTCCGTTTTCTGGGAAAACACGTGACTTTGATGCTCAACATCAATTGTCCACCTACCCTTGCACACCTGTTTGATCCAATTCGATGTGCGTTATACCAACAAAGGGCAGTGCTGGGCTAGGACCGCTCGGGGCCATTCCCCCCCTCCCCCCTCTTCCTCCCTTCTCCGATGCCACAACCAGTTTTTTTCTGTGTCTGTGTCTCATCCTCATCGTTATGTGAATCGGAAGCGAGCTGTTCCACCTCTTCCCCCCCCTCCCCCCCTCTTCTACCGCTGCTACCCATTAGGTGCGTGCGTTCCCACCGATGAACAAGGACATAAAAAAATCGATCTCAGGACTCTCTGGACAAAAAAAAAAGATTTTCCTGATTTCGTTTCCTGCGGTTCTTTCATGTTAATTTACGAGGATGAAATACTGTACATGCACCCGAGTCTAACTTGTAAGCTGTCAAATTTGGAGAAAAAAAAATTCTCGCCCATTTAAATTGGCCAGATCTTTTCTCTGATGGTAAAAGCCTGCATGCGTATAATTAAAGAGTACTGTAGGTACACAAAAGCCCGCCAATGTTCGCGGTAAGAAATAAGACTGTGGAATCTCCAGAGGAGTTACTAGCAGGAGGAGGAGGAGAGGGAGGCATAGAATACGCAGCACAGGTAGGCAGGCAGCCAGAGAGGAGAGAGAGGGAAGTCAGATTAAGCACGGAGGAGGGAGAACTACTACTTGTATAACAAATAAAGTCCAAGTCCTCCTCCTTCCCTACGTAAAAACGTGCCTCGGCATCATATTAAGACGTTATTAGTGCACATTAGTACTAGGTATACTGTACTAGTGCATAGCAGGAAGGAGTCGAAGAGTGGCAGGCTTCTTCAGTCGTATTGCGAAAAAAAAATTGGACGCACTATGATGAGCGCTGAAGTGGACAAGAAAGAGGAGGAGAAGGAGGAGGACAATGAGGAGAAGAAGGATCCTTCCAAGGACGGCGTCATAGTGGAGCCCAACAAGGATGAGACGGTGAGGCTGAGGCGCGTCCTCAGCGTGTGGGATGCCTCCGCTTACATCGTGTGCAGCATCATCGGCTCCGGCATCTTCATCTCGCCGAAAGGCGTCATCCTGCGCACCGGGTCCGGCGCTACAGCCCTGCTCATGTGGGCCGCCACCGGAGGCATCAACCTGGTGGTGGCGTTCTGCTACGCGGAGCTGGCCCTCACCTTCCCGGAGACAGGCTCGGAGTACACCTACATCCGGAAGGCCTTCGGGGAAGCCCCGGCCTTCCTCCTCATGTGGGTGCTCTTCGTCTTCCAGCACGGCTGCGCCAAGGCAATCCTCGCCCTCACCTTCGCCACGTACTTCGGGCAGATGTTCTGGACGGGCTGCCCCTCGCCGGAGGTCTTCAAAAAGCTGGTGGCGGCCCTGGCGCTGACCGTTCTCACGGCCATCGGCTGCTACAGCTCCCGCTGGGCCGTCAGGCTATCCGACTTCTTCACGGCGGCCAAGCTGGTCGGTCTCGCCCTCATCGTCGTGACTGGGCTCGGGTACGCCGCCCTGGAGGACGCCTCTCTGCTGGAGTGGCACAACTTCTCCAGGGACTCTTCCTCTGACGTGGCGGACTACGCACTGGCCTACTACGCCGCCCTGTGGGCCTACGGAGGGCTGCAGAATGCCATCAACGTGGTGGAGGAGCTCAAGGAGCCAGTCACGTCCAACGTGGTCAGTATACAGTATGATAACAATTCAGGGAAAAAGACAGTTACCGTATTGTGTTACTTAACTATAACTAACCGTCTTCACTTTCCAGCTTCGCAGTATTACCATCTCCCAGCTGACTATCCTCTTCGTGTATTTGGCCACCAACCTGTCCTACCTGATTGTCTTGACCTCGGCTGAAATTGTCGCCTCCGATGCCGTCGCCATGACCTTCGGCGAGAGGATCTTCTCCGGCCTCTTCTGGATTATGCCCTTCTTCGTCTCCTGCTCCGTCATCGGCACCATCAACAACTCTATCATGAACACTTCGAGGTAGCCGTGTTCGGGTGGTGAGACCCCCAGTAAATTCGATTACAGACATGAACTTTGTTTCAGGTTCTACTTGGCCGGCACCCGCCAGCGCCACCTGCCTCGCCCGCTGGGTCTCCTACACCACGAGTACATGACGCCAGTCCCGCTGCTGATTGTTCAGATGGTCCTGGCCATCGTGTTCCTATCCACCAGCGTCGTCTACGACCTCATGCTCTACAGCACCTACATCAGCGTCCTGGCCTTCTTCGCCACCATCAGCGCGCTCGTGTACCTCAGGGTCCGGAGAAAGGACCTCATAAGGCCCTTCCAGGTACCCCTTCTCCTCCCGATCCTCCTCCTCGTCATCCTCATTGGTAGGTACAGCGTACTATGTAGATCAGGTTGTCCCTAGGGATCAGACAGTGCTATGGATTTTATTCTCTTGTCAGGACTCCTGATCTTTCCCATCTTTGATAAGCCGTTCGCCACCGGCCTCTGCTTCGCCTTCCTCTTCTCTGGCGTACCAGTCTACTTCATACTCATCTACCCGGAGAAGAAGATCCAGTGGCTGCTCAAGTATAACATTAGTTGCCAAAAAATTCGGGAAAATCGTTGTAGTACATTAATAATTTAAAATGTTAATTTATTGAGAGGGGGCGACTGTGGAAGAATTAATTTTTGGCGTACATTCCACAGATTTGAGGCCAGCTGCACTCGCCTTATGCAGAAACTAGTCTGTGGACTTCCGGAGGAGTTGGACAGAGAGGACAAGAGGAGAACTGAGAAGGAAAAGAGCGAATCAGGAGTAGAAAACCCAGCTTTTGAAAAGAAGGAGGAGTGAGGAAAGGCCCCTCTCCACGCCTCTCGTCATGAAGTTTCAGAACTGCAAGAACACCACCGCCGCCCTCCCTTCGTTGGAGTTGTGTACGTACGAGTACCTTTCTGTCAGAGTGACCCAGCAACAACGACGGTTATAATGTCGCAGGAAAAAGTACAAAACTTGATCAGTGAGGTAGTACCTAGTAGTACCTATACCACATGTGGCAAGTCTTAATTTTTACGTTACGTTACGCACGTGTTATGTGCAAGTGGGGTGAACTGGGCGTGTACCACAGTACTAGAGTAACGTGTGCAATTTTTTTCAACTTTATGTTCTCCTACGTGCGGTAATACTACGCATAGCTTGGCTACAATAAGCCCTGTTTGTACTGAGAAGAGTCACACAACACTTTCAAAACAGTACACGTAAACATATCAATGCTTGGCATTTCTAAAGAGCAATTAAAAAAATTCATTGTTTGAGATTTTATAACAGTGATAAAAAAATACAGAGATGAAATATACATACATGTAGTAGTAGTAATTGTATGAGAGGTAGCCTTGGTTGATGGTGTCCCTCCACAGAGGGACATGGTGTCTTCAGAATGTCCCTGTTCCACATTATCCCAGGACGGAGGTTGCGTGATTTCAAGCTTTCCGTTTTACTTCAATTTTACCTGCTGTCTTTCTATGCGTATGCCTTGCTTGGCTCTGACCTGACTGCTGTGCTGCTTGCTTTGCTGCTCTGCTGACATGACGGATCGGATTGGGGAAAATACATGAGCAAAACGAGTTGCAAGAGACACACCCACCACTAAATAACTTGGGTTGCCGTTAAGAAGCAGTACAAATAAGTGTCGGGAGTGGGTTGGGGGGAGGAGGACCGAGAGGAGCACCATGGAGGCGGAGGAGGTGAGCTCCATCAAGCAGACGTACGCGTACTTGCAACCCTTCTAAATCCGTGTTCGCCCCCCTCCCCCCCCCCCCGATCTCTCTCCTCAGCTGAGCTCCATCCTGATGCGGATCATCCGCACCCTGTCCGAGAGCGACAGCGGCCACCAGAGGGAGGAGCAGAAGAGGCGGCTGCAGCTGCAGTGGAAGGAGTCGGACGGGAACGTAGACCAGCTCGTCTTCAGGAAGCAGAAGGACCTCAGCAGGGTCATGCAGGTCAGATGAAGGAGGCATTTCTAAACAGTGCTAAAAGTTGATATCAAGCTAAAAATATATATATATTGCTTGACCTGTGACCAGGTGTGGGCAAACGTATTAATCCTAAAAAACAGTGGCGAAAGTTACAAAGCAGAAAAAAAATTCTTGTTTAAATCTGGCAGCAGATCACTGCACATACAGTCTTCTTCTTGTCATTAATGAAATTTATATTTGCATGTTTTTGAAGATGTACGCGAGGGTCTCCAATCGACTGACGATCGCCAGGACAAGGATCAGAGAGATCAAGGTTGTGTTCTAAAAGATTACACGATTTACACGCACCGCGGTTTCCAATATAATCATGACGCCTTGCAGTTTTTTCCTGAATCAAGCAAACCTCCATATTTTAATGTGATTTTATTTATAAAAAACTTGTGCAGACATAAATTAATGCACATTAAAAAATATGTGCTTGATTCTTTAAGAAAAACATATAAGGCTTTTTAAAAAATAAAAATTACATTCTTTCCGTTACGTTTAGGCTAGTCTGAGCGCGTGCAAGGAGCTCCTGCACTACAAGCGCGACGACCTGAAGAAGCACTGGTTGGAGGGGGTACAGCAGAAGAGGATGCTCGAGCTCCTGGAGGGAGTGTGAGTAGAGGCCACCTGAAAAATTGCCAACATGGCATTTCTCTCAACACTGTTTATTTTTTCTACAGTCAGCAAATGAAGCAGGCCCCGGACAAGTTCGACTCGCACCTATCGGAACAGAACCACCTGGCGGCGACCCACCTGCTGGTGGGCGCGCTGGGTAGGTTGGGCGGGGACCTCAAGGAGATCGGAGGCCTCTCCGAGATCAGGACTCTGGTGGAGAAGAGGAGGGAGGTGAGGAAGGAAGGGGGAAGCACCTTTGCCGCTGTCTTCCCTTCCCCTTTGGATCTACAGTGTGTCTTTCCTCTTGGTCAGAAATTGTACTCCACGCTGATGGACAACCTTGGCTGGCTTCTCTACCACGGTCTGGAAGCCGGAGACGAAGGCGCCCTCGGGATTGGAGGCGGAGGTGGAAGCAACTTGGGTTCAGGTCGTCGCGGAAGAGGAGGAGGAAGTGGGCGTGGTGGCGGCGGCGGTGGAGGAAGTGGGCGTGGAGGCAGTGGGCGTAGCTCTGGTGGACGTGGGCGCCCCCCGCCGGGAACTACATTCTCGCAGCAGCACCTCCTAAGGACTCTGCAGAACAGGAACATGGAGGTCAAGGAGAGAACGTGAGTTGTTCTTGCTTTTGACCACGATGTGTTGCTGAACTTGTCTTTCTGCCTTCCTTGGAACAGCATCCTGATGGAGGACGGCGAGTTGGAGGAGTTCCTTGCGTTGCCGGTGCACGAGAAGAATTCCAGGCTGGAGTCCAGGCAAGATCGGACTGCTAGGAAACCTTTATAATTTCTACGTATATTTTTCACATGTTACGCATATCTCTACACCAGGGCGCACCGGATCGTGGTGACTGTGGAGTGCCTCCACCTCCTGCACAAGCTCAGCGACGCCGTGGAGGTTGGTCACTTCTTAACTACGAAGCGTAATCAACTCGCCCCAGACAAATACTTCTCGTTGTTGTTGTTTAGACTCTTCGCCAGGATCAGCTCGTGGAGCTGCAGAACATCATCCAGCGGTCGACGTCTGCAGTGAAGGAGGGCGCGGCGAAGGGCTTCTCCGGAAGTCTCCTCTCCGCGCTCTTCAACTCGGTTGTGGAACAGGTTGGTGACCCGTTTTTTTTAGTACTATGAAAGAATTTGAAGGGAAAGCGGATGTAGTTACTAGTCTTAATAAAAATTTACACTTGCAGTTCACTCTGGTGGCTCAGGGCTGCCACTTGGTCGGGAGGACGATGGTGAAGGTGGCAAGCAGGAACAACGAGTGGTGCCAGGGGAAGCTGGAGCAGGGGGAAGTCTGGGCGAAGGTGCAGACGGCGGTTCAGGAGATGCTGAAGAACTACCTGGACTTTGACAACAAGATGGCCATCCACCAGCCTACCAAGGCGCAGTTCTCTGAGCCCACAGCCGACATCAACTCCTACTTTGTCAGGAGGAAGAACGTTAGGTGGGCGCTGAACTCACCTTGCTTTTCCAGTTATTTTTGTGTTGTTCATTTGTTTCTGTGTTCTCCAATATAGGGGAGGCGGAATGGGGTAAGAAAAGGACGCAACTGCTTAAGATATTATGGTCTCTAATGTGGCTGGGTAGCCTTCAGGTTGAGGAGTAATTATGAGGGGAAAAACAAAGGAAGTGTGTGGTAACAGCATGATGATGTGGAATAATAACTGAAGCGGAATTGGGAGTTTAACTCATCTTTCCTGCAAGCCTATAAGCTTCTAATATTTTATTTACATATATATTATTGTGTGACTTTCCAGGGCCAAGAAGCCGAGCCTCTTTCGCTTTAATGCATCGTCCACCGGAATCAGTCTCTCCGAGGTGAGCTAAAAAGGAATTGTCGAGACATTTCAAAACATTATCTGAAATAATTACACGCACGTTGTGTGTAACTACGTTGTATTCCCGAATGACGCCAGGCCCAGACGAAGAACATGAACGCATCCTCGTCTTCCTCCGCTGCCAGCGCCGCCACCGCGGCCTCCGCCGACCTCGTCTGCTCGCCAAGCCCGCACAACGTCACCCTCATCTACTCCGTCCTCATGGACTTCATCGCGAGCATCGAGCAGGCCGTCAAGTATGAGCCCGGGTGAGTACTGCACGAAATAAAACGCGCGCAGTAATTTTTTTAATCTGTGGTGGGTCTTCTTTTATATTTTTATTTTAAAAATCTTTGAACAGAAAACACTGCGCCCTGTACGGCTTCCTGATGGACTACATCAAGGACGTCTTCCTGGGGCAGATCCACGCCGACAACGGCGACACGCTAAACGAGGCCTCCCTGCTGCTCGACTCGTGGAAGGCCCTGACCGACCTGGAGGTGCTGAGGGACCACAAGGCCACCAGGCCCCTCCTGCAGAGCGCCGTGCTGGTCCGAGGCGCCGTCGACTCCCTCTTCCGCTTCATGCAGGACCTCCCGCTCTACCGCGAGCACTTCCTGACCATGGTCTGCCAGTCGGTCATGCAGTACAGGGAGATCTGCATGGCGGCGCACCGAGGGCTGGTGCAGCCGGACAGCGAGGACAAGAGGATTATCTCGGCCCAGTGGGCCAGGGAGGAGCAGATCGGGAGGGCAGTCAAGTACGTCGACGACGCAGAACCACCTCTCAAATGTGTAATGTTTGGTGCTTAATGAGCGGTTGGTTTTCATTCGTTTCAGAGACTTGCCGAACTGGCTTGAACTTCGCTTTCTTGACGTTCCGGCGCCCCTGCAGCAGCTCTCCTCCGAGCAGCGCTCCGCCAAGGAGACCGCACTGGTCAGGTCCAAGCTGGACGGGCACGCAATCTCTCAGCATGAGATTCTGTCTGACCCAAATCAGCTCAGGTCTCTCGGGCTGCTGCAGGAGAGCATGGTGAGTCGCTGGGTCGTTGGGCAACCATCGAGTTTTTGTGCCCTTTTCAATAGCAAAAAGAAATGCATAGAACATGCTTTTTTTTCGGGTGGGATGCTCACATTTTCTACTGCGTTGATAAGTCTTAAACTACGTAAATTTGCAGAAGTAAAAGACGTCTCTTTACACCAGATATTGCTCGGCACCTTTGTTGCAAGTTAGCTCTAATAGTTTTTTTCTTTCATGTTTTTGTACAGGAGTGGTTCTCCCAGGGTGTGACCCAGCTGGCCCAGAAGCTGCGCCGCTCAAACGAGGTGGTCGGGCTTCTCTCTACGCCGAAGCTGTCCACCAACTCCATCCAGACGCTCCTCTCGCACGCCAAGGAGTTTGAGGCCATGTCCGACGTCTGCTTGGTCGTGCTGCACCTGGAGGTTCGCCTCCACTGCCTGTACCACCTCTCCCCGCTGGTGTCCGGTCCCTCGGGGGCCCACTTCCACGGCGGGCCGGACTCCACCGACCCAAGCCCAGAGGTGACCAGGTTGAACGCGGACCTGCTGGCGGCGGAGGAGGTGCTGACGGCGTCGCTGGACGAAAGGAAGGTGGCCTACGTATTTGACGGACTGTCCCACCTGTGCGCCACACTCCTCATTGACGCCGCCCCCAACGTCCGCAAGATCAACTCTAACGGTATCAAGAAGATGTGCAGGAACGTCTTCTCCGTGCAGCACACCCTGGCCACCGTCTCCGCCTCCTCCTCGTCGTCGGCCGCGTCGGCGGCGGCCTCCGCCAACAGGGACAACTCGTTAAACATGGCCAAGCAGTACTACGAGATGCTCAACAACAGGCCGCAGGTGGAGCAAGTTTCTTTTTTTTTCTGTACCCTTCGTCTTGATTTAACATCGAATGCTTTTTCTACCGTCAAGGACATGTTGAATGACATCATGGAGAAGGGCCCTATCTTCACCCATGAGCAGTACAAGAGGGCCTTGGAGCTGCTCCACCGCAGCGATCCTAACTCCACCCCGGAGCTGCACAAGAGGTACGCTGCCAAGCTGGCGGAGATTATAAAGAGGATTGGAGTCACCGTCTGAGGATTCATCGTTGGGGTCGTCATCGATAATGCATGATTACTCACTACAGTATATATTTTTGCTATTGTTCCTGTTGAGCAGGGATTAATACTGTACAAGATACGTACAATGAATATAACTTAGCTGTTTTAACTTTTTGTATACAAAGTTTCCACTTAATGAGACGTAGGGTAAGAAGCTACGTCTAGCTTGAGTTAATATGCGTGAGGTATGCGTACAAGAAAGATATCTGCTTGTGAACGTCTACATAGTACTGTAGAAGAAGAGAGGAGGCAAGTCCTTGTCTACCCACCGCCACCGTCCAACTCCACAAGAGAGAGAGAGAGAGAGAGGAAGAGGAAATTTACTCGCACGCAGTCGTTGGTCGTACCGTCGCTGGGGGAAAAAAAAGAGGACGCTCAGTCAGTCTAGGAGAGGGAGGCGGACTTGAAGGATCATCTCGGCACATGGGGGGGGACTCCGAATTAAGTGGACGGACGCAAACGCACACACACCTGGGTTGGTCTGTCTACTGCCTGCATTCGATGAAGTGGTGGAGAATCGATTTCATAGGCCCCCCTCCCCTCCCCTGATCCCTCTACCTATCAAGCCGGGCGGACTCCCCAGTGAGAGCAGGGGGGAAACGTGACACAACTCTCCTACACATATATTTGGATGCCTCCAATAAAGGAAGTGAAAAGGAAGGGCTATCTGTCTCCTCTCCTGTTTTCTAGTTTCACTTTCTTGTTGGAGACCCAAGCAACCACAAGGAAGCAAGAGCAAGGTCAGCACAACCGATCGAGGTTGTGCTGACCTTACCCATACTGGATCGACAGTATGACTTCTCTGACGGCGCTCGGGCACCACCACTTCCACTCAACCCCATCCACTCCAGTGCACCACCACAGCCACTTCTCCCACCATGTGCGGGCCACCACCCACCGTGCGTGGGGGTTCGAGCCCGGATGGAAGTTTGTCTCCCGTGAGAGCCAGACCACGCACAGGATCCCTGTCAGCACCAACGGCAACGGTGGCGACATCTATGATGGCAGCGGCGGCGGCAGCAGGACCTCCTCCTCCACACTGTCCTCTCCACTCCCTTCCAGCAGGGGCTTTGAGGCCAAGTATGGGAGCCTCGGGTCAAATTCCTCCTCCTCCTCTTTCTCCCCTTTCTCTCCCTCCCTGAGAGGCACCAGCTTCCGCCTCCCCTCCTCCTCGCCCGGCAACCTGCTTCCACACGCACACCTCGCTAATGGAACGACGCACCAGACCACCAACTTCTCCTTCCGCCCTCAGCCGACACAGTCCTCCTCCTCCACCCTGCCGAGGTCGCTCAAGGCCTCCTTATCCAACTCTGACCACTCCTCTCTCTCCTCCTCGTCTTCCTCCTCTTCTTCTTTCTCGTCATCATCGCCGGCGGCCTCGGCCCAGTTTATTCCGCCAGGCGTGCTGAAGAAGCCCGGCAGCTACCGTGGCCCCAAGAGCATGAAGAAGGTAGCCTTCTTGGAGAACGCAGAGTTCAGCAGGGGAGTGCCGTAAGAAGGAGGTGTGTGGGGGGGTGGGGGGAGAAGGGACAAAAAGTGAGGGGAGGAATAAGGAGGGGAAAAAAAGGCGCTTCGTCCACCCACACATCGTTCCCCTTATTTCTTGGACGGCAAGAACTTACCCTTCCTCTCTGTTCCGGAGAAAAACAAAAAAGTGAATGTGATGAAGTCAAGCACGCATTATTATAATAATCTTTTTCTGGCTTCATTTCCTACAATATCTCCAGTACCATATGTACTTTACACAGTGTGTGTGTGTGTGTTTTTAAAGCAACAATCTCCGACACAATCTCCTTATTTCTCCTGGTGTCCCCGTAGATTAAGTAGTACATAAATATACCATAACGTACAGCATATGTACCGAAATTATGTGCAACATTTGTACACCTTCTTTCTATGTGCTTCCATGCGGATAGAAAAGGAAGTATTCAAACCATTTCCTGTTTGGAAGTCTTTTTTTTTTTTTTTTGCAGCTCCTTCCTTTTCTGTGTGTGGGAGCATATCTGACTTTTTAGGGTGTAATTGTTCCTTGTTGAAAACCCACCACCACTTTCATCTCGAAGTCGGCCCCTCTACATATTTGGGGACCGGGATCATGTCCAACTTCTCCCGTGCCAGCACCTCTTCGGGCGTTAGCGCCTCCTTCAGCCACCCTTTAAGCCTCTTGAGTCTGGAGTGGTTAAAGTACTCCGCCCTCGGCCTCGAGTCGGTCAGCGCCGAGGTGAGCGTGCGGTAGAAGCCGGCGTCACTGATGATGACCTTGCTGCTGCCCGCGACGACGTCGTGGTCGAACATGGAGCAGATGGCGCTGGAGCAGCGACCGAAGTGTCCGCCGAAGGCGGCCTCCTCCTCCGCCGTCAGGCCCGCCCGCATCTCCTCGTGGTACCGGGCCTGCCTGCCGCAGAGCGGCGTCCGATCCGGCGCGTCGCCGGGCTCCAGCAGCACCACGTCCACCCGGTACTTCCTCAGCTCGATCCTCAGGGCGGCCGAGAGAGCTTCCAGGGCGGCCTTGCTGGCCCCGTACGGACCGAAGAAGGGGACGGGGTGGCGGGCGGAAACGCTCGTCACGTTGACCACGCGGCCACCACTTCGACGGAGCAGTGGCAGCATCTTTCTGACCAGCATCGCCGGGCCGGTCACGTTCACCTGAAAAAATTAAGTCGATTTCCCCATAGTATTTTAATTACAAGAAAAAAGAGTAGTAAGTCAATTTCCCATATTTTAAATCCAGCTCTAATTAAGTTAATCCTTTTCCCCCCACCTTCATTTGCATGTCGATCTGCCTGCGCGTCTGCCACTCCGTCTCCGCGAAGACCAGCGCGGCGGCGTTGTTGACCACCGCCCACAGCTCCGCCCCTTCCCCCTGCTCATCCAGCACCCTCTCCACTTCCCTCCGTGCCGCCTCCGCCGACCTCTCTTCCGTCACGTCGAAGTCCGTCAGGACCGCGGCCGCCCCCGCCGCCGCCAACGCCGCCGCGCCGCCGCGGCCGTGGCCGCAGTGGCACGCCGCGATGACGAGCATGTCCAGCCGACGGAGGCAGTGCAGCGCCATCGAGTACCCTTGGGTGAAACGGGTCGACCGTGACATAATCTTTTCTAACTTGAGTTTATCCATTCAAAAGCTTATAGATGTACGTACTCGTACACCAAACTAGTACGCTAATGAGCAAGGCTTGTTTTTAATGAATTCACGGGCCATAGAACTTTTCAGGGCTTCCGTTTACGTCGCATAGTTTCAGGGAAACCTCCACCAACTTCCATGTTGGCTTTAATGTTGCTTCACCTGCATGGCAACAGCAGCAGCTAAAGATGTTGCTTCCCTTACCGAATCCGGAGTCGCAGCCGGTGATGAGGACGGCCTTCCCCGCCACCGAGACGGCGGCAGGGGCGGGGGACAGCAACGAGAAGGGCCACATCGTGCGGAGCAGCTCCAACAGTCTGGACAACATGGCCCACAACCACAGCCACATTTTCTCGCTCCTTCCTTCTCCTGTTATAGTAGTGGTACAGTAGATGTTGTTGTGGTTTTTGTTGTTTTTTACCACAGCACCAGGTGCGGGTGGAGAGGGGAGAAGGAAGGGAGGGAGGAAGAAGAAGAAGAAGAGATCTTCGGAGGAGATAGCCATTTGTTGGAAGGAAGGAATTTTATGGGAAATAGAATTTGCTTGCGCAACAGTATCATTGATGCTATTACGTCAATAAGAACAAGAACTCGAAATGTAGAAATCTTTATTTGATCCCGATCTCTTTCTCTCAACGTCATCAAATCTGTCAGAGTGTGACATCATCAGGAACGTCGACAACAACATTAACACCGTTCACCGTTCTTAGCTGGGGTTGCTCACCAGGCTTAACGTGGCATGGAGGAAGGGCCCAATTGCTAGGCAGCAGCACCAGAAAAAAAACTTTTTTTCCTACGCACGTGGGCCGTCTCCAGTTCATTTCTGCAAATACCAAAGAGCCCTCCGAGCAACCCTCACAAACTTTGCCTTCTCTTACGAAAGAGCAAAATTAGGCGGAGGAAGAGCAGGGATCAAGAACTACTGAGGAGAAGAGGAGGAGGAGGAGGAGGAGGCCCATCAAGGAGGAGGAAGAAGAGGAGGAGGGGGAAACGCCTCCACATACAGACAACAAAAGAAAGAAGAGAGAGAAACTGAGGAGAAGAAAAGGGGGGACTACAAACTTCTGTGGAGGAACTTTGTCAACGAGTCCTCTCTTTGCACTCCTTGCTCCGCCATAACAACATGGGGGCATATCTGCTTCTTATTGCCTCTCCTCCTCCTCCTCCTCTTCAGAGTCGTCGTCCACCATCAACACTTAATTTCCCGATCGTGCGAAGCATTAGGAAGCCCGTCCCCTGCCCCTTCATTACCCGACCGATTGCAATCGATGGGTGGCCACCAATTTAGTTCGCAGGTTAATGGCTTCCAAAAGAAAAAGAAAACTAGACTTGCCAATAGGCTACGAAAATTGTTGCTTTTCTTCTTCTTCTTCTTTTTAACGTGTTTGGCTCTACCACCCTCGTCTTTTCTTCCGCGCGTACTACAATATGTCCCCCAAAAAACTTGCCAACCCACTTCTAATAATGAATGAGCAAAGGAGCAAAAGTTCTCCAACATACTGAAGGAGCAAAAGTACTATGGAAGATCCTTTTCTGGGACATGCTGTACCAATCCGCTCTCCCCCCCCCCTTTAAGGCCCCATTCCATCCACTTGGTAAC
>JAAUYM010070295.1_pt1 | contig 25253 bp, 19 predicted proteins | sample 7278001 | NCBI WGS metagenome assembly JAAUYM01 (sample SAMN14350224, study PRJNA611818) | marine sediment metagenome | isolation source: surface marine sediment (1.8m) | place: French Polynesia: Moorea | collected 2018-08
CTGGTGAAAGGTGTGGAGAGCTTGTTCAGAGCTTGAGCTTGGTCCTCCTCCAGTGGCGCCTCTTGGCGTTGTACCGGATGGTGTTGCCCGTCCTCATGCGGATCCACTGAGGGATCGGGCGGTTCTGCTTCAGCTTCTTGGCCAGCTTCGTCTTGATCCGGAACGTCTTGTGGGCAGACTGGAGGCGATGGGGGAAAGAAAAAGAGGCCAAATCAGAGATGAAAACAGGGCCAACTAATTTTTTTTTTTTAACTTACCATGACGATGCCTCTCTTAACGTCGGACGCTCGCCGGAAAAGGAAGGAGAGAAAGAAGTAAACCAAAGTAAACAATTAAATAAGTGACCAGTATCTTAGGAAATAAATTTACCAAATAAAACCGTCAGTCAGAAAAAAAAAACTAATTATCTTTTCTTAAAAAAAAACTACATTGAGCGAAAGCATTCACGACAATAAAATCTACCGTCTTGCAACGAACTAAAAAAAAATTAGTGAAATCTCCAATTCTACGTCCAAGAATTTTTACGATCACCACAAATGGCCACTCTTTCCTATATCCATTGAGGCTCAGCTGCTGCCAGTCAGAGAGAAGCAAAACAGCTGACTCTCTCCAGTCGGAGGGGGAGGGAGAGGGGGAGGAAGGAAGGAGTGGTCGTTGCTGCTGCTGGGGCTGGGAGCCAGCGGCCAGGCACAGCACAGCAGAGACAGGCGGAGAAAAAAAGAGGAAGAAATACTTTTTTTTTACACGGCAAAGGAAGGAAGGAGGGGGCGGAGGAAGAGAGAAGACAGGCAAACTCAATAACTAGGGATGACGACAAGCGTGAAACGACATGGCTCGAGTCAGATATGCAGCAGCGCTAATTTGACCACACCCTTTGAAAACGGTGTGCATGCAGCAGCGCAAGACTGTCACGAGTGCTACTACGTTTGGCAATTAAACTGTCTTGGCCTCACTTGTGATTCGTCCCGGTCCGCGCACAACCCTAGCACTTCAAGCAGACGTTTCAGGCGAGAGAGAAGAAGAAGAAAGAACAAAAAAAAAAGCAGTCGTGGTTTTTCCTTTTCGTCCGTCGTCGTCGCGACGGCGCAGAACAAACAGCAGGAAGGAGAGAGAGGGGAAAGACAGGGAAAAAAAAGTAAAGAAAAATTGGAAAATGTGATCTGGTCAAGGTCGGCCTTTCAACCTCGTCGCCATTTGGACCTTGTGCGGGCTCGGCCAACCGACCGACCTCCTCCGTCTGGGGAACATCTTTGCTTGGGACGTCAGTCTTCAGAGCGGAGGGAAGGAGAGATGATGAGGTTGCAACTGGGCGGTGCCCCCGAGGCCGGGAGGACGTCGCCAGGGTCGGGGTCGCAGAGGCCGGGGCCGCCCGGAGGAGGAGGAGGGGGCGGAGGGGGAGGAGGAGGGGGAGGAGGAGACCGCGTCTCCCCGGCGTCGGCCTCCAACGACCTGATGGGCAACAGCCTGGCCTCCTACTTCTCCCAGTTGTTCGAGAAGCCCCCCGCGGAGTGCCCGGCCGAGCAGAAGAGGGACAAGAAGAAGTGCAAAAAGTGCAAGAAGGTCTCCAAGGCAAAGGACAAGAGGAAGGTTAGTCAAGAAAAAAAAAGGTTCTTTTTAAAGTCAACGTTTTGCATCATTTTTTTTTCTTGTGATGCTGTTGCACAGCACTTGCGGATGAATCATTGACACCTTGCACGTTAACGTCCTCGCCGTTCCCTCCCTCTCCTCACAGACTGAGGCCCTGACCGACCTGTACCCGTCGCTGCCCGAGGTGTCGGTGCCCAGGAACCCTTCCCCGTTCGCCGTCTTCGCCGCGGTCAGGGCCACCTGCCTGGAGAGCAGGCAGCGCCAGGCGGCCATCCTGCAGATGCAGTCCGCCGCGGCCTGGAAGGAGGCCGAGGAGGGCGCCGCCGGCGGCACAGGGGCCGGCGGGGAGGAGGGCGGGGACGCCACGGCCGCGGCCGCGGTCGCGGCGGGAGGGGAGGAGGGGAAGAGGCCGCAGCTGCCCAAGATCGTGGGGATCGGGCTGCAAGGGGTGCTGGAGATCATCCGGGAGAGCCACTGCTCCTTTCCCGGCGTCTGCGCCAGGGCGCTCAGGTCCCTCCTGGACATCCTGCAGGGGCTCCAGCCGGAGGAGCTCTCCAGGGAGCCGCCCGCGGTCATGGAGTCCATGTTCCGCACCCTGCTGGAGCTGGCCTCCCTCTCGGACCCTCCCTCGCCCGGCCCGGCCGACAACGGCGACCACATCCGCGCGCTCGCCTGCACCTGCCTCCTCAGCTTCGCCGTCGCCCTCGGGGACACCGGGAAGCTGCTCCGGGCCACCTCGGCCATGCTCATGTCGCCGAGGGGGTCGGAGCGGATCGTCATGCCCGCCATCCTAGTCAGCCTGCAGAGGTCGATCACCAGCGTCATGCTGGCCAAGACCGAGCACCCGGACTTGATGGGCCACGGGGTCGCGGCCACGTCCAACCTGGACACCTTCGGGATCGCCTTCGGCGGCGGACCCTCTCCGGTCTCGCCGACCAAGGTCCACGGCCTGGCCAGCGACGGCGCTTTCCTCTACCTGCTGACGGACCGCGGCCTCTTCAAGGTTGGCAGCGGCTACGGCGGCACCATCAAAGGCTACGTCTACAGGCACAGGGAGGACTTCGACTCCTCCCCCGCCTGGATTGGCTTCGCGGGGCAGACGCTCTATTACAGGCCGCTGTCGGAGGAGAAGGACGGCGCGGGAGGAGGCGGAACCAAAATAGAAGTTTGTCAGGTGTGTACTAGTAGTAGTACCATAAAGAGGAGAAGATAGGATGATGCTCAACAGGTCAGTAACAATGTATTAACAAAAAAAAATCTTGTCAGATTGACAGGGAGGAATTGATCATCGCTGATGTGGTGTCCATCAAGGACGACGAGCTAGTCTCCTCCCCCTATCCGAAAGTCATGGTGAGCGACGGCAGCGACCTCGGCGTGGTGGCCACCGTTCCTAACACTTGCTCCGGGGAGAACAACTTCGTGTCCGGGGGCGGCGAGGACTTTGCCGTCAAGTTCTTCCGTTCCCACGGGGGCGACTCGGTCATGTCCTGCGTGCAAGAGCTGCCGCTTAGGTTGGCCCGCAAGTGCGTGGAGGCCTACGGGACGACGGTCGTGGGAGCCACGGAAGATGCTCCTCCCGCTGCCCCCGTTGCTGCCGGTGGAGGTGGTGGTGACGCCAGCGGTGTGGACGGCGAGGTGGCTGGGGCTGGTGGCCCTCTCACTGGCGACGTCGGCAGTGTCGCAGCACGGCAAATTGAGTTCGGAACTGACGACGAGGCCGTGGCTGTCCAGGCCGGGAAAGACTTTGCTCTTATGCTCACCACTCACGGAAAGCTTTATCATTCAGGTACGGTTTCCGACAAAAATATCTTTTTATCGACATGTCAACAAACATAGGATGATGGTCTTTCTAAGTTGTAAAATGGAAGATTTTTATGTTGAGACGTCAGAAACCATCCCTTATTGATGTCGACATATTTTAATTTATACTATAATTTTTATCACTATGGTATTTATAACCATCAACGCTAAAAATCTTGATGCAACCTTCCTTCTTCTTGATATGATTTCCTCCTCCACTACGTACTACTACTTCTACTTGCACGTGCAGGCAAGTCCACGAGCTTGGGCCACAAGCAGATGGGCCCGCCGTCACAGTGGAGCGAGCTGGCCATCTCCCGCGCGCCCCGCCTGGCGCAGTTCGCCGTGGGCCACGACGGCCAGCACGCGCTCGTCCTCAGCGAGGCAGGGGAGGTTTTCTTCGCCGGCACAGCGCGGAGGGGCGAGGACGGCGACCAGGCCGGGAAGGGGAACAGGAGGCAGCCCAAGCCGGTCAAGCCCAAGAAGATGGCCAGGGCGGAGGGACTCAGCATCGTGCAGGTGCGGGAGAATAATTTCGTCAACGTCCTAAGAAAAGGGTTTAAAACTGTTGTGCTACCACGTGTACTAGGTGGCCTGCAACAACGGCACGTCGGCCCTGGTTGCCAAAGATGGCTCTCTCTTTATCTTCGGCAAGGATGCAACTCATGCCGACTACACGACGGGACTGGTCACTGATCTTAAGGGGGTTCATGTCACACAGGTATCTAATTTTAATTCAAAAGCATTTTTTTCGCGCATTTCATTACTACTTCCTGTTCCTGTCAGGTGTCCCTGGGAAAGGCCAACATCGTTGCACTGACCAAGAGTGGTGAAGTCTACACCTTTGGCATGAACAACAAAGGCCAGTGTGGCAGAGACTTTCCCGGTGCCAGCAGGGACCTGACCTCCGCCCCTTCCTCCGCCGGCCAAGTCGCCGACGACGCCAACGACGGCGCCAGCGACTCCGAGGACGCCGGCGCTGGCGCCGTCGTCGGGAGCGCCCCTGGCGGACACCAGGCTCTCTTCTCCATCTGCGGGCGCGACAAGCACACCTGGAAGCACGACCAGTGCATGGTGTGCGTGCTGTGCGCCGAGTGCACCGGCTACGGGCCCGGGTGCGTCTCCTCCGGGCGTCCCGACCGGAACCCGGGCATGCTGTGCGGGTGCGGGTCGGGCGACTCCGGATGCTCCAAGTGCGGCATCTGCATCGCCTGTGCCGGGGAGGACGAGGAGGTCCTCGAACTCCCCGATGGGGGAGCGGTTGGTGCCGTCGGTGGCGTCGGCACCGGAGGGGAAGCTGCCTTTGGCGCGGCGGCCGCCGCTGCTGCTGCCGCTGCCGCAGGATTGCCCCCGGGTGATCTCCCCCTGGAGGCATTTGCTGCTGCTTTTGGTCAAGGAGCTCAGGTAATTAGATAATCTTGACTGTGAAAGTATTAGACATGAAGTACTGTAACACATACCGGTAGATAATTTGTTATAATATGTTCTAATGCATTGAATGTGTATAGAAATCAACCACCTAAATGCTGAAGTAAGAATAGCATTATCATCTACCATTAATAAATCTCAAAAAATATTTGTAGCTTTGCAAAACTTAAACAGCACTACTTCACAAAACCAATCTTCTATTGACAACATAAATGTCGAAAATGTTAGTGTAGAGATCATCAGTGTACAATTCCCTGATAAAGAACTTAAAAATAACTTTACCACTAGGGAGGTTATGGAGCTCTATGACAGATTTCTGCAAGCTTCAGACTATAAAAGTAAAATAGAATTTGAAACTTTTAGAACTAATTATTCAATATTTCATATTGATGTATCCCATCACAAGCCTGAGCTCTATGAAAATACACAGTTTCCCAATATTGTGGTTAATTGAAAATTTAGCTATGTTCCTGCTCATGATTACTTAGTTTGGGTAATCATTTACAATCAGATATGCTACTTTGAACTTGGAAAATAAAAAGATGAGAGTAATTAGATAAGAAAAATTACAATTTTTATGTACTGTACATGTATATTCATAACAATATGTTATGTATAATGAATAATAAAATTACAGGCAGAGTTACAAATTATGCAAAAACTCCTGTTTTTCTTACTGACTACCAGCTGGAAAAGTTAAAGTCAAATGAACCTTGCACTCTTAGAATAGATCCAAATAAAAAAGCTAATGCTGAGTTAATCTTAACTCAAACCCAAGTAAATCAGTTGACAAAAGCTAAATTCTGGAACTACTAAAGATATCAAACTTTCTAAAACACAAATGAGTAAGATTCATTTGATTGAGAAGACATCAAATTATTGTTTACAATGTAGAAAGAAAACTATGTCTACTAGTGTACAATTACCTCCTGGGATACAGCACATATGTTGAAAAGGGCTTGTACAGTTTGTGGAAAGGGACGAGCTCAGATTGTTTCAGGTAAAACAGGTGGTGATTGAAATAGCTTGTTAAACTCAGGAAAATTACCTGAACTTCATTTACCAGGTCATGATTTTACTGGCCCTGGAACAAAGCTGAAGGAGAGATTACTAAGAGGAGATACTCCTGTGAAAGAGTTAGACAAGGCTGCTCAGTTCCATGATATGACTTATGCTATATTCAAAGACAAAAAAGACAGAAATGTATTTGACAAGAAACTGCAAGATGAGGCATTTAATATAGTTAAAGATTCAAAGCATAGTTTAAAAGATAGAGCTGAAGCAGGTTTAGCAGTGCCTCTAACCAGCTGGCCGAATTCAAATTCAACCAAAAACATGATCTGTAACGAACATTAAGCTGCTCCAAGAAGCTGCGACTCCTTGGAGTCGAATAGACTAATGTAAATATGAGTCCATTTTGTCGGCTGGTTAGACACTGCAAGAATGAACTATACTTCATATTAAATATACTTTTCACCCAAAATAAATATCATACATAAAATATACCTCAGCCCCGATTACCACCCCCACATTGATGGAACAGGGAAGATACATCTGGAACAATTATCACCTGCTCAGAGAGGCCAAAACCCTGTATGGTGCGAGAAGAGCCGCCGAAACTATCGCTGAAGACTGCCCACTGTGATGTGTGTGTCTTCCTCCTCTCGTTGATCTCGTTGGTCACACATATCTTGCTTGCCACACACATGTGGAACTGCATGACGCCACTGCAACTCGTGGTTCTGATCTCTTAACTTTTTTAACTTTTCTAACTTTGGCAGCGCCTCCCTGACCCGAAACATTCGTTTCACGGCTAACCAAGCCTCTCTTTGAGACCCCCTCCCCCCTCCCAAATTGTGGGAGGCACTGGATCTTTACGACACTTAAATATTTATACGTATTTATAATCACTTTTACATTCACATACTCCTCTGCTATTTATTGAACCCTCTCGCGGACTACGAGCAACATCTTGCATCTTGGTACGAGATATACACGGGTTGAAATATACGGGCATACACATACACACACACACCAGTATATTTTGCATACATTATTTACCTTATATACCAAGAAAAATCAAGGTGATGGGACAAAATGAAAGATATTTACTTTGTTTTATTGAAAATAAATGAATTTAGGTGATAAAAACTTAGTGTTTTGCTTGTTGAAAAAAATGGGGAAAATGGGGGGCTTTTGGGGAGGGGAGTGAAAAAGGTTGATCAGGTGGATTTTGAGATGATGAAATGAGAGATATGGATGTCGGTCACAAATCACAAAAAAAAGTGATGTTGGAACTTTCTATACTATCTACTAATATGTTCTAATGCATACTTTCTCCTCGCTATCAGTTATGTTATTTTAAGAACCTTTTTTTTTTCCTTCCCCTAGGACTACCGATCAAAGCACAGGGCGCGCATTCTGGCCGCTCAGGAGAGGCGAAACTACAAGCGGAAGCTCATCCAGAGGAGCATCCAGAAGCTGAGGAATGGGAGCGGCCGCAGCAGGCGCCACGCCGAGAGGGACGAAGGAGGCGGCAGGCGCAGCGGCGGCGACGACGCCTTTAAGGTGGAGTTGCGCAACAGGGAGAGAAACCTGGCATCCACGGCGGCCGGCGCAGGCGCCGGCGGAGGCGCCGGTGGAGGAGGAGGAGGAGTTGCCTCTGACGTCGAGAAGGAGGCCGGGAAACTCTCGTCTCTTCCCCCGGCCAAGATCGTCCTCCCGAAAGACGCAAAAGTAGTACAGGTATGGTGTTTAATCACCCCAGACTTTTTCAAAAGAGCAAGGTTTGTCTCCGCTTTATCAATTACTAGCATGAGCCTACCCGCTTCGCTGGGTAAGATTTGACAATAAAAAAAGCTCAACGTACCTGTGGTTTTTTTTTTTCATTGTGAGAAAAGTTTTATTCTAACTTAGCCATAGTCCTTTCAAAAAAGTGCAATGAGAACTACGTATACGTGATTTTTTTCAGTCTATTATGGTCAGCAAGAAAGAGACACTAGAGGTAGTTCATTCACAGTAGTGGGTATAGTATGTACGGTACAAGCTGCAGAAAAGAAGGCTTTTAATTTAAGAACGTGTGTTTTTTGTTAGATTTCTAGCGGCCTGCACCACACGCTGCTGCTGACCGAAAAGGGAGAGGCGTACGCCTTCGGGAGCAACGTGCACGGGCAGCTGGGACAGCGCGACCTCGCTCCCCGGGGCGGCCCGGTCCGGGTGCCGCTGCCCGCCGGCGCCAGGGTCTCCGCGGTGGCGGCCGGGAGCGCCCACTCCGCCGTCATGACCGAGGCCGGGGAAGTCTTCACCTTCGGATGCCACAGCAAGGGCCAGCTAGGCCGCGACGCCCCCGTGGAGGGGCTCTGTCGGAGCGTCGCCTCGGCGGAGGAAATGGCGGAGCGCGAGCTGTGGTTCGCCTCTCCGGGGCCGGTGCCCAACTTGGGGACCGGCTCCGGCAGGACGGCCACGTGGATTGGAGCGTCCGGTGACCAGACCTTTATCAAGCTCGACGAGAGTCTCATCAACGCGAGGAGCCTCTCCAAGGTCTCCGTAATGGCCAACAAGAGGAGCATCCTGATCCTCCCCACCCAGGAGGGCCTCGAGCAGCTCAACTTCAGTTGTCTAGTCATCAGCAGAAGTGACGGATTCTGCAGGAGCTTTGTAGGCCCGGAGCAAGAGAACTTCTTTGGCAAGACAGCGAGCCTGGATCCCCTGTACAACGTGATGTGGTCGTACGATAGTCACCAGCATTTGCTGAGGAGCTTCTTGCCCGCAATGAGCGAGCTGGCCGAGAGGAAGTTGGAAGAAGACGTCCTGTCGACGTCGACAATTTTGTCCCCCAACCTGGCTCTGCCGGTGAATTCCGGGTGCCTCGTGTCCCGCAACCAAGCCTCCCTGAATCTGCTGAGTTGCCTGGACATGCTGACGCAGCTTCCCGAGGTCAACCTGGCATCCCTGGACGAGGATCAAGCCAAGGCTGGCCTCAACAAGACCTACACCAAGGAGGACTTCAGCGTGGTGAACCGCTTCGACTCCCACGGCGGCGGCTGGGGATACTCTGGCCACTCCATCGAGGCCATCCGGTTCATGTGCGACACCGATGTTCTGCTCGGCGGCTATGGGCTCTTCGGGGGACGTGGCGAGTACATCGGCAAAATCAAGCTCTTTGACATTGGGGTGGAAGGAGGGGATCAAGAGGCAGATGGAGACCTCCTGGCGGAGTCTGAAGACGTCACCTACGAGTGCGGGGCCAGGCAGAAGTATCCCATCCTCTTTGATGAGCCGGTGGCCATTCAGGCTGGCAGGTGGTACGTCGCTTGGGCGAGGGTCTCTGGTCCTTCCAGCGACTGCGGCTCCTCAGGCCAGACCCAGGTTACCACCGAGGAGCAGATCCAGTTCAGCTTCAAGTCGTCCAAAAAGTCAAACAACGGTACCGACGTGAACGCCGGGCAGGTCCCGCAGCTGCTCTACCGCCTGGTGGCCATGGAGGGCAAGTCCTCCTCCCGCCGCTCGGACCCGCCGGACCCAATCTGCGTCCTCTCGCCCAAGTTTGCCCGCACGGTGACCTCCGAGTGCTTCCAGGCCCTCATTTCCCTCGTGCACTGGTCGTGGAACGCCTTCAAGGCCAGGCTGTGCGAGCTGGCCGACTCGTCATCCTCCATCGAAGATGACGCTGAGTTTGCCATGCAGGCCACCATACTTGACCTGGAGAGGTTGGCCTTCATCTGCCGGGCGTGCCTCCGCCTGGCCGTCACCTACACCTTGGAAGTCTACCCGTCCAAGATCGTGGCCGGGCAGCCACGACCCGTACCGGAGACGCAGAAGCTGGCCGAGGCCGTCCTCGACTGCAAGAACCTATTCCAGAAGATGCTGAAGGACCCGCTGTCGGTCTCGAACAAGAGGGATGAGGAGGCAGAAACGCCTCAGGCCAAAGCTTGCCAGGGTCTAGCGCGACTAGTGCTGGCAGACGCCCACAGGGCCTTCGTCTCTTGCTTCCATGCGTTCTACCCGACGGGCTACCTCAAGTGGGCCTGCCTCTGCAACCTACTGGCCTCAATGGAAGACCTAACGGGAGCTCCCGTGGCCTCCACTTCCAAGAGCGCAACAAGAATGAACTACGACCAACTGCTGGCGGCCGTCCTCGACGCCCTGTGCAGCCCGATGATAAAGCTCCGCAACACCTTCCCCATCACCTACAGCCCGGAGACCGAGACCTCCAGGGGGAAAACGCTCAGCCCTGGAGAGAACCTGTCTGTCACTGCCTCCATCATCCAAGCCGGGGAGGGCTCCTCGCAGCAGAGATACCCGGTCCTGACGGAGCTCATGAACTACCAGAGCCACCTAGAGGGCGTCCGCTTTGCCTCCTGGTCCTTCCGGGAGGTGCTGGACCGTCTACTGGCGATCGTCTCCCTGCCAGTCAAGCAGATGCTGAAGGGGGAGCCATTTTCGTTCTCGCGGGAGCTCGAGGAGAAGTCCTGCCACGTCATATCGGCTGTAATCTCGGAGCTGGCAAACAAGTCTGTGACTTCTGACGGTGACATCCAGGGCCTGGGAGGAAGAATTCTACACATGACTCCCAACAGGTACGTGCAGAAATCTTTCTGTCAAACAATAAGAACTAGCAAGCATTGCATACTTCACACATAGCAAAATATAAATGAAGAAAAAAAAGGGTGAGTGGCTTGAAGGATCAGTTACTGTGTTTTGTCAATTACATGTATAGACTGTGTTCTGTCTGTACAGTATTTTGATTTATGCATTCATGTTTGCAAATTATTTATTTCAGATTTACTCGCACCAGCAACAGTCGAACCTGGAACACTGGAAATGGCTCACCAGATGCCATTTGCTTCTCAGTAGACAAGCCAGGGATCTTTGTGGCGGGCTGCTGTGTGTACGGTGGAATGGGAACATACGAATTCGAGCTAGAGCTTCTAGACGATCAGAGCCAGGGAGGAGGGGCTGCTGGCAATGAAAAGGATCCTAGCAGGTAGACACATGCTTTTTTAAAGAAAACAATAACAGACTTTATTCAACAAGATGCGGCATGTCACTTGCAGTAAGACACACATTTGCATGAAAAATGTATTTCTCTCTGTAATGTTTGGAATCAGTCTTGAGCAATTTTAACTTTTTTTATGACTATTCCACTTGGTGACTTTTTTCACTTGTAATAACACCAGGTCACAAAAGCATTTTGACAAATATTTGTTTCCACATTTTTTTAGGCTTCCCCTCAGCTAAAAAAAAACCAGAATGGTTTGTCATTGTCGTACTTTATCCTTGTCGTGCTGCTGTCGTTAACAGGCAAAGTCAGCGATGGAACAGCCTGGAGATGGCCCACGGCAGCTACTCCTCCGAGGACTGTGTGGGCGACATCGCCGAGCTCAAGTTCGAGAAGGCCGTGGCCATCCGGCCCCAGGCCAAGTACGCGCTCCGTCTGAGGAACCACGGCGGCCGCACCAGCAACGGCGATGCGGGCGTAGGCACCGTCAAGGGCCCGGATGGGACCACCTTCGCCTTCTCGTCGTGCTCTCTCAGTTTCAACGGGACAAACCCGACCAGGGGACAGCTGCCACAGATACTCTACTTCAGGTGAACCACCAGCAACTGTAGTACAAGTACTACTGTGCATTTGATATTTCTTACATTTAGGACGTTTCCTTTTGCCTTTTTACAGCTCTCCTCAGGAGAACGATGCCCAGTCCTCCACCAAGTCAATGGCCGAGATGTACGCACGAAGGACGGCACTCTCCATGACCTCCACCATCGTCAAGACGCTATCCTCGCTGCTGGTGGCGGCGCAGGACTCCTCCGTCTCCGGCGGCGCCCGAGCCGTCCTTGACTCCGCGCCGGCCGTCGCCAGGCTGATGCCACACGTGTTTGCCAGCGCCGCGAACCTGGCGCTCAGGGACCCTCACGCTGCCGTGCAGGTGCTGTCCTTCGTGCAAGAGCTGCTCCCTTCGGTGGCCGTGCTGAACAACCTGTCGAGGTCCCTCGGGTCTCCCGCTGACGACGTTGACGACGTCGACGAAGACGACATCGTGGACGACGGCGACCGAATGGATGAGGACGACGATGAGGAGCTGCCATCGCCACACTATGCATGGGTGGAGAGCGATCACCCGTACAAGTAAGTTGCCCTTTTCAGAAAGGACGTAAAAGAATTACTTCTTGTCATGGAATTTTAGCTTTTTGTGTATTTACCTACAGTACATTATAACTTGTCATGTAACAAAGTGCAGATAAAGTAACCAGTATTACTACAACTATACGTGGCAATTTTTTTTGCTAACATTTTTGGTATCCTGGCACATATATTATAGCTGTTGGTGCAGAGTATGTATTAGCAGCTATTAAAAAGTGGAACAAAAAAAGTTGATTTGTTTTAGGATATTGAGCTTTTCTGCTTGAACTGAAATTGCCAACTTTAAACAAGAAGGGGGAAAGTTTGGAAATACTACTGTACATGCTGCTTTTTACGTGTTGGAGCCAACAGCCTTTTTATTACGTTATTGTAGGTCTGCCGCGGTGAGCAACTACAAGGTGACCTTTCCGCAGTCGGTTCAGTGGATGAGTGTAGAATTCGACCCCAGGTGTTCTACAGCCCAGATGGAGGACATATTGCAGGTGCGTATTTCAGGGTGCAATCTTTACTAGGTACTAGTCCAGGGACATTCAGAAGATAAAAATTCGGAGGCTGTAGATACCCAAATTTTGGATTTCAATAAAGTGAATAAAATGATAATGTAGGTAAGTGTGAGCTATATAATATAACGATATAACTTTCTGAATAAAAAAAATCTAAGGTACCAATAATGCACACACAAAATTTTAAAGCGACATCAAGGACCTTAGTCAGTTATGTGTAGTCGTGTATTTAGTAAACAATGGTAATTAATATTAATATGTTGTTAGCAGAACCTTCCAGCCTTTCACTTTAGTCTCAGAATTAATTTAGTGCATTTTACCCCCTCCGTCCTCACTCCAGCTTTACATTCGGAGCCCGTCGAATTCCAAGTCTCAGGGGGGCTCGAACAAGACCACGGTGTCCTCCCCGACCTCGCCGCAGCCTGGCACCCCTCAGCACCAGATGTACACCCCGGTGCTGAAGAAGTTGAGCGGGGAGACGGGCTGGCCGCAGCAGGCGGTCATCCTCCCGGGGAATGAAATCCTTTTTTCGCTGGAGACGGCGTCAGACTACGTCAAGGACGAGAAGACGAACCAGTACGGCTTCCGCTGCCTGGTTGTGGGTTACGAGGCCGTCAGCCTCCGGGACCGCGGCCTCCGCAACCTAGAGATGGAACTCGCCTACCTCGGAGGCCTCTGTGCGGCCTCCCTCATGCACCGCAACCTCACCCTTCCGAACTCCTCCGGCGGCGTCGGCGGCGAGAGTGAGGAGGACTGGGACCTTGTGGAGGAGTCGGCGGCCGACGCCTACGAGATGCACTCTGCTCTGCTCAGCAAGGGGTTTGCCCTGGACAACCCGCTGTCCATCAACATGGCTCTGGACGGGGTCATCCCCTTCAGCTGCAACTCCAACGAGCGGCTCTTCCTGAGGAACTTCGTGCAGTGCGCAGCAGGGACAAGTGGCGGCCGGCTGGCCAAGTGGCTGCAGCCGGAGTCGTACGTAGACGTGGACAGATGTCGCATCCTCTTTGACTCGGAGGACGACATGCGCTGCAACTGGCCCACCATCATCACCGTCGTCACCAGGGACCAGTACGGGGATGTCGTCCAAGTGCCTAACATGAGGGTGGGTTTACAACATAGCTTACGGTAAGTTATGAGTGGGTTAATGCCTTGACGGTTTTTTTTTTTGTTTAAGGTGGAAGTCAAGGCTGTCCCAGTGGATGACTTAAACCAGGCTGGATCCAAGTTGAGAAAAACTGCCATTCTCGATGCAATGACTTTTGGAGGACAGAAGCCGCCCAACTTGGACCCCAAGTACGAGGTGACGGTGAAGGACAAAATGTTCTACCATGCCATCACCGTGCAAAAGTGCTACGACAACTACTCCTTTGAGGAGCTGCGCTACGCAGCACCGGCTGTTCAAAGGCAGTCTGAGAACATGTTGGTCCGGGCCAACAACGACGGGACTTATAGCGCTAACTGGACTCCAGGAAACGTTGGGAGTTACAAGATTCATATCAACATCGATGGCTGTGACATGGCTGAAACATTTAAGGTGAGTCCAAATCTGCCGCAATTAACGTTGGGAAATTATTTGATACCTGCACTTTTCAAGAGCCTTCCAATTCAAATTAAGTCTCCTGCACTTGAGTTAAGGTTTATAATTTTCCATTGTCCTGTAAAACTGATGTCGATTTCCATTATCCTTCCTCCAAGAAGATAATTTTCTCTATTGTAACTTTTCATAACTTGGAGATCTTCAGATTCTGAAATGAAGTTTGTAGTGGCTTGCAAAACTTTTTGGTAGCTCATAGTTTTTTTTCAAGTGATCAATGTGCCACGTATAGTACACAACTATAAATGAAAACTTTTTTAAAGTCACCTTTTTCTTTATAAGGGTCGTGAATGGCTTACAACTTCTGTCTAAATAATTACTTATTAATGCTTTTTTATTTTTTATTTGTGTGCCTAGGTGGAAGTGAAAGATCCACCACAGGGGATTGTTCCACCCGGACAGGAAGGCTCCAAGAAGAGTGGCGGCCCTGAAGGGGGCGGCCTCAACCACCGCCTCCGCAGGTTCGTGGCCCGCCCGAGTGCTGGGCTTCGTGTCAGGGTGCACCCCACCCTGCAGTCCGAGCAGATTGGCGTGCTACCCGTCGATGGGGTGGTGGCCATCGCAGACGAGCTGCAGAACGCCGACGGGTTGTGGGTGCGTCTGTCCCCAGAAGCGCTGGTCGACCTGGGGATTCCGGGCCACGCTGAGGGATGGTGCCTACAATTTAACCAGCACCTCGAAAAGACCCTGCTCGTGCCTGTGGAGGAGCCCAAAGCACCTCGTGCTGTTGATGGCCAGGTACTTTTATCATTTTTGAATTATTGTGTACTCTACTTAATATTCGGTCATAGCATTTAAGATGTCCACCGTGAGCAAAAAAAAATCTAAATCAAACACTATTTTTTATGCGATAACAGTATGGAAAAAAGTGTAATCACAAGCTTTCCAAAATTATTTATCTTGCCAAAACCGGGTATTTCCTGTAGTAGTAATTTGTACGGGTGTTGTCCTTTGGTAAACTTTGAATTGGTGCACTAAACTTTCCATAGGGAGGAAACATCCCCTACGGATCTGGGGTACGAATGAGACAGCACCAACAGCAGCAGATGGCAAACGGCACCGCTCCTGCTCCCCTCCCTCCACTGGGAATGTTTCCGACGCAGGAGCCCATGCTGAGAAACCTGAGGATCGACTCCTCGGCCTCCGCGGCCCGAGCCAGGTCGTCCGTGACCCGCGGGCCGGGCCTGTACACGGTGGTGAAGTGCGGTGCGTCGGGACACAACGTCAGAAGCAACCCCAACCTGATGGCCGCGCCCATCGGAATGCTCAACCTGGGCGATGTGGTCAACATCGTGGAGGTCAAGGAGCTGGAAGGCTCGGCCAGAACTCGAGGAGGAGGTGGAGGAGGGGGCAACGGAGAAGTGTGGGTGCAGCTGGACCAGGTATGAAATGAAGATATTTATGTGATGCAGCCGTACATAATGTAATCTTTTTGCTACTTTCTACTACTAAGATGCTTTGTCCACTTACAGGAGTCCATCGAGAAGCACTGCTTCAACTTCGACGGTGGTGACGCTTGGTCCCTCGCCGTCAGCGGGACTGACGTGCAGTACCTCCAGAGCGAGGCAGAGGCGGAGGAGAACTTTGTCCTGCAGCAGCAACAGCAACTCGGCATCACGGCCAGGCCCATCCACAACATGTACGGCCCCGGGGCCGGCGCCAGGGCGGACATGGTCCTCTCCTCCGGGCAACAACAGCACCCTCCGGCCTTTGTCCTGGACGCGACCGGTTCCCTTCAGCCTGTGGGCACGGTGGTCCCCTCCGTCCCCAGGTCAAGGGCGAGGTACTCCGAACCAATGTTGGCGCCGGGAGCGGGAAAGGTCATTCCTGCAGGTCAGGGAGGAGGAGGAGGAGGAGCTGGTGGTGTCATTCCCCGTCGAAAGTCTGACATGGGAGCTAGCCGGAGTTCTCCCGGGCAATTCGATCCGACAAGTGAGTTAACTATTTTATATATGTAAGGTAGTACCCTAGAATACCAGTAGTTCGTAGTAGCAACAAAAAGAAAAACAATTTAGTGTGCAACTTGAACACAAGTGTACTTTTCTTATCAACTATTGCAGAAAGTGACATATTTCACGTGATGCTTTGCAGGTCAAGATCACATTCGTCTGGGTGCAGGAGGGAAGCCAACGCCGCCGCCTCGCAAGAGCCTCCAGAGGGGATCCTCCCATTCTCCGTCGAGGACCCCTTCCTCGCCTGGAGGCGTCGACGGCAGGAAGCCCTCCTTCTTCTCCAAGTTGCTGGGCTCCTCGCGCAGCAGGGGGTGCTCCGCCAGTCCTCCCACCACCAGGAAGTCCCAGTCTACCCCACCTCCGATGCCCACCACGCAGCACTTCAACAAGGACATCCCCCCGGAGCTGCAGGGCGTCTCGGTCAAGGAACTGGTCAAGGTCATCGGAGAGAGCAGGGCCAATGGCAACGGAGTCACTCCCCCGGGCACCCCGGGCAGCCAGAGGAGGGCGGCGGCGGCAGCGGCCGGGGGAGGCTCCTCTTCCCACTCGGGAAGCCCACAGCTTAGTCGCGGCTCCAGCCCCGCCTCTGTCCGCAGCGCTGCCGTCCCCACCGCTCTTAAGGGCTCTCCCATCTCGAGGAGCCCCCTGTCCGCAAGCAACGAGACCGACCTGAACAGACAGGACTCTTCGCAGAGCGACACCAGCGCGCTCGTCTCCAGCATCGCCAGGGATCTCTCCCAGAGTCCCTCCTGCAGCCACAGCCATGAAATGTTAGCCAGCCCGTCGCTGTCCACGCAGTCGGAAGCGGTGCTGGGCAGCCACTCCAGGAGTCCCAGGGCAACCCGCAGGACCGCCAGCAACCAGCGGCAGCAGCAGCAGCAGCATCTTGCTGAGAACTCCGAGAGCACATCCACCGCTCCTGACGTCGCCATCATGACGAGGTTGGCCTCCAGCACCGACGACGCCCTGTCCATGTCTGCCGGCGACGCAGCCTCTGCTAGCAGCGTGTCCAAGCCAAACTGTGCCGCCACCGCCACCGATTCTGGCCGTGGAGAGGAGCAGGCCAAGAGCTCCTCTTCATCCGGAAGGACGACAGGCAATACTGCTAGCAACACTCCGATAACAGTCAAGGAGACGGAAATGCCGGAGAAGCCAAAGGATCCTTCCTCCTCCACACCCTCCATCCTCCTCCAGGACTTTGTTTTCCCCAAGAGGCCCATCAAGGAGGCCATGAGTCCCTCCGTGGCCGAGAGCATCCGCTCGGTCTTTGCTGCGTTTGTTTGGCACGAGGGCATCGTCCACGACACCATGGCCGTCGCCTCCTACCTGAAGTTCCATCCGTCGCTGTCTAAGGAAGGGAGCATCTCCGGTGCTCCCGCGGCAAAAACCAGCGACGAGAAGGCATCTCCAATCGCTGAGGGAGACGAGAACCGACCTTCAAAGACAAAGAAGCAGGCCAACCGCAAGCAACGCCACTCTGTCGAAGTCATTTCCACGCCCTACCTGAAAGACAAGACCAAGATTGTCGACCCGGGCAAGTCCTCCTCCTCCGCCACCGCCAAGGCAGTTCCCACCAACGCCAATTTGGCAGTTCAGCTGAGGAAGGGCGGTGACAGCGGCAGCATCCTGCAGGAGACTGGTGCAGCAGCAGCCGTCGCCAAGCAGCAGATGCTCCTGCATCAGTCTCTGCAGCAGATACGGGACTCTGCCCTTCCTTACACGATGCGCCTCCTGGTCATGCTGTGGGAAGAGATCAGGAGCTACTGCATGCACGCCATCCTCCAGCAGATGATCCTGGCGAGCCCGTTGCACCTGGCCTCTTCCACGTCGCGCAGGGGAGACCACCGGAGGGAGAAGGACAAGAAGGGGAAGAAGGTCAAGAGGAAGTCGAGCAGCAGCCACGGCAGCCTTGGGAGAAAGGAGTCGGCCTTGGGGTCTGCCTGGCCAGCGGCGATCCCCTCTGCCGGAGAGGACAGCAGAGGCGGGGTTATGGCAGGGCTGCCGCATCTCAGTGAGAAGGAGGCCTTCTACCAGCTGTGCGACATGTGCGGCCACTACTTCCAGCACCCGGTGACCTACCACATGCGCCTGGCGCACCCTGGGTGCGGGAAGGCGGCTGGGGGAAAGGGCTACAACAGCGGCGGCAACTACTGCGGCGGGTGGGCAGGCAACTGTGGCGATGGCGGCGTCGGGGGCTCCAGCTGGTACCTCATCTGCGAGAAGTGCCGGGAAGAGCACAAGAAGAGCGCCATCGCCATCCCCTCCGCCTCTAAGAATCCGGCCTCCAGAGAAAAGCAGTCTTCTTCCGGAACCACGCCTGACCTTGACGTGGTCAGCAGGTACGTGAGTGGCAAGATCAGTGCGGCCATGGCCTCGGCCTTCCAGTCCAAGCAACTGACGAGGCGACGGCCGCTGTCAGCCATGCTCCCGCCATCCCGCATTACCTCCCCGACGGGCCACATGAACAGCCACCTCATCATGCACAACAACGCCATGTTTCTCCTCGACCTGGCCAGTGCCTCCAACTCCAACCTAGTCCCTCCCGCCCAGCTGGCAAGGCAGAGAAGTGCCCCGGCCTCTTTTCCCTTCGCCGTCGGCGGCAGTTCAGGGGGCAGGATGGCCTCGGCCGCGTTTTCCGGCCACCACCCCCTTTCCGCTGTCTCCGAGCTGGCCGGGCTCGACCCCAATCCCTTCCCGCTGGTGCCTTTCCAGTGCTTCAAGGCCCTGGGGGTGAGGGCGAGTCGCCTCAAGATGCTGAACGAGGAGCTCATCTTGGAAGAGGCCCTGAAGGGAGAAGAACCAGCGAGAGAGAGGGGAGCGGCGGCCGAACAGCACCAGAGGGGTCAGTCCCTCACAGATCCCACGCAGCACGTCCAGACAATGGTGGGTGAAAAATGTAAGGGATCCGTAGGGATGGCGGAAGGAAGTTCCCCCGAAAGACAGGCGGACGCCACCTCCACTTCCACCTCCTCACCCTCCACCAAGAGACCGTTTTGTCGGTCCATTTCTGTCGGAGCTGCGGACGGAAGCAAACACAAGAAGCCTCATTCCCTTTCGTCTGAGAAGAGCGAGGGAGACCGTGACGCGTCGGGGACAGGAGCAGCAGGGCAGGCAACGACACCCGACGACAGGACCAGGAAGCGCAACTCCAGCTACGTGGACGGGTCGGTCCACTTCTCTGAGGAAGCCGAGCCGCCCTCTCCCTCGTCCTCCTCCGCCTCTCCTTCCAGGCACCAGGACTTTTTGTCGAAGCCCTCTCCCGCTCTGCAGAAGCTGTTTGGCTCCTCGTCCCACATGGTCATGGCAGACATCCTGCAGCGGCCGGTGATGGGGTTCGTGTTGCAGTGGAATGATCTGGAGAGCCTCCAGCTGGCCATGACCGTGGCCCTGAGGAAGGCAGCCTGCAGAACTTTTGCCATGCAGGCCCTCGACTGGTTGCTCAGGAGCGTCAGCCAGGTGAGGAATGCTGTCTGTAGTACTTGAACAAGTAGTTGAAGTTTTGCGTGAACTTGCACCTAACCTTACACGTAAATCTTGCTTCAGCTTCCCTGCTTGCACGACCTCCTTTGGTTCTTCGTGGCTGCCTTGGAAGCAAAGGGAGACTCTCTCACTGCCACAGCCGCAACGTCCTTGACGGCCGTGGACGGCGCCTCTGCCGCCCCCGGAGCGGACGAAGCCAACAGCGGCAAGGAGGCCAAAAACAAGAAGAACTCCGAGGTGGCCAAGCCGGCCGCCGCCGCCAACGCGTCTGCCAGTGCGGACAAGGATGGAGGCGGTGGCGGCGGCCCCAAGGACCAGGCGCAGGAGCTGTGCGAGCACCCGACCTCCGACGTGCACATCGCGGGGGAGGCCGTGAACCCGCTGCCGGAGACCTTCCACTCCCTGCTGCAGACCATCTCGGACCTGATGCTGCTCCTGCCCGTGGGTTCGTCCCTGCAGCAGGTGGCGGTTCGGTGCTGGGGGATCAAGTTCCGGCCGTCCGACCACCACTTTCTCCATCAGTCGCACGTCTTCTCCACCATCAGCCGCATTCTCTCGCGCTCTGAGGAGCTGGACAACACTGACGCGGTCGGAGCGGTGGCGGCGGCGCCCAGCAGCGGGGCGGCCGCCCTCAGCTACTGCGAGCCGGGCGTCGTGGTGGAGAGGACCGCAGACGTCACTTCTAGTGCAGAAATCAAGGTATGCATCATACGTACCGGTTAAGTACAAAGCGACATGTTTAAGGCGTCGTAGATTTATTCAGTAACATTATGCATATTTGGTGTTTTTTTTTTACAAATGTAGCTGCTAGTTTATGTTTCCCTTACATGAAATGACAACTGATTCATCAAAAAGTTGGCCCTTGCAATAGCAAAGTTTCTCTTAGTTGGTTGCCTAAATTGATGAAAACTATTATTTCTCAGACTATTTCGATGAAAAAATGATGAATGAAGCCCAATTTACATGTTTTTACTTTCCTAAGGTGTCCAGCAGATCGGCAATGATCGGATCCCTCACAGACGGCTCCACAGAGACCTTCTGGGAGTCTGGCGACGAGGACCGCAACAAAAGCAAGTGGGTGTCCGCCTCCGTCCCTGTCGGGTCCAACGTGACCATCCGCGGCATCTGCGTGCACGTGGACAACGGGCGCGATCTAGGCAACAAGGTCTCCTCCATCTGCTTTAAGTCCGGCAAGGGACAGGAGGACTGCTCGAACGTGGTCAGGCAGGCAGACGTGGAGAGCCGCTTCGCCGGGTGGATCTCCTGCTTCCTAAACAGTCCCGACCACCACCTGGTCAGAGTGGAGCTGAAAGGTCCGGACAACACCTTGAGGATACGCCAGGTCCGGGTGTTGGGCGGACCAAGGGGGGAGGCGGATGCGGAGCCGCCGGCAGCAACTGCCGCGGCTGCCGCGGCTGCGGCAGCCATGGTTGGGTTCCCAGGAGGAGATCCGAGATGCGAGGACGCCAGCTCCATCCAGCAGCGGAACTGCGAGACGGAGACACTGCGAGTCTTCAGGCTTATTACCGGCCAGGTATATAACATTTACCTGTTGCACCCGAAATGTAGATTAACAATCTGGAACACTAGATTTCTATAAAATTACGGATTTAACTTTTCAGGTGTTTGGACGTCTCCTGGAGGAGAGCCATCACGAGAATGAAGAAAGCGTTGCTGCCGCTGCTGCTGTCGCCACCGCGGCCGCCGTGGCCGCCAACAGGGGCATTCCTGTCTCCGAGGAGTGGACGCAGGAGAACTACCTGAAGGAGCACATGGTGGGCATCCTCTTCAGCCGCTCCAAGCTGACGCACCTTCAGAAGCAGGTGTGCGCTCACATCGTGCAGGCTATCAAGAAGGAGACGGCCAAGTTCAGGGACGACTGGGAGGTGTCACTGTGCTCTGGCGCCGACGAGGGGGCTGCCGCGGCGGCCGCAGATATCCCGCCCACCTCGGACACCTACTGCTTCGAGATGCTGTCTCTCGTGCTGGCTCTGAGCGGCAGCACCGTCGGCAGGACCTACCTAGCCCAGCAGTTCGGACTGGTGTTCGACCTGCTCTCCTTGCTGCACACGGGCTCCGGGAGGATCCAGAGGCAAGTGATCGCCCTGCTCAGGAGAGTCTTGCCCAAGGTGCCGCCTCGCACCTTCGGAGACATCCTGGGAGTGCCTTCCTTGCCGCCGAAGGACTTTGGCATCCTGGCCACCGCCAGCCGTCAGGCATCGACTGCCACCTCTCCGGAAGAAGGCGCCGCAGGTGATGCTGGCGTTGTGGCCTTCGACATGTTGAAGCCAGGCATCCTCGACGTCTTCCTCAGCTGCATCGCGAAGGCGCTCACCCTTCAGGTGAAGTCCAAGGGAGGCAAGGGATCCTCTTCCAGGAGCGTCTCCACCGTCTCGCTGGCCTCCAGCATCCACCCGAGGGGGGCCAACGTTGGAGATCGGTGGTGGCTGAGGGGGTCCATCAGCAAGAAGATCGCTGAGGAGATCGTGGTCCTGCTCAAGGAGATGACGGCGGGCAGGATGAGCGACAAGTGGTCGACAGTGGCCAAGAGTGCCATCGCCGAGAACATCGTTAACCTGACCCGCCTGGACGACAGCCACAGGGAGGCCGCTGAGTGCATGAGGCACCCGGTCATCTGGCTCGCCCTGGCCTCTCTCTGTGTGCTTGACAAGGACCACGTCGACGGGCTGTCCTCCGGAGACTGGAACAAGGTTGCTGTTGGCGGAGGAAGCAGTTCTGACGCACCCGCTGCTACTTCCCCGAGGCCCACGTGCGAGAACCACGACGATGGCGAGACGGCGGCCATCATCATGTGCGACAGCTGCGGAAACCTGTGCGCCGACTGTGACCGCTTCCTCCACCTGCACCGCCGGACCAAGGACCACCAGAGGCAGGTGTTCAAGGAGGAAGAGGACTCCATAAAGGTTGACCTGCATGAAGGATGTGGCAGGACCAAGCTGTACTGGGTGATGGCACTGGCAGACTCGATCACCTTGAAGGCAATGGTGGAGTTCAGAGAAGGAGGCAACAACAGGGGCGCCATCCCGGGGCCGCCCAGCCAGGGCGGGAAGGGCAGGGTTCTGAAGCAGGCCAGCAACCACCTGACCACCTGTCGCTTCTGCGGTCGGCAGGGCTCTGCTGACGTCCCAGTAATGGACAGTCTCTGCGGCGACAAGGAGTGCGTGGAGCACTCCAGGAACGCCTGCGAGAAGGTGCTCTCCTGCGGCCACTTCTGCGGCGGCATCCGGGGCGAGTCCACTTGCCTGCCCTGCCTGCACGGCTGCAGCGGGGCCCTGCTCAAGCAGGACGCGGATGACATGTGCATGATCTGCTTCACCGAGGCCCTCTCGCCCATCCCCTCCATCCTGCTAGCTTGCGGGCATATCTTCCACTACTCGTGCTGTGCTACAGTGCTGGAGAAGCGTTGGGTAGGCCCGCGCATCACCTTCGGCTTCCGAAACTGCCCCATCTGCAAGGCCGAGATCCAACACCAGGCGCTGCGACACCTCCTGGACCCGATCGACGTGCTCCACGAGGACGTGAGGAAGAAGGCGCTGATGCGGTTGGAGTACGAAGGGCTGAGCAGGTGCGAGACCGTCACTGCCCGCGGGGCCAGGTTCCACAACGACCCAGCCGGATTCGCCCTGGAGAGGTACGCATACTACGTTTGCTCCCGCTGCTGGAAGGCCTACTACGGAGGGGAGGCCCAGTGCGAGGCCGACAGAGTGATGGAGGACGACGAGGACGCCGGCAGAGGCGCCGGTGGTGGCGGGGCGAGAGCCGGAGACCCCGACGACTACGATCCCGACGAGCTGGTGTGCGGCGGCTGCAGCGACGTCAGCCGCGCGCAGATGTGCCCGAAGCACGGCACAGACTACCTGGAGTACAAGTGCCGCTACTGCTGCTCCGTGGCCGTCTTCTTCTGCTTCGGCACGACGCACTTCTGCAACGCTTGTCACGACGACTTCCAGCGGGTGGCGAACCTGCCCCGCACTGAGCTGCCGCAGTGCCCCGTGGGCCCAAAGTGCCGCCAGCTTGAGGGCGACGAGTGCCCGCTGCACGTGAAGCACCCGCCCACCGGGGAGGAGTTTGCCCTCGGATGTGGCGTCTGCAGGAACGCCCACACGTTCTGAACGTCAGTCGGGGGCGGGGGCAAAGAAAGTCGGGACCTAGTCAGGACGTCGGTTGGGGGGAGGAAATAAAAGTGAAAACACAATTAGCTTACACGCATAAAAAATGTTCTGTTTTCCATCAGTTTTTTTTTCGTGCTATAAGTACCATTGTGATTTCTATAGTCTAAGACGAGTCTAATGGCGCATGTTGAGCCTAAATAAATGTTGAACGTACTTCCTAATTTTGTTGGGTTTTTTCCTCATCTTTTCTGCTCCTCTAGTATAATCATCACGGGAGCCAAAGTTGTTGGAACGTGCGCACATAGTTTCCTCTTCAGATAGCAAAAGCGAGCGCCTCCAGAAAGCACCTAAAGGTAGGACATAAATCTTGGGAGTGAGGGGAAGGGGGGATAATTTCATTCGCCGCACGAATGAGTCAGAATTCTTTTTTCCCTTCCCCTCGCACGAACTGCAACAGGGCCTGCTGCTGGGCCCAAGAGGAAAAGAGGGGGAGAGAGTGCGAGACAAAAGAAGTTGGGACATCCACTTCTCAAGAGATCGTGCTGGTGTCCTGCCAGAGGAGTCGTTTGCACTTGTCAGAACAGCTTTTTTCTTTTTTAAAGAGAAAGACAGGAGGCATTTTCTTGGAATGTCTCCAGAACCCACTGAAAGACTCTTCTTTCCTCCCTTCCCTCCCCCCTCCAAAAAAAATCCCACGAACGGCACTCGTAGTAAAGTCGAAATCGAGTGTGGGTGTAGACGGGTCCTTGGGGAGGGAGGGAGGGAGCAAGAGAATGGGGAGGAGGAAGACGGCGGCGGCGGCGAGAGGAATTCCAGAAAGAGCTTCCCCTCTCCTCCCCCCTCAAAAAAGAAGGAAGTGGAAGAAAAAATGTCCCATAAATTATCCAGCACGTGATCCTCTTTCTCCTCCCCTGGGCGCTTCCAAGATGGGCCGAAAAAAAAGAGAAGGAAGAGGAGAGAGAGGCCTTCTTCTTACCTGGGAGAGAGAAAGAGGAGGGCGAGGAGGAGCCAAAAAAAACTTTTCGGAGCTTTGGGAGAAACAAAAGAAAAAGGGCTTTCTGAATATTAAAGTAAAAAAAATGTTCCCTCGAGCTTCTCCTTTTTCCTTCAAACAAACAAACAAAAAAAGGGCTTATGATACTAGTAGTATGATAAAACTGTCGGAAACTTTATACTGTACCATACTGCAGTGACTCTGGAGTGTCCGTGTACTCTTACCCCCCTCTCTCTTACACTCACTATTGCTCAGTATTTGGGCAAGTGTGGCAAAAGAAGGGCCTTTCATTAAAGTCCCCTCTCCCCCTCCCCTCCTCTTAAAAGCGTTGTTCTTGTCTTTATTGCTCTCGCTGAATTGGAAAAGGGGGGAAGGGGGGAGGGGGAGTCGAAAGCGCGAAACCAACAACAATCCGCCAACCATTTGGAGACTCTCCTTTTCAGGGGGAAGGGGAAGGAGAACCGGACATTTATCTCTTTTCTCACATAAAAAAAAGCCCTTTCCCTTATTTTCGGGAGAGAGGGAGGGAGGGAGAGCGACAAAAGAAGTGCTTTTAATGATTTTGCTTACCAAATGAGAGGAAGGCGGGCGGCAGAAAACAAGTGGGAGGAGGAGGAGGAGGAGGAGAAGGAGGA
>JAAUYM010112483.1_pt1 | contig 25135 bp, 27 predicted proteins | sample 7278001 | NCBI WGS metagenome assembly JAAUYM01 (sample SAMN14350224, study PRJNA611818) | marine sediment metagenome | isolation source: surface marine sediment (1.8m) | place: French Polynesia: Moorea | collected 2018-08
AGGTATACAGTAAAGGAGGTAGTAAACTCCGCTTACAAGAAAATTGGATATAACAACACTCCGCTTAAATATATACGTATATGCCTATATATAACAAGAGTAACCCTGTTGCAAAGATGCAAAGATTGTCTTTTCGCCAATATGCAAAGATAGACACTTTCGACACTGCGAGGGTGCTCACTTTTCGCCAGTACGCCCTCTTTGGCTAAGCTTTCAAGAGTGTTCTTATAAGCGGAGTTCACTGTACTACTCCTGCAGAGTCCAAGAGCTAGGTACCTGAGCCAGGTCGTCTGCTCAAGACAGGATCCTCCGATCGCAGCGCAGGCCTCGATGAGCTTCCCGGCCACATCCTGGAGCTCTTTCTGCTCCTTCCTCTCGGAAAGCGCCGGCGAGCGAAGCACGAACTGGTTGAGGACGGACAGTGCCAAGAAGAGTGCCGGTGGTGCCAGCGCCAGGCAGTCCCTCAGCAGCGCAGAGAGCGCCGACCACGACTCGTAGACCTGCCCCGCGGAACATCTCGCCAGGTAGTTGTAGAAAAACTGCATGGTGGAGACTTCTACGTTGATGCGCGGCCCGGACCCGCTCATGCCGCCGGCTGCCACGCTCGGCGGGGACTTCAGCACCTGGCGCACAGTCTGCAGGACCGTCGACACCGGCAGGGTGCGTACCGACCCGCACAGATCCACCAGCACCTGAAATTTTAGCACAGTAGAGCTCTGATATAGCACAATCCAGAAGCAAGACACTTGTCTGCCGGCCTCACCTTCTGCTGTTCGTTGCAATGTGGCAGTGGGTGCTTGGACATGGCCAGGTTTCCCTGCGTTCTACGCTCCTGCCACGCGATAGCAACGGCGGCCAGGAACGAAGCCGGGTGCTGTGAGGCCACCGGCGAGACCAGGTCCAGCAGGCGGGTCCGGACGGTGCGAGGGGCACCCACCAGGATGCACGAAGAATCGGGGCTCCTAAATGTCACAAAGAGCTTTGAGTACAGTCAACCTTCAATATGTACTGTACTATTACGTAGTGATGTTCGATAGTAATAAAGAAAAATGTTTAGTATAGTCAAGATTCCTCCGACAAGTGACTTTTTTTTACTATGTAGTAAAAAATTCACACTTAATATAGTGAAACTAATTTGATATAATGGAATTTTTTTTGCTGGAATGGCAAGCTTCACTATATGTATTAAAAGTTGACTGCAATTTGACTTATTTTTTACTTGTCATTTCCGACTGCCTCCCACAGGATAGCGACAGTGTTCACTAGTCGGGGCAGCGTGGACAGAAGGATCTTCCTGGCGATTGCCAAGGTGTCGATCGAGGCCGTGCCGGAGCCAAGAGAGTTGGTGGTCAAGCTCTTGGAGTCCGTGTTGGACAGGAAGACGTGCAGCAAGTTCATTAGGATCTCGCTCTGCTGTTGCTGCTGCTGCTGGCTTGGCAGCGACTGCTGTCCCGAGGAGGTGGAGGAGGATGACGACGACTGGGCGACAGAGGAGGCCCCGCCCTGTCCCGAGCTGTCCAGCAGGCAGTAGTGATAGATCATGGTGAGGGCCTCCATCTGTGTGACTACATAGTCAGCCGGGATCTGCCCAAACACGGCGGCCCCGGCGGCTCCGCCATTGTCGCCTTCCCGGTAGAACCCTGCCAGGTTCTCCAGGTTCCTGGACAGCTGGTTGGTCACCTCCAGGACCGACTGCGATAGGGAACGACCGAGGAAGGGCAAGCAGGACGTGAAGAGGCTTGTCCAGTGAGAGTGCAGGTGGCGCATCTTTTCTTGTCTGTAAGCAGGAACCAAAAAATATACGGTACTTATACAAAAAAGTATACTTTTATATATCTTTAAGTTGGGGTAAATTGTGTACTCCTACCTTAAGGCACTAACGATCGCTGCCAGGAACATGGGCTGGTCGGGGATGTCGTGGTCGTTGTGGTAGCGCAGAACGTTGGAGCCCCCGACGCCGTTCCCGGCGGCCGCAGCGGCCTGGGCAGCGGCGGCGGCCGCGGAGCCTCCCGACTGTGGCTTCAACTTCTCGGAGGTCGTCTGTCCCCTCTTCTGAGAGATGGCCTGCTCCAGCATGACCAGAGCAAGCAGGAGCCTAAGCACCTGGACCTGGAAGGCCTCCGAGTAGTTGGAAATTCGCTCGCTGGACCCGCTGACTCCCCTGGGGCCCCCCGGGGTGGAGTAGATCTCATTGAACCTAAGCACGTCTTCCGTGAAGGCCAAGACCTCCTGCTCCTCCTTTTTCTTTGGGCTGTCCCTCATATCATTAATGCATGCCAACAGACTGTGCAGCACCACCTTCTGGACCTGTGCAAGAAAATATAGCAAGATGTTCATCGTCCGACAAAAAAGTTGCTTAATTGTCAAACTTTGCGACATACCTTGCAGCGAGAAAAGAGATCAGAGATGTAGGTGGCATAGGGCTTGTTGTGGTCCTGGACCACTTGCACCAGCTCGGACACTAGCAGCGAGAGGATGTCAATGCTGATCAGCTGCACCTCCCGGTTGCTGAGTATCTCCTCCTCCGTTAGCCGCGTGTGGCCCAGGTTGGGGTAGTAGCTGCGGAGGAAGTACAATAGCGTGGAGATGAGCACTTCAATCAGGTTGGCGTTGCGGTAGGTGGCCATGTTGTCGGAGGAGAGGGAGCCCACAAAGTTCTTTCCGAAGACGGACTTCCTGTGCCGTGCCAGAAGCGTCTGCAGCTGACCAGCACGTGGGGAGCCACCGGAGGAGGAGGACGCGTTCAGCTTGGTAGTGGACAGGGTGAAGAGGCTGAGGCGCGGGTTTGTCAGCAGGATGTTCTTAATGCACTGCATGGTGTAGAGCACCTGCCTGGAGTCGCACACCTGCGTGTACATCAGCAGGTGCGAGTGGAGCGGGTGAATGTTCAGGCTCCTTCCGCCCAACGTCCTGTTGCCCCCCTTCTCATCGGAGCGCACCCAGAACTCCGGCTCCAGCGTGCAATCAACTTCCTCCTCCTCCTCTTCTTCCGAGGGCAAGAAAACCCTGGTGATGGTAGCGCTCACAATGTCGCCCAGGATCTCCTCCACCATGTTTTTGGTCTGGAGTTGCGTCAGGGCCTCCCTGGCCTCGTCCGTCTCGAAGCTGACATCGACGGAGGAGGCTGTGGACGACGTGGCCACGGAGGAAGTTGTGGACGCGGTGCCGGGAGATGGCGGGAACTGCTGCTGCTGTGTGGGAGGGTAACCCTTGGTGTAGAAGTTGAACTCCTCGATGTCGGGCGGCACCAGTGCAAACGGGTTGACGAGGAAGGGGACGGAACTGAGATCGCTGGGCCCTCCTCCTCCGCCCTTACAGGTCTTGTCTCCCTTGGAAGCAACCCTGGGGCTGGCAGACTGGAACTTAGCGAGGGCGAATATCTTCTTGGCCTTGTCGGCGGTGCCCTTGTTGTTCACGTCCCTCCGCCTCTCACCCCTCTTCTCGGACACGTGGTAGATGACCTCCTGGTTGCTGGAGCGGATGGAGTACACGTGGTGGATCCCGACGTCTCCGTACCTGATAAAGATGTGCCATAATACTGTACTACTAAAAACAGCGTTTGTCGATCATTTACAGTACTACATACCTGGAACCGTCCACAGTGTCGATCTGGTCAATCTTGGCGTGCAGGACGCTGACTCTGGCTGTGGACGGATCGAGCAACGTGAGGAAGAGCGGCTCCATCAGCCGGGCGATGTCCCCCTTGGCCATGGCATGCACCAGCCAGCTCTGGGAGAGCGCCTTCAGAGGGCCGGAGGAGAGATTCAGATTGTCCAGCATCTTCAGGAGGCAGATGTCGAAGGTCCTTGCGGGAGCCCTCCCGGCGGCCCTCTTGGACTCCTGATCGCGGCTCAAGTGCCACAGGAGAGTGAATCGCTGGTACGCATCCACCACCCCAGAAGAAGAAAAAGTGGCGCTCTTGCCAAGCTGTCCTCCTCCGCCTCCTCCCCTGCTGGCACCTCCCGCCCCTCCCAGGGAGCACGCGAGAATCCGCTCGATGAGCCTGGCGTCTGGAACCAGGTTGTGTAGCTGGTACAGCAGGGTCACGCACTTGAGGTGTAGCGAGGGGGGGAAGGTGCCGAGGCCCTCCCAGAGTCGCGAGGCCATGATCTGAGGCACCACGGTCTTTCCCATTATGCAGTGGTAGTGGGATTCCTTTACCAGAGGCATCATCACGATGGCCACGTTTGACTCTCCTCCCCCCGCCATCCGGGACGCCGGCGAGGAGGAGGAAGGGTGGTGGTGGTGCTGATAATGGTAGTCCCGATCGCCCCCGGCCCTGGAAGCCGCCAGGGTCGACTGAAGCAGGCTTATCAGCTCTAGCAGGGTGCCCATGCAGTTCAGCTGCAAGACGGAGTTAGGCGGGTGGAGGAAACAGGCGTAGACGAGCAGGTACTGCAGCCACCTGGGCAGGTGCTGCGGCGGACACACCTGCACCGCAGAGTCGGCTTCGTCCCTGCCCTTCTTCCTGACGGTGGGCAAGGATGACAGTTCCACCAGCACTTGGCAGGCGACGGAGACAGCCCGCGATAGCTCCTCCGCGTCCTCCTCATGCAGAGGCAAGGACACCAAGCGGAGGCGACCCAGCATCAGGTCTTCTTGTGCATCCATTTCCTCGGCACTCTCGAGGGAGGCCCTATGCGTCCTTGGGGCGCTCCCCTCTGACCTCTCCTCCAGCAGATGCTCCAGCTGGTGAGTCCTCTCCTCCAAGGTGTTGCGGGGCCTCTGCACCATCTTGGAAAGGCAGTCCTGCAGGACGAACGTCTTGGAGTCCAAGAACTTGCCCCCGACGACACAGACAAAGAGGTCCTGGAAGACTTGGACGCACTCCTGCATCAGGTTTTCATGCTGCTGGTGTATCAGTCGCGAACTGCTGCCGCCTCCGTCGCCCTTGACCGTCACAGATGACAGTTCGGTGACCTGCGGGGAAGAAGGCATGGACTCTGTCGCCTCCTTGCCCACTTCCGGTGAGGAGGAGGTCTTGGATTCTTTGGCATCCACGGAGATCTCCTTGCCCACGTTACTCCAGAGCCTAGTGGCCTTGTCCTCCTCGTTGGCAGGCTCCGGACTGGTGAGGGTCGACGCAGAGGAGGCAGACGAGTCAGACTCAGAGTCATTATCGTCGCCTTCTTCCTTGCTGCCTTCCTCCTCTTCCTCCTGCATCTCCCAGATAGTCCACGCGGGCTGCACCTTTGAGAGGACCCTCTTGCAGAGCTGCAGGGACTTGGACACCTCCCGTGGGGAGAGGGCATCACACCGGGCGGCCACAGCCCTGGCCACGGTCTTGAAGAGCCCCGGCAGGTGCTCGGAGTACGTCTCCACGTACGTCTCAATAGACACGATGTCAAGAAGAAAGTCGACAATGGCGCACATCTCCACCACCGTCGCGCCCTGGTCGTACCCCACTCGGTTGACGTCCTCGTGGGTGTCGTTCATCCTCTCCTCCGCCCGACAGGCGAGTTCGAATTGCTGTCCGCAAAAGTCCCAGATGTAGCTGGACTCGAAGGAGGCAAAGAGCAGGTTCGCACTCTTAATCAGCTCCTGCCTGGCTTTCTTCCCTTCCTCCTCCTCGTCTTTATTCCCCTCTCCCGACACCTTCCTGTGGGCGTGGTACAGGGTGCGGAAGACGTCGACGATGATGTCGTCAATGACCAGAGGGCCGATCTCTGGCTTGTCCAGCAGGCTGACTAGAAGGCGAAAGGGACGGAGGTCCGGCTGTTGCTGCTGCTGCTGCTGCTGTTGATCCGAGGAAGGAGGACCGGTCAGACTGTCAGCCAGGACTATCCTGAGTGCCTCCACGAGCACCGACTTCGAGTAGAACTCAAAGTAGAAGGAGACGTTGGAGGAAGAGTCCCCGGAGGTGGTGCTGGAGATGCTCTCCTGCCTGACGTGCGTCCGCTTGTTTGCCTGTCCACCCGGCAAGGACGCTGCCACGTCGCACCCGAGGAGCCAGTTGAACAGCCTCCGGTTGAGGCTCATGTCCCTGCGAAGGAGGACAGAACACGAGGCGGCCACCACCCTGACCACGTCCCCCTCCAACAGCAGCGGCGCCGTCTCGTGCAGCGGAAAGGCCAGGATGAGGAGGTCCAGCGCATTCCTCTGCACGAGCACACTGGAGTCCTGACAAAAAAGGGGGGAAAGCGGACTGTGTCATAATGAAGGGGTGAATGCCTGTGTACCAAGATTGAGCTTTGCTCACCTGCACCGCCAGGCAGATGGCGCGCACCATGACGTCGTCGTCGTTGCCCAGCAGATGCCTCTGCTCGGCTACCGCACGGCGCCGTTCCAGGTGCTGCAGCACGAAGGAGATGGCCGGCAGGCGGATGGACGCATTGGCGGCCATGCACTCCCACAGGGCGCCGTAGAACACCGGTGGGTGGGTCGCCTCGCACACGGACTCCAACAGGCGGTTGGTCCTGGCGAGAATTTAAAAAAAAATAGTGATGACATCAGGTCAAAATAGTTTAATTCCAATATTGCCAGATTTTGCTGGATTTTGTCCCGACGCCGACATTGTTCAACTATTTTAAAAAATCTGCCCGATGATCAACCAAATTGGCAACACTGGCCACACATACGTACATCCCGAAATCAAAATACAGGGTAATCCACGGGAAGTAACCCCCAACTAAATTCCTTAATACTGGGAATTTTCTTACAAAGTTAGGCTCATGTTGAAGCCAAGACTGTACATTTTTCTCCAATTTACATTTCAGTAGTCCAGTGTCCCATGACTTTTTTTTCAATACTAATTTTTTTGGGAGGAAATTGCATTGGGCATCATTGCGCCTGGATGAAAATGTGGTGACAAGATGGATCAACTTGCCACGAAACTCGGCTAGTTATGGACTTCTTGCACAGCAAATTTGGGGATCAGATTGTTTCCTGCTTTGCTGCACGGCCATTGCGCAGCTTAAAGCCCTGATTTGTTACCACTTAATTTTTTCTTCTGAAAACATGTTAGAGAAAAGGTGTATGTACAGAAGGCAGCCAGGATGTCAAAGATATTGTTGAAAATGTGGCAGACCACATGGACCAGATGGTCTAGTTGGCATTGAGCAATGTTGTCAAGAGGGCCCAACTTTGCATTACCACAGGTAGTCATGTTGAAGAAAGGCTTTTAAAAAATCAAACCATAGTAGTAATAAAATGTTGTGTGTTAGCTTTATTTAGAGCCTAACTTTAAAAGGATACTTCAAATATTAAGGATTTCAGTAGGGGAGGTCACGTTTTCTCACTTCCCGTGGATCACCCTGTATAAGGGACAATATGATCAGCAATAAAACTTGAAGCAACACACGTGTGTGTGTGTGTGTTTTGTGCACGTGTCGACAGACGTACTTCTCTGCCAGCTTTCTACGTATCAAAATATGTGAGTTGGTGTGGAGAGAGGGAGGGAGGGAGGGGGGAAAGAGGGGCTGTCGGGAACAAGGTGAACTACTTTTACGGCTACACAACATGCTTCAAAGGCCGGACCCCTCGCAAGGTCATAAAAAATACAACATGACAACACCTCTTTATAACACTTTAAACACCACCCTTAAAAAAATGCGGGCCCAAGCCAAAATTTGGCTTAAAAGTGGGCCAAATGCGGAATAAGAAAAGAATCATTCTAACCCCCGCCCCGACCTCTCAAAGTGGTCCGACCCCTCCTCCAGCCCTGGCAGCACCCCGCTGAGCATCCCGTTGAGGGCCGGCCTGAGCCTCTCCCCGAGCGGGACGAAGTGGGTCTCGTAGACGGTGAGGAGGGCCGGGCGCACGTTCATGGCCGCGTGGCCCAGCAGAGGGAAGAGGCCGGCGCTGTAGAGGAAGAGCTCCTGCGCCAGGCGGTTGGTGCCCATGCACTTGAAGATGACGTCGTAGGTGTCGAGCGCCCGGAGGTGGACGCCGGAGGGCAGCGCCGGGTGCATGCACTGCGCCAGGCGCTTGCTGATGACCACGCGCCGCGGCACGATCGGGTACTTCATGTGCGCCAGCAGCACCTTGTTCAGCTTGCCCAGCGCCGCGATCAGGTCCGCCCACTCCGTCGTGTACTCGAAGGCCTTCAGGGCCTTGTCCACAAGCGACATGTACGAGCGGTACTTGGAGTCGCCCAGCAGCTCGTACTCCTCCATCACGATGGACGCCATGGCAGAGGAAGAGGGGACTCAGCCCTCAACAAGGACCCGCTTTGCAGAAAAAAAAAATAATCAACGTCCTCAAATTTTCTCCGTCTCTTTTCTTCTCTCACTTTTTGCTGCTGCGCGCTCTGTCAACTCAACAGCCTGCTCAACTGAACCAGGGTTGCCAGGTCTTGAAAAAACCTGAAATAACCCATTGAATCCTAGAAAAACAGTCATACAGATATTTCAAGATAAAAACCTTATAGCATTACAAGTAATTCAAGAGGTCCAAAGCTACAGCAAAACCTAGATGTCAGCAACTGGGCAAAGTTGGTGGGGTGAGTGCTTCCCTGGCCTCTACCCTACACGGGCACCTCTCGACGAGGGATCGAGGAAGAGGAGGAGAGGGAAAGGAGGAAGAAGAGGAAGAGGACTAGAGCAGACCGGAGGCGGAGGGGGGAGGAAGAAAGGAAGGAAGGAAGGAAAGGGCAGGGCGGCTCGGCTGATGATAACAAACGGAGAAAGGAAAAAAAGGCAACTTTGCTGGCAGCGCCAGCGTTGCCACGTGGGCTCTTTTAAAACCATTTTGATGATGGTGCCATTGTGACACATAAAATTTGCCAGTTTAAATAAATTTGCGTCCCGCTTTTGTTTAAGCAAGTTATTTGAGAACCCGGGACTATTTGCAAGCCTGTCAAAGACCTAGCAATAAACTTAAAAGCTAGGTTACGCGGCTACTCTCTCTACGCTCTCCTTCTTCCTCCTCCCCCTCAGCAGGTAACGAAGGGATTTAATAGCGTCAAGGAACGTCACCCCGCACGCCAGGGTAGCCAGGTGGGATGTTCTATAAATTTAAAAAAATAAAATAAAAATTAAGAAGAACATCTGTGCATTAAGTTTTGTCCGGCTTTTTGGTGGTCTGGGTGGACGTGAAAGAAACCAGGTTAATACGTCAGTTTGGAGATTTTACTGCAGTACAATAGTACAGATACAATGCATTGCCAAAAATGGCGGGGTTTATTTACTTGTTTATTTTTTTTTAAAGAGTAAAAGCATTTTTAAATTTGTACTTATTTTACCGCAACTTTCTAAATGTGTGCACTAGTACTAGATCAGACGCACAACAGGAAAGCAACGAGAGGATTTATTTTTTATGACTGGTACAATTTTGGAGAACTTCTATGTACAGTACAAGTTGTACTACTTTTACCACATACTAAAACAGAGATTGTCAGAGGAGCCACCGTTGCAAACTATTTGGGACAATTAATGAGTTTGGTATCTCCAACGAGAAAGGGCAAAATGTGTAGCAACGGCGATCACCGAGCACGCCACCAGGGCCGTTGTCGGAGTCAGGAACCGTCCCCTCATCCTTCTCCTGGCAAAGATCTCCGCGATCCTCTCTCTGAAGGTCCTTCGCACGACGTCCTTCTCCTTCCTCGCCAGGGCCGCAGCATCCGCCCTGTTGTGCTGGTACTTAGGGAGCTTTGGCAAGCAACATGTCGTGTGATCTTCAGACTCCAGTGGCAGGCTTTTGCCAAGCAGGGGCACCTCGGCCAGCTTGGCATAATATCCCGTCTCGGGATCTGCCGGCTTGAGCATGGAGAGCAGCTGGAGCGACCCGCAACTCTGCGTGCCAAGGTCCAGATCTCTGAAGCTGCTGTAGTGCTCCTCCTCGATCTTCTTCCGCTTGCGTCCCTTGGCTGTCTTGGCCCTGCTGAGCTTCATGACTGTGAGGTGTGGCTGGAAGGACCGTTGCAGCTTCACCCCGTCCAGCTGGAGGTCGGAGATCTCTTTGGTGACGTGGCCGTACAGTGCGTCGAGGGCGGGACTGACGTTGTTGACCTTGGCAAACACCACCTTGCCACCGCCGAAAGTGTCCAGGCCTTGGAAGTGCAGCTCCAGAGGGCCCTCTTCCTCCTCGTCTCGCCACCTGGCAGCAGCCCTTTCCATAGCAGCTTGGACCAGTGGCAGGTCGTCGTCCTCCTTGACGTAGAAGGCGTGCAGAGTTACGTGCGCTTTCGTGGTCGACACGAGGAATTCTTTCAGGGCGGGGTCGGACTCCAACGCGGCCTCCTGTATCTGCCGGAGGCTCGCGTGGATGGCAGGATTCGTCACCTGGAGGGCTGTGAACACGTTAGGTCTGGCTCGTGAGACCTTCTCTTTCTTTCCCTCCTCCATTTTGGGTCTCTTCTCTCCGTCCTCCCCCTCGTCCTCTGGGGAAGGTCTCTTTTTCTTATTCTTCTTGCGCGGCCTCTTCTTGGAGGCATCTGAGGTTTCTACCGTGTGGTCATGCTCTGTGGCCCGGGCCCCTCCTCCTACTCCTCCTCCTTCCTGTTTCTGTTCCATCTGAGACTCCTTGTCAGCCATAATGGTTGGATACTGAGGAAAACACTGTAAAATGTCCTTGAAGCGGTATGACACCTTCTGCTACGGCTAATTGAGTCTAACCTCAGACTCGCAGTAGTAGTACCCGTCGCGCCTGGCCTCCTTCCTCATGGCCAGCAGCTGCACCGACTCCACCTTCTGCACGCCGAAAGACCGGTCGGTGAAGTCGTCGTAGAGCGACTCCGGGATCTTTCTTGGCCCCAGGCCACCTATCTTTGTGTTGATCAGGGTGGTGTGGAGGAAGGAGCTCCTGTTCACGTCCAACGTCACTCCCTCCACTTGGGACAGGGCCTGCTTCAGGTCGTGGACGAGGGAGGGGATGAGAGACTTGGGCCCGCTGCTCGGCTCCACGTCCACGTAGAGAAGCTGGTGTCCGCCGCTGATGCTCATGTGCTTCACCCTCTGCAGGGAAAGCTCAACAGGCCTGGCCCTAAACTCGTGCCGGTGCCTGGAGACGACGCTCCTGAACACCTCCGCTGCCGCCTGCTCACAGTGGGGATCCACGCTCAGCACAAAGAGGGAGACGTGGCTCTTGTTCGGGCTGACCACCGAATCCGCGAAGTTGTTGGGGCTCTCCAGCTTGAAGGCCTCCAGGACCAAGCCCAGCTCGTTGAGCACGCCCTCGTTCGTAATCTGGAATGCGACAAAGTGGGTCGGCATTTTCGGGCTTCCGATTATATCATTGCGTATTATTGGTTCACGAGGTCTCTTTGATGAATCACTGTTTTTTCGATCACGTTAAAAAAAGGGCTATCAGTTCTTTGATGAGACGTCAGAATTGTTCTTTTTATTGTCCTCCGATGGCTGCTTGCTGCGGGTGGATTACTGGCACGTCCAGCTGGCTCCCGAGAAAGGTGACCATCTCCTGCGCGATCTTGGCCTTGAGGAGGGCGTTTCCCTGCACCAGCGCCAGCAGCTCCACCGCGTCGGCCGCGTCAAAGCCGGCCACGATCCTCCTGACGGCCTCGGCCAGCTGCCTCTTCTTCTCCTCCGGCAGCTCCGCCATCACCTCGGAGACCGGCTTGAACTTCCCCCTGGAGACGTACGCGGCGACGCACCCTCCCAGCGCGCCGCCCACGGCCAGACCGGGCGGGCCGCCAAGGACGCCTCCCAGGGTGCAGCAGACGCCGGCGATCAGGCCACCCTTGGCGGACTGGGTGACGGTGACGCCGATGCCTTCCTCGTCGCCGAGGGTGCTGACGACCGTGAGAATGTCATTGTAGCGGATAACCATGGTAACATCTGGGGGAGAAAGAAGTAGTGTCACTTTTAAGAGATATGCTCGGCGCACGTATTCATACTATTACGTATAGCAAAAAGCATGGTGAAAGACAGACGCGAAAAGAGCCGAGATGTACGGGTACATTACCATCTTGTAGACCTGCCTGCTTTCTCCTACAGAAGTTCTCACAGACAGGTGAATTTATCAATATTTTACAAAGGAAACTTCGTCTCAGCCCATACTTGTGCACAGAAAGCTGCCACCCCCAAGAAATTTTTTTTCTGCCAACACGACAAAAGAACACTCGGGTGTACGGTACGTACTGTACATGGTATGTACTAGTAGGTATGTAGCAGATAGAAGCAAATGGAAAATAATAATAGACGTACATACACCGTACATACTGTACAACAGCATACTACAAATGTGAGGACATGTATGGCCATGGAGAGCGAGGGTAGTCGCTTACACTAGCAACATCCTTCACTATCGGAAAAAGGAAAGGACATGGTAATGGAATAGGAAGAGAGAGCGAGAGAAAGGAGTCCAGTATTGCTCCTCCACAGCATCAGCGGCAAGATGACTGCGAAAGACATCTCTTGGCACCTCAGATACTATGAGTACTCCTTCCTCATCTACGTGGGCCTCTGCGTCGTCGTGGTCCTCGCCTACGTCCTCATCTACTGCTTCAAGGTGCCCGTCAACAGGGTCCCCAACCTGGAGTCCATCCTGGAGGAAGACCCGGTCATCACCGAAAGCATGGTGCAGAAGCTCGGACTCGCACATGCAAGAGTGGGCGTCGAAAATCAGAAACGGCTGTCCCTCGACACGGTCGGCAGCCTCGTCGTCCCCAGGCAGTTCTGCATCGTGTCGGACCCCAACACGGGCGCCCTGTCGCACCACATCAAGGGGCCCCTCGCCGCCTTCTCCTCCTCCGCCAACGGCGACGAAGGCGGCAGCAGGAGGCCGTCCAAGTCGTGGGAGCCGCAGAACTACTGGGACCCGTCCACTCCCGAGGCGCTGGGGGCCAGGTTCCGGTTCATAGGCGCGCTCAACAGGCAGTGGAGGTCGCCGGAGGCGGAGGCGGAGACGCTGTCGGCGCTGCTGGAAGAACACTGACTGGGTGGCCTCTTACCTTGAACGCAATCTCGACGTCCACGCTCGCACCACCACTAAACACGGTGCACACGTCACTCACCCACATGACTATACTGTATACTAGTATACTGCGAGCGTAACAAATCTCGAAGAAAGGAGCGACAGAAAGGAGGAAATAAGTGTCGAAAAGAAAGTTGTTGCAAGCCTCTCTCCCCTCCTTTAGCTCCCTGCACATGAAAGAAAGGAGTCGGGGAGGGGGAGGATCTCGTGTTCGCCCTTACCCAGTCGTTAACGGAGGAGGAGGAGGAGGAGGAGCCTCTCCAGCTGGGATCTCGCTCAGTGTCTGAGGATGGAAGGGCGGGGGGCGGGGGGAGGGGAGCCTCCCAAAGAGAAAGCCTTGTGCAAGAAGTGCGCAGTTTCGTGCGAAGAACGTCTTGTCTTGCTGTAACACGGTGCCCGCGCGTGGTGGGAGGATAAGAAAAACCGCCGGTGGACGTCGTGGGTGCCTCGCAGTCACACACGTCAGTTCCAGAGTCCATCAGCCAGCCCCTCCTCCTCAATTACAGCTTACAGTCACAGAGAATCTTCTCGTCAGCTTGCCTTGCCTTGCCCTGCTCGGACGGACGAAAAAAATGTATAAACAGATGGGAAAGAGAGTTGGCAAGAGAAACGTTGTTGCTGCTGCTACTCCAGATAAAACTTTTCCAGTAGTGATGGTGTTGCTGTTGATGCCCACGTAGCAAGAAGCTCTGCGAGAACAGCAGTACTAGACTACCAGGTATGTAGTAGGTACTATGTACGTATGTGCATGTAGTTACAACCACCGCCAATGGCGTTTTTCTTTTGCCTGTTGCTGCCGCTACTGACAATGCTGCGTTTCTCTCGTGCGCCATCAACCTCTCCGTCTCTCTCTCTGTCTCTGTCTCTGTCTCCGTCTCCGTCCCCTCCCTCTTTCTCCTCCCTTCCCTTTACGATAGTAGTGACCTGCTGCAGCTGTGCGCAAAGTGTGTGTAGTACTAGAAGTAGTGTGTGCGTCCTCCTCCTCCTCGTTGTTGTTGTTGAAGAGGAAGAAGTCAACGTCATCAGAAGCGATATTACTACTGCTGTGCGCCTTTCTCTCTTGTTGCATCACTCTCCCTCCCTCCCTCCCTCCCTCCCTCGATCCAACCAGCTCGACCTCGCCATGTCCCCCACGCCGACGGTCAAGGCCGTCATCCTGGTGGCTGGCCCGCAGAAGGGGACCCGATTCCGTCCGCTCTCCCTCGACCTGCCCAAGCCGCTCTTCCCCGTCGCCGGCTTCCCCATCGTCACCCACCTGATCGAGGCCCTGTCGGCGGTACCGGCGCTCAGAGAGGTACTCGTGCTGGGCTTCTTCCCGGCGGCAGAGATGGCGGAGTTCGCGCAGGAGATGAGCAAGAAGTACAAGATCCCGGTCAGGTGAGTGGGGTCGAAATTACGAGATTTTTTTTAATGACAAGGTGCGATAGACAACCTGACTTTGTTGCCTTCAGGTACCTCCAGGAGTACACTTCCATGGGGACGGCAGGCGGCGTCTTCCACTTCCGCGACCGAATCATGAGCGGCGGCGACGCCGTCGACGCCTTCTTCGTCATGAACGGCGACGTCTGCGCCGACTTCCCGCTCGAGGACCTCCTGGCCTTCCACAACCTCGGCGAACATGGGAACCTTGTCACCATGATGGCCACTGAGGCCACGAGGTAGCTGATGCGGCTGCCCAACCGCAATATCGCTAGCGTGAATTTAGTGATGGGTTGCTCTAAGGTTTTCAAATTACTGGTATAGCGTTAGTACGCGAGGGCAGTTACAACACTAACTCCCACTAACGCCACCGAGAGTGTGCCCCTAGCGATACAAATATTGGTTGGGTGGTGTACCACCCCACCACCCCGTTCCGACAAGGTGGCTCTAGCAAAGTTCACTCCGCATAGGCAACAAGCTCAAAATTACGGTTGCGTGGTGGCGGACAAGAAGGACTCCACTATGATGCACTACGTGGAGAAGCCGACCACCTACATCTCCTCCCTCATCAACTGCGGCGTCTACGTCTTCTCCACGGACATATTCACTCTCCTGCAGGACGTCTACAAGAAGAAGCAGAGGAAGAGTCCTGGGTGGGTAGACCCACCCACAGTTGTAAAACCTTCTACATAGTAAGCAATCACCAACAAACAAATGTGCATTTATCTATTTTCAGTTCGTGCGACTCGCCTGGTTCTCAGAGCAGCAGCGAGGCGATGTCCATCGAGAAGGACATCCTCCCGGCGGTGGCGGGGACGGGCAAGGGGAGAGTCTTCGTCACCAACAGGTGGTGGTCTCAGATCAAGACCGCAGGGAGCGCCATCTACGCCAACAGGTCAGCCGGACGGACGAGTGACTCAAGATAGGCAAACTTAGTCCATTGCCTTTACGTGGTACATAGTAAACGATCTCCCCCTTTTGCATAGGCACTACTTGAGCCTGTACCAGACGTCTGCTCCCGAGAGGCTCTTGAAGACGAAGCAGCCGGAGATCATCGGAAATGTCTTCGTCCATTCCTCTGCCAACATTCACCCCACTGCTGTGGTACGTACGTTGCCAGCACATAACATATAAGGAACATGGCCCTTTCTAGTGTAGCTTTCTTCTTCTTCTCTCTTAGTTGGGCCCGAACGTGAGCATAGGTGAAAACGTGACTGTGGGCGCTGGAGCTCGCATTAAGGAATCCATCATCCTTTCCCAGTCGACGGTGGGCGAACACTCTCTCGTACTCTATACTGTGATAGGCATGCACACCTCGGTGGGCAGCTGGACTAGGTGAGGAAAGAAAAGATGGGAGCATCGTTTCAACTTGACTTTGGTCAGCCTTGCCCTGCCTTGCCTCCCCTCGCCTCGCTTAGGGTTGAAGGCACTCCCAACGACCCAAACCCGAACAAACCTTTCGCCAAGATGGACAATCTGCCGCTTTTCAACGAGGAAGGAAAACTTAACCCCTCAATCACCATTCTGGGTAAGCAACAGAGATCGCTTTGGAGGTGAGAGGAGGTGGTTGTTGAATTTACCTAGTTGCTGCTCTTTTCTCTAGGTGATCACGTTGACGTTCCCTCTGAACTCGTGATCAGAAACGCGATCGTCTTGCCGCACAAACGCATCGGCAACAGTTTTGTGAACGAGATTATCCTGTGATTTTTCTTACAAAGTATGTATGGTACATGGCTTGACCATTTACGCAATGACAATATTTTTTGTGTTGTTTGGATTGTTAATAACTAAAAATCATGTGCTCTGCAATTACATCTAGTTAGTAGCATCTAACCGGCATCAGGATTCCTATTCAGCACTATGTCGCCCCACTGAAAGTGAAACATCGCGGTACACAACAGTTTTTTAAAGGAAGTTTTTAATTCCTTTGTAAAGCGGTCTATAGGCATATTTTATTTAATGGGAACGGAACCTATGTGTATATTCGTAGTATGTACTAGTCTGTCCAAAAAAAGGGCAAACAAAGAAAACTATGCTTGACTTCTTAGTACAGCTTGGAGATTGATTCGTCGTTACGAGACTTGACAGTCTATGTCCCCTTCCTTGGGGACGGCGTCGAGCACGACGCAGCAGGCGCGAACCATGTAGGACATGGTGCCGAAGGTGCCGCTGGGAGCGGAGTCGTAGAAGTGCCTGCACACGCGCGCGGCACCGCCGCAAGTTGTCGACATGCGGCGCGCGCTCTCCTTGCGCTCCAGGGCCGGCTCTCCATCCGCGGTCTTGGCGCAGCAGAGGGTAGAGTCGCCCTTGGTTTTGAACTAAGAGAAATATCAAAAATGACTAGATGATGACACCAATCAAGAGGGAACGAAACTATCAAAGTTGTAAGTAGTAGTACGAGTGCACATGACACCCTTAGCTTCGTGGTTAATCTTTCTTCCGATTTTTTCTTGTCATACTTTTCGCTTGGGTAAATGGCAAATTCTATTCTATCGCCAACATTTGACAGCTTAGGAGAAAAAAAATCTAAACAGCTTAGAAGCGGAAAGTAACTCCTACCTGGTCTTGCAAGAAGATCTTGTTTGCCATCCTCACGATGTCCTCCACGTTAATGGTTCCTCCGAAGTGCTGAACAATGTTGTACTCGACAATCAGGGAAAGCACCATTAGTGCCTCGACCATCAATTGCCTGAACTCTGGCTCGGGAATGGTGTTCAGAGCTCCCTCAACCCGTAAGGCAAACTTCATCTCCCCAGATGTCATCTGAAAACATACAAGGCGCCAATTTAATTAATTCCCTTACACTAGGATAAAAATCATTTCAAGAAAAAAAGAGGAAAACGGTCATTTACACAGATCCCAATATGTGACTGATGACTGATAATTTATGAATTACGAGTATATACATATTTCTCAGGTAGCGAGACGAGTACGACTGACTAGAACACTACGTCGTGATCCATTGAGCAGGAGGAGACAGAGCAGGATCTTTCGCGTACTAGATACCGTTCTTCAGTTTGTGTTGCCATGACACGAGTATTCGTGGGTCTACGAAAGAAATAAGTGAGGTAGAACCTGGAGATCATGATACCATCTACCAAACGATATCTCTCGCGTATGAAGCCTCCATGCATGGTATTGCCTACGCCAAGAAAGACGAGAGCCTGTTTTTTGTGTGTGAGAGAGAGGACATTACTACAGGCTCTTCCAAGAGCTCCACAAGAATTCTTACCAAGATGCCGCCCACGTGCGTAATTAAATTGCTGTACACCTCTCGTCGCGGCAAAATAAGCTCGTCCTCGACTTGCCAGAGCGCGCAGAAGAGGGTCACGTCGGCAAAGTATGTCATGATGAGCATCGCCTGATAAGAAAGCATCTTGGCCAAGCTCGGCACATCCTGGGCGTGCAGCCACAAGAGAAAGAACTCCGACACGTATCCCAGAACGGATATGCTGATGCTGACCACGATGAGAGCAAAATCCACTCCCAAGATGTCAACTTCTGTGCTGCTCTTGGCGTACGACACGATGAAGTCCTCGTCGACCTTCCAGAGCCCGTGATACGCCGCCACGGACATCAGAAGAAATATGAGGGTGACGAGGCAATCAACGACACGATGGCAAAATGGACTGTCCAGCTACAATAACGAAAATAATAATAATAATAAATGAAAGAGCGGTGGGTTTTTTATAGGTACCTCCATCTGCCACATTGTCTGAATGTAAAGGTAGCAGTCGTCTATGTCCACAAAGTATCCGGTGCCAAGGGGAGTCCCCATGACCGTGCGGAGACTCCCGATCACGAGCAAGTACGCGAGGATGCCGCCTGTGATGCCCATGCTGACGCGCCACTTGTACGTCTCGTACACGTCGTCCAGAATTTCCCAGAAGCCCTTCCAGACGACTGCAGTCACCACGGAATGAATCCAAAACTCCAAAATCGCAAAAAAAAAATAATGACCCAGAAAATTTCTGTTATGCGTATACCTACGCAAAAAAAAAAAAAAAAAAAAAGACAAACTGCAGCAGCTATAGATAGGATTCATGCAGTGGTCGCCAAACATATGTCTCCGTAGAGCGAGGCCAGCGTGAAGAGTCTGGAGGCGACGAAGAACCTGACCTCCCTGAGGCTGAACCAGCGCCCGGACTTGTCGGGGCGGAAGGAGCGGTCGCAGTAATGGTTCGTCAGGCTGACGGAGAAGGAGGCGAGGCAGCCAAAAGCCGCGCACGCGTAGGTGGACACGCGAGGGTGCTTCTCGGCGGGCAGGAGGTACTCCATCAGCTGGTCAAGGTTCTGCCAAGAACCCCTGACGACCGATATTGCAAGCGGGTTAATGACGAGGGTGCCGATCCAGAAGTCCGCCAGGAGGAGGTAGTAGAAGTGCTCAGGGGGAAAGGTGTTGGTGCCAAAATTCCGCCGCAAGTCGTCCTTGATCAAGTTCTTGAGGACCACCGGCTTCCCGATGCGAAAGTGCATTTTGGTGTCGCTTGTGCGACCATGGGCTTCCCAAATATTACATTTACACTTTGACGTGTGCTGCCAGAACGGCAAGATCTAAAATCGCAAAAAATATACCACCTAGCAAAAAGTGCAAAAAAAAATCCCTTAGTTTTTAGTTGACCCATTAGGTGTCTTTTGTTAACCGAATCTTCACCAGAGAGGGTCAGGACATAATCGAGGCTAATTTTGTCGCAAAAGAGGAGCTCGAATCTCGCACTCCCACAACTCCAGGGAAGAAATTGTCCTGCTGGAAAATGGGCCTCGGGCAAAAAAAAAAAAAATCCAAGGTTCCGATGTGTGTCTGTGCGAACAGCCAACAATTCGCAATGCCTTGCACCTTTTAAAAAAATTATACGCCATATTTTTCCGTAAGGTTAACGTTATCTCGTAGTAGATAATAAGTGGCCAACTGTTCTCTCAGCCTCTTACCTCTTGCGTGAGTCCAAATTCCAGCAACTTCCCCTGCATGGACAGGGCGTGGCACTTCTCCAGCACTTTCCAAATCCTGGCGTAGAATCCGAGCGGAACCCTGTTGAGGGCGCCATCCAGCCGGCGTCTCCTGATCCACGACCCCTGCCGGTCGGAATCGTCCCCTCCGTCGTCGCTGCTGTCCTCATCCTCGTCCTCCGTCTCAACTTCCTCCGGCCTCTTCGGAGGAGTCAGGAAGGACTGCGAAGGTTTGTCCTTAGCAAAGAAAAAAAATAGATGTGAATGTGAAAACGTGACCCCATTTCCTTCAAAGTTCCTATTACCGTCGCCTTGCCCTCTCCAGCTACCATGTCTCGGGAACTTCTCCGGACTTTTTGGATGTATTTCTGCAATACAGAAGCGAAAGGTCAGCAATTTCCCCTAGAACAAAGGTTACGACATCAAGAAGTACAGTACATGCATTCCATAGCGTTCATAGTATACGCAAGACGTATAAACATAAAAAATAAAGCAATTTAAAGTGAAAGAGATTAAATTGCCCCATGAATTTCCTACGCGGCGAGTGCAAAAAACACCGGTGGTGCAGTACTGAAGTTTTGGAACAAAAAAATATACTATTAAAATTGTTTTTAGCTGCGCCAACAGTGCAGATTACTTTTTTTGGAGTAGAATAAATGCGAGAGAATAAAGATGACTCTACGAGCTAACATAGAATGAGTCGATTTGGTCCTGACGTCATGCAGTGTAACATCAAGTTTATGCAATTTAAAATATTTGAAAAAAACCACAATGGTGTTTCGTAACTTTTCAATGAAGTACAGCGTAGTATGTACAGTAGTCATGCGAGAAGGAATTTAAAAAGTAAGAGAGAGATAAGGAAGACATGTTCCTGTACCACTTTATTAATTCCACGCTTCCAAGCCGTTTTCACGTGCTAGAGGGGAAAAAAACAAATTTGTGTCAAGGGGAATCCAGACAGGTGAGACTCGTGGTAACTCGTCGAGACAATAAAACTATTCTTTTGTCAACTTCAGTCTGTTTAAGAGGGGGAGGATCGACTTCCTGCCTTTCTGCTTACGGGTGCATTACTTTCTTTTTTTACTTTTTAAAAAATGACACAACTCACAGTACCCGGAACTGTGAGGCAAAAAATGAGACACGGAAAGAGTTAAATGATAATGCAAATATTTGTTTCCCTTGCTGAACTCCCGTCCCTCTTTCCCTCTCTTGTGTTACGTGTTACATTCCCTCTCACCTTGCTGACGACGGTCTGGTCGCACACGATGCTGTACCCACTGGCGGCCGCGTGGACGCCGAACTCCCTGCCCGACAGGATGTGGTGCAGCAGGTTGCGCATCTCGAAGGGGGACAGATTGATCAGCTCCTCAATCGCGTCCTCCTCGCGAATCTTCAGACTGCAAAGAAGCTGGGCAGTTAAAGGTTGCTGCGCCTTCCGGTGTCTTTATTAAATCGCAAGAGTAAATTTACTGTTAATTTTACGTAACTTCAGAATCAGTGTTGCAAGTACTGTACTGTAGTGTACGTAGTTGCAAATTGCTGCTGTTACTGTTGTTCCTAAAATAATTAATGATATGCCGTATAAGCTCTTTCACCTTCTTGCCAATTCTGCTGCCATGACCTCAATGATAAGTCCGACGCGAAGTCTGAGCATCCCGTGGAAGAGCGCCGGCTCCGTCTGGATGAACATGGCCAGGTAGACGAGCAGCTCTTGCGAGAGCATAGCCATGCTCTCGTCTCTGCCGTAGGCGGAGTGGATACAGTGACGCAGATCGACGGAGGTCAACTTCCCACCACTCAGGGTAGTCTCGCTGATGGACGGCAGGCCAACAGTCACCTGGAAGAAACCAGTGTCGATATATGTAATTGCTGTATACCTGTACGAATATTTCATTAAAAACAATAAATTTTGGAATTTGAAAAAAAAAACCAATAAATTTTGGGAAACGTATAGTGGAATCCTTCCAAATGAGCACACCTAAAAAAAAGTTTGAGAACTTTGAGAATTTTTGACCGCTTCTGAAACTTTAAGTTTAGAAAGTTTTTCAGATGTAAGAATATGAACGAAACTTGATACGTGGCATATTTTAAAGACTTGCATTTTTCGTATGCTTCCGCGGAACTACGCCGGAAAATTTCGCCCTTTGAAACTTTGCGACTTTTAAAGATGTTCCTTGCTAAAATTTGAAGTTCAACCCCGTGGCCGCACTGGTTTCTTAATTTCACGCGTGGGTTTTCCCGAAAGTTTCTTCATGTGGGTAAAAAAAATTGAGCTGCTGCTTCCGCGATGATGCCATGCTTTTGCGAGAAAGAGCCTGAAAAGGTGGTGATGGATGCCGCCAAGGTAGACCGGTATTCTTCGTGGGCCGCGGGCCTACTGGTGGCGGTGCTGGTCCTGGCCTTCGGCGCCGGCATCTACTCCCTCCGCAACCGCGCAAAACGCATCCAGGAGAAGAGGAGGGACGAGCAGATTCGCTGGTGGGTCCTCGTGACCGTCATCGTCAGCGCATTTGGGGCCGTGGCCGGCGTCCTGTACAAGATCAACCAGGAGCACTACAGGGACCTCCAGGCACTCCAGGACCACCAGCGCCAGTTTCGCCAGATACTCGCCCAGGTGGCCATGTTTGGACTGGCCCTCCTTGCGTGGTTCTACAAGTACCAGAGCAAGTCTGGGGGCAGCGGATTCGGCTTCTGGGATACTCTCAACTGACACGCGCATCAGACACGTTGGCCAGAAGCGAATCACTTTTTTTTTTCTTGTCCCACACCCTACATGTATGGTACCAGTCTCTATTGTAACAAGAAACGGTAGGAGGAAAGCAGGCGACAGCCAGGAGCTCCCCACTTATTCCACTTACCTGTTTCTGCCTGACCAACAGATCCGTGACCGACTTGGAGAGGTCCTCCACGCGCTTGCCCAAGAACCCGGCAGAGTGTCGCACGATCCCCCAGTTCTTCTTGGAGCAGGCCGCCTCGTAGAGCGTCCTGAGCAGCTCGCGCACCGACACCGTCTCTCCGGACTGCGCCAGGCTGATGGTGTGGCCTAGACCGTAGCAAACCACCAGGTAGTGCAGGATGTCGCCCTGCTCGTCCAAGCTCTGCGCCTCCGCCAGCATCTGGACCAGCTCGTCGACATCGTGGTGTCCGTACTGCGACTCGGAGATCATCCTGCACGGGGTTCGGCGAAGCAGTTGGGGATAAGCAATGGTAAGACTATACGGTATAGTATAATACGTCTGATTTGCGCTGTGTTTACCTACCTCTCCCTGGCCTCGTAAGACACCTGGTATGGAAGCGTGTCCTCATCCGTTGATTCCTGTCTGCGGACGTCTTTGCGGTCCTTCTCATAGGGCTTTTCATCGGCATCTGCAGTACAGTAGTTATAATATGAAAACTTGGCGAGAACGTACAAGATTTTCTCTCACTCCTACCAAAGCTAGGATGCTGATTAAGCTTGAGTGATCTGGATCTTCTGATAGATCCTCTCATGGAGACTCTCCGGTGTCCTTCCACCTTGTGATGGTGGTGATGGTGATGCCCATGGTGGTGGTGGTGTCCGTGGTGGTGCACGTGATGCTGATGCGCGTGCTGACGCATCTTCTCGCTCAGTGCAGAGCTCGATGGAGTCACCGGACGACCAAGCTCACTCATTAGAAACCTAGGCAGAAAATGTTAGGTTGGACGTAAACATTAAAGAACCAGGTTCTTCGAGGTTCAAAAAACTTTTTTTTCCTCTTATACCTTTCCACCTCAGGAAGAAGTTTTTCCGGTTGGCCGTCCTCCAAGGATCCCAAAAAGCTGAGATTCATCACACATGAAGTCGACATGAATTGTTCAAAAGTGCCGAACGTCACCCTGAAATTAAGAAATCATCATGAGCTTTTTTTCGCTGCAAGTGTTTCAGGAGAAGTTCTGACCTGGTGCCACTTATGTAACCGTTGCTTAGCTTTCGGAGAGTGTTAAGCATTGCTGGATGTAGCTTTCCGTTCTCTGAAAATTATTAATATCTTTATTTCCTGATTTTTTCCCCCTTCTTACTAGCTCTGCCTTCCGTATTCTGCACTAGTTACCCAGGTATGTGTCTTCCAAGATGAGTGTGAGCAGGGGTCTCCCTGAAGTCCCCCAGCAGGTTGCCAGGTGATTCAACCCGTACTCCAGGGTCGTCATCATCAGAGATATGTCGCAATCCATGTAGTTGCGAGAGACGTCAAATCTCTGAGGAGTAAAGGCGAAAATCTTGTCCTGGATCTTGTACAGCTTGCTGGTCGTCAAGATTCCGATGTCTTTGCTTTTCCTGCCCGTCAGGCCCAGTTTGTCGTTCTTTCCTGCAAAGAGAGAGAGAGAAATTCGCCATGTACCACATAGATGGTCTGCATGTCTAGGGCTGCCTACTAGTACAAGACAGAAGTGTGGCCACAACTTAGCTTACCGAGGTACGCGTACAGCTTGGAAAGCACCCTTGCCGGATGCACCTCTACTGGGGCCACCTCGTCCACCGTCTTGACTTTGATGTCATGGGTCGCAAGGAGCTCCTGCAGGCTACTGCTTCCTGCCAAAACAACCACCTGCAAAAACGGACTATTTTTCATCTCGATGTTTTTTTTTTGCCTTTCTTTATCAGCCCTTCCTGGCCCATCTGACCTGCACCACGACGTCAGGCTTCTTTAGCGAACTGAGCCTCCTGTTGATCGGGTCGATCTCGCCTGGCGCGATAAAGCTCTCCTGAAGGAGCCTGCCGATGACGAACAGCGACTGCCCCCACATGAAAGGAAGTCTCCCGTGCGGCTGTCTCGACTGGGACCCCGGGCGGACCTCCTCGGCCGTCACGTCCTCCTTCGTTACGCTGTACAGCTCGGGCATGTACTGCAGGCCATCCTGAGACGACTTGATCATCAGCTGGAAGAGCAAGAGAGAGAGAGAGAGAATCCATCACTGCGTCACTGCTAGCATCTGACAGTTTGCTGGATCTTCTTGACCACACAGTACCGTACCTCGTTGAGCGCGTCCGAGTATCGGTCGGAAACCTCCTTGTCTCCCGCGAAGAAGGCGTTGATGACGAGGTAACAGAAGAAGAGGGGCCACTGGCACTCGATGTTCTCGAACAGGCGAAGCTCCCACGGCTCGTAATGGAGACGACTGGAATCCTGAGAAAAAAAAGTTATTCAACGTCACTGCTACATATGCACTAGAAACAGCATGAACAACAACAGTAGGTGAATAGCAAAGTAAACTTCTGCGTGTCGTAGCAACAAGCATTACAAATTTTAAATTCTCACCTCTCTGGGATTCTTGTACCCATCCCTGAGAAACCTCTTGCACCCGTAGCGTCCTCCCAGCTTGGTAACGACCTCCTCACAGGTGCGTTTGATGATTTCTGGATTTTCGACGGCGAAGGCAGGAAAGCCGATGACGGTGAGTAGCGCTGCGTCCGTCTCCTTGGACAGTGACTCCCTGGGCAGCATGGACTGCAGAACGGCTCTGCACTTTTGAACCTCGTCCGCCATCACGTGGATGACCGAGGAGGGCCCTCCTCGTGCGCCAAACAGGTCGAGCTCGTCGATGGCCTCCAGGGCAGCCTTGGCCATCCCGATCGAGCTGGCGTTCAGCTCGCGAATTCCGGTGTTCGTCTTGTCGCCGCGCTCCCAAATACCATAGTCCTGGAAGAGAAAAGAAATTGTAGTAACAAACCGGGATAAAGCGCTCCGATAATTAAATATTATTTAATTATCGGGAGTTTGGGAAAGCCCACGCGCGAAATTATTTAACTGTCGGAGCGCTTTATTTCATTATTAAGCCAACGGCCGTTGTCGTGTTGGACACACCAGTTCCCGTTAGATCACTGAAGTTAAGCAACATTGAGCCTGGTTAGTACTTGGATGGGTGACCGTTCAGGGCTGCC
>JAAUYM010130345.1_pt1 | contig 24956 bp, 24 predicted proteins | sample 7278001 | NCBI WGS metagenome assembly JAAUYM01 (sample SAMN14350224, study PRJNA611818) | marine sediment metagenome | isolation source: surface marine sediment (1.8m) | place: French Polynesia: Moorea | collected 2018-08
ATTCTTGAGGGTACACCTAATGGATTTAACACTATATCTATCGTTTGGCCATTAAGTAAGAATGGCAAATCTTGATCGGGTAAAATTTGTGAAATTACGCCTTTATTACCATGTCTACCTGAAAGTTTATCGCCAACTTGTAAATTTCTTTTTTCCGCTATATATAGACAAATTTGGTTACAATGCTCTAAAGAAGTCAATTTTGGATCATAAATATCATTATTTACAGTAATATAAATGACTCGACCTTCAATTGTTGATGGAGCATATAACGAAACGTCTTTTATTTTATCTACTTTTTTACCCACAATATCATACAGTAACTTTTCATGTGGTAATAATTGTCTAGGTTCAATAGGTGCAACTTTACCAATTAATAATAATCCAGATGTAACACTTGAGCCTAATTTGATAATTCCATTTTTATCTAAATGAGAAAGATTTTTATTTTTAAAAGGTAAATCACGGGTAATGACTTCCCAACCATATTTATTTTCTTGAATTTCGAATTCATATTTTTCTATATGAATAGAAATAAATTTCTCATTTAATACTAATTTTTCATTTAGTATTATGGCATCTTCAAAATTATAACCTTCCCAAGGTAGATAAGCGACAAGTAAATTTCGACCTAAAGCTAATCGACCGTTTTCACTACTCGCACAATCACAAATAAAATCACCTCTATGTAGCCACTCAAATGTAGAAACTATTGGTTTTTGAAATTGTAATGTACCCTGATTTGTTTTTTCAAATGTTTGAAGATTAATTTTAGTAATTTTATATTGATCAAAATGATCAATTTTAGATCTATAAGTACAATTTGGTATATTTGAATTATTAACTTTTAATAACTCAAAATAATTGCATTTAATTGATTTAAAAATAGCTCTTTTTTGGAAATACAAATTGTTTGTTATATTAATTAGATGAAAATTATAAGTTTTTAGTAATATTTTTGGATATAGATATACATTTGAATCTAGTTCATATCGGTAGTTAATATCTATATTATTAGATAAAGAAGTTTTGATATAATTTTTGAATTTAAATAAAGGATATAGTTTATAATTATTTGTGTTAGCTTGATTCAATATATTAATTAATTGAAAACTATCTATAATTTGGTCTTCCTTATTTTCAATTTTTCTAATTTGAGTAGACTTTAGCAACGGCGACCAATAAAATTTCAAATATCGTTGACTAGTATATACGATAAGGCCGGACTGCTGTGCTCTTTGGCTATAATGTGTATCACTAATAACGCGGCTTTCCAGAAAAGTATATATATTTGATGCATCAGAATATAATAAAGGAATAGCTTGTCGTTGCATGTTTGAACCCATTAATACACGGTTAGCATCATTATGTTCCATAAATGGAATAAGTGAAGTCGCAACAGAAATTAATTGCATATTTGAATATGCACAAAACTGAATTCGTTGAAGCTGGGTGCGTACTAATTTTTGGTAATGTCTCATTGTATAAGAGCTATTAGACAAAAAGTGAAGGTTTGATAATGTATGATCGGCCAAAATAATACGAAATGGCTTTTCTTGATTAGCATCCATAAAAATAGGAGGAGAATATTTTTGAACTTGCCCATTTATAACTTGATTATAGGGGACTTGTAAAAAACCATGTTTATTAGTTGATGTAAAAATAGCTAACGAATTTACCAGTCCAGCATTTTTACCTTCTGGTGTCTCAATTGGACAAAGTCTTCCAAAATAAGTCGAATGAATGCTTCTTATGTCCATTCCAGCTGTTTCTCGTTTGATACCATTCGGTCCGAGTGCACTAATCCGTCGTTTATGTGTTAATTCGGCTAATGGATTAACTTGATCTAAAAATTGAGAAAGAACACATGAACTAAAGAATTCCTTCATCGTACTATTGAATGGTTTTGTTGAGTCAAGATATGGCAAAATATCGGATTTTTTCGCTTTTTCTGTTAATAATTTTTGGAATCGATGTAAAGCCTGATGAACTTGAATTTGTAATAATTCCCCGATTGTTCGAACACGTCTATTACTTAAATCATCTATATCATCAAATTTAATTTTATTATTATGTAAATGTAAAAGTAAATGAGTAACTCTTAGACAGTCTAATGGCGTTAATGTAGTTTTATGAATATTTAATCCCAGTTTTTGATTTATATTCATTCGTCCATTTAGACCTAAATCATATGACTGTATATTCAAAAATTTTTGAAAAATACCATATTGAACTAGTCTATTTTCTTCGACTAAATATGTGTCTATATTACCGAAAATAGACTCTTCTTCAGGTTTACTATAATTAGGAATAAATTGGATAAAATTGGCGAAGTTAGAAAAAATTATTTTCTGAGTAAATCCAATAGCTTTTAGGAAAATAAAAATAGGAATTTTAGGAGTTTTTTTCATGCAAACCCATAACCGTTGTTTGCGATCTAATTCAAATCTGATCCAAACGCCTCGTCTTGAAATTATATCAATATAAAATGTACGAAAAAATTCACTTTTACCACTTGTAATAATATCGTGGATTTGCTGTTTAAAATATACTCCTTCAGCTCGAATTAATTGATTAACAATGATACGCGGCGCTCCATTTACTATAAAATGGCCTCGAGTAGTTAACAAAGGTATTTGACCGAGACAAATCCAACTAAATTTAATTGTTTTAGAATTAGTATTGATTATTTATGAAAGATTTTAGTTTTCGTTCACTGGCTGAGTACATATCGTACAGATAGCGATGGTTTACTACGTATATCTTGACTTAGATAAGTTAAGTAGTCCCTTTTCCATACAGGAAAAACAAAGTAGAATCACTTAATTAGTAGGTTAAGTAGATTGACAAGGCTCTATTAATTAATCAAATAGATATCTAGGGTCGTTCAGTACATCCTATATCCATCTAATATTGATTAAAAAGCTAGATTCATTAATTACCATTAAATCTAATGAAAGCAAGTATAATAACTTAATATATTATTGGTCTAACTTTCTATTCATACTAATGAAGAATCACATAAAAAAAAAATATATATATATGTGTACTGGAACAAAAATATCAGCTTTATAAGTTTTTCCTTTTAAAATACACTCTTCGATCGTCAATTTAGGTCGAATACATTGATAATATTGACCATACAAAGTTATTTTAATATTATCATTTGACCAAAAAAAACCGTTCTGTCGATTAATTTCTTCGGCCAATCCATATGATAAAAAGCGACAAAAACTGTTTCGTTGAATTTTGAGTAAGTCTAAAAGCAAAAACAAAAACTTGTAAATTAAAATAAACATATTAATTGAATTATTAAAATTAACCCACTTGATAGCTCCCACAATCAAATTTTGACAATGCTGCTTTTATATAAATCTGACATAATTAAAAATCCAATTACTTATGGAGTATATCAGGTAGGCAACATATAGTATAATATATATCAATATAATGTCAAGTTTAGAAACGGAAAGGGAGGGATTCGAACCCTCGGTAGAATAAACTACGCCGGTTTTCAAAACCGGTGCATTCGACCTCTCTGCCACCTTTCCCAAGCGAAGAGATTTCAAAATTGGGCCGAACTGGATTTGAACCAGTGAAGGCAAGTACCAACGGATTTACAATCCGTCCCCATTAACCACTCGGGCATCGACCCAAACTTACAACTTATCTTATTCTATTTTGGGGATAGAGGGACTTGAACCCTCACGATTTATTCAATCAACGGATTTTCAATTTTATGGACTTTCTCATTATCTAAATTTCATTTTCTGTAGATATAACTCATAAAGTCTCTACACTAGTATTTCTACTAGCTCGGGATATTGATTTAAGTCCCCCGAATTAGAGTTAGTTCTTTTAAATTATTGACTAATTTAAAGCTCAAAAACAAAGTCCGCAGCGTCTACCAATTCCGCCATATCCCCTAACCGATACTTACGGTAATCACTTGTCGTAAGTTTTACAACAAGTGATACATTTCATATCCTATTCAACAATATAATTAGTATTTAAATCAATTGATTGAATCTGACTATTTCTTCGAATAGGTCTAGTAACTAGTTCTAAAATATCTCGTGAATTTGTAAATCCATGAATTTGAGCAAAAGTAAATTCAACCGACCATTTTGTATTTATACCACGTGATTCTAATGGATTAGCCAAACCCATACCAGTAATCACTAAATCAGGCTTTAATTCATGAATTCGTTGAATTTGATGGTAATTATCTGGTTTTTCAACAATTCTTGGTAAAGGACATTTCATTTGTATACATGTTGATTCAAGTAGTTTAAGTTCAGCTGCTTGAAATCGTTTATCTAGGTATGGCAAGCCAATTTCATAAACTTGCATGCCGCATCGAATTAAAAATCTTGCAAGTGATAATTCAAGCAAATTGTCACCCATAAAAAATACCGATTTATTTTTAATTAATTGGCAATAATCTTTTAGTTGATGCCAAATTATAGTTTCTCGTTCTTGGAGATTAACTGGATTTCTACCTAAGCATTGACAAATTTTTTCAATCCATTTGCGAGTACCATCAGGTCCTATAGGAAAAGGTGCACCAATTAATTTACACTTTCTTCGTCGCATTAGTGTAGTAGCAGTTCGACTTAAGAATGGGTTAACACTACAAACATATGTATTTTCATTTAGAGTAGGTAAATTTAAATAACTTTGAGCAGGTAACCAACCATGTACTTCAATACCTTGTTTTTCTAATTCTATTTCTAATTGACTACAGACAGTATTAGAAATAGAGCCAAATAAGACTAAATTCGATTTATCGGATTCAGTCGATGTCTTAGGACAACGATGCACCAATGCAGCTAGTACTGTGTCCTCTCCCTGCGTAAAAGCATAGTCTAGGCCATTCGCTCGTGCAACAACAATTGGAATTTGGATTTCTCTTTCCAAACTAGGTGCCATACCCTCTAAATCCATTTTGATAATTTCAGTCGTGCAGGTACCAATCCAGACAATTACGCTTGGATTACGATCTTTTTTTATTTTTAAACATAAACGTTTTAATTCCTTATAATCATTCAGTTGAGCTGAGATATCACTTTCTTCAAGTTCAGCCATTGCATATCGAGGTTCAGCAAAAATCATGACACCTAACGCATTTTGTAAAAAATAGCCACATGTTTTTGTTCCAATAACTAAAAAAAAACTATCTTCAATTTTCTGATATAACCATGATACACAACTAATTGGGCAAAAGGTATGATAATTACCTGTTTCACATTCAAATTTTAATTGAGTTTTCATTTTTTTTTATTAAATTAGTAAAAAATCAAGATCTGAGCTCATATTATTATCATTCGAAATTTGTAAATAAAATTCAGATAATAATTTAAATAACTGATTGTCTTCTAATTCAAATGGGATAACTCCTTCCGGATTTGAGAGTAAATGGTCAGCTATATTTAAGTAAAAATTACAAATATATTTCAAATCGATTGAATTCTCCGCTAACTCAAATAATGTTTTCCCTTTTACTCGTGAAATACGAATATCCTCGATAAGTGGAAGGATCTCAATCACTGGCATTGGACAAGCACTTATGTACTTATCGATTAAGTCTCGGCTTTTTGTCCGATTGCCTATCAATCCAGCTAATCGTAATGGATGAGTTCGAGCTTTTTCACGAACTGAGGCAGTTATTCGATTCGCAGCAAACAAGGCATCAAAACCATTATCAGTAATGATTAAACAATAATCTGAGTAATTTAATGGTGCAGCAAAACCACCGCATACCACATCACCTAGTACATCAAATAGAATAACGTCATATTCATAAAAAGCATTTAATTCTTTTAAAAGTTTGACCGTTTCACCTACAACATATCCTCCGCACCCAGCTCCAGCTGGCGGTCCTCCAGCTTCCACACAATCCACATTTCCATAACCCGTATAAATAATATCCTCGGGCCAAATATCTTCATAATGATAATCTTTGGATTGAAGCGTATCAATGATTGTAGGTATTAGAAATCCGGTTAGTGTAAACGTGCTATCATGTTTCGGATCACAACCTATTTGTAATATTTTTTTACCGCGACGAGCTAACGCTATAGATAAATTGCAACTAATTGTCGACTTGCCTATTCCACCTTTACCATAAACTGCTAATTTCATGATTTATTTCTTAATTACATTACGATAATATATCATATTCTTGTATTCCAAAGGCTATAAATCTAAAAATTATTTTAAATTGTTTTGTATTAAATCAAGTTAAAAATACTTACGAATTTAATACAGTGTCGGTTAAATAATATACTATAAATAGCTAATCGTTATATGCTAATTGACCTATTAATCTTAGAAAATAAATTAAGTAACTTATGTTTTGTTTGTTTGGCCATTTCCACTCTTATATATTGGACTCAGAATAGTTTACAAATTAGATACGGCAAACTTGGATCCATGAGTATTTTGATGAGTAATTTAGTCCTTTTTGTATGCCTTTCAATTAGATGGTACAATTCAAAACATTTTCCACTTAGTAATCTGCTCTAGAGTCGGTCTTAATGAGTATAAATTTATCTAAGCGAAACGATAGATTTGGTATTTTTTGACATTTCGATAAATTAACTAAATTTAGAAAACAAGATAGTAAAAAAAAATCAATTGTAAAATTATCAAATTTCGGATTGCTAGTAAAAACTAAATAAACTTATTATGACGAGACGATTTGCCAAATGAAAATTAACAAATTTTATTTTATTTCGCTAGAAAAAAATCCTGGCAAAACTAGTTAAGTTAAATACTAGATAAGCCGAATATATAGAAATATATTCGTTCGGTTTGATTGAAACAAATGCTATAAGCATTAAGCACGATTTATGAATCATTATTATTTTTAGCTTGGAGTTTGACCATCGTGCACTATGTATTCGAACGTAAAACTTCTTCATCTTGGATTGGTATCATAATAGCACCAATTACTCTCTTAATTCAAGCATTTGCCTGTTTCTATCTACCTGAACAATTACAGCAGAGTAGTCCACTAATACCGGCATTGAAATCTAATTGGTTGATTATGCATGTAAGTGTAATGTTATTAAGTTATGCGACTTTAGTTTGTGGATCTTTGTTTTGTATTGCTTTTATATGGCTAGAAATTTTTAGTGGATCAAACCAATTTAATATAATCTATACAGTATCGGATAAGGTAGGATTATTGTCTAATCCCAAAAATTACTTCGAACGTATTGATGAATTAAGTAATGAATTTGAGAATTATAGTTATCGATTAATTGGACTTGGATTTCCATTTTTGACTCTTGGAATTTTATCTGGATCGATTTGGGCCAATGAAGCATGGGGCTCATACTGGAGTTGGGATCCTAAAGAAACTTGGGCTTTGATTACATGGCTAATATTTGCAATTTATTTACATACTCGTTATATATATAAGTGGAAAGGCTTGAGATCCGCAATTTTAGGATCTATAGGTTTCTTTATTGTGTGGATTTGTTACATAGGAGTTAATTTACTTGGAAAAGGTTTACATAGTTATGGTTGGTTTTTATAGTAGTATAATGAGAGAATGAGCATTTTAATTGAAAATTTATCTATTGTTTTTTCCAATCAAACTGTTTTAGATAAAATTCATCTAGATATTCAGACAGGATCTTTAATAGCACTTGTAGGCCCATCTGGATCAGGTAAATCAACATTATTGAGAGCGATTGCCGGCTTTGAGCAACCCAATACTGGATCAATTTGGCTAAATGGACAAAATACAAATACAATTCGTATTCAAGATAGACGAATTGGTTTTGTATTTCAAGATTATGCTTTATTCCCTCACTTGACAATTGCTGAAAATATAGCCTTTGGGATAAAATTACATAATGCATCAACTGAGGTGATTCAGTCCCGTGTGTATGAACTTTTAAAATTAATACGATTGGACCATAAAGCAAATAACTATCCGTTTCAACTATCTGGTGGCCAGAAGCAACGGATAGCTTTTGCGCGTGCTCTTTCTATTGAACCAAAGGTTCTACTCTTAGATGAACCATTCGGCGCTCTTGATATTAAAGTTAGACGTGACCTACGAAGTTGGTTATATAATTTTCACAGCCAAATCCCAGTCACTACCATACTCGTAACTCATGATCAACATGAAGCACTAGAAATTGCAAATGAGATTGCGGTATTCAATGAGGGTAAAATTGAACAAATTGGTACAGCTAAGGATATAATGGATCATCCAGCAACACCATTTGTGTATAACTTTATATCTTCGATGAATTAAATAAATGAAAGAAAATAAGCTTTAATTAGATAATATATGTTATGGGATTACCTTGGTATCGAGTACATACGGTGGTATTAAATGATCCAGGCCGATTAATTGCTGTGCATTTAATGCATAGTTCATTAGTTTCTGGCTGGGCAGGCTCTATGGCTTTTTATGAACTAGCAATTTTTGATCCATCGGATCCAGTATTAAATCCAATGTGGCGACAAGGCATGTTCGTATTACCTTTCATGACCCGCTTAGGTATTACAGAATCATGGGGTGGCTGGACAATTAATGGTGAAACAGCTATAAACCCTGGAATTTGGAGCTATGAAGGAGTAGCAACTGCTCATATTCTTTTATCTGGTGCATTATTTGCAGCAGCATTATGGCATTGGGTATATTGGGATTTAGAATTATTTCGTGATCCAAGAACTGGAAAACCTGCTTTAGATTTACCAAAAATTTTTGGTATCCATTTGTTTTTATCTGGTTTACTATGTTTTGGATTTGGAGCTTTTCATGTAACGGGTCTATTTGGACCTGGAATTTGGGTTTCTGATCCATATGGAATTACTGGAGGTGTTCAAACTGTGACACCAGCTTGGGGCGTTGAAGGTTTCGATCCTTTCAATCCAGGTGGAATTGCTTCTCATCATATTGCCGCTGGTATTCTAGGTATTTTAGCTGGTTTATTTCATTTATGTGTTCGTCCTCCACAGCGTTTATATAATGCATTAAGTATGGGGAATATTGAAACTGTACTGTCAAGTAGTATTGCCGCTGTATTTTGGTCAGCGTTCGTTGTCTGTGGTACAATGTGGTATGGATCAGCAGCAACTCCGATCGAGTTATACGGACCGACTCGCTATCAGTGGGATCAGGGATTTTTTGCACAAGAAATTGATAAACGAGTAAGTGCTAATATAGCATCAGGTCAAACTCTATCAGAGGCTTGGAGTCAAATTCCTGAAAAACTAGCTTTTTATGATTATATTGGAAATAATCCTGCGAAAGGCGGACTTTTCCGAGCTGGCGCAATGAATAGCGGAGACGGTATAGCCGTTGGTTGGTTAGGCCATTCAATATTTAGAGACAAGAACGGAAATGAATTATTCGTTCGTCGTATGCCTACATTTTTCGAAACATTTCCTGTCGTTTTGTTAGATAGCGATGGTATTGTTCGTGCTGATATACCATTCAGACGAGCTGAATCGAAGTATAGTATCGAACAGGTTGGTGTTTCTGTGACATTCTGTGGTGGAGAACTAGATGGTATTACGTTTAAAGATCCTGCAACTGTAAAAAAATATGCGCGACGTGCCCAATTAGGAGAGATATTCGAATTTGATCGAGCTACTCTACAATCTGATGGAGTTTTCCGAAGTAGTCCACGAGGTTGGTTTACATTTGGTCATTTATGCTTTGGATTAATCTTCTTTTTTGGCCATATTTGGCATGGAGCTCGAACAATTTTCAGAGATGTCTTCGCTGGTATTGATACTGATTTAGATGAGCAGGTAGAGTTTGGTGCGTTCCAAAAAGTTGGAGATACTTCTACACGTCGTCAATCAGTCTAACTAATTGAGTATTAAATTTTTTTAACTAAAATTTTATGGAAGCATTAGTTTATACATTTTTTCTTTCTGATTTAAGTGTTGGATAAAAAAATATTACTTTTTGAATATTCAATCGAGAATTCATTCAATATTAATTTTTTGGATAGAGTCACTCTAATCTAGATAGAAATAGAAAATTAATTTTACTTGTAAAAAAATGATAAGTAAGATAATTGTTGAACTGTTCTTGTTTAGAATCCTTCTTATTAATTGAAATTATCTCTTCACTTGAAAATTAAGTTAAGCTAGCGTCTAAATCAAATCGATAGATAAAACGACGCTATCTAATATAGTAGAAAAGCTACTTTCTAAAGAAATTTATTCTAGTAGTTATAAATTTTAGTTTAATTCAACTAGAAAATTACTTATAGGAACATTAGGTATTATTTTTTTTGCTATCTTTTTTCGTGAACCACCACGTATTATTAAATAAATATTCGTAAATCCCGTATAGAAAATAAAAAAAGTTGAAAACAATTTCTTTTATGGCCAAAAGTTCAGAGAAAGAGGCAGGTATGGTAACAGCTCTAGGTACCTTACTAGGCCCATTAAATTCAGAATATGGAAAAGTAGCTCCTGGTTGGGGTACAACTCTTATAATGGCGGTTTTTATGGCATTATTCGCTGTTTTTTTAGTGATAATATTAGAAATTTACAACAGCGATGTTTTAATCAATGAAATCCCAATGAGTTGGGAATCATTATCAAATTCTTAGTGTTATGAAGTAGCCTATAAGAATGCCTATTAGCGCGCTTAGTTAATGTTAACGCTAAAAATTTTCGTGTATATTGTTGTTACTTTTTTCGTTTCTTTATTTATTTTTGGATTTCTTTCAAATGATCCTGGACGAAATCCCGGACAAGGAAATTAATTCATTTATTATGTTGGTAGTAAATAGCCCAACATAATAAATGAATTCGACATTATGCTGCTTGGTGGTACCGGGAGTACATTGCGGGATAGAGCAGTTTGGTAGCTCGCAAGGCTCATAATCTTGAGGTCGTAGGTTCGAATCCTACTCCCGCTATTCAATTATAAATTTTATGGAAAAGTCAGCATTCTTTATAACAGTTCTACTCTGGTGTTTATTATTAAGCATTACAGGATATTCAGTTTATCTTGGCTTCGGTCCACCCTCAACTCAATTACGGGATCCGTTTGAAGAACATGAAGATTAAAAATTTTGTAAATATAAAATAGAATTTATTTTGTATTTGCTACCATATATTATGAAAATCAAATAGTTTGTTAAATAAAATACGGATAAAAAACTATTGTTGATCTTTCTTTCTAGCAAAAAAAAATATTAAATTGATATGCAAATTCTTCTAACAAAATTACCCGAAGCCTATGCACCATTTGATCCATTAGTAGATGTTCTTCCTGTGATTCCAGTTTTATTTTTACTTCTGGCTTTTGTTTGGCAAGCATCGGTAAGTTTTCGTTAACAAAAAATTTTGTTTGATCTATTTTCAAACATTTATCTAATTTAATTGAATAAAAAAAAACAATTATTAATGAATATTGAAATCCTTTTTCAATTACTGGCATTAGCTGTTGTCCTAGTTGCAGGTCCTCTAGTTATTGTGTTATTAGCTAGTCGTAATGGAAATTTATAGAGTATTACTAATTTTATAATTATGATCACAGATAGTCAAATATTTATTGCTACCTTCTTGGCTTTGATAAATGGATTTTTAGCGTTACGATTAGGCAGTACCTTATATAATAATTAACGATTTATGAACAAATTAAATCGTTAACTATTAGGACGAAACGATTCTAATATAATTATTCGAGCATATTTTGATAGGTGGCAACAGTTGAAGGGGAAATTTTATTTAAAAAACGAAATATCCAATATTTGAAAACTGTATCTAAAATAACCGGAAATATGGAAACAATAAGTAAAATAATATCATGCTCAATCGAGATTTCAAGTCTATTAAAAAATAATATTAACGTTAACTCCCATGCTCTTGAAGAGTGAAAACCGACAAGTAAATCAGTGATAAAAATTAAAAAAAAAGATTTAGTTGTATCACTCAAATTATATAAAAATTCAATAAAAAAAGACTTTAGTATAATTATTTGTGGAATAGATATTTTTATTAAAACAATCATTGCACCAATAGTGATTAAATCAGCACCTAAATTACATAATTTAATTTTTAAGCAATTCAATTGTTTTTGCTTTAATTGCTTTAATATCAAAATCCGATCATTATTAACTGGATTATCAAATTGCGATGATTTTTTAGCTATTAATGTGTCAAAAAAAGATTGTTCATCAAATTTTTGGACCTCTAAATAAGAATTATTTAATTGAAATGAATTAGATAATTTGTCAATAGAAATCAATTGAGTTTGATCTAATAGTATATAAATACTAGATACCATTACCAAATGGAAAAGTATTGGAAGAAGAATGAATGTAACTAAACATTTAATAGCTACTATTGCTTGATAACGTGAAATCTTGAATTCATACAGTATCAATTTCGTCGATTTCTGAGTTACTTGTTGACTAAATCTTGTAATAGTACGAATTATAGATCTAGGTATAAACCCTAATTTCTCGAATGATTGAGATTGTTTGGAAGTATTTGACATATCAAAATAGACTAATATATAGAATTATAGTAACGAGGATTAAACTTAATCCTCATTACTATAATTATTATTTAGTAGCTTGTAAACGTGCACGAGCTCGCTTATAAATAAAATTGGTTTCGACTTTTTCTTTAGCATTCGTTGCATTTTCAAAATTTTGTTTAGCTATAGTAAAATTTGATTCAGCTTCTACAACATTTATCATATCTTCTGTCTCAACTTCATTGACCAAAACGATTACTTTATTTTGCTTAATTAAAGCAAAACCACCCATTAAAACTAATGAATTCCAAGTTTTTTTCTGTCGAATCAACATGACCCCTATATCTAAAGCTGTGATTAATGGAGCATGATTAGAGAGAACTCCCATTTGTCCAGTATTTGTCGGAAGAATGATTTCTTCAGCTTCTTCATTAAAAAAAATTTCTTCGGGTGTAATAATACAAATTTTTAAACTCATAAAAATGAATAGTATATATATATTTATATTTATTAATCAGTTAGTTTAGCAGCTTTTTCAATAGCTTCATCAATTGTGCCAACCAAATAAAACGCTTGCTCAGGTAATTCATCTAATTTACCTGTTAGAATTAAATTAAAACCACGAATAGTTTCAGCCAAACTCACATATTTACCCGGTGAACCAGTAAAAACCTCTGCAACAAAGAAGGGTTGTGATAAGAATCGTTCGATTTTGCGAGCCCGTGCCACAATTAATCGATCTTCTTCAGATAATTCATCTAGTCCTAAAATGGCAATAATATCTTGTAATTCCTTATAACGTTGTAGAGTTTGTTTAACATTCTGAGCACATTCGTAATGTTCTTCTCCAACGATCCATGGTTGTAACATAGTAGAAGTTGAATCTAGTGGATCAACAGCTGGATAAATTCCTTTCGATGCTAGTCCGCGCGATAATACAGTAGTGGCATCTAGATGTGCAAAGGTAGTAGCTGGCGCTGGATCAGTTAAATCATCCGCAGGTACATAAATAGCTTGAATTGAGGTAATTGAGCCATCTTTAGTAGATGTGATACGTTCTTGTAGTCCTCCCATTTCTGAAGCCAATGTTGGTTGATAACCTACAGCTGATGGCATTCGTCCTAATAAAGCTGATACTTCTGACCCAGCTTGAACAAATCGAAAAATATTATCAATAAATAATAAAACATCTTGTTTATTGATATCGCGAAAATATTCTGCCATAGTTAAGGCAGTTAGACCTACTCTCATACGTGCACCTGGCGGTTCATTGTTAAACTAAGGTTTGGATTTATCCTCCCCTCGTCTTCAAAGCCGGACATGAGATTTTCACCTCATCCGGCTCCTGCAAGATTTTCAGGCCTAATCTTTCTAAGTCTTTTGATGTCTTATAGATGTGACATTGTCCATATAATATCTGTAAGTTTTGACCTAATTCGCCTTTTGATCTCCCTAGTAAAACTAGATAGGGGATCATGCGTTTTAACATTTGAGAAGATTTTACACTCTTCTTGCCTAGTATATAAGATTCCCCTCATATATAGAGTTGGTTCCTATGGTCTTCTTCACATAGAGTTTACTTTTGATCCATGAGATTTTAGGAAGGAATGTGTTTCTAGTTTTTCCATCTTTTTCGGTTTTTGACCCTACGAAGATCCAATTTGCATTATGAGTCTTATCGGCGAATCTATATTTTCTACCTTTTGGGAAGTATTTTTGCATTGTTGCTGTTCTTCCCGTTCGGATAGCGCGACGGAGCACCCATGCTCGTAATTGCTTATATACAATATTATCTACATTTTGAAAAGTTTGTCTACATTCACAGTATCGGAAATAGTTCCCCCATTCTATGAGTATTGGGCGTAATAATCGTATTAGTTCGTATGAACTTGCTGACTTATTATTTTGTATGATGCTATTAGTTCTGCTTGTCAGAGCAATGGTCTTTTCTTTTGATGGTGTAATTTTTACTCGAAAATTCTCTTGTTTTCTTACTAAGACGATTTGAAATCCTAGAAATATAAAGGATTGACTAGCCCATCGCAATATAGATTTTTCTTTTGAAATTTCTAAACCTATATTTTCCAACCATTTCTTTGTTTCATAGATGATCTTTTCCATGATCTCAGGATTTTCATGTATTATTACAAAGTCATCTGCATATCTTATAACATCTAATGCCTTCTTTTTGATTTGGGTCACTCTTGCTGATGTAAGATATGGTTTTGGAAAATATCTCAAGGATACATAATTTTTTAGATAAGTCTCAAGTCCATGTAGGGCTATATTAGCTAATAAAGGTGATATTATACCAACTTGGGGTATTCCCATGGTATTTTTTTTTTGCCGATTAGCGTATTCTTTCATAATCCCGACTTGTAACCAAGCTTGTATTTGTCTTTCCATTAATGGAAAGGTGGCTAATTTAGTTAATAAAGCTTTATGATTTATTTTATCGAAGCATTTGTGTATATCGACATCATAGACAAGTTTATCACTTTTATGTCTTAGAGTACCAAATATTGTTTCGATGGCATCGTAACATGTTCTCCCCGGTCTAAATCCATATGAATTTGGTTCAAATTTTGCCTCCCATTCTGGTTCTAGAGCTAATTTGGCTAATGCTTGTTTAGCCCTATCTTGAATAGTAGATATTAATGGTCTCTTTTCTACTTTTCCAGGTTTTGAAATCCATACCCTTTTCATACAATAGGCTTTCCCATTTAAATGTAATTTCTTTGCAAGTGTCAATTTCAGATTAGGAGGTATGGGAACAAAGTCGTCCATACTGCGTATATTCTTATCTTTAATTAATGTAGTTACCTGTTGTACAGCTATCACTTTCGCATAAGGACTTCTGATCAATCTTTGTTGTAGATATCTTACTTTTCTTATGTCATTTATTAGACTCGCTTTGAAAATTCTTCGTTGGGATCTTCGAACTTTATTATAGGAGTTTCCCCAATTAATATTGTTCCACGTCAATTCTGTAAAGAATTTACTCATATTATCTCCTAAAAAATTTTGTAATCTTGCTGCCATTCTTTCTGCATATCACCTTCACCAATGCAAAGGTACGTTGGCTTTTGAATGACTCCTGCACTTTCTAAAGCATAAGGTGTTTCTCCCACCTCGATTTTATCGATGGAGCTTTAAAAAGCTTACCGATGTTCCATAAGATATTATCATGTTATAGTTAGGTTTATCCAATACCCCTTTCTTGTGTTTTCCAACTTTCCGTCCATGTCAGCCAAACGAAACTACCATGTACAAGATTCAGATTTCCTGATTTTCCTATGATTAATTCATCACTCTATGTTCGGAACAAGAGGCTTAAGGAATAATCCATTGTGTGCATTGCACTATATAACTACTTTTAACCTTTGCTAAACTTCAGTTTCCCATTCCTGGTCTACTTATCAAGGTTAAGAGGCGAATTGACGGTAATTCGGAGGAATTGAACCTCAATATCTTATAGTTAGGATCTTGAACAATAAGCAATTTCAGGATCCCCTTGTATTTCGGATTATGTTATCCTTTTACAAGAACTCGTCGCACCATTTGACCATATACCAATGCAACTTTAGAATCTGTAAGATTATCTTCATTGATAACTTTCGACTCTTTCATTTCCATATATAAATCATTTCCCTCGCGTGTACGTTCACCTACTCCTCCAAATACTGATACTCCTCCATGTGCTTTGGCAATATTGTTAGTAAACTAGGTGGATCATTTTGATCAACACCCGTCTTTCGATCCGGACGTGAAAGTTTCCCTTCATCCGGCTCTCGGTTTAAAATCCGACTATGGAAGACTATTGGGACATAGATTTTTCTAAATGACTCTTTTGGATGTGACAGTGTTTATGGAGTACTTGTAGATTTTCGTATCTATCTGATCCTCCTTTCGACCTTGGAGTGATATAATTGACTTCAATACAATCCATCGGTGTAAAGCGTTCATGACACCATTTGCAATATCCATTTTGGATTCGGATTAATTTGCAAATTCTGTGATTAAATCCAGAATATTTTTCTATCCGTTGGGCCCAATATAGATGATTTCCATCATATGGCGAAGCATCATCTTTGATCTTAACGTGAGTCGAAGATTTAATCCATGTCATTTTTGGTAAAAAATTTGTCTTCGTTTTTCCTTTTATTAAGGTTTTTCCAGTTAAGATCCAATTATTTTTATAATCTTTCCCTCTGAAATGGTAGGTTTGCCCTTCTGGGAAATATTTTAACTTCAATCTTGTTCGAGAAGTAAGCCCTTTTGATTTTCTACGGAATACCCAAGCTCTGATTTGATTAAATATAATATAATCAATTTTAGAGAATGCTTGGGTACATTCAGAGTATTTAAAATAATTTGCCCAACCTATTATTCTACTGGATAGTAGGTTGATTAAAGAGTAGCTTGAGGCAGATTTATGCTCCTGAATTAATTTAGAGATACGCAATATAATTCTAGCTTTGCTTGCTTTTGACGGCTGTATTTTAACCTTATATACTTCATTATTTTGATTTTTGATTGAAATTATATGGAAGCCTAAGAACTCAAAACCCTCTATTGAATTAATTATTCTGATTTTTGACTTTGATAGTTTTAATCCTATCTCCTTTCCCAACCAGATTTTAATTTCATGACATATTTGAGTAATATCGACTTGGTTTGGAGAAGTGATGATAAATTCATCTAAATATCTAATGAATCCAATAGCTACTTTTCGATCTTTTTTCTCTACTTTGGAACTTCGTATAGTAGTGGGATAACCTTCATTAGTATACCATTCTTGAATATGATCTCCTAATCCATGTAGTGCAATATTGACTAAAAGTGGAGAAATAATTCTATCTTGAGGAATTCTGTCAATTATTTGAAGAACGGCATCAGGTTTATTTGAATCACTGATCATAATTTTTGCCTTTAGCCATGCATTGATTTGATTTTTCATTTGATCAAATGTAGATAGTTTATCTATCAATTTATTATGATCGATTGTCTCAAAGCATTTATGAATATCGGCATCAAGAACGTATCGAGATTTTCCTCTTAGTGAAAAGAATAATGTGCTTATGGCATCATGACATGATCTTCCCGGTCTAAATCCATATGAGTTGGATTCAAAGATGGCTTCCCATTCTGGCTCCAAGGCAATTTTTGCCAGCATTTGTTTTGATCGATCTTCAAGAATTGAAATTCCTAGGGTTCGAAACTCGCTTTTTACGGATTTTGCAATGCAAGTTCTTCTACTAGGACTGGCCTTTCCATCAAGCTTAAGTCGATAAGCTAATTTCATCTTTTTATCGTGTGCTAGTATTTTCACACTATCAACACCAACAATTTTACGTCTTTTATTTTCTATGGTTATACGTCTAACTGCTAAGAGTTTAGCATCTAAACTATCAATAATTCTTTTTTGTATTGCATGAACTATTGATTTATTTCCATCCTTACTAGCCTTATAAACTCTTCGTTGTTGTCTAGAAATCCTCTTTTGGACTAAGGTCCAATTGATATCATTCCACGCTATTTTGCTCATATCGACTTGATTGTTTATATTTTTAAACCCTTTTAAACGTCAGCATATCATTTACATTGCTATGTACATAAATGCATTAGCTTTTTTCAAAAGTCTTTCATTTATTAGTCTTGAGGAATTGCGATTCCCACCTTTAACGAGAATAGCTCATTTGTCGGAGATCTAATAAATTTTACACCGTTCCTCTAAATTATCTACGCAGGTTAGATGTATACAATATACCTAGACCGATTCATTTCTAAGCGTAAGGATAAAATCAAACCCTTACGTTTCAGTCATCTAAATTGATTCCTCTAGCTATCTGTTTATTGATATAATCTCAATAATAGTAGATAGCCTCATGGTATGAGGATAGATACTTAAATATATTGGAATTGAAAATGGATTCCTCTTAGCGGCATCTTGCTGCATTTTATTTGCCTTTGCTAAACTTCCTCATTTGCAAAATTAAGTAATCAAGGCAAATAAACTGAATGCTTAGTCATTTGGACAAATTCTCATTGTCATAATTTAGAAGTTCATACTTTTATAGTATGTGGATTTTTCTCTTTTTATTTTAAAATATAAAAGATTCTTTCCAAACGGGTCGCACGATTAACTCCATGATTAATACAGTTTTTCCAACTCCAGCACCACCAAATAATCCAATTTTACCTCCACGTCTATACGGGGCTAATAAATCGACCACTTTAATTCCTGTTTCAAAAATTGATAATTTTGTGTCTAGATCAACAAAAGCAGGAGCTGATCGATGAATTTCAAAACCGTTACTCGAATCAACAGAGCCTAGGTCATCAACGGTTTCACCTAATACATTAAAAATTCGTCCTAATGTAGCTTCACCAACTGGAACTGTTAATGGTTGCCCTGTATCACATACATCCATTCCTCGCATCAATCCATCCGTTGCACTCATTGCAATAGCGCGAACACAATGATCTCCAAGAAGTTGTTGAACTTCACAAGTCACTGAAATTTCGTCTCCAGCACTATTTTGGCCATTGATCACTAAGGAATTATAAATATTTGGCATCTTATTCGGTGGAAAAGAAACATCTAAAACTGGACCAATAATCTGAGTGATTCGACCAATATTTTGAGTATTAACAGAAATATTCATAGTTGAATTTCTAAATATTTAGAAGTAAAGTTCGACCATTTGCTAATTCAGAGAATTAAGCTATAATAATAATGGGCACCAGAAAGGGCTCATCGTCTAAAGGATAAAGACACCAACCTTCTAAGTTGAGAATGAAGGTTCGAGTCCTTCTGAGCTCAATTTATTATCTTGGAATATGGCTCGAAAATCTCTTATACAACGACAAATTAAACGACAAACATGCAACAAACGTTTCAAAACTAAACGATCTAAGCTTAAAATGAAAATTCAGAAGGCAATTTCTCTAGATCAAAAATTATATTGGCATTTTAAATTACAAAAGTTACCACGTGATTCGAGTTTGACTAGACAACATCGAAGATGTTTGGTTAGTGGGCGACCTCATGGAGTACTTAGATTTTTTGGTTTATCTCGACATTTCGTACGAGAATATGTCTATCAAGGTTTCTTGCCAGGCGTTATTAAAGCTTCCTGGTAACATATAGTTTAGCTTAATTGTGAAGAATAACAAATTATAAAATTTAATTATGGGTAAAATTTATAACTGGTTTGAAGAAAGATTAGAAATTCAAGCCATTGCAGATGATATTACAAGTAAATATGTACCTCCACATGTAAATATTTTCTATTGTTTAGGAGGAATTACTTTTACATTATTTTTAGTTCAAGTAGCAACGGGTTTTGCTATGACCTTCTATTATCGACCTACAGTTGCTGAAGCTTTTGACTCGGTACAATATATCATGACAGATGTTAATTTCGGTTGGTTAATCCGATCAATTCATCGTTGGTCAGCAAGTATGATGGTACTAATGATGATCTTACATGTTTTCCGTGTATATTTAACAGGTGGATTTAAAAAACCACGTGAATTAACATGGGTTACAGGTGTTATTATGGCAGTATGTACGGTTTCATTTGGAGTAACAGGTTATTCATTACCATGGGACCAGGTTGGTTACTGGGCCGTTAAAATTGTAACAGGTGTACCGGATGCTATCCCTTCTGTTGGTGGTTTTATCGTTGAGCTATTACGTGGTGGAGTTGGCGTTGGACAAGCAACATTAACACGTTTTTATAGTTTACATACATTCTTATTACCTTTGCTTACTGCTGTTTTTATGTTAATGCACTTTTTAATGATTCGAAAACAGGGTATTTCAGGTCCACTTTAATTTAACTTAATTTAATTTTTATTATGGCAATAATCATCAAACCGGATTTAGCAAATCCATATTTACGTGAAAAATTAGCAAAAGGCATGGGACATAACTATTATGGTGAACCCGCATGGCCAAATGATCTATTATATATTTTTCCTGTTTGTATTTTAGGTACTTTTGCAGGTGTTATTGGATTAGCAGTATTAGATCCAGCTGCAATTGGAGAGCCAGCAAATCCATTTGCGACTCCACTTGAAATTTTACCGGAATGGTATTTCTATCCAGTTTTCCAAATTTTAAGAACAGTTCCAAATAAATTACTTGGAGTTGCTTTAATGGCAGCTGTTCCAGCTGGTTTAATCACAGTTCCCTTTATTGAAAATATCAATAAATTTCAAAATCCATTTCGTCGTCCAGTCGCAACTACTGTTTTTCTATTAGGAACATTAGTAGCAGTTTGGCTAGGAATCGGCGCTACTCTTCCTATTGACATTTCGTTAACATTAGGTCTTTTCTAAAAGACCTAATGTTAACAAAGAAATGAATGAAGCAATACAGGGGAATCGAACCCCTACCTTCTGAATGGCAATCAGATGGGCTACCGTTACACTAGTATTGCATCGTCACACCATCATAGTACGCACTCCTAGATATGGGTTACCTGGGTTTCGAACCCAGAACTTATCGGTTAAAAGCCGATTACTCTACCATTGAGTTAGTAACCCGTACAATATTATGAAGTAAAACGCATAAGATTATATCAGAGTGTATAAGCCTATTTGTTTTCCATATTCGCTTTTTGACTTCATTAAAACTATAATATATATTCAATTATAGTAAAATTCCTTTTTTTTAGATTTATGGCTAGATATCGAGGTCCAAGATTAAAAATTATTCGTAGGCTAGGAGCCTTACCAGGCTTAGCATCCAAAACTTCACATAAAAAAAATCCACCTGGTCAACATGGTAAAAAATTAAAAAAACCTTCTCAATATGCAATTCGGCTAGTTGAAAAACAAAAAATTCGTTTTCATTACGGTCTAGGAGAAAAACAATTATTTAATTACTTAAAAAAAGCAAGAAAAAATAAACGCTCAACTACAGAAGTCTTACTGGAATTATTAGAAATGAGATTAGATAATATTCTATTCCGGCTAGGTGTCACCCCTACGATCAATGCGGCTAAACAACTAATAAGTCATAGACATATTATGGTTAACGATAAAAAAATCTCTATTCCAAGTTATCAGTGTCAAATAAATGATAAAATCAGTTTTATTAATAAAACGTATTCCGACTTATTTCAACGTATCAATGAACAAAACATGCTTCCATTTATCAAAGTCGAAAAAGAACAAAAATCTTTAATAATTAAAAATAAAATTACACGTGAAGACATGTTACTTGAACTAAACGAATTATTGATTATTGAATATTATTCAAAAAATTAAGTTTATTTTTGGCTAAAAACCAAAAATGGAGAAATGGCTGAGTGGTTTAAAGCGACCGATTGCTAATCTGTTGTATTAGATTTGACTAATACCGAGGGTTCAAATCCCTCTTTCTCCGTTTGACTAAGGACAAACATCTGTATACCGAATTTGATTTATTTGATTATTGGCTTAAGGATAAATAAATAATATGGTTTATGAACAATCTTTATCTCCGTTTTTTGAGATCTATAAATAACCGGATCGACGATCTTGAAACACTAAAAGAGAGAAAAATGCATGCAAAATATTCGGATAGTCAAAATGTTGATATACCTTGCGATTCGAGTCCTTTGCTATTAGTTACAAAATAAATAGCAAATATATCAGCTTGTAATTTTTATAAAGTATGGAATTTAAGTTAATATCGATAAAATTGATGTAAGCTAATCTAATAATTATTCGCACCTAATTTATTTCATATTGAAAACTTAGCAATTTTTGGAATAGACATTGATTTTCTTAATTTTCATACTTTAGGAGTTCCGAAATAAATATCCAAAGAATCTTCATTTCCTGAAGGTGAAGGTTCAGAGGCATTGATACTCTCCTATTGATTTTGTGCAATTTTCAATTTTTATACGTTCGAACTAACAATTGCATTATCCTTACTACCTTCATAAAATTGAACCCAATATAAACTTATATTTTTAATACGTAGTTTTCCCGGGACATTTAAATTTGCAAGATGAAGTGAGATCCTTTGAGCATATGTCATAATTGAATTATATGATATAGGTGCTGAAATATCATATTACTTATTCCTGGTTTAAATCTTTCGTCCAATCATTATGGTTATTCTCTAAGTGTATGACTATTACAGCAGAACAAATAAACATAAATTTGACAATTTCAAGAGACTTATCAAATTTTCAAAGATTATTCAGAGAGGAAAATAGATAAAAGCGCCGCCATCGATAGTATATGGCTAAATTACCAATGATTAATTAGCAAAATGTATCGTAAATGCCCAAAGTTGTAAAGCTTAATGATTCAGATATCTCAAATTGTTCAAATGTGATTTTGAATCATATCAATTTAACATCTAAAAATGAAAATATAGTTCGATGTATTAGTACTCAATCTATCAATTCGAGAAAATAGACGACTTTAGGATATTCCGATTTTTATTTCATCTTATTAATGAAAAAGGCTATATTGTATTTTCTTTTATTAGAAATCTAATAAAATACAATAAACTTGACATTTAATACATAGATGTGTATATTATATACGTACATTTGCATTCTAGATGTACAGATATAATTTTCATTATTAAATATTAATTATGACATATATTTATAAAACGTTTACTGCAAGCTATATTTATGAAGTATCTAATCAGATTGAAGACTATTTAAAGACAGTAAGTAATCCTGAGACGGCTAAAATTGCCGTGTGTGACCAGAATAATGGAAGCGCACGTGGTTATGTAATTACGAATCCAGATTTGGACCAAGCTCCAGACCCATTATTTGGTGGCTATAGATGGGTAGCTACAACTGATACTTTTCCTTCAAATGACGATTTTGAACCAAAAATAAAGGAGTTTACAGATATATTAAATACTTTACCGATAAGCGAAGCATATAGCGCTCAAATATGCGTAACTAATGCGAATAATGAAGATGGATTCGCAAGTTTGCACTATTTATCAAAAAATTAATTATTTGATGATAACCAATTTGTATTAACTGAATCATTAGTTCTACTAGACAAATCTAGTAGAATTAATAGCTACTCAATCTGCAGAGTTATATAAGGAGATATGTAAGCTAATGATTTTAGTGAAAGAATTATTAGATATTACTACGCTAAGTTGCTACTCCTGAGGAATTTTTAGTCAAATTAACCAATGCATTGAGCCAGAAATCAGAAAACAAACATCCATATGAACGATTATATCAATTATGCAAAAAAAAATGAATCCTATTAATAAGCTAGATATTTATGTTCTTTGTTTGCAAATAAAGCGTTCGTATGGAATTCCTCATCGAACTATTGGGTCTTGGAACTATTATAAAATCATGGTAGACGATAGTAACAAAGTAATAATTGGAGGACATAATTTATACGGAGCAATATATCTTCATAAATTTCTAGTATTTGAGGTCTTTTCACAAATGAAATGATCTGAGAAAGTGCCGTATATGCATATGATGCAAATCAATTAGGGCGATATGCGGCTAAGAAAGAATCAGAAAAAACGGCATTTTACAAAAAATATAATAATACAAGTGCGGCACGAATTTTTAGAGGTTCAAAAGCCATATTTAAGACTATAAGCATAGCTAGTTTAGTCGAAAACCTATCTTTACCTTAAAAAAGATATAATCGTTTCCGTATGAATAAATGTAAAGATTTTTCGAACTATGGGATTATTTCTGTATTAACTATCGGCCGTGAAGCATTATTAGACGTGAATTCAATTGACGGAGAATCTAACGATACTGCCTTAATTAAAACTATAAGCTTGGCGAAGGAACGTATTTATCCGTTCAGAACCTAGAGTTTAGCTCTCTTTTTGCTGCTTTTAGGAATGAATTTTTAATTGAAATCACAAAAGCAATGAGTGAGAGATGTCAAACGAAAAATTCAAATATCAATTTGAATGCATGGGAAGCAAAAATAGGTGCTATAGACGATTATAATCGTAACATATCTTAAGAGATTTATGCACAATTTTATCGACTTATTTCTTAAAATTTACGTATAAATCCTAAAAGGATACCAAATTGATTAATTATTCCGATTCATTTACAGGATGAATAAACCACTCAGTGTAGGCAAGCTAGTGGAAGTCCTAAGGGTGTTGACAATCATGCTAAAACTCTATTAATCGATGATACTTTATTTTATATTGGATCGAAAAATTTTTATAAGAATGACTTAAATGAATTTGGCTATTATATTAAAATCTAACAATTAGCAAATCAATATAATATTAATTATTGGAATTATTTATTGAATTAATAAATCTATAAATCATACACTAAAAACTTGTTTTGAAAATAGTTTTCCTAAATATGTAAATACGCTACATAGTCAAAATAGTTACGGTGCTTATGAGGCGTTGAATTGTAGGTTTCATTTTTAAATTTGATTAAATTTGGAAACTATTGACTTAGAAATATATATTAAGATTGACGATTTAAAT
>JAAUYM010023379.1_pt1 | contig 24861 bp, 26 predicted proteins | sample 7278001 | NCBI WGS metagenome assembly JAAUYM01 (sample SAMN14350224, study PRJNA611818) | marine sediment metagenome | isolation source: surface marine sediment (1.8m) | place: French Polynesia: Moorea | collected 2018-08
CCCCCCCCCCCCCCCCCCCCCCCCCCCCCCGGCCGGGGCGCGGGGCCGCGCCCCCCCCCCCCCACAAGAAACAACCAAATTTCTTGCTTCTACTACCTACCTCTCTGCGTATGTAGATGTATACTGTATACGTACGTAGATGTGCACACTTCTGTAGAATCAGTTCTTCTCTTTGACGAGCGAAATAGCTATTATTACTGGTAAGTGCTCAGGAAGATATTGGCTTTAAAGAGCATGCCGAGTAAAAGGTACGCGTCCCAACACGAACTACTGGTAGTGCGTAAGAAGAAGGATCTAATGCCTAGCTGCGTGCTTTCTTTTAGTAGGCGCGATTCTAGTGATCCCTAGCCCGGGGGAGACATACGATGCATGTTAGGCACAGCAAGTGCAACCACCATCTGAAGGGACGGATATTTCGGGGGTTTTTCCCCTTCTCCTCTTACCTTCACCTCCTCCATCTCCTTCCTATGGTACGCTAAACCTGTCCTCAGGCACCGCCTGGAGCTGATGCGGCAGATCTACAACCACGACTTCGACTCCGACGACCCGAAGAAGTCTTCCTCTTCTTCCTCCGTCTCCGCCTCCTCTTCTGCGGCCGAGCTGTTCCAGAGCGTGACCACCTGTTCGGGGGCGTTGCTCCCCCAGGGGGGACCGAGGTTCGTGATGCAGTCAACAGCTACTACTACTACGGACTGCAGCATCGTCAACCCCAAGCACTGCCTGCTCCTCCTACTCTTACCCCAGAACATGTACGCGGTAGATTGACGGACCAACAAAGACCTGCCAGAGAGAGAGACAAAAAACGAGAAAGATCATCTCCAGAAGACGCTTCAACTTATTTCGTTCCCGCTTATTTTTATTTACGGGAAATTGCCCTTTTTTCTCTTCTTCTCTGCTTTCTGTGCTTCTTTCTCTTCCCCGACTTTTTTTTCGTATTGTGTCTCTGTCTATCAACACACGATGGAGAGATCATCATCCACTGGACTCCTCAGCCGATTTGTCAAGGACTGCGGAGGGAGGACAGCGCTTAGTTCACACACATGCACACAAACACTAATCCCATATAAAGAGCTCCCATACCTCATAACTTGTGCCAACTAGTAATATATTTTTTCGTCTTACTGTACGCCTTGTCCATATTCTCTAATGTTACCATTTTAGGGTGTGTTAACCATGACAGCGTTGCACTTGGTACATACGCGTACAGTACAGTACTACTTACAAGAAGCGTAATTTGTTCAGAGCGGTGTGGAGCAAAAGGGCCTGCCCAAGTAGCTACTCTCCTAAAGATGTCATGTCGGCATAGCAGTTATGTACGTACTATACGGTATGCTATAGTGGTGCTTATGCAACTTAAGATATTTTTTGCGTTCGAACGAGCATGTATCCACAAAATCCAATGCCCAATCTAAATGTGAGCTTAAACGTGAAGAAAGCACTCTCTTATCTAATCAGTGTGTACTCTACTTAATTTTTGACGATTCAGGAGTGCATTAACTTTCCACCTCCCTCTCTCTCCTTTCCGATCGTCCCTTCAGACAACGGTTGGAGCTGATGCGAGAAATGTACCAGAACGAGGCTGAGGTGTCGCCGTCGTCTCCAAGCACTGACCGAGATGCCAGTTCGGGAGGAGACCCGTTCTTCGACAGATTTCCATGGTTTGACTTGCACATTCATAATACAATTTTATACAATTGATTCTGAGCCGCACCTTTCCATCTTTCATCTTATCCTTCAGGTTTCGTCTGGTTGGTCGCGCCTTTGTCTACCTGTCCAACCTGACGTACCCGCTTCCCTTGGTGCACAGGGTTGCGGTGGTGAGCGACAGGGGCGACGTCAGGGGATTCCTCAAGGTGGCGGTTCAGGCCGTTCTCGCAGGACAGGGTAAGGACGGCTGCGGCCAGCAAGATGCAGCCGAAGCAGCTGACTCTGCTGCGGACTCTGCAGAGTCTTCTTCCACGCCCGTCCCTCCTCCTCATCCTCCTCCTCCTCCCTCGCAACATCAGACGATGCAAGGTAAAGGTCCCGCCTAATCAGAGGAGTCATCGTTGTTTCTCCCTACCCATGTCATCACCCTCCACTTCCCCTCCTCACCCCTTCTTTGGGCATGGTTGTCTACTACGAGTACTTGCTAACTTCCTATCTTGTGCCAGGACTTCTGACCCAGCCATCACCTTCATCCTTCTTACGGCACCAATTCTCCCCTTCCCCTTTTCTGTACCTATACCGTATGTTCTGGTGTTCTGCGCACTCTCCTTCCAACCTCCATTCCAGTTGACCATACTTGTATTACTAGAGAGCAAAGAGGTACCTGATGAGTGATGAGTGATGACATACACTGTATACTCCATTACCCACGTAGTAAAAATCAAGTTTGAAGTGCATGCATGGATTTTATATTGTGACGAAAGAAAAAAGGGTATATGTAATAATCTGTAGCTAAGGTAGGGTTGTACATGCTACCTTTACCTTAATGCAACATTGTTAGCATCCGTTTCTGATCCTCTCAGCTATTCATGCACTTGAACTTATGTCCATAGTACGTACATGCTACGATGACATAACTGAGCCTCAATTTGCTTTTGACCGCAAAGACGAGGAGCCTGTGGACTACCCGATGGGCGTGAGACAGGCGGCGACCATCGTCTTTCCGGATCCGGTCGGCAAGAAGCTGTCGGAAAAGGAAGCCAGCTCGGGTAAGGAAGAAGGAGATTTCGGGATTCTGGCAGAATGGCGATTTTTTTAAAGAACTTTTTCCCCCCCGCACACACAAGCAGAAAAAGAGGAGGATACCTCCCGCGAGCACGAGAAGCAGGAGTCGTTCGACGACCTGCCCGACCACCTGCGGATCGGGCAGGAGTTCACCATGAGGGTGACGGTGCTGCAGGCCTACGGGATCTCGCCGGAATACTCCGACCTGTTTACCCAGTTCAAGTGAGGCGACAGTATAACGCTTTGCCCGTCGCTAGCCCGTGTTGGATGTAGCTTTGCGGATTGATTCTTGACTTGTGTGCAAAGTCATCTGCTGAAAAGGGTGTATGATTCTTCTGTCTGTCCTCCCCAGCTTTATGAATCGCGCGCACGAAGCGTTCTCTACTGAGCCGGTGAAGAACAACTTGAAGGGGGCTCCGCTAAACTTCTACCACGTGCAGAACGTGAGTGAAACTGGAGAGAGAGAGGGAGACGGAGAGAGAGACGCCAATGTTGATCCGACGTCCTCTATTTTCAGATCACTGTTCCCGTGACAAAGTCCTTTGTGGAGTACATCAAGAAGCAGCCGCTCATCTTCGAGGTCTTCGGCCACTTCCAACAGCAGCTTCGTCCGCAGCAGACTTCCTCCGGCAGCACGGCCTGCGCCGGCGGGGCCGACGGCGGCGCCACCGACGCCGCGGTCTCGCCCACCAGCGTCTTCAGGCCGGCCGGCAACCTGCGCCACCCGCCCAGGAGGCTGCTCCCTCCCTCGCTGCCCATCTCCCAGCCGGTCCGCTCCCACCAGGTCTCCTCCGACCCTCGCTCCGGCCCCGGCGCCGTCACCCCGACCAACGAGGTGGCGTCCTCCGCCATCGGTGGGCAGCCGATGGCGACCGGCCAGCCGCAAGAGGTACACGCCAAACACGACCTGCTGGTGTGGTTCGAAGTGCTGGAGCTAGGTGAGACAGAGAGCACCATATTTTTTTCCTAGACTGAGAGCTACTACTGTACATTGTCCCGAATGCATCCTTTTTGTTTCCAGCCTCCTCCGGCGAGTACGTTCCCGTCCTCGTCGACCACGGCGACGAGCTGCCCTGCCGAGGACAGTTCTACCTCCACCACGGTCTCCAGCGCAGAATCCGCATCACGCTCGTGCACGACGCCACCGGAGACCTCCGCTGGAAAGACGTGCGCGAGCTGGTGGTGGGTCGGATCCGCTCCGCGCCCGAGTCTGACCTCGACGACGACCTCGACGGGTCGGTGCTCTCCCTCGGGCTCTTTCCGGGGGAGTTTTTGGACGCCGGAGGACAGCAGGTGCCGCCGCCGCCGCCGCCGCTGTCGACATCGTCGCTGCAGACGCCGTCGGAGGCGTCGTCGAATAGTTCGGGAGGGAGCGTCGGGTGAGCAAACATTTCTTTAGGCAATATGGGGAGGACCTGGAGCAAGTATTGTTGCAATATTTAGTCGCAGTGACGGTCAAAAATTGCAAAAATGACCTTACACTGGAATGTCTGAGGATTCTTTTTGCATTTGTGGAGTCTTCTTGATAACAGGAACATTACTGTAATAACATTATAATTTTGGATTACTGTACTTATGAAAACTTGGGGAAAATTGACCTAAGTGGTAATAACGTGTTGCCTTGAAATCCGCTCTTGCATGAGGTAGTTGCTGCTACTACTCAATGGAGCAAGTTTTGCCAAAACTAGACATGATGGTGCAAAGACAAAGCTGCTGGTACATTATTATCGCAAAATTTGTTGTCTTAAAATTAGATTGAAAAGGGACCTTTTTAAACAGTCGGTTTATCCCTCTTTCAGGAGCGGTCGCACCATATTCCGCTTCGAGGCCGCGTGGGACTCCTCCCTGCATAACTCCCCTTTGCTGAACCGCGTCACGCCCTCCGGAGAGACGGTCTACATGACAATCTCCGCCTACCTCGAGCTGGAGAAGTCCTTCCGCCCCGCCATCGTCACCAAGGACCTGGCCATGGTGGTGTACGGCCGCGGGGACGGCAGGATCGGGCCCAGGCTCAAGAACCTCTTCCAGAGCACCTTCAGGAACCCGGAGGCCAACAGGCTGACCGGCGTCTATGACGTCACGCTCAGGAGGGCCTTGCACGGCAGCCCAGGTAGACGGCAGGAGAGGAAATTGCGCACCAGTCAGCACGGAATTTCTTGTCCTATTTATTATACGTACAGGTGTTCACCGCCGACAGCGAAGGGTTCTCGACACCTCCAACACGTACGTCAGAGGGGAAGAAAACCTTAGAGGATGGAGACCACAGGTGAAGAAAAGGAATTTGTGCTTTGCCCCAATTGGAAGCACGCTAAATACGGCTATCTCTTTTTTTTTCTTCAAGGGAGACAATCTAATCTTTGAGCACCAATGGGAACTGGAGAAACTCCAGCGTCTGACGGATGTTGAGCGGTCCAGGCACTTCCTCCTCCTCAGGGACAAATTGGGCATGGGCAATAGGACGACGCCCACGCCGCAACAGTCTGGCCCGTTGGACAAGTCGGCCAAGGAGGCGGTCAACCTGGTGGCCAAGGCATCGTCCTCCGCCAGGCCAGCCGGGACGAGACCAGCCCCGAAGGACCCCTACGAGCCGTGGGACATGACGCCCAGGGAAAGGGAGATCTGCACCAAATACTCTCGGCTGATGACATATCACTTGCATAGGTGAGAAGAAAAAAGGCTGAAGTCAACCTGGCGTGAGTAATTTTATCTCATTGTTGAATTTATGTTAGGGAACTCACCAGCAAAGGCCTGAAGCAGCTAGTGGCAGCGGGGGGAGGAGGCGAAGGCAGCAATACTCTGGAGACTCCAGTTGACAAAGTCTCCAGCAACGGACTGGCAGAGTACGTTCTTTTGGCATATGAGTCAATCAGATGAAGACGAACGTGACGTTTTGATCATCCGCAGCTTGGTCTCCCCCGAGCCCCAGCGGCCCAAGTCCCTCATCCTGGACAACCTCCCTGGCCTGCTCGGTCGCACGCCGGGCGGGGGTCGCGGCGGGCTGTCTCCCTCCGGCGCGCGCAGCTCCGAGGTGTCTCCGGCGTCGTCGGGCGGACGACCAAAGCCGCCGCCGGGATTATCCTTTGTCCCGGAGGTGGAGGAAATTCGGGTCTCGCCGGTCATCTCCAAGAGGGGAACGCTCAGCGTACTCGACCAGAGAGAAAAGGCAAGGCGTACTACAGAAACGTCCTTATCAAGATATACATATATACTTATACTACATATAGGTACATTATATACACAGTATTTTTAATATTTAAATATTTGTTTAGGTGTGGAAGAAGCGGTGGGTTGTCGTTCGCAGGCCTTACGTCTTCCTGTTCCGCGACGAGCGCGACCCTTGTGAGCGAGGTCTCATCAACCTGGCCCAGGCCCACACGGAGTACTCGCAGGACCAGCAGCAGCTGGCAAGGAACACATTCAGGTGAGCAAGTTTGAAATGATGACGTAGTACAATAGTGTTTTGTACCTAAGGCTAAGTTGTTGCTTTGTATACTATTTTGCAGCATTGTGACCAAGTCCAAGGGCTACTTGATCCAGACCCAGAGCGATCGGGAACTGCACGAGTGGCTCTATGCCATTAACCCGCTCCTTGCTGGACAAATCAGGTAATTGAAAGAGACTTCTTCCATAAGACAAGAGGAGAAATGTCTACTGATGTACCGTATGTACAGATCGACGACCGCACGAAATCGTCCTAAACCGGCCACGCCCCCTCAAAAGTCCGTTGCCGCGCCCATACAAAAGCAGGAGGAGCAAGAACAGGTGAGATAGAACATTAATTGGCCGCCTATGGAAAACTAGCACTAAGGGGACGACGTCCTTTTCTACTTCTAGGGAAAATGAAATTCGTCCTCCTCTAGTCTCCTCCGATCAGCAGTGATAAACAGGATTCGCTCCTTCAGGGACTGGGCGTCGGACAGCCTTTCGGAAAAGTAGCAGGGCGGGTCGATGACGAAGGAGGGAGGAGGAAGACGGCATTGTTAGCAATTGATTCATTCTTGAAGGAATTGTCAGTTTACAGCGAGGGTCTTCTTTTGTTCAAGTGTTAATCGTTGCAAAAGACGTGTGGGACTAGAGGAGAAGAAACAGAATTAACAACCATTTCTCTTGCTACAGAGTTACTATTAGTCTAGGTGTTGTCTAGGTGTCAGTCAGCAGTTTAAAAACTTATGTTTTACGTTGAAAGTTTATTAGTCACATTTCCACAGGATAAACATACTCAACGTAACCCGGCTTTGATATTGCTTATGTTCGTGATTGGTCAGTTCAACTTGACATTCTACGTACAAGTTAACATCGAAACTAAGTTTGGTCCTTCCCCCCACCAACCCCCCCCTTTCTTTGTCTGCATCTGTGCCATGTGCTTTGAGATAGAAATAAAGCTTCACGGCTTCTGTCTGCGATTACTGCACTGGTATTTTTTGTCTGGTAGTTTTCTGTTTAAAAAAACCTGCAATAGTATAAAATGTATCTAAGCGCTCTTTGTCTACTACCTATGGTGCTTAGCCTCAGGGAGGATGTAGAAAAGTTGAGAAGCATCAGTATTCCGTAAGTGCTATAAAGTAGTATTTCGAGTGCCACTCTTTGATCTGACGTGTTCATCTGACGTGTGACGTCTTTGAGCTGACAAACCCTGGCCCCAGCGGGGTCAGGACGTGCTGAGACCAAGCCTGAGCCTCGCCTCCGGGTCCCAGATCAGTGCAGGGCACCACCTGCCACTGCCCGGGTCGGGGCACCGGGCCGGCGTCGAAGCCGACCACCGAGGGCGGCTCGGCAGGCAGCGACGGCGCCGTCGGCGTCGGCGTCTTCATGGCCATGTTCGTCCCCGCAGCCAGCAGCAGCCCGGCGATGACGGGCCAGTTGGCCCCCAGCAGCCTGCCCAGCCCGACGGCCACGGCGGAGGAGGCCCCCGCGCCCTGCACGGAGGAAGAGGAGACGGACGTGGAGGAAGAGGAGGAGGAGGAGGAGGCCGAGGCCGTGGTCGTCCCGAAGTGGGTGGCACGGTGAAGGTAGAAAAAGAGTCCCAGGATGGAGAGGATGACCAGGATGAACATCCAGATCTGCCGGTTCCTGTAGTCACTCTGGATCTCCTCCCTCCTGGCGTTCCTCCTCCTGATGTAGACCAGGTAGAGGGCGAAGAGGACCCCCATGGCAAAAAGCGTGACGAGCCTCATGGCCAGCGGCGGCGCCCCCGTCGCCTCCTCCGCCTTCCCCTCCTTCACCATCTGCTGGTAGACGGCCAGCTCGTACATCCGCCTCCTCCAGGCGAAGTAGCCGTACCTCAGCGCGAGCACCCCTCCGCACAGGAACAGCAGGAAGAGGAAGACGAAGAAGGGCCAGACCGGCTCGTCCTCCTCCACCGTGGTCACCACCACCTCCTTCGTGTACAGTTGGCTGGGCTCGGTCGGAGGTGTCGTCGTCGTCGCGCCTCCTCCTTCTCCTCCTGCCTCCGACCCTGATGTTGGGTCACCCTGAGGGGAAGCCGCTGGCGCAGTTCCGCCCGGAGAGGTGCCCGTGGGCGGGGAGAGGGCCTCGGACCTTCGAGTCTGAGTCGACTCGTCCTGGGTACTACGTTCCATTGTGGAAATTAATTTGAAAAACTGTGGAATTTTTCCAAAATTTGGGAAACTAACGCGTTTGTTTGTTTGTTTGCGTTCATGACTCCGGGACCTAACTATACTCTCAGATTTTTGTCTCAGAGGGTCCAAAGCCCATTCCCACCAAAGAAATTTGGGAGGAACAGCTGGATTCCTCTCTCCAAAGCCTGGCAAAGTGACAAAGGTACCATCCGTCCATCCTCTGTGCAGGGGATGCCTGATTAATCTGTGTTTCAGTGCCACATACATATGTAAAATTGCATTTGTTTATTCAAACACACCACAGTACACATAGAGATGCATGTACCGCATCTAGGTACTAGTGGGGCACGTGGATATTCCTGTGAATATATACATGTAGTGCGTACGGTATGTACTTTATGTATGTGCAGGACCGTGGACAGTTCCGCCATCCTTCAATCTACTGAGTCCTTTTTCTCCCAGGAAACAGACAAGGCTGAAAACAATGGTAAACGAGTAGAATATGAATGCCCCTTGGTAGTGGTCAGGCTTCAGCGGGCAAGCATTGCAGGCTGTTTCTGGATGAGGCAGCGAAGCCATTTCCATGGCTCGCATCCTCCTCCAAGCCCTCTCCTCCCAGTAGTGAACAAGGCCAGAGTCGCTAATCCTAGAAAGATACTGGGCAAAGCGGCCACCCTGAAATTCATGGAAACCGGGCATATTTGAAAAAGTTGCCTAAGCTACCATCAAAATAGAAAACTCGTTGGGCACATGGTATGCTATGATACTCAACGCATTTTGCAAGTATTAATCGCTATTTACCCAAGGTGACGCAGGATGGAACATCCCTCCCATAAATCTGCTGTAGAGGAGAGGCTCGTTGCCAAGATGAACCATGAGCTTTCCGTCTGACGTCGTATGGCGCACTTTAATTCTGGCCTTTAGATCAGACAACCAGTCAATTCGAACAGCCTTGCCTTCTTGGACGTCAGTGAGCTGCAATAGTGCACAGAAACTTGTACCTACATACCACCCACCTACGTATAGTGGGTCAAGGTCTAATAAAGTTGTTTGTACGTAAGATCTTGTGGAGCTGCACAAAAGCAAAGTTGCATGAAAAAGCCCCATCTCATTTAACGCACTTACAGCAATAACGTTGTAAGGGAGTGTTTCATGCACAAAATGTACCACAAATGAGGTGATAAAAGGTTGTTTCTTACAGGTGTGCTAAATCCATCTAGCACAATTCTCTCATTCCAGAGCTTCCTGATCACAGAGTTGTTTAGTGTAGGCAGCCAAGCATATTCTGATGAAATAAAAGGGGGTATTTTCCATGGCAGGTGACCTTCCACAATTTCAGCAAAAGACTTTAAGGAAGGGATAAGCACGGGAGAAGTCAAGTGGGATTTTAGAGTTGAGGAATAAAAGAAACAGAGCAGCATGGATGAAAGCATCCATGTTCCAATCAACCACCTAGAGGACGCAAAGCAATAAGGAAGTATGTACATACTAGTAATGTATAAATGCGTATGCATGGTATGTTTTACCTTAAAGCCTTAATTCTGTACAGATTTATGTACAGGGTGGTAGACTCTCCAAGAAGAATTCCAAAGCAGTGCCATAGAGACTCGCCCACCAAAGCCCAGGGTCTAATATCCTTTCCCAGCACCTTTTCTTCTAAACGAGCAAGGATTATTAAAAGGAGAGTAACTATAGCCAAGGATGAGATCGTGAAGATCCAAGTCCTTAGGGAGAAAGGTGCCAGGACGGCCAGATAGTTTGGCTTCGGCATGGGTGCTGGGCTGACAAATGTCTCAAACTCCTGGACATTGTATGTGACAATCTCCATTATCTGGCTTTTTTCAAAATTTATGGCAAAGTTGAGCATAACATCGCAGATGCCCCTGTAGATCAACCCTGGAGCGCCAGTCCACATGCCATTATCTCCAATGTTGCCATAATCTCGTACTGGATCGGGATTGTAGTAGCTCACTGTGAAGTCAAGCTTTTCTTTCATGGCATCCAGAATATCAACTGTGAGTCCCCAAGGCTTGTAATATCTCTGATGGGGTGATCCTCCCTCTTCATCAGAGAGGTAGTCGGCTTGGATGTAGTGTGCATATGGAATTATAACTGCTTTGAGATTCTTCCCACCAAGAGATTTCTGGCTAGTAAAAATGTCGGGGTCAGTCCACTCTGTCTTATGCATCCACAGGTAGTTAAAGAAGAGTTCAGGCAGCTTGTTAGTTTCATGGTAAAAGTTGTAGCTGTAAAAGGCTGTGGAATAATTACTAGATACTTTTGTTAAGGCAGCCACATGTGGTTGCTTCTTAATTGAACCAACTTTAAATATCTTTTTGGTGTCATGCAACCCTTCTGTGACAAAAAGAAACTTAGTGTTTCTGTGAAGCACGCCCAAGTCAACTCTTTGCTTGCACATGGCAATGGTGCTTTCTATTATTTCAAGTGCCTTATCGAGTTTGCTACCCGAAGTCCAGATAAGAATTGTCCAGGCCCACTTAGAAATTGGAAATAGTTGCCTTCTGCTGTAAAGCTCATTTTCAGGCACTAAGACAACAGAGCTTTCTTCTGTCATATTTGGCCAGGGAACAAAGACTGGGCATGAAAAGGACTTAACCTTCTGCAGACTTTGGATATTGTAAGAGATGAACTGAATGTCTCTTTCAAACAGATTTTCCAGCAGCATTTTCTGATCTGGATCGTCGAAGTCCAAAAGAAGAGTCAGTTCAGTCTCGCCATCCGCCTTCAGTCCTGAGACCACCTGGGAGACTAGGCGCGGAAAGTTCCTACTTCTTGAGGAATGAGCTTCAAAGGTGACAATGAGCAAAGCATAGAAGAGCGTGATTAGATTCTTCGCTTTCATATTGTCGTTCCTCTTCAAGCAGCAAATTAAGAATCCTGAAAAACTGTGTGGTATCTTGCGCGATATCTATCTAACTTACCTACGTAGGGTAGTACCGGTACAAAAAAGGCTGAATAATTTATTTACCTGGTTAAAGTCAAACCTACGTACGTACAACATACGTGCCAGTCACACCTGTTATACTGTACCATGTCAATCTTTATGGGAGAGGTGAACAATTTTTGACTTGGCGCCACATGCAGCCTGCAGACATAATAATAATATGTAATAACTGTGGTTATTACTAAAAGTGTAATGAAATGCATAATATAACCAGACTGGCACAATAGCACCAGAAAGTATAGAAATGTGACTCCCTGTTTCAAAATGCTTTCCACCCTGTTTTATATAGACATTTATAAAGCAGGGTGTCAAAACAAGAAAAAAACGAATTGGAAATGTCGCAGTAATAAATAATGATTTCGTCTCGATCACCAAGTGGTCTTGTCATACAGATTTTAGATTACTTGGAGACTTTCGACACACCGTATATGTCATTAAATGTCAAACTGGTAGAGGAAGTAAATAAGGTTTCGCTGTTCCAGTCACTGTTACATTAAAACATTTATTTATTTGACCATAAGTAGTAGAGTATGGATGACAAGGGTTACTAGGCGAAATCCAATTAAACTGTCATAGGCCATGTACAAAAAAGTATCTTTTGTAACACAAATTTTAGCCTTTTTTGCGCTAAAAACTATTCAAGATAAACATTTTCAAATATTTGTAGTTAAATAAAATTACTGCTAATCATCTTAAAGAAAACTAATTGGTTTTTTTTTTGCTTTGACATTTTGCTACACCCCAACCAATCGGTAAATTGGCATATACCAATTTAAAAAGATGGGAGGAGTTCGTGGCTAAGGAGAGTTTTAGGGCTGCTGAGCACCTCTCTTGTCATCCAACATGTGGCTCTGTAAGACTTCGTCTTGTTTTCCAGGATCAATGTCATGTTGGTATGCGCTTACAATAATAGTCAGGCAACAAGACCAAGGTGGCAGGGGTGTGAAAAAGTAGAGAAAAAAAAGAATAACAACTTTGAACAAACTTTGTATATTGTAACATCCAATTAACTACAGAATGTAATATTGTGTGTACTTCAATATTAGCATAAAAATGACTTACCAGAAAAAAATAATGCATGACCTGCCACAGTATAATTGAATTTTGCCTATTGTCTGTTTCTGGGCTTTTACTAAAATTGGGTCTTCCACCAATGCACTTCCGATGTACCCGGTACAGGAACGATCGTCATACTAATGCATGCGTGTCATGATTGTCGTCTGTTTAGGTAGGGGCAACGACACTGGAGACTTTATATACCGTATAGTAGTTATAGCGGGGTGGAAAGAGGGAACAACGAGACTTGGTTGCGTCGTAGTGGTGTAGTATAGTATGTACCGGTATGTACGTAGAGCTCGCTCGCTCGCTCACATCTGAGTTTCGTACTTGGCTCCCGTCACCAGCACGCTGCCAAGCTGTTTGGAAAAGTTACCATCCTCCACCCTCTCGGCATCCTCCGCGCTACCGTTGCTGCTGTCGAAGGCCATTCTTCCCACCAGGGCCGCACTCAGGCACTGGTACTCCTCCTCCTCCCCTTGCTGCTCCTCTGCCGGTGCCCGGTCGCAGCCAAGGGAATGGCAGTCGTCGTCGTCGTCGTCGTCCACGTTGCCAGACTGGCCCAGGAGGCGAGTCTCTTCGGACGGCGACTCCGACGGGACAGGCGGCGGCGACTCCTGCTCCAAGTCCTCGTGGACGCCGCCCTTCTTGGCGGAACAAGGGTTGGAGTCGGAGGAGGAAGAGGCGGAGGAGGAGGAGGAAGAGGAGGCGATTCTTGCAGAGTGCTCGTCATGGATAGAGATCTCGATTGCTGGGCCACCCTGTGCAAAAAAAAATGAGAAGCGAACGCAACATGACTTTCACGTACGTAGGTCATACATGAAACAGAACTTTCCTGATGAAAAATTCTCCTTTCTTTCTGTTGAGAAGCAAGTGGAAAAGTGTAGGTGCAGTGTAAGAGCACTGCTCACATAGTACTACTAGTATGACTATGTTCTCTCAATTGTAAAGTGTAGTGTAATGTGCATACTGCAAATACTCTTTCCGGCAGATATAACTGAACACTCACACCCAAGTGCCGGAACTATCTCGTTCTATGGCTTTTTTTTAGTGCACACATTTCAAAAGAAAAGGACTTTTTTGGCAGTTGCTCTTGCTTTTTGTGAGGGGAAAAAAGGCGTTCCTTGTTTGAGCTCCTGTCAGTCAAAGGTGTGAGCGAAAAAATGACCGTGTTTGCACCGAGGGGGGGGGCAGAAGGGCTGCACCTATCCTCAATCTCCTTAACGAACGTGGGAGAGGGCAGTTTTTTTTCCTTTAATCCAAACGTTGCACTCTGCCAACGTCGATTCTTCACTGGGTTGCATTTTTGGGCCACTCTCTCTCGTCAAGATGCAATGCAGGAAGGATGCACAATGCATGCTCAAAATAATCAAATAATCCCCGTGCACTTTGGGGACTTCACTATAAGGCACACTCGCTTTAGAACGTACCTTTTTATTGTCATTTTCTCCTACTTCCGCTTCCTCTCCTCTTTCTCGGTCGTCGTTGCCGCCGCCGCCGCCGCCGTGGCCGCCGCCGTCGCCGTCGCCGTCGCGGTTCCCCGCGGCCAGGTCGGTGATTCCGTTCCTCCTCTTCCGGTGGAGGTAGTCCATCACGAACCTCCACATGCTACCGCCGATGTTCAACGCGGTGTCTGTACAAAAGAGGGAGGGGGAGAAATGCTGCCAATCCAGGTGACTCTTCGGAGAAGCTTTGGCCTCGATTCTTCCGCAGCTCCACAAGGTTTGCAACCAATGTTGCACGTGCCACCAATAATACGGCAAAAAATTATAATACGTAGTATACCAAACTTTGGCGTAATGTTTGCACAGTTTTATAGTAAAGTGCGTTATTTATTATACTACATTAATTACCAGTGCAAGTACTAGCCAAAATGCTCTTATCTGGTGGAAGACGACCCCTAACTTAACATCCTTTTCAAGAAACCAAGACATGTTTGTATGAGTTTGTTTTCTCCTCCTTTCTTTCTTTCTTTCTTTCTTTCTTTCTTTCCTTCTTTCTTTCTTTCTTTCTTTCTTTCTTTCTCTTTGCTTCCTTCCTTCCTTCTCTCCCAGGGTCACGAGATCGAGCAAAGAGGAGAAAAAAGGAGGAAAATATTTGCCCTCCCTTCCCTCTCCTCCCTCCGCCCTCCCCCTTTTTCCTTCATTCTCTCTAGGGGAATGAGGACTGCGCGGAATCCCCCAGAGGTGTCAGCCTAAACGGGGCAGAAATACAAAGTAGAAGAAAAAGGTAGAACAGAAGTTTATTTTTCTTTTTCTTCTTCCTCAAAAACATGTGTCCACCTCAAAAGTGCAGGAAAACAAAGTCATGCAGGCCGTCTTGTTGGCATATTCTCCTTGCACCTCTGGGTGGGGCGGGTGCATTAAAACTGGTATTTAAAAAGAAGTTTACTACATCCCGGAGAGAAGCAAAAGTTTGGAAGAAGATGAACGGTGTGCAACAAAGGCCGATATGGTTGTTGCAAAAGTGCAACACTTTGACACCTCGAAGCATTCTGCAGAGTGCAAGTCATCTGCAGACTCTTCCTTTCTCTTTCTCTTTCTCGCACATGGCAGGAAACTAAATTCCTTTTTGATCTCCCAAATTCAAGCTCTCTCGGATGCCGCAATGGAAGCACTTTTAAAGAGAAGTGGATGAAGTTGATGAAGTAGGCGGCAGGAATTTGGCTCATAGGAAATGGGAGCACTCCGAGAAGCCTTCACCAGTCTTTGGGAAAATTTCGGAATGCGAATGGGGAAATAGGGGTGGGAGGAGGGGAAAGGAGGCGCAACGCCGTAGCCGGGGGAGCTGCTTTGAGTCGAAAATCGCCCACTCATGAGATTACTGAAATTAGGTATCTACAGTAGATCTGAAAGAGATGACAGGACTGCCTCAATGTAAACTAGGTAAGCTCTAGCATGTTTGCTCCTTGAGACCTTCTGGTGGGAAGGGGTGACTCACTTGATCCCAAGATACTGTCATAAAGATAGTTGGGGCTCATGACCATGGGGAGTAAAATCCCCAGTCGGTCAGATAAGCGAGTGATGTTCACTGAATGAACGCAGAACGCAGAGGGAAGAGGAAAGAGGCAAATGAGGGAGAACGAACAAGGGAAAGAATTGGTGGTCCCAGTAGTGTTGCTCGTAAAACAGTAAAAACACGGATAAGTACTGTACGGTACAAGTAGATGACTTTAGGATCTGTCATATTGATCCACAACCGTATGATTCCAGTGGTTTCAGTGATCAGTTATCCAGCGATGCACTTACAGTACACAAGTTACTCGTCTGTCTCACCTGGCAGGTTGTGGATCTTTGCCCATGCGCGTACGATGAGCATGATCGAGTAGAGCCAGAGGCAGAGCATGAAGGCCACGATGACCACGTCCTTGACGGGGATTTCAGAGAGATCGGTGTCGGTGCGCGGGGAAGACGGGAAGGGGGGCAGGACGCTGGAGTTGGAGTCAGAGTGCTTGGAGCAGGAGGAGGAAGAGTGCTTGTTGGACAGGGCAGCCTTGACAGACATGATGGCGATGCTCTTTATCCCCGCTGGGAAGTACGGTGAAAAACCTCCTTTTTCCTCTTCTCCTTTCCTCCACTGGTTAAAAAAACTTCTTTTTTCTCTCTGTGTGGTTTACTCGGATTTCTCTTTCTGCCTTTCTGCTTCTTGGGTTTCTCTTCACTCCTGGAAAAAGAGGAACCTCCATTCAATGAAACATCCTCCTCCTCCTCCTCCTATTTCCCCCTTTTTCTCCCATGTGTAGCAGTAGAAAGTCCCAAATGCGGCAAAAAAAAGCAGTCGATAATTCAAGACGGTTTTTTCCCCTCCACTCTCCTTCCTTCTTTCACTTGGCTGAATTTTAAGTTACCTCCTCTTGGCTTCTATTTCCGTCGAATCGCCGTCGAATCACCTGCAAAAGAGCAGAGAAAGAGATAATACAGTAGTTCTGAATTGTCTCACTGATGCTGATGGGACCACTCACACATGGGGACTCTTAGGATGGGTGGTGGGTTGGTTGGGGTTAAGATTTCGTGTTAGAACGGTAAGGGGAGGTACGAGGCTAAAAAGTTTAAATTTCAGGATGTCGCATGCTGCATTTTTCTCAACAAGTCAGACTTTTTTTGCTGGAGGGGAGAAGGTACTAAATCTTTCCTTTTGTCAGATCCCCCTTGCCCACGTGTGGGGCCACCAAAGGGAAGAATCTGATGAAGAGAGAGGAGGGAAGAGAAGGGCGGAGAAGGAGAAGTATAATGAGTCTCTCTGGCAGTCAATGCGAGAGAGAGGGGAGGAGGAATTGAACTCCGATATCTGTTTTTGCCACACTCAATTGCCATTCAGTGTATCAGAGCTATTATAGATACTACGTCTTCAGTGAGCACGGTTGATCTCTAGTTATGGTGAGCACACACAAACTAGAATCTTTTTTTCTGTTTCCCCCAATGCTGCTTTAACCCCTCCTCCTGCTTTACCAAAACTTTTTCTCCCCTTCAACTCCAGGGCTAGTTTTCCTTTGACAGGAAGTCCGCCAAGAGAGAGGGAAAAGAGAAAAAAGTTTCCTGATGAGAGAGGCTGATTAAACGAGACAAAAGAAGCTTCGTTAGGAAGAAGCCTTCTTTTCTTGCAGCAGCCATCTCCAATGCGATCAGCTTCCTGAGACTCCGACCATTGTACTCGTATGTACGAAAAAGGGAACAAGAAATCAGATCAGAAAGAATGGCAACAATTGTAAAAGTACCTGCTAGGTAGTACCTAGAATACTCTTCTCTTTTTCCAGCTTGGTAACACGACGGGGGTGATTACCCATGCTACATTAAAAAAAAAAGATTTTTTCGGAAGGCGGCAGCTGGAATGGCCAGCTTATCGTCCTTACAGTGGACCTTCGAGGTTGGTGAAGTCGGTGGTCGCCAGGAGAAAGCTTGCTACAGCGGAGTTTGCGATATCGAAGTTCTACTGTGCAGTACTGTACCTGTCTGTACCTGTAGTACTGGTATGTATACTACTACTCCAAAAAAGAATCCCCAACGGTTAAAAGGAAAGTGGAGCAGGATGCACGTAGGACACACGAAGGATTTTTTTTATCGTCGTCCCAATGCACGCATGAAAAATTCAGGCAAATTGTCTGGAGGAAGAAAAAGAGAGAGAGAGTGCCTGCGGGATGATTCATTATGGTGTGTGTGTGTGTGTGTGCCTAATCATGGATAATGATGTTTCAACACCGCCTTCTCAGGCAAGTGCTTTTAATCCGGGAATTAGTCCACGGACGCAGCAGTATGCCACCTCGGGATCCTCCCAGCCCCAGCTTCCTCCTTCTAGGAACTTCTACTACGGTACATAGTTACAGGAGGAGCTGGATATTCAATAAATATTATTTGGCTTACTACAGTTCTCTCCTCCTCGTTGCCGTTGGATTGCGGTATATTGGTCTGAATCCCTGCACCCATTGCTCTATAATTCAAAGCTATGGTAGAGGGAATGTCTGAAAGGCCTCTTGCTTTATTGATTCGGCCATTCACTCTTCAATGAGATTGCCTCTTCCTCTTCCATTGTGCTGCCTGCGTGTTGCCAAAGGTGGAGAGAAGAAAACTATTTTTTTTTCTGCAGCCACGGAGCGTCGCGGCCTTAGATTAGATTTCTTAGATAATCTTGGATTTGTGCTTTTATATAGACACAACTTCTTTTTGGCGGGGGGGAGGGGGATAAGCAATAAACTAACGTGGCAGAAGTGTTCTAAACCGGTGACAAGTGCAGGAGAAAAGTGGGGTTGGCAGCGATTTGTATCCATAAACTCGGCACAATGGAAGCAGGTGCGAACAAGATATGCTTTTTTTAGCCTTGGCAGAGTCAAAGGTCTTTTTTTTAAGCGACCCTTTTTACCCCACCCCACCCCACTCCCCCCCTTCTCCATTAATCAAATCCGACTGAAAGGACTTCATTTTTCAACGTAGAAGTTTGCGCTCGGGTACCAATATAGTACTGTACAGTATAACTACGACATATAGTAAAGTCGGTTATGAGACGTTGTGCACTATAGCAGAGATTTTTTTAATTGCAGGTAATTGAAGACAGGTAAGAAAACAACATGGTGACGTAGCAACAAAACAAAAGTCTCTTGACTAAAGAGGAGGTTTACTGTGATTCCTTTTTTTTATGCACTACGTACAGGAATGAACAATATCGTCGTAATTATGCTCCTCTTGTTCCCCCCCCCCCGGAAAGCAATTATGTCTAATGAAAGGCAGAGGAGGAGCAGACATAAGAGGCAACAAAGCCAAAGGCCATTCTTGCTTTCCTCATTTACAGAATTGCCTTTCCGAGGCCATTTCTCCTATTGCAAGTATACGGTATGGTACAGTAACGTGCATACTACTAGATGATTTTTTTTGGACCTATCTCTTTAGTCCTTGTTTTCTTCTCTTTTCTCTGGCTGTAATGTTGATAGACCTTTCTCCTCTCCCCGCGCTCTTCTTCCAGAGTTATTAACCACAGCAAAGATCCCTTCGACACGCGAGTCAGAGGTAGAGGAGAAGGGAAGGAAGAAATATCAGGAGGAATGGCGGTGGAGAGAAAAGAGAAGAATATGAGCAGGAGGAGAAGGAGAAAGACGAGGAGGAGGAGGAGGAGGAGAAAGACGAGGAGGAGGAGGAGGAGAACGAATTAAAGAGAATATTCATTCCTGTTGTTGGACTCTTCACCTCTATGCGTTGTATCACGCACAGGGGGTGGCCGGAGGGCACATTTTGAAACCAGCCTTGAACTACTAGAAGTAGAAGTGGAAGATTTTTTTACGCTTAGTAAACAAGGTAGTTGTGCTACAATGTGATGCCAGAGTTGCCTCCTCTTTCCTCGCACACACTTCCCGGGGGAATGCCGGGAAAGGAAGGTGAAGTGCCACTCGTAGTAGAATGTCGAAAGTTTTTGTTTCTTTTTCTCCCTGGTACCTACGTACATACTACTGTAGTACAGTACAGTCGACCTCGGATAATCGGGACAGGCCACGAGATGGCCAGATTTTCCAATTATCCGAGTTTCTGTCATTTAACCGAGTGGCTTTTGTACATGTATGTATGTACTATGCTACAGTGTAAATTCTGTTCCCTAGCAAATTTCCTATTTACCAGAGGCTAACCGAGTTCGACTGTATTGACGTCGCGAGAGGGAAAGTTTTCCTCCCTCCCTCACCCCGCCCCGCTGTCGGTTTTTGTGGCAGTAGAATTTTTATATCATATTGTACAGTAGTACGTGAGCATATTGTAGTAGATGCTACGTCTCTGCTCATCACCACAAAGGAAAGAAGAGGGTTTTTTTGCTGAATCGCAGCTGAGGAAGGGCAGGATCCAACCAAGTCAACAAGCCATCAACATCATCCTAAGACCATCCACGAAAATCCTCTTCTCAGCCAGAAGAAGAAAAGAAGGAGGAGAAGATGAAAGCAGGGACATGAAATATGAATCAGGTCTGTCCTTTGCTTTCTGAGGCTCTTTGTTGCAGGCCGGGCCACTCCCAAGTAAAAAAAAAGAAGAGTCCTTTCAGACGCACGCACCTACCAAATAGTAGAAAATGCTACTTTTCCTCTTCGGGATCACCATAACTACTTTGGTGAAGAAAAAAACAAGTGACAAAACAAGCAATAAAAGTCCTTTCCTTCTCCCCGCCCTTTTTTCTGGGAAAACAATTGTCTCCACTTTTCTGTCTCGACTGACTCACCTGCGCGACACAAGAAGAACTCCCACAAATTCAACAATGGAAAGTTTTTCGTTGCGACGTTGAGGCTTTTGTCTTTTCGGGACGTCTTTCAAACTCACACTGGAAGGAAAGAGAGAAGTGCTTCTTCCTCTTTCCCTCCTTGCTTTTCCACCTGTTTCTCTCTCTCGCTCTCTCTCTCTCTCTCTCTCCCTCTCCCTCCCTCAGGGCTGTCCTCTTTCACTGTCTTTCCCATGGAACACAGAGAGGGAGAGAGAAAAAGACATTTGCCACTTCCAGCCTTTAGCATGAAGAATAATCCTTAAAGAGGGCGGAGAGGACATGTCAATAAAGATGTCAATTCTTTTTTGCTCAGTCCTGACCCCTCCTCGTCCACCCCACCCCCGCCAAAACTACTTTGTCAAAGCAAGCGCAGCGGGGAGTAGGTCAAATAAGATTAAGAGGAAGAAGAAGAATAGGAGGAAAGGTACAATTATCGTTATTCGTTGTCCTCCTACTCTCTAGGCACCTTATATGCAAGTTTGAATTGTAGGTACTACCTAGTACTTACAATCTCTCCAGGTTAATTATAGTAGGTGGCACAGTGTTGGAGTAGAAGAGGGGGAGGAGGAGATCTGAGAGCTCGGAGAAAGGGGTTTCATTTCACAGGGAAAAGGCTCCCTTGGGAGAGCAATTTTAAACCCTGATGCAGAAAGAGAATCTGGCAAAAGGGAGAGGATATGTTAACAACAAAGACATTTTGCCGGGTTTTAGCAGAAGGCAAATGGATTTTCCAGACTAGATGATATTTATTCCTGGCCTTATTCTTCCGCTCACAATCCAATTACAACAACTGGTGACAAGGGGAGGGGGAACAAAAAAAAGCTGTAAATAACAGACGCCTAAAAAACACAGTTACTTTGAGTGTGTTTTTATCTTCACTTAAGCACTCAAAAAACTCACGAAAAGCTCAGGTGGGGGGGGGGGGAAGGACAGTACTGTAATATACTACAATAGAAGCAAATGTAAACACTCTTTTTCACAAAATAGTTACACACACACTCTCTCTCTTAACTCTACTATTTTTTAGTATAGTATATGTGGTAATAGTAACAATATTCTACGAAATCCTTGTTCACTTGCTGAGGAACCTCTCCTTCATGGTCCTAACCAGGTTGATGTTCTCCAGCACCTCCTGCTCATCCCGGATGTAGGGGCCGGCAGACGCCTTCACCAGCAGGCGACCGTCCTCCTCCTCTTCTTCTTCTTCTTGTGGCCTCTTGTTCCCTTCCTCCTCCTCCTCCAGTGAGGAAGACCTGTCCGACCCGGCAGAGGCTGGGGAGGCGCTGCGCAGACACTCGTCGCGATACTCACGGACCTGACAACAACAAGGATTGAGAAAAATAAATCTACGCACCCACACAATTTCCCAAATCCCTGAGGCGAATGAAAAATCAACGTACGGAACCGCACAATTTTCCCCCAAATATTCCGTCCCCCGCTACCCACCTGCTTCCTCCCAAGTATGATCGGCTGCACCCCCCTGGTGATGGCGTGGACGCCGCTTCCTCCTTCCTCCCCCTCTTTTTCAGTCTCCTCCTCCCTGGCGAAGAACGACTTCCTCTTTGCCACTGGCGTCAGCGGAAACTCCTTCCCGTTCTCTACCACGTACAGCGTCGTCGTCGTCGCCGCCGCCACCGAAAGCGAGCTGTTCTCCTCCTTGTCGTTGTAGATCTCCCCGTTGCTGTCATCGTCCCACCTGTACGTGGGAATCACCTCCCTCTGCTGCTGCTGCTGCTGCTGCTGCTGCTGCTGTTGCTGCCTCCCGCTGGTGCTGCTGCTGTTAATCTTTGAGGCCGAGATGACGGTTGAGCATGAAGATGCCACCGAGTCCGTCAGCGATCCGCCATCCTCCACGATGACCATCTGCTTCTCAGCGCCGGAGGTGGAAAGGATCATCTGCTGGAGCTGATCACCGTAGCGGTAGCTGTTGTTGGCCTTGTTGTTCCTGGAGCCGGGCCTGCTGCCGCCACCGCCACCGGCGCCGCCGGAGTTCGGCGAGACGGTCTTAGAGATGGAGACGACCGGCTTGGACACCGGGTTAGGATCCTCCCCCTCCTCTCCGCCCCCGTTTCTCCCCGCCTGGAAGGGCCTCATCCTGTCCCTGAGCGGCACTAGCTCGAAATCGTCGGTGGAGTCCCTGGACTGGGAGCTGACCAGTGGGATCGGGGGCGGCGTCGGTGTCGTCGTGATCAGCTGCCTCTCCGCGCCCTTCTTGGTCTCCTTCTCCAAGATCAGTATCTCCTTCTCCCACTGCCGGTAGTGGTGCTGCTGTTGCTGCCGCTCCACCTCCTGCTGCTGCTGCTGCTGCATCGGGCTCAACAGCGGCGTGATTGGGTTATAGCTGTGCTGCTGGTAGATGTGCACCTGGGAATCCCTCCTGCCGTAGGAGGCCGAGTACCGCCCATAGGTGTCCTTGTTCGGATGTTGTTGTTGGTGTCCGCCGGCCATCCCCTTGTCAAGCGCTGGCATGGAGTGCCACTGCTTCCTCTTCTCCCTCTGCGCCTGCTCAGCCAGCGACTCAAACATCCTCATCCTCTCCCTGATGGGCACCAGCGCGCAGACGCCGCGGTCGTCGCCGGCATCCACGGAGGCGGAGGCGGAAATGCGGCGGGGGAGAGAGTGATGGTTGAGCTGCTGCTGCTTTTGCTGCTGCCTCTTCTTCTCCTTCAGGGCCGCCTTCGCCTCCTTCCCTGTCTTCTTCTGCTTTGTCTCCTCTGCAACCTCCTTCTCCATGATGATGATCTCCTTCTCCTCCCTCGGGATGGACATCTGCTGCTTCGCCTTGTTCTGCTGCTGCCTCTTCAGGTCCGGCATGCTTACCCACTTCTTCCTGCTCTCCTCCTCCATTCCTCCCTTCGCTTCCTCCTCCCAGAAGCGGGCAATGTTTCTCACGTTGACGTTGGACTCGTCATCCTCCTCCCCAACCGTCCTGTGCACATGAGCGTGCGGGCTGAACACGCACTCGTGTGGGTCGGACACCAGCCCTGAGTCGTTTGAGGTCGGGCTCCCCTCCTCCTCCCTGCTGCTGCTCCTTGTCTGCCGCAACTGCTGCTGCTCCTCCTTCCTCCTGTCCGCCCTCATCACCTGCCTCTCGACTCTCTTCTGCTCCCTGCTGCTACCGCTGCTGTCGCCCGACTCCTCCCTCTCCACGATGACCACTTTGTCATTGGGCGCGGAGGCCTTTAGCATCTCCTCCTTGGTGGCCGTGTTGATGGTGCGATCGGCGAACCTGCGCACCCTCACCCCGGCAAAGTCGTCATCGTCGTCGTCGCTGGTGGTGGTGCTGGTGGTGGTGGAGGAGATTTGGGTGGCTGCGGACTTCTCCTGCTCCTCGTCCACCTCCTCAATGACGGACATGACTCCTCCCTCCGATTCAGGCTGCTGTTCTTCCTCAACTTTCTTCTGCTCTTCTCCCTCGCTGGAAGAGGAGGAGGAGGAAGATGAAGATGACGACCTCTGCCTCTTCAGCAGGTCCACGTCCAGATTCTCCTCTTTCCAGTCCTCGGGGATGTCCTCCTCCTCCTCCTCCTCCTCTTGATCGACCGAGGTCTCCTTCTGCGGGAGAGGTCTCTTTGCTATCTCGGCGTCCTCCTCCGTTTCTGAACTGGAAGACGATGACGACGATGACGAGCGTGTCGGAGGCGCGAACTTGGGCGCAGACTCAGACAGGTCCTTGAGGAAGCGCCTGCTCTCCTCCACGTCCTCCTCCTCCTCCTTCTGCCCCACCACCCACTCGCCCTTGCTGTTGATGTAGATCTTCGGATCCCCTTCTTCCCTCTGTCGCTCTTGCCCATCCTCTTCTCCCCTCCTGACCAGGCTTCCGTTCTCCAGGGAGTCGAAGGGAAGCGGCTCCGGCTCGGAATGTTGCATCCTGCAAGCACCAAGGCGATAAAAACAATAACGGTACAACTATTACTGTACAGGTAGTATTAGGATGTTAACCAGGGTTGCCAGATCTTGGAAAGCTGATGTACCGCCGCACAGCCAGTAGAGAGTAAGCCCAAAAAGCCCCCCAAACCCTCATAATTCGTAAACCCAAATGACCAAGGCGTAGCCCTGGCAACCCAGTTGTCAACGAAACAAACTTTTTTTACAATTTACTTTTCTGTCTGCGCAATCGTGTGGCTCTCCTGCTTCTCCTCCAGTGGGAAGGCCGTCTCCATCAATCCTTCTTCCCTCTCCTCCTCCTTCTCCTCCTCTTCCCTGGACAGCTCGAGCGATGCCTCCCTGCCCCCCTTCTCGTCCTCCTCCTTGCTCTTCCTGCTGAGACTCCCGGATCTGGGCGCTGGAATAGGAGCGAACAGTGACGATGGAGGTTCCAGAGCCTCTTCCTCCTCCTTCTCCTCAGAGAGATCTGAAAGTGAACAAACACAGTCTTTTGTCAGACCAAGCGAAATCAGTAACCAGAAGATACTCTGTTCAAAGACCTCTGTTCGAGGTGCGTACCCAAATTTTTTTTTTATCAACTGCATCTTAAGAACAACATCGACTTGTTACATCCTGTCGGCTTAACCTCAAGTAAAAATAGCTAAAATAGCTAAAAAAGCCCTTTTTTGGGTGACCACATATGACCTGTACCAAAAAAAAATCGGGTTTATGATGAGTATTTTTCTTTTAATAGCTTGATTGTCAGTAGTTGTGCAACAATTCTTCTGGATCCGTGTTATGCAATGATCAACTTGTCACATTATGCCACTTAAAAAGAGCTCTACTACCACCGTCCTAATAGCCTGTAAAGGCTCCTCCTCCTCCTCCTCCTCCTCAGTGTCTTCTCCCACTTTCATCACTAATTGTGAGAAAAGAGGGAGAAATGGATATTTTTTTTCA
>JAAUYM010075045.1_pt1 | contig 24847 bp, 23 predicted proteins | sample 7278001 | NCBI WGS metagenome assembly JAAUYM01 (sample SAMN14350224, study PRJNA611818) | marine sediment metagenome | isolation source: surface marine sediment (1.8m) | place: French Polynesia: Moorea | collected 2018-08
AGGAACACAAGGTACCTGGAGCAAGAGAAGAAGTACCTGTCCAGCGACAAGGAGGAGAACAACTCTGAGGTGCTGCAGGCCATGTACCAGGCAGTGGAGCAGCTTAACGGTGAGGGTCGCAGTGCCACCATTAAGCTGTCTGCCTACCAGCCAAGGCTGGTGGTGGTCAGTCCAGAGACGGACCCTCCATCCTCCTTGCACAACTGTGACGTGCCCGTTGTCATTAAGACCATCAGCACTGATTCGTCTGATCTAACCACGAAGCAGGTAGGTGCTACAGGACAGAAATTATTTAGCGGTGGGAAAAAAAGTTGCAGGTTTTTTTTATCAATTTTCTTTCTTAGCTTGTCCCACACATGGACGGGAGGAACCACGTGAAGAAGATCTCACTTCTCTCTGGGGTGCACGTCGACCTGGTGAGGACTTCCATCCGTGACCTCGTCCGGAGGGGCTTCGTCAGGGTTGTCCCAATCTTCCAGTTCCGCAACTCTTACACGCCCACACAGGAGATCGCCCGGCTGAGAAGGGACCCTGAGCTGCGCAGGAAGCTGTGTGAGGCCGCCTCGGCTGACCCAGACCACCCAGTGGACTTCAAGCAGGCCCATAGGCTGGTAACGGATTTCAAGTATGGCGTCACCGTCACTGACGTCTTGTGCCTGTGTGTGCAGTCTCGTGGGCTGCACATTGATCTGCAGTCAATGCGTGCGGCCATCACCTTCCTTCTCCTGGAGGGCGTCCTCAGGAGGATCTACGAGTACCCCATCTGGGAAGCGGCGGTAGGGCCGGGGGGCGTGGTGGAGGGACACACCCCACAGGCACTCAGGGACAGGATGACAGGTGGGTGGCACCTCGACGAGATATGCTGCCACTTCGACATGGAGGCCACAGAATTGGATGAAATCATCGAGAGGGATCCGTGCATCACAGTTGTTAGAAAATGAAAGGAGGAAAGGAAAAGAAAAAAAAATGCGGCAGACTGGAACTTCTCAGCGTCAATGTATTTGAGGTATTTTAAGGCGCAATTTTTTTGCATGTCGTTTTTCCATGTTTTAACACAACTGTTAAAAAATAAAAGATTAGAGTTTGAGAAAACCCACGCGTGAAAATAAAAGATTGAGGGAAAGCATACGTGAGAATGATTTGATGAAAATGGATCTTTATTTACATGTACCGTAGTTTAGTCAGATGTAAGAAAGTGCAAAATTGCAAAAAGAAAAAAAGATTCGTTTCATATTTTGATGAGTAGCTTCTCCTTAGTCTGCCTCTCGAGCATGGCCTCCAGATGTCTGTTTTGCTCCAAGAGCCGTTCCTGGTTGTCTCGCAGCTCCCTGATCAACTCATCCTTGCGCACGATTGCGCTCTTCACCCTGAGCGAGAGGAAGAAGATTCGTGTGTGTATGTAGAGATCGTTTCAGTCAGCGTCAGAAGCTGTTTCTCCCCTTGGTACCTCTGGTGTATCTTGTCCACCTCCTGCTCCACCTGCCTCTTTCTCTCCTCTTCCGTTGCCTCGCGGGTTGAGTTCACCTCGGCCAGAGCTCGACGAAGCTCGGAAACCTCTTTCATTAGAGTGCCGCGTTCCTTAAGAAGAGGATTTTTTACCATACATATTATCATATTGAGTTGCTTTTGGCATTTCCAGACACAGTGTAAACGTCACCTAAGATAAAGAAACTACTGTATTGCCATTTTTGCCGTTGTTACTGTCGCTATTTCTCCTTAGGGCTGCCATCCGCACCTTGACCATGTTCTCAATGGTGGCCATGAACTCCCCTCTCACCGCCTGACGAACGTCGTCGCGCTCAGACTCGAGACGAGCGTTCACCTGCGGGGGAGAGAAAAATAAGTCTCCCCCTCAACAAATTAGCTGTTCTTCCTCCGCCGCCTCCTTGCCTTTCTCATCTCCTCCGCCTCCACCTCCTTCTGCTTGACCGTGGCCCTGGCCACCACCGCCTCCTCCTCCAGCTGGGCGCACCTCTCCCTCGCCGAGGTCAGCCTGGCGCGCAGGGAGGAGGACTCGGACTCCAGCTCGCGGGAGTCGCTCTCGTACTTTGCCCTGACGCGCTGCACCTTCTCCTCCGCCTCCCTCTTGGCCGCCTCTCTCTCCTCCTTGGCCTGCTGCTCCCTCCTCCTCTCCTTCTCCCTCGCCTCCTCCTCGGCCTCTGCGCGAGCGCGAGCCAGCGACTCGACCCGACGTGCCTCCCACTCGCGATCAACTTTCTCCCGGAACTCCCTCTCCCACTCGGAGCGGTCGGCGGTTTCCGTCTCCTTCAGGCTGGCAAGTTCGGACTGAAAAAAAAAACGCGGAGACTTGAAGAAGTGCCTCGTAGCTCGATGCATAAAGTTCCGACTTCCTTAATTACCGCGTGCTTCTTCGCCAGGACCCTCCTCTTTCCCTCCTCTTCTTCCCTGACCCTCTCTGCCTCAGCCTCCACCCGCTCCTGGCCCACCCGCCGCGCATGCTCCAAGTCCCTCTCGAACTGTGCCCTCTCCTCCGCCGCCCTCTGTCGTTCCCTCCTCAGGGCCTCCTGCAGCCTGCCCACCTCCGACTCGTGATCTTGGGCGAGTTCGTCCAGCTGGAGCTGGTGCCTGAGGATCGGGGGGAATTTATTTGACGCAACCTGCGACTCCTGCTCCCTCCCCATCCCTTGGCTGCCCACCTCTGCAGCATGGCCTGCCTCTCCCTCTGCACGGCCTGGTGCTGCTCCTCGTCCCACAGCTCCTTCAGCTCTCGGACGTGCTGGACGTGTCGCTGGTGCAGCTCCCTCTCCTGGCCACGCAGCGCGCGGTCGCGATCCGCCTCAAGCTCGCCCATCTCGGCAGAGTGGCGGGAAACCAGGCGCTGGATCTCGGGCTCGAGACCGCGAACCTAACGGGGCATAAGCACAGAACTGCTAGAGATCGTTGTCGCCCTGTAAGGAATTCCCGCGCTCACTCTCCCTCCACTACCCACCGTCTGCTCCTTGATCCTCCTCGTCTTCTCGTCCATCCACCTCTCCTGCTTCAGCTTCGAGCTCGTCTCGTTCAGGCTCTTCAACCTCCTCAGTTCAGCCGCATGCCTGCGCCGAGATCATTAAGGGAAGGCAGGGCCAGTTTGCAGAGCAAAATCACTCATCAAGTTCTCCTCTTCCCACCCATCATCCTACCTCTGCTCCGTGTTCCTGACGCTCTCCTGGTGCTTCCTCTCTCTGTTCTTCAGCTCCAGGTGGAGATGGTCGCAGCGCTCACTCAGCGTCCGTTTGTCCTCAATAAGCTTTTTTATGCAGGGTATGGTACAGGATTCGCGGTCGAACTGGTCAAAATTTGGCTATAACAACAAAAACGTTGAATTATGGTACCTGATCAATGAACGTCTGGTGCCTTTTGACTGTGGCCTCATATTCCGCCCTTTGCTGTGTCATCCTGTGCTCCAACTCGTTCTGGAACTTGTCAGACATTGATGTGCTGATTTTCTTCTGATGCTCCAGGGCTTTCTTCAAGACGTTAATCGACCTGAGAATAAACTTAATTATAGTTGAAGGAAGTAACTCTGTCAAGTTTAAAGGCGGTATGTAAGACCTTTCGTGCTCATCGATGACATATCCGGACCTGACAAGCTTCTCCGCCAGTCGGTGAGGAGATTCCTTGGACAAACTTAGGACGCTGGGGAAGACACCAGACTTGACGTTAATCGCGTAGATTTCTATTTACAACGCTTACCTGTTGAAGCTCCTTTTTCCGTCGTCCACCACTCCGGTAGGGCTGTATCCGGAATCCTTTCTCTCCGACTGCTGGTCAGTCTCTTTCTCGACAGAGTCCAAGAAGGTGAACAGCTCGCTAACAGCGGGAAAGACGTCACAATGTTGTCTTGAAAATTCTATTGCTCTTAATGGGATCTATGGCTCCTCTTGTTAGCTAATTATTACCTGATCTTGTCTGGTCCATCATTTTTTTTGACCCCGTGACTATTGTGGACCACGGTGGCAACTGCTCCGATTCCATCTTCCTTCGGCAAAAGAGCGTCCGCCACATCTGACCCAACCGTCTCCTTCATCTCCATCTTCTCCAGGACCCTGAGAACGTCTCCGTATCCACCACCACAGCCACCTTCTCCTCCTCCTTCAACGGTAATCGAGTCCGGGGTAAACGCTGAGGAGACGGAGATGGTGCATGAGGCGGTCGAGGTGGCCCCACCGACGGTCCCAAAGGTGTCCGGGGTAGTAGTGGGGGCAGCGGCCGTGGCGGCGTCATCCATGTGTCCAGCCCCGTCCACATCCTTATCGTTGACTTGTCCGACACAGGAGCTGCCAGTCCCTTCTCCTCCAGGGTTCTCTCCCTCCCCTTCATCCTCCCCCACCATGGATACGACGAGCTCGGCCTCGTCCTCCTCCTCCCCTTCTCTGCCCATGGCCTCCTCCTGCCTCTCCGGCAGGGGGACGTCCGACCGCGGAGAGGTGCAGACAGAGTCCACGCTGAACACGGGCACCTCCTCCTCTTTGGGGCATCCCTCGTCAACGCTGCCGCTACCACCGCTGTTCTCGCTTGCAGTTCCGCTGGTGCCGGTGCTCCTGGCACATTGGCCGCTGCTACTCTCGTCGGTGCTCATGGTGCTCATCGTCGTCCTGTCGTCCTCGTCCTCGTCTTGGTGGCTCTGACTCTCTTGAGGGATCATGGACTCCCTCCTGTTGCAACTCCTGAGGTTTTCCTCCTGATGCAAGAGGTCCTTCCGTCGCGCGGGTCCGGCAGTCGGCACGATGATGTCCATGTTGCCGTTTTTGCTCCGGACGATGTTGTGCCCTTGCTTCTTGTTCCTGACGGCGGCGGTCGCCGACTGGGGTCTTCCAACGGAGCTGGTCTTCCTTCGGACCAACTTGGGCGGCTTAACTGCCTTTGCGGAGAGGGAGGTGCTGGGTCGGGCGGACAGGGAAACCTTTGTGGAAGGGAGCGGAGGCACAACAGTTCTTGTCATTCGGGCTAATCAAGTTGAACTCATATCTTAATCTTGAATACAAATAATTCAAAATCATATTACAGTATTTTATTGAACGGGATCTACTACGTTCAGCTCTATTTATCACTTAATCTATTTGTTTTCACTAAGAAATATATACTATGCACATGATACATTGTACTATTCCTACGTATACCTTAGAGGATGTTATGGCGATTTCTTCATCTTGTCTTTGCTCCTCCATATTTCTCGTCCTACCGTCTCTTCCACCACCCCCAAGGAATGCAAATCACACCTCCTTTCTTCATCTGTTAGATCAATAGTTATCCCTCCCTCTCTCCCCCCACAAAAACACCCTCTCTTCCTCCTTGGCACACCCCTCTTTGTCACACTCGTGTTACGAATCTTCCTCAGTCATAAAAAGACCGATCAATACCACCCCTCCTCCCACTTTCCTTTCTCACTGCGGTTAGTTACCTGCGTCGAACCCGACGGGACGTTTAAAATTACGAGCGTAACATATTCAGCTTTAAACATGTAATGGAACGTGTCATTAGAGTACCACATAAATGTCACAATTTTTTTCGTCAATTTGTTACGCTTGTGAGTTAAAAAGTCCCGTCGGGAACCTTTTATGGAAGGAGGCTGAAAGGTACCAAAGGAGCTAAAATGAGACTGCATAAAATTTAAAGTATTCTTATTGCTACACCTACTAAAAGGGGAATTTTAGCAGACTTTCGTACTACGTACTACATTGATAAGCGTTTGATGACCAACTCATTATTAAACTTGTGATCAAAAGTAGTTTGAGACTACAAGAGATCACCTTAAAAAATATCTTAAAAGTGCTTTTTACATATGCTAGTAGTTGAGACGTTATGTAATCAAGTTCAAATGCAAGCAGTCCTGGACTCCTAACTTTGGAGCAATTGTCTCTCTTTTTGCTGTGGTAAAAGTGATTAATAATCTTTCTGGATTTCATTCTCGCAATACGGATTTATTGATTCAACGTTGGTCCTCGTCATCTCCTCCACAGCCTGACGAGGGCGTCTTTCCCCGCGGACACGACTCTCTGTCCGTCGGGCGACCAGTCCACGGCGTAGATCTCATCACCATGGCCAGGCAGATCCACAGAGAGGCACTTCTTGTGCGTAGACCACAGCTGAGATGAGATGCAGAAGGTGGATGTCAAAAGTAGCGAAAAAAAAGTACTTGCAACTCTAACCTTGAGGGTGGAGTCTGACGATCCCGACACCAGCAGCCTGCTGTCCGCCGACCATGCCAGCTGGTAGACCTTCTGCACGTGTCCCCTGAGGACGGCCACGAACCTCCCGGTCCTCCCGTCCCAGAGGCGGACGGACTTGTCGAAGGAGGCGGAGGCCAGCAGCCGCGCGTCCGGAGAGAAGCGGACGTCGATCACCAACTGCTGGTGACCTGAACACAAAAGGAAAATGCAGTCACAGAAACAGTTGCTGTAAGGAATGATAACGCAGTCAAAGTGCTAGTGCAGCACTTACCCGTCATCCTGGCGATCGGCTTCTTCTCCTGCGTGTGCCTCCAGAGGAAGAGAGTGTGGTCATCCGACCCAGACACCATCAGCTCCGTCTGGGCGCTCTGAACCACAGATTCGTACCTCCTCTTGGCCCTGGCCCTCTTCTCCGCGCCGGAGGCGCCGGCGCTGTTTCTCCTTTCGGTGTCGCCGGTGAACTTTGCCGGGTCGAACGCGCCGGTGCGCATGGCGTAGTCCGTGTTGAGCGCCAGCACGTTCACCCAGTGGCCGTGGCCCTGCAGGGTGCGGCAGAGGACGCCGTCAGACGCTCGCCACACCTAAAAGAAAATTGCGAAATTACGTCACTAAAAGGTCCAAGTTCTGACTATAATTCTACTTTCCTTGATGGTCTTGTCCTCTGACCCTGAAATAAGGAGGTCCTGCCCGCTCCACCGGAGACAGGTGACGCTCTGAGTGTGAGAGGTGAGGGAGAAGAGGCACTGGAATCTTCTCACGTCCCACACCCGAACGTCGCCGTCCTTGGACGAGCTTGCCAACTTCCAAGGAAAGCCTGGAGACAAGCACCGTCCTTGCCTTCAGTAGTTTTTTGTTTTTCTCACATCCCGACGGGACTTTTTAACTCACAAGTGTAACAAATTGACGAAAAAAATTGTGACATTTATGTGGTACTCTAATGACACGTTCCATGTTTAAATGTTTAAAGCTGAAGATGTTACGCTCGTAATTTTAAACGTCCCGTCGGGATCTGTAAGTAAAATGTACGTACCGTCTTCTGCGAGATGTAGCGGTTGCCACGAGAGTGCGGTGATGAAGTCCTTGTGACCGCGGAGCAGCTTGCCCAAATTTTTGCCCGACTCTCCATCCCACAGCGCGATCTGTCCAGCCTTATCACCTGCACATTAATACAGTATGTAGGTGAAAGAAACCTGGTATTTCAAGGTGTATGCCACGGCTCTTTAAGAATCACACATCATCACGTCAGTGAAATCAAAGGGGGTACAAAGCTAAAAATCAAACACACACACCCATGCACCCACACACCCACCCACCCACACACACACACACACACTTTTGGGGATTTGCAGGGGAATTGGTTTGAAGTGATTCTAACAAAAAAAAAGTTCTGTCGGGTTGGACTCGTCCTTCCTCCACCGTAAAACCGTGCTACATGCTACTCTATCAAAGAGCTAGCTAGCTTGTTGCTCACCCGAAGCCAACCTCCCTGACGCATCCGGCGCCCACGACAGCGCCAACACGTACTTGGAGTGCGCCTTCATCTCGTGGAGAGGAGTCTCCGTAGAGAGATCCCACAGGCGTACCTGCAGAGGAAGAGGAGTTCAAAACCTGGTCCCATCCCATCCTCCCTCCCCTCCTACCTACCGTGCAGTCTCCTGCAGCAGTGGCCAGCCTGCTCCCGTCCGTGGAGAAGAGGGCGGACACGACCGGCTGGGTGTGGCCGGGCATGGAAGAGCAGCAGCGAGTGACGGGACGAACCCTTGGAGAGATGAGGGTGAGAGGCGCGCTTAGGATGGTGGGGTACCTAGTACTACTGAGAGCGAGTCCGCACTTACCTGAAGATGGCCTGGGGCTTGTAGACGACCGGCACCGCCCTCTCAAGGTTGACGAGGAGCTTGGAGACGGTGGCCTCCAGCGTCTCCGTGACCTCCTTGTCCGACACGTAAAAGAGAATGGGTCTCTCGGCTGGAGGAAGAAGAAAGGCGTCAACCTTTTCTTCTCTCTTTTTTTTAATGCCCAATCCATTGTCTTGCCATCACCATCGTCCTCGTCGTCGTCTTCCTCCTCCTCCTCCTTTGCCGCCTTCCTCTCCTTGATGAGCTGTCTGACGAGTGAGAGCAACTGAGCCGGGGAAGATGCAAAGGGCACCGACAGAGGGAAGAATTCGGCCTCGCCTGGAAGTGAAGGTTAATCAACAATGAAAAAATTGGTATTGTACAGAGTAGTAGTGACCGTTGCGTCTTAAAAAAAAGATTTTTCGTTTAGCCAAAATGAAACAAGCCTACGTTTCTTAATGTAGCTGTACAAAAAATTTGGGTGCTCCTTTTCAATCCACTCCTCTTACCATTCTCGTTGTGAAACTGAATGGTGATCTGCCTCTGCTGCTGTTGCTTCGACTTCTTCGTGTCTGGCTCCTCCTCCTCCTCCTCCACCTCCTCTCTCGTCTGCATCGTTTGTCGCATTTCGGCCATGGCCTCGGACCGAGGACGGAGGACCGAGGACTGAGGACTGAGGACTGAGGGAGGACGTCACAGCGAACAGCAGCACTTAAATAAGACGATGTTTTTTTTTTGCGTCACGTAAACAACAACACACGTGTGTTCTCCAAAGTCCGAACAGCTGATGTCACCAAACCTCTCGGGCTACATTAAGATACAACGATTCAAAATTGTGTATGTACAATATTATTAGGTAGTACATACTACTGATCGTAATGAATTGCACCAGTACAACAAGATACTCGGTCTGTGACGTCTTTAGCTAACCAGCTTTGCGGAAAGCTGCAATAATTTAAAGGAGGTTTTGTGGAACTGGAACGCGAAAATTTGCGCCCAAAAGTTACCTCAGTGTGGACAACAACAGCTGGGAGGAGAGATGCCAGGGAGAGAGGGGATTGGAGACTGTTGTGAGTTGTGACTGCTATGCTAACACTTGGAGCAGTGACAAAGACGGAAAGGAGGGAGGAAGGAGGAAGAAGGGGGAAGAGAAGAGGTGCTGCTGCTTTTTTGGCTGCGAGAGAGAATATGGAAATAAAGCCTTTTATTGAGGATAAACGTCAGAACGTGAAAGAAAAACAACTTTGTGCTTAATGTGTGCACATGCAAAGAAAAAAAAATAAATTTAATTACTACGGTTGTATCACATCCTTCAGTGTTGAAAGAGAGATGCCTGCATAGGGCATCACGGAGAACAAAAAAATTCCTAGAATTAAACACAGAAGATGATGACTAAGAAGTGATCGATCAGGTTGCGATGGCTACAGTAAAGGTTCCGGAGCAGAAGGTAAAAAAAAATATGTGCAACATGTAACATACGTTGGGTAAATGAAAGCATGAGAGGGGTCTCTATTGTACAGCAATATCAGCAGGTACTTTTGCCACGTCCGTTGCGGCTTTGCACACATGTTCAAAAGCTTATTAGCTGGAGCAACTGAGAACCTGCACAACTGACTGAATGCACAGGAGCAGAAGGCAAAAGAAATAGGTTGAAAATTGGGTAGGACTAATTTGGAACTGGGCCGTTTATTATCACACACCCCCCCCCAAAAAAATGAAACGTGCAACAATAAAATTGCATGCAACAATAATAGAGCAACGAAGAAAAAAGTTTGCACAGTCCTTTCTTGCAGTTGTAGTAGTAGGTACAAAGAATTTGTCCTGTTGTTCCGCACAGGTGATCCTGGTTGGCGAGTACGGCGTGGGCAAGTCCTCCCTGTTCCGCCGCTTCGCCAACGACAGCTTCGTGACGGCCAGCGACCGCGCCTCCACCCTCGGACTGGACAACGTGGGGCGCGTCTACCAGGTGGGGGAGGAGGCGGCAAAGAGGCCCATCAGGCTGCAGCTGTGGGACACTGGCGGGATGGAGAGGGTGGCCAGGTCAGCATACTGCACAGTGGCAGTAGTTTGTATGTACCGTAGTTATATAAACAGCCGCAGCCGCATTGTCTGACCGTGCCACTTCCCTCGTCTTCAGCATCACTTCCAGCTACTACAAGTACTCCGAGGCTGCCGTCCTCGTCTTCGCGTTGGACAACCCGGACTCCTTCCACGTCCTCTCGCAGCATCTCCTGGACATCGTCACGTACGCGGAGAACGCAAAGATCTTCCTGTGAGGAGACGGCACATAGCGTTAAATAAAAATGTTGGAATGTCGACAGCAGTTTTTGCATGCTTGGGTTTGCTTGGTTTTTTTTGTTTTTTTTTCGCAGCTGTGGCAACAAGTTCGACCTAAAGTCTCAGGTCTCCGTGAGCGACTCCGACATGGAGGCGTTCTGCGAGCAGTGCCACAACCTGGTAAGCGGCGTCTACAAGACGTCGTGCAAGACGGGCGAGGGCGTCCACGAGATGTTCAGGGACATCGCCTCTCAGCTGGGGGAGGCAAACAGGTGAGGGAAGGGGTGGGTGGGTAGAGGGGGTCGCCACAAACGCTTGTTGGATCGACCTTCACATTCTTTCTCTCCCTCGCCCCCTTCTCACTTTAAGATCCCGCATCGAGCTTCAGTCCATGGAGCGCGAGGCCAGGAGCTTCAGGGTGGAACGGGCCAGGGAAGCCACGGAGGACGGGGACTTGCAGGAGCAGAACTGCAACTGCTGAGGGGAGCGAGATGCAGTTGGAGGCGCTTCTTCCGTCTCGCCAGTGACGCCATTGTGAAGTGCATGTAACTTACTAGAACTCGTGAAAAGACTATCTGCTGTCACCTGGTGGTCACCACCAGAAAACAGAGACGGCTACAGGCTCAAACGTTTGTCTGTTGGGCCAGTGTACATTCATTTACAGAGATGTACTGACACATAACAAGCAGTGCATACATACCTATTACATGCCTTAGGGTGCGTCTTTTACAGATCCTTTCCGCTAACGAAATGCAACAAAGGTGGGGAAGATGGTTTAACACTGTATGACACCTGTGATACTTGATGAGAGTTGTCTGAATAATAATGACATGAAGAAAGAGACAATAGACTTCATTTTGCTGGTGCAGTCTCGAATTTGCTATAAAAAAAGGTACATGTATCCTTCATTTGTTCACGTGCAAGCAGTTTTCAGGGTTGCCAACCTAGCGCACAAAGGCAAAAACGTGGTTTGTCTGGAAGTTGTATTTAAGTAAAAATTAATGCAGCGGTAATTACGGTAGTCGTGTATGCAACGCAAGAAGGATGGCAAAGTTTTCACTCCTTCGGTCTCAGTTCTGTGGCAACACTAGTCACCGCGGGCGCAGAGCGGCGCCCGCAACATGTAAACAAAAGTCCCCGATTGTTGTCTGTCTGCTGTTTAGCAGTGAAATATTTCCTGTTTAAGTCTTATTTTCCTAACTTTATTGTACGTTCCAAGCGCCAGTACATTAAGTTGTACTGTCACTAAAGCATTAGCAGCGATCCTTAGGCCAGACAGGCTTGAGCGGGGGGCAGCGGCTAAAAGTGAGGTGAGCATAACTGTAGTACATATGGTGCCATGATGGTGCACCAAATGAACTACCGTTTTGAATTTTATTTTGCAGGACTGTCATCATGTGCTTGGCGACCAGATTGGCTACTCTTTCCAGGGTCAGGTTTGCAAGCCTGGCCGCCACCAGGTTGCCCATCAGGTTCCTGCAGAGCAGCAGGACGTCTTTGTCTGCGGAAGAGGCGACCGAGCCCAAGATCGCCATGCCCACGCCGGAGGGGAAGGAGAAGACAGACGAGGATTACCCGACCAAGATTGTGGCCCTGGTAGACCAGATTGAGAAACTGAACCTGCTGGAGGTGGCCGACCTGAACGCCCTCCTCAAGTCGAGGCTCAAGATCAGTGACGCCCCAGTCATGATGGGCGGCTTCGCCGGGGCCGGCGCCGGCGCGGCACCGGCGGCGGGGCAGTCGGAGGAGGAGGAGGAAGCCGCCGCGCCCGTGGCCGTGCAGACGTCCTTCACCATCAAGTTGAACGGCTTCGACGCCGCCAAAAAGGTTGCGCTGATCAAGGAGCTGAAGGCGCAGGTGGAAGGGATGAACTTGGTGCAGGCCAAAAAGTTTGTCGAGTCTGCTCCCGCGGTCATCAAGGCGGACATTGGCAAGGACGAGGCTGAGGCGCTACAGAAGGCGCTGGAGGCTGTTGGAGCCCAGTGTGCCATTGAGTGAAGGAGTTATTTTGTACTACTGAAGAAATGATGTTAAAAAAAAAATTACACGCCACGCAATGTCACCAGTTGAAAAAAGTTATTCTTCTTTTCTCTAAGCTTTTTTTCTGTTAGGGGTGTCTCTGACCGGGTGCGTTACCGTCGACTGGACGTTTCCTAAATTGAGGATTTTTATTGCTCAAGGTAAGACAATAATTTACCTCAGAGAAAGCAGATTCATTTGATTCACATCTAGGTACAGTATAGTGCATTAGGCTATGTAAGTACAGAAGTATCGGTCAGTTAACTGTTCCCACATCTCAAAGTTGTTGCATTCTTGGGCACTCGAGAGCTTCTTGCCAAGGAAAGTCACGAGCAAGCGGTAACTGAGGTCATAGAGGAGCTTTCTCCCATGTTTATTCACCCCCACCTTCAGCTGACTGCAAATGAAAATGCGGTCTTGGCCCGTAACCCTTTCTCAACGGCATATTTACTCTCAATAGCGGGTAGCAGTTGTGACATGAGCTCGAAATAAAGAAGAAATTAAAGAAAAAAACTAGGTCCTGCCCTTTACCTTTCTAGTACAGTGACACTTATAATTTATAATCTCTCCGAAGATGTCTTCCACGGTGTCAGACGAGGAAGATGCCAAGTTCAAGCTGAACGTGCTCAGCGAGAAATCCAGGTTAGTGACGTTATTTATTAACAACAGTTGGTGTATTGGAACTTGAGTCCAACAGTAAACTTTGGACTCGCATAAACAGCGTGTAGATGCCCTTCTTTTCACTTCTTGAAACGAGTTTCTCCTCCTTGATCTTGTACTGATCTGCAAAACTCATTTGGTATACTAAAATCAACGCCAAGCCCACTTTTTTTCCCCAGATCTGCCAAGATGTCTTCGCTCAGACTCTCTTCCTCCGCCTCCGTCGTGGCCGCTGACGCCGTCGTGGTCCTCCGCACCTCCACCCGGTCCCTGCTTGACGCCATTCGACGCGCGACCGCGGACAGTCCCACGGTCGTAAGGGCCAAGGCTGCCGCAGCCAGAGTGGCCAAGGCTATGGCCACAAGGTGAGGATGGGTTGATGTCATCCGGATGAATGACGCTGTTTGCTTCCGCAAGTAGTAGCTCATCTTTGTCGCCATAATTCCAGGTTTCGTCCTCTGTTACTAGAGCTGTCTCAGAACAGCTTGCTGGCCTGGAGTGTGGGCACCGTCTTGGGCTTGGTCATGGGAAGAATCCTGTTCAGGAGACGTCGCTGCCCAATGAAACCCAGGGTCATGAGGGGAGTGGTGTGGGACGCAAAGAAGGCGTAAGTCACCGGACAACACAAGGACACACTAGCCGTTGTTGCTGCTGCCGCTTTTGTTGCTTTTGGTAAATGCGGTTTGCAACGATGATCTTGCTCAACTTTTTAGAGATGGCAGCACGCCAGAAGCTGTCGTCAGCTTCCTGAACGCCGTCTCCGAGTGGGAGGCAGTGACGGCCGGACTGACTGTCCGCCACGACCTGCCGGCGCCTCGGGTCGTCAGCGACGACGAGGTGCTGGTCAGGGTGACCGCGGCTTCCATCGACGCCGCCGACCTGCGCATCCTCCAAGAGCAGTACGACAGGACGAGAAGACGTGGAAGGAAGGAGGTCTGCAGTGACCGAGTTCTGCTGGGGAGGGACCTGGTGGGCGTAGTGGAGGAGGTTGGGACGGCCGTTAACCGACTAAGCGCTGGAGATAAGGTATGGGGATTTTTTTTTGCAAGATTGATTTCCCAGGAAAGACTGCAGGTTCATACATACTACGTAGGTGTGGTCAGCCCGGACGTCCGCCCAGTCCGGCAGCCTTTGCGACTACGTGGTGCTGAAGTCGGGCGAGACCTTCCCTTGTCCAGTCGGGGTGGAGGACACCGGCGCGGCCACCGTTCCGTACTCGGGGCTCCTCGCCCTGGACTGCCTCAAACGGCGGTGTAGCCTCGTCAGCGAGGCAGGCGGTGACGACGATGACGACGGGCTGGTGAAGCCCCCGCCCAGGTCGGTGCTGGTGTTGGACGCCACTTCTGCCTCCGGCGCCTTGGCGCTCCAGATGCTCCACTCCAGGTGTCGAGGGGTGAGGGTGACGGCCGCCACGCCCTTCCGAGCCATCTCGCTCGCAAAGCTGCTGGGGGCCTTCACCGTCCTGGACATGAGGCACCTCCAGGAAGAGATGCATCAGAAATCGTCTCTCCCCTTCGGCGACGTCATCATGGCGGGAACGGCTTCTCATGAGGTCTCGGACGAGGCGCTCAAAGGCCTTGTTCTTCCTGGGGGGCGCGTGGAGACAATGTCAGAGGGGGGGCCGCCGTCGTCCTTGGTCACGAGACTCCTCCGGGCCGTGACGTCGCTCGTCTGGTCCGGCGGCAAGAGGATGGTGCTGTCGGACCTGGAGGTGTTGCGGGAGATGATCGAGTGCGGCGAGCTGAAGCCGGTGCGGGACCAGACGTTCCCGCTGGAGAGGGTGGCGGAGGCGGTGAAGCACGTTGCCGGTCCAGAGGGGGCAGTTGGAAAGACGGCAATTGTCTTGCGAAACTTGTAGGCGTCTGAAATTCTGAAAGTTTTAGGGTGCTGAAGCCAAAATTCGGCCCTTCGAACTTGCAAGTTTTTCTATCTAGTGAGTGTCCCAGCGCAATCACTGCCGAAATAAACTAGCGCGATGGCGATCATTCTTTATTTGCAATATTCTAGTACTGTATTATTACAGATGCAAGAAAAATGATCTATCCCGTCTTATGCATATGCACTCAATATGAGGCGGGGCAAAGACTGTTCAATTTCGTGTTACTTGTGTCTTCCCAGACTGCTGTACAGTATAGCTGTGATGCCATTTTTTTTACGGACATGCGATGCGCCTATTCGAAGTTTCCCTCCTCCACCACCTCAGTGCCGCCCCACCTCTTCTTTTACCCCCCTCCCCCCACGGGAAACAAGTGTTTTTCCAGACGAGTTTTCTTTCTCCTCCTCTTTCTTTTTCTGTGCACTAATACTACCTGGCTGCGCAATAGTGAGGATCCCCTCCTCCCTTCCTCCCTGATGTGCGTGCCATTCCATCGCTGCTGCTTTGCTTCAAGCCCCTCCTCCCTTTTTCCTCCCCTGCCGCAACGACGGGGGAAGGCCAATGCTACTACCATCTCTACCTGTGTCAGTCGTCCAAGCTGGTGCCAAAGCAGGACGGAAGAGAAGGAGGAGACGCGCGGGCGGTGGCGGCGGCGAAAAAAAAAAAAAGAGCTGCCTCGAATCATTGGGGTAGGCGTTGCCTGAGTCAGAGAAGGACATTCCTCCGTCCTCTGCCGCAGGATGACGACGACCATGGGGGAGAACGGGACGGCGGTGGGAGCGGCCGACGACGCTCCGCCCAGCGGGAGGGTGTACGAGGAGGAAGTCCACATGATCAGGGTGCCCAAGCCGCTGGAGGGTGAAAGGCTTGGGCTCACGGTGCAGGAGGAAAACGGATGCGTCGTCATCACTAGAATTCTTAGCGGAGGTCTAATTGATCAGGTACAGTACATTATTGTTTTGTTTTGTCCTGCCCCCCCCCCCCAAAAAAAAAGGTCAAGAAACTCATTGTACATTTTAATTGTCACAAATCGTTTCCGCGTGGCTAATTACGTTGCAGGTTGGTCACATTTCCGTCGGCAACATCATTCTGGAGGTGAACAACATTCCTGTGCACTCAGCCGACGATCTCCAGGCTCTGGTTGCGCTGTCCGACAAGTCCATGCAGTTCCTGGTCAAGCGGATTCCAGAGAAGGACCTGAAGCGCTACGGCATCCCAAACACGCCGAGTCTGAGGAAGCAGCTGAACGACAAGGTCGGCCCCGGCGCCGCCTTAGAGGCCAGGGCCTTGTGCCACCTCAGGGCTCTCTTCGACTACGATCCGGCTCTCGACAACCTGGTCAGGGACAAAAAGGATCACTAACTTGAGTGTTGTTACACCTTCGCGCTTTCCTCCTTCCTTCCAGATCCCTTGCTCTGACGCCGGCATGGCCTTCCAGCGAGGCGACGTCTTGGCCGTGCTTAACAGGGACGACCCCAACTGGTGGCAGGCGGTGCTGGTGGCCTTCCCCGACGAGCCGGCCAAGCTGATCCCGTCGCAGGAGCTGGAGGAGCGGCGGAAGGCCTTTGTCCCGCCGGAGGCGGACTACACCACCAAGATCGGTCTCTGCGGCACGCTCGTCTCTAGGAAGAAGAGGAAGCGCCTCTTCACCTCCAAGCAGAACGCCTCCTACGACAAGGCCGATCTGCTGCTCTACGAGGAGGTCACGCTCATGAGGCCGTTCAGGTACCGGGAGGAGGCTAAAGCGGACGAGAAGGAAAGATAGTTTGACAGATCGCATTGGCACACTGCTTGCAGGAGGAAGATGCTCGTCGTCGTCGGTTCCAGCGGAGTCGGCAGGAGGACGCTCAAGACGAGACTTTTGCAGGTGAGAGGCGGCATCATAACAGGTTGTGCTCCTGTCCTGTTCCTACCGTCGCTCCTGCCGCCCTTGGATCTTTCTCCCTAGCACATTCCATCTCCCTTTCTCCCTCTCTCTAAATGGTTTATTTAAAAAAAATCCCTCAGTATGAGTATGTCTGTTGAAAAAGAGCACTTTAAGCAAATTTTGGGAAGAATTGGTTCCATCCGGCTGGCCTGCAACCTGTAACAGCGAGACACAGACAGACAGAGGGAGAGGACATGTACAGTAGTTGTAGTACAATATACATAGGTAGAATAGATTCGCTTTCTACCCGTGTAACTGACAATGTCTGCTCCTCGCCATTCAGAGCGACCCTGACCAGTTCTCCGCCCCGCTGCCGCACACCTCTCGCCCGAAGCGCCCGGAGGAGGACAGCGGGGTGCGGTACTGGTTCGTCGATAGGGAGGACATGGAGTTCGGCATCAGGCACCACGAGTTCCTGGAGTACGGGGAGCTGAACGGGCACCTCTACGGGACGAGGTTCGACTCGATCACGGCCATCACCGAGCAGGGCAGGTGTTGCGTGCTGGACCCGAGCCCGCAGTCCCTGAAGGTCCTCCGCTCCTCCGCGGAGTTCATGCCATTCATTGTGTTTCTCGCCGCGCCGGGTCTCGACGAAATGAGACACGTCTTCGACAACGCAAAGGTAATTAGTACTAGTTGCTAATTGTCCGTCTATTTAGCCTTGTTCAGGTCTTTTATTACCTCCCTCTCTCCCTTTCTCTCCGGGTCCAGGTCACAAACTCTATGATTTCTACGAGCAAGACGCTGTCCAACTTCGAGCGCACGTCCTCCATCCGCCACAGCTCCCGCCGCGCCAAGACGCTCGAGTCCATCTCCTCGCTCTACATGGAGGAAGACGTCATGAAGAACCTAGAGGAGAGCTCCAGGATCGAGCGTGCATTCGGACACCTCTTCGATCTCATTGTCGTCAACGACAACCACGACCAGACTTTCAGGCAAGTGTTACAGCCCTACTACCCAACAAACATTGGTACCACTAGAGCCACACCAATGGCTACGCCACTAGTTAGTGATAAGGTCGAAATTTGGGTTGCTGTAGGTTGCTCTCAGGGTTGGTTTTTTTCTCACTATTTTGGCACCTGCTCTTGCATTAGGGGAAACCCATCGATATTGGTTGGGTAGGCACTGGTCCACACTACCGTAATGGCTTAGATGTTTAGTTCGCGTCTGTGACATCCCTCTTTATCTTTCCAGAACCGTCATGGATGCTTGGAACAACGTATGCGGTTCAGAAACTTGGGTTCCTTCTTCCTGGGTTTACTCGTGAACAGGAGCACCAAGGCGGCCCCTCTGTTGTAGCAGGACACGGCTCTGTACATTTTCCTGGTCGGTGCAACACGAATCGTCAAGGGGAGAAACAAATTGCATTTTTGTCTAGTTATGTATATTTCTAATAAAATAGAAACCAAACTCCCAGCTAAACGAATGTGCAGAGGTTCTTTGACATGAAGCTATTAGAGTCCTTAAAAAAAGCTTTTTCGCTTTGGCTAATTTCTTTATTTGAACATTTCCTAAGACATATATTACTTTGATTGTAACAAATGAAGCATGAAGTGGGAATTTATCCAGCACACCTCTGTGCCGTTGGCGCAACAGGGGGATGTTCCCATGCTCTCATTTGAAATGGTGGGAGGGAAAATTCTCCGGCTTATCTTTTTTTTTTTTTGAGGTACCTCCTTGTCAGACGCTCTTGCAATTTTGTTTGTTTGTCACAGGCACTGAATTCTTCGAGATCACATCCGGCAAAAAAAGAACCCAAAACTTTCGAGGCAAAGAAATAGTCCCACGTCGTTGGGCATTGTCTTTTCTTTCTTTCTAAAGGGAAAAAGGGGGCTGGCGAGTGGGGGGGGCACAAGTCGGTGTTCAAAGTCCTGTCCCATATCTGGGTGCATTAAGCTATGTACAAAAAAAAATCTTGAAATGAGGCGAAACAAGCTACGTTCAAGTTGGTTTGTTGGTCTTTTCTTTTTTCTGTTAAAGAGGCGAGGGAGGCTGAGGCGAGGGAGACAACTTTTTTTCACTGAAGAAAGTTCCAATGATTTTGAGCTTTCCTTTTTCCCTGCTCTGTATGAACAATGCTATAAAGTAAACGCCGTCCGCTCCTGCATAAAGGTCGGTGAACACACACATAAAAAAACCACTAAAGACAACGCTATAAATAACTTACGTACCGAACCACAATTGGCTCTATAAATTCAGTCACTCGGTGGTAAGTGTCGTGGGCAAAAGGTGGAAAACCAAACGAAAAATAATTCAGAAGATTTGCCGAAGTTGTGAAAAAAAAAAAAAAACCATGCCTCTTTCACACCCGTTCTGAAAGTCGTCGAAGCGTCTTTCTTTCCCTTAGAAGAGGTTGAAAAGGTCGCTGAGGTTTTCCCCGTCGTCCAACGTGAAGCTGTAGTCCGAGGACGACAGCGGAGGCTCCAGCGGCAGCAGCCCGCCGTCCGAAGCAGGGTCCTCGGAGGCGGCCAGGGTCACGTTCTGGTGGTGGCTGCCGGACGCGGACGCCACCGCCACCACGGCCACCGGGGCGGAGACGGGGGCGGGAACGGACGGGACGGTCACCGACGGGGTCGACGGCGTCGCCGCCGACGGGCCTGACGTGTTGACCCTTGCTGCGGCTGCTGCTGCGGCTGCGGCGGAGGCATCTACGGGAGCAGACGAGGCAGCAGTTGCAGCCACGACGGCTGGGGACGGCTGTGGTGGCTGGGACCTCCTAGACGTCGGAGTCGACGGAGGATCTGAAGCTACGGAGGAGAGGGAGGGGGTAAAAAAATCAGTCATCCATTACAGTACTACATCATTATATTACGAGAGCATAGTTTTTCTCTTGGCACTTAATCCGTCGCTTCAGGCACTTGATCGTGCTACGCTGAATCATGTGGTGCTATCGATAGCGAAGAACAATCGCGACGGAAAGGCCACCACAAAATGCAACGTAGCAAAACCGGCCGTTTAACACAATTCTTCTTCCCTTTTTTGGGGGGTCAAGACATTCACTTGGTTGTTGTCCTTCGTGACGTTGAGGCCAGACGTTGGCGTAAGGACTCGGGATCACGGTACTGCTACTGTGATACAGAACAGATGAAAATGCATCACAGCAACAGCCCCGTTGCCCCGAAAGCCCAAAGAGGTCCAGTCTTTATTCACTGTCTTCTTTCTTCTTAAGAATTCCCCTTCCCCCCCCCACACAAAAAAAGAAGAGCAAACTTTATAAAAAGAACCCTCTTAGTACTTACTCTGCTCCTGGTCAAGCGTTTGCAGCTGCAGCCTGTTCCCCATCGGCCCGAAGTCTTCCGACGCCGATATGAGCACGTTCCTGATCTGCCCCAGCTCCGACGAGGAAGTCCGGCTCTCCTCCTCGCTCAGCTCCAGCCTGGGCGGAGGACTGGGCAGTCGTCGCCTGCCCGTGCCCCCGCCAGCGCCCACGCCGCTCCCGGCAACGCCTGCCTTCAGGGGGCTGGCCTCGGACTCCGTGTCCGTCTCGGTGGTGGCCTCGTCCGAGGAGCACCCGGCACCCTCGGCTTTCACGGGGGAAGAGGCGGAGTCGTCCTCTGGGCACAGGAAGACCTCGATTTCGCCGTGGTCGCACTGCATGTAGATCTGCATCCCCTGTACGAAAAAAAAATCGTCTCGTTAGTTTCACTGACGAGTTTAGTGGGAAGTGGATGCACAAGAAGCTTGCCTCTGAAGGATGAGGTACTTGGAGTTTGGCCTCCGGAGGTGCCTTGATTGCCATCACCGTCTGGTTCCGGAACCTGTGGATGCTCCGAAGATCCTGATAGGTGACGTATGCGTTGCGTTTGTCCTCGTTCAGGAGCTTCAGTTGCAGTTCGGCGTTCTTGATCAGGTCGTCGAGCTGATACAATAATAATTATAAAAATATATATATTTATAATAATTATGGTGATAAAGAAAACAACACGAGAGTTAATCACCACAATCTATATTTTAGCAGCTAAAAAGTTGGTCAAGACATCTACCTGGTTCTCCTTGGCCTCCAGATCGGCCAGGTCGGTGTGGAGGTCCGCGTGCTCGGCAGTCAGGTCGTGGTACTGGCTGCCGCACCAGTGGACCATGTTCTTGCTCTTCTTCTCCACCAGCCCGATGCCCTCCAGCACGTTCGTGATGTCGTAGATGCGCCTCTTCTGTACCTTGAGCGTCTCAGAGGCCTTGTTGAGATCGACGGTGCCGGACGGGGAAGACTGGAACAGGCTGACGAACTTCTTGGTCAGCAGGCCGAGGCTCGTCTCGTACCGCGTCTTCTCCAGCGGGGACCGCGCGGTCACTGGAACAACGGAGGGTGGGTTGGGACAAAATTGCGCACTTTCTGGACCTACTGTTGCACAGTCCCCAATCTGAGTGGCAGACCACTTACTTTTCTTTGGACTAGGCGAAGATAAGTCTTGTACTCTCCTCTTGGTTGCTTTCTGCGGCGTCTTGAAGCCCTCCGGGTCCACGGGCGCGGCGTCCAGGTTGAGCCTCCTGCGAGCCTCGCTCTTGACCTGCGGCACCATGATGATGCCGGAGGGACCCGCGCCAACCGCCGCGGCGGTCGCGGCCGACCCGCGCCCACCGCTCCTTCCCCCGAAAGTGGAGGAGGAGCTGCTCGGGGTCAGATAGATGGACCTGCGAGCCCCGCCTGAAGAGGCGGACGAGGGCGGGGCGGACTGGGGCGTGCCGTACTGACCGTACTCGTGGTCGGAAGTGCTGGAGAGGCGCTGCCTGCAATTACGTAGCAAAAAAAAAACTTCCCTGCTAACCTTGCCCTACACTGGTTTACAAAGGGGCACAGTTGCACACTGACCTTGTCCCCATCCCCACCGGAGTGACGAGCGGCTCCTGCTTGATGATGGTGAAGGTGTTGGTGCCCGGGGTGGTGACGACGGCGGAGGCGGCGGTCGCGGCGGCGCTCTTCCTTCCCCCGCTGGACGACGGCGTGACCAGCAGCGACGACGGCGCCATCGAGGTCATCATTCCCGTCGACGGCGTCGACGGGGACGACGAGCTCGCCTTGCCCGACGCCGGCGCGACCGACCCCGCGCCGACCTCCAGCTTGACCTCCGCCATCGCCATCGCCATCGGCGCCGCCGACACCTGCAACACCGTCGGCTGACGATGCATCCTCAGCAGTCCGCTCCAGGAACAAAGAGGAAGGAGGAGAAGGAGGGGGAGGCCGCGATCACCGAAGGTGGTGCTGGAGACGCTGAAGGCGTTGAGGGTGCTGATGAGGGTCACAGGGGCATCCGAGGACGGACGACGACGCCGGGTGCACCATGGGACCGAGTCAGGAGATCTGGAGATCTGGAGGGCGGGACAAGCGAACGCTCACTGAAACGTCGAAATGCGCCCTCAGTCACCGGGAAAATTCGACACATTGGAGAGGGGAGACGAAGAGGGGTCAAAGAGAGGTCAAAGAAATAAAGGAGCCCCCACAAAAGGTTCAAACCTACTTCACCCCACTTCTCGAAGCCACCACCACCACCACCCCGCTCCTCCCAACACATCCTCTGCAATCATTCCAACTTTTTTCCCTCGCTTTGTGGCCAATCCGGCCCTCCTCCCTCCTCCCCCGTCCAGCCCGGGCGGAATTCCTGCCTGCTCTTCCCGCTCCTCCTCCTCCCTCCTTGCGGTGAGGTGACCGACTGGGTGAGAGTGGCAACGCGATGTTTTGCCCTCCCCCCCCCCCGACTCCGACGCCCCGGACACCCCGACCCACCCCGGTCACTCACCCGGATCTCCTCCTGCCTCGTCCCAGCCTCTCCGCGCCGGCCTCTGTCCTCGGAGGTGGAGTCCGCGGCCGGGAAGAGGGATATCTGCGGCGCTCCTTGGTCGGACTCCTGTTCTCCTTTTTTCCTCGCGTTTCTCTCACTTTGGAGTGGCCAGGAGATTTGCGTCCGAAGAGGCTCTCGCGTCCTTACAAAAGTCGGACTTTGTCGCCAGTGGCTCCACCTATACAGACGTAGAAGACTGTAGAAATGAATTCAGAATTTTGTGTAATATGGCTTGTAAGTAGGCAAAAATTACACTGCATTAATGTCCTTATTGATCATAGCAAAATTTAGTCCTCAAGATTTTAATGAGGACAATAAAGTGTGTTAAGCTTTTAATAATAGCACTCTTTTTTTCCGTTTTTTTCCGTGTTGTACGTTGTAAGCATAGTATTAGTCATTTTTTTCTCGCACGCCTACTTTGCCAACCCCTTTCTCAAAAGTAACATAAAATAAGTATAGCAGCATTAAAATAAGGGTGAATTAATTTGTACCCATGTAACTAGTAAAAAGCTACTTCTTCGCCTAAACTCGCCCGTATTGGCTCCAATCTCCTCCCCCTTTTTGCCTTGCTGTTTTCTCTTCGCTTCTCCGGCGGCATCAAGGCAAGAAGAAGAGGGAGGGAGAGGGAGAGGGAAAGAGAGAGAGAATAGAAGGGAGGAGGACGCTCGTTCATCCGCTTGCACTGGCAGATGGAGGGGAGGGAGCAGGAGGAAGGAGGAGGAGAATCATCGGAGACGCCGACCGACCGACCGAGGAAGAAGGCAGGAACCGGAGGAACCAAGCGATGACTTCCCAGGGCAGGGAAGGAAGGAAGGAATGGAAGGAAGGAAGGAAGCAGGAGCACAAGCAAAGCATGCAGGGGGAGGAGGCCTCATTGGCTACCAACTATGTAACATGAAGGGTACCTGTACCTAGTTACATTACGTAGCACATGAATTCTCGACAGGAACTTGTTCATCCTGATCATACCTTGACCATGCCTGGTCATGATCCTTGAATTTTGTGGTGAGGGCTAGGGACCAGTTTGATCTGTGTGCAGTATACAATACTTATTATATACGTACTACTAGTAGGTGTAGTACATCCAGTGTGACAACTTGAACCTTTTCAAGACCTGTTTCAGGTTTACCTCAGGTAACGAAACAGATACATTAATGCGCGTTAATAAATTTTATATCCCACTTCGTTTAAAAGAACATCTGACTTTAAAAACACCCAGCTGTTAAAAACATTTTCTTAAAGCACACGCAAGGAAAGTCTACAATATTCCTCAAATTTACATGTACTATGTCTCCACATACCGCATAAAGAGCACCCTACTGATGAGAACAGCAAGTTGCAGCAAAGATTGGCGATAACGATGCACTAATTGTGCACTATTCTCTCTCGCCACTCGTCCTTCCAACTGTCTATTGAACTTTGCAAGCTTTGCAAGCTAAACTGCCTCATTCCACGGGTCTTCCTACTCTGCCTTTCCAGTTCTTGACAAACCCCATACTTGCATACTGTAGTATGTACTGTGTAGTATATCGCCTAAACCACGCTTCCAAGTTCCTCCTCCTCCTCTTCACCTTGTGCTGCCATCCCCACCACTCCCAGACCCAATCCGTTCCCGCTCCCATGTCTGTCTGCGGAGAGAGAAACACTAGCTAGCATAGTAGATAGCACTACTACTGACTGAGTGCAGTTGCGTGTGCAACTCCCTCTCCTCTCCTCCTCCTCCTCCCTCCCTCGAATTGTTCCTTCCGAGGCTTTGGCGGGAAACTGAATGGAGCGGCCACGAAGCGAGCGTGCGCACAGAAAAACATTCACTGGACTGGGGAGAGAGAGAGAGAGAGAGGAGTTGAAAACTTAACTGAAAAGGGACTTTTCATCTCCCATCGCCAATATATTGCACTGTTACTCTCGCGATTTAACTTTGTAACTTCCACGATCGTCTGTACGTACAGTTTGGTTAAAAAAGTATTTTTTTAACCGTTAACCTTTTTACCGTTTACTATACTAGAGGTTTGCTACTTGAACAACTTTACTATACTACACGTACTGTACGCGTGGGCTTGATAACACATGGCCTAATTTCTTCCCGCAGAATTGCCGTTAATTATAAGGCGCGAAGTTCCTTTCCCCCTTTTCTGTTGCAATGTGTATTACAAAGGTCTTTTTTTTTAGGTGCTAGTTAATGGATAAGATAAGCTTTGAAATCGAAAGGGCTGCACTTGGCCTGGACTCCCTTTCTCCCTACACTCCATCTCTAATAGCACGGGTTTTTTTCGTAGTGTGGCAAGAGAAGGGAAGCAAGAGATGGG
>JAAUYM010031118.1_pt1 | contig 24841 bp, 26 predicted proteins | sample 7278001 | NCBI WGS metagenome assembly JAAUYM01 (sample SAMN14350224, study PRJNA611818) | marine sediment metagenome | isolation source: surface marine sediment (1.8m) | place: French Polynesia: Moorea | collected 2018-08
CTCCAGGCAAAATTTCACCTTGCTCTGTCGCCGGTCGTCGTCGTCAAGAGCAATGCGGGGCGCCCAATTTCCCGAATTTTCTCTCTCCCTTTTTTTTCCAAGGAAGAAAACCTTCAGAATTTCCTTTTCCTCGACGTCATTGACGAAATTTGCGAGAAAGAAAGAGAGAGAAAAAAAATCGCGCGGAAGGAAAAGTCAAGTCAGGAAGGCTCAAATCCTCCATTGCGAGGTACTTGCATGAACCTCCTGTACCTGCATTACCTTCTCATCGCATTTGGAGTCGTGTCCGTGCGTGTTTCAAACGCCACGGCGGACGACGAAGAAAGTGACAGTGAGTGCCCTGCTCTCATCCCCTTTTTTTTCCCACATATCATGCCTAGGTACATAGTAAAGACATACACCTACTACTGTACAGCCCGCCAGAGGAAGAGCGGACTAATGAAATTCCGGCTGGAAGGGAAAACCGTGGGGCGTGAATGTCGGACAGTTTTGCAGTCTGCGTAAGGTTGCACAGTTCTGTACTACGTACTCGTATTTGTCACTTTATTTATTGACCAAGTTATTTTCATGCACTCTATTTTTTTTTTTAATTGTGAGGTCTAATCTGAGCGGATAAAGTTCCCATAATTAGAGCCCGGTCTGAGGAGGCTTGTTGAATATTCTTCAGGTGACAGGAAACGGAGAGGAGAAAACCTGGAAAGAAGAGGAACTACTAGAGGAGTTGGGAGGGAGGGAGAGAGAAATGAAGGTGTTTTCAGTTCAGTCGCAGCGGGAGGATCGGTGTGCGCGGACGTGTGACAGGAGACCTCTGAAAGGAAGAAAGGGAGACCGAGAGAAAGGAGGGGAAAGAGATAATTTTAAAGGAAGGCATTTTTGCGACTTACTTCGGAACAACAGGACCGCAGAGACGAAGAAAGGTTGGAAAGAAAACCTCATGCCACCCACCCCCCTTTCCACACTGTGTGTAATGTGATTAATGGTCTTTCTTCTCCGCTGTTGCTACTCCGCTTTGGACAAATGCGAAAGCGGGGAGAGGGTGGTGGGCGGTGGAAAGAGAAGAAGTGAAAATGTGATTGTGGCTGACGGGATCGGGAAGAAGTCAACCGCCGTGTGAGAGAAACATTTCGACAGTGAAATTGGTTCCTCTCACTCTCTCTCTCTCTCTCTTCGTCGTATATCAATGTTTGACTTTTTGTGGGTTTTTTCCCCCTCCCCCTGGCCATAAAGTAGCAATCTGAAGAAGCAGCATCAGAGGAAGGAAGAGGAGAAAGAACACGTAGAATTGCTTTGTTCGAGAGCCCATTCATTCACCCACCTCCTCGCTATATCGACGACCTTCGCGGATGCCGAGGGGGGGGGAGGAAGGGAGGAAGGGGGGGGGGAATGCGTAAAAAAACCACGGGGAAAACTGCGAGGATGAAGACGAAGGAGAAATGCGCCCAATAGTGCCGGCAATCTACTAGGAAAAGAAGAAGAAGACGAGGAGGAGGAGGAAGAGGAGGAGGCGGAGGAGTGGCGGTGGCGGTGGCGGTGGCGGTGGAGGAGGAGGAGGAGGAGGAGCGGAGACGACCTTAGGAAAATTCCTCTTCAGTCGGTCGGATGCTACCGACGCAGCCAAGGCGCTAACGGAAGAAGAAGAGGAGGAACGGAGAAAAAAAAAGGAGCGAAGGAACCATGATGCTGCCTTGAACCCGCGTGGCTTTGCGGCGCGGAGAGAGAGAAAAAAAAGATGTGAGTGAGCATCAATTGGCATCCTTCCCTCTTCTTCGCCTCTCCCAACCCCTTCCTTCTCGTGCATCGCCAGTGCCAAATGGAATTGTGTGAGGCGCGGCCGCCAGCTTGAGAGCAGTGAGAGAGAGAGAGAGAGAGAGATGGAGGCGGTGGAGGGAGGAGGACCAGGTGCATTTTGGTGCCGAACAAGCATCGGGTAAGTGAGGCTACTTAGCGTGAACAGGAAATGTCTTGTGTGTGTGTGGTTTTTTTTCTGGTCAAAAATGCATTTCCTCCTTTTGCTACTTCGTCTCCCCCTCCCTTTCAAAAAAGGCGTTTTTAAGGTAGCGCCAGAGCTTAGAATAAGCAAGTGGAAACAATGAGGAAAGGCCTCCACAAAACGCGATCTCTACCCCTTATCTCGTTTAATCCTCGCCTGCGATGCATGAATATTTGCACCACTTAAGATCACGGAGGATTTTGCTTTAAAAAAAAAAATTCTTGAAGAAGAGACGCAGGTGCAACAGCCTTTTTCAACGCTGTTCTGTGGTCAAAAGAGGGATGGATGAGCGTCAAGCATATAGCACAGCAGCAGCTTTCCCTCTCTCCTTCCTTTTTTCACGCATCTGACAAACGAGGGACGGCAAAATTATGCACCGTAAAAATAGAGAGATAACTGACTGAACCGCTGAGCTCTGTTGAATTTCCCTTCCTTTCTTCCCCCCCTTCTCCTTCTCTTCCCTTTATTTCCTCCCTCGTCCTCCGTGATGTACTGTACATACTGTCTGTAGAACTACGTGTGCATGGAGGGAGGCGGAGGGATGATTCTTCCTCCGACTAATGCAGTAGGGCATGGTCCTCCGGGTTTTATTTTTCTCCGAAACCGAAAAATCTAGGTAGAACCGTGCAACCGTCCAAATGTGACTCATTTATCCTAATTTTCATCCGGTTGACCGTAATTACCCGATTTTTACCCGGTTTTTTTTAAGACCAAATATGCAGTATGCGAAATCCGGTTTTACATTTTGGCTCTAGCTCTAGTCTAATGGCAATGACGCGTACGAAGTGGCGGCTTGTAGTACAATTTGCTGCACACGCACACGGGATCTTTCCTCTTCCCCTTCCTTCCCTCTCAATTACTCTCCATTTCATTTGGCTGAGACGGAGTTTTGAAGCAAATTTCCCTATCGACAGCGCAGACAGTGCCGCGTTGATGTCTCACGCTGAACATTAGCGAGATGACGACTTAGACAGATTTAGGGGAGGGAGGAAAGAGGGAGGGGATGGGGGCGGGAGAAACTTTTCCGACACAGATTTGGGAAACCCCGTCAATTGGAGTTTCACGCTGAAATGAACCTCCTCCTTCCTCCTCCTCCTTTTCTCCCCTTGTGTGACGCATGAATTCGCGTCATAAAAAAAGAGAGAAAGACATGAAGAAAAGAAAGGAAGGAAGGATGGCACTTGATGACTTACCTGATGAAGCAGCCCCGCTTCTCCCCTCCTCCCCCCTTAAATTATTCGCAATTTTTCGTGCGACGAGACAAAAAAAATATGTGTTTATAAAAAGAAAAGAAGTTTTGCTCCCCTTTATCTCCCGGCAGATGACTGACAGAGGACGCGATGCTCAGAACAGCTGCGAAGATTCTCCCGCAGCTGATCAGCTGTCCTCGGCTGACGTTGCTGTTTCTGCTTCTCTGGACCATCTCTCTCCAGTGCCACCACTGCCAGGTGGTCCAGGTCGACGGCAGCGAGGAGGTGACGGCGTCGTCCGGACAGGAGTACCTGGGGCAGTTCACCTTCTTCAGGAGCTGGAGGAACAAGAGGAGGGTTTTCATGGTGAGGAAGCGGCGCCTCTGCTTGAACTTGACTTTGCGTGTTCTCCTTGACTCATGTTGGCAAATCCTCCTTCTGCTCCTCCCTCGTCTGTCAATCAACTCCCAAATCGTCCTTCATCTACACTTTTTCTTTCCTTCTTGCCAGATCCGCGCCAGCGACGACGAGGTTGACCGGGTGCTCCGTGAGGCCGTCCTCCTCTACCGGTGCCACCTGGCCATCAGGAACGTCAACCTGGGTAATTAAGCGAGACAGGAGCATGCGCAGTTCTTCAATATGCAAATCTCCTTTTTTTATTTCTGTGCGACATGAAAGTATCGTTTACCTGCAAAAGACCAGTCCAGTCCAGTACGTTTTGATGCTGGCGGTGAGAAAGGAAAACTTTTTTTTTTCATGCTTGGCCCGCCTCGGATTTCTCTCTTCTCCCTTTTTATTCGTTTGCACCAACGAGGTTGAAATCTACACTATGGTTTGCACTCACTCCTCTGGCTGGACAAGGTTAGATAGATGAAATAACGCTTGACTTCCTGTCGCCGCATCTGGTCGTAGCAGAGGAAGGAGAAGGGAGAAAAAAATCGTACTACGTGTGGGTAAAATCCTGCGGTTTTCCAAGTCGGAAGTCTGGTTTGAAAAAAAAAAGTCTCACGAGGAAACTGAGGGAAAAAATATGTAGTCTATGTACGGTACGTACGCATGTGTAGTACGTGAAATATAACAAGTTTTTAACAAAAAAAAAAGTTACTGTGAAGATTAAAAATCTTAAAAAATCATAACAGAAGGCAGCGAAATCTCCGGATCTTTTTTTAATACATGTGTAGTGTGTACTAGTATTTCTCAATCTCACAGTTCTGCTTGGCGACCACAAAGCGACCGAGACGGTCTTCTACTACTCGGAGGACTCCAGACGCGACTTCGTCAGAACCAGGAACATCGACCTGGAGCTGCGGAGGAGCATCGGGTTCCACATCAGGAACCTCTACAGGGACCTGGTAAGTTCACTATTGGCCTCAGCTCCAGGTTCAGCTATCGCAGGAGGACTTTCCCTTCCAGAACCGCTTCCGGCAGTGGGCACTGCTCCTGGGCTATGACGGCGGACGGAAGAGGATGTACCGGAAGGTGAACTTCCTGGCCCTGTTCGACAAGATCGACCACACTTTCCTCCGGAGGAGGGAGGCCGAGAGGCAGCGCAGGGAGAGGATCTGGTGTGCCAGGCCGGCGGGGGCGGCGCACGCGCCACAGAACATCGTGGTGTGAACGAACCTTGAACGTGCACAGCTTCTTCGGGTACAGGGGAGGGGGGTGAAAAGAGCCTACAGAAATAATGCTAAACAGTGAAGGGCTGTTGCATGCAGCCCAATCTGTAAACCGACAGTGACGGGACCTTCTGTGCGCAATTTTTTTTTCCCAGTGACTTGGTCTGCTTGCCATGTGCCTGCGTACTGTGTAGTACGCGCAGGTCTGCTTGATGCCTGAAATATAAATAATACACGGAATACATACAAACATGTGCGAGGTAAGGACGAAGAAAAAGCAATTAGCAGCAGAACCAACAGCAGCTTGGAAAAGAATTTAACTACTTACAGCACGTCAACAAACTCGGGATGATTTCTAGTACCATAGTGAGGCTTGAAGAAATGAAGATTTTTCACCTCAAAGAGACTACGTAGTTTTTTTTTTCCCCACGTCAAATTTTTTCATCATTTGACGTGGAAGAATAAACACATTGCTCTGGTTGTTTTTTAACTCTTCATATTTCACTACGAGTCGGACTCACTTAAGCCACCATTAGAGGGAGGTGACGAATCGTCCATGTCCGTCTGGGGGTCAAGACCCCCCACCACTCTCACTCGTCTTTGTCATATCTCTTGTTGTACCACGGCACGTACTGCAGGAGGTCCCTGCCCACCCAGTCGTTGGTGAAGAAGACGAGGCCCACCGCGACGGCGCCGGTGTACACCGCGGCGGAGGGGGCGCTGCAAACATCCCAAGCGAGACGTGAGAGAGGGGGACCTGCGCCGGTGCCAAGCCTGCCCAACCCTTTCAATAGAGACGGCCATGTGGCCACTTACTAGACTTTGGTGAGGTAGACGTACTTCGGCCTGAGGAAGCTCATCAAGGCCATGTTTGATGATGGCGGAGATGAAGTTGACGGAGATCCCGAGATGTAACAAGGATTTTTTTTAAGGGGAGGCTTCTCTAAAGAAGTTATGGTCTGTCTTGTAGTGTCTCTCTCTCCCCGTTCTGTGCTGCGCCCAGCAGATTCAGCTATCGCCTACTGACCTTGCCATCTTTCTTCTCGCGGAAGAATAGAAACGATAGTCTCGCAACTTTTCACCCTAAATGTCAACCGACAGTGTTGTAGAATAGCGAATTTATTAACTACTGTACCATGATACTGTCGTAATACGATGATTCAGTTTTTTTTCCTTGCACTTTCTTGGAACATGCATCTTTTCCTTTGCTTAGTACGCACATACAACCTCTCGGCGAGACTGTGGAGGACTCGCCCAGAATTTTGATCTGGTTATGTACATGTACTACTATACAGTACAGTACCACGTACTACAGTAAATTAAGAGTATGCACGCAGGCGACAGATATAATTAAGCAATCTTGTCTCACCCCCACTTTCGACACTAATGCGAGCACGAACTGATTCTTCCTTTGAGATAGATATTTCCTGTTCCTAAATTTCCTTCCAATTGTCTTTCCCTCCTCCCTCCTGGTTGCACCAATACTGTTCCAATAGCAGTAGGCGGTCCAAGTTTGCCCGCGTGTGTGAAGCATCTTGCCGAGACGTCAGCTTGCAGCGAGAAAATGTCCGCCTCACTTTGTGAGCAGCGCCACCTTTGACGACGTGGTCTCTGCGGGCGACGCCGCTCCTGTCCTCGCCCCCGCCGCCGTCCCCGCTGAGGACGCAGACGCCGACGCCGTGGTGGTCGGGCCCTTCTTCTTCTTGCGCCTGCTCCACAGCTCCGCGGCCCCGCGCCGGCCCAGGAGGGAGGCGACGGCGGCGGCTAGCAGGACGAGCGCCAGCAACGCCCCAGTGGACGCCAACACGTACCAGGTCAGGAGATTCCCCGCGGACTTGTCGCGCGACGGGGGTGGTTGAGCTTCTGCGTTCACTAAGGTAAGAAGTTACATTAAGTACATTGATCAAGTTTATGCTGTTGTTGTTGTTGTTGCTGCTGCTGTCACGTCTCATGCTGAATAAAAGCGGCAAGTATACAGCACACAACAATGTGGTTTGTTGGCAAACCATGTCATCGCTTGCGTGGGTCCCCTCGCCTCTCTTTCTCCGAGAAGGGAGAGATAGCTTTTATGCTTGACTTCACATGAAAAGGAAAAGGAGGGATTCTCATTCTCTCCAGGGAAGTCTCATCTCGCCTACGGCTATGGAGAAAAAGGTCTGGTAAAGGGAGAAGAGGCGACGACGGCGGTAACTTGTGGTGACCTTGGGTGGAGAAGAAGAAAGGAATCTGGGACTTTTTTTTTCTCTTTCTCTCTCAGCCCTTCGCCTCCTCCCCTTGGCACGAGAGGAGGGCGAGAAAGGCCTGTCTCCATGCAGTGAGCGTCGCTGCTGCGAATGCTTCGGCTCTCTCTCTCTCTCCTCCCTCCGTCTTCAATAAAAATCTGATTTTACGGTCCAAGTGGAACGCAAGGAATTCGACTGGAGGAATCCCCCTCCTTCGACTTCCTACTTGTAGTACGTTAGTACATGACGAGATGACTAACATCGCCAAGAAAGGACATGCATGTAATAAAAAAAATTGAGGCTAACCCTGCGAACCACTTTTTTCAGATGAAGAGGGAGGGATGAAATATCTGCCAATGATGTTGCTGCTACAAAGATGTTGAGAAGTTTCCAGTTAAACAAGTACTATTACAGTATACCTACGGTACATGTCTCTGTTGCTCTCACCTCCATCCTGTCCATCTTCGAACCAGAACCCCTTCTCCTCTCCCTCCTTCTCGGTCCCGCCTTCCCCGTGTCCGCACAGAGTGGAGTGCACCGTCCCGAACCGCTCCCCGGGCTGCAGGGCGCGCCCCAGGTCGTCCGTCGGGGTCAGGTCCACCGAGTAGAGGGTGCACTCGCTCAGTCCGGGCAGGAACACCCGGAGGACGGTGGCCCCGTTCTTGTCTTCTTCTCTGTCTTCGTCGTCCAACGAGTGGCGACTGTTTGAGCACTCCTCCACACCTGAGCGAACGGCCTCGTCGTAATAGTAGTAGTCGTCCTCGTCTCCTCCCCCGTCTCCGTCACCGGAAGATTCGAGGTCCTCTTCCTCCTCCTCCTCCTCCTCCTCTTTCTCCTCCTCCGTTCTCGCCTTCGCCGCCCGACCCTCCCTTCCCCGGCCTCTCCTTCCTCCCTCCTCTTCTCCAGGCACGTGGTTGCATCGAGTGACCCGCCAGTGGCGAACCAGAGCCTCGGGGTGGCACTGCGGGCGCTGCAGGATTCTCAGCCGAAGCTCCCTGTGCCCGGCCGTGATCTCGAAGTCCGGCCTCGGAAGCGTCCTCACCTTCTCAAAGGACCAGAGGGCGTCGGAGTCATTCTCCTTCTCCCCACCCTCCTCCTTTGGCGTCTGCGACGACGCCAGTAGTCTGATGCTGTGGAGGCTACACGAAGGAAGAGGGGACAGGTGCAGCGGGGACTCTCCCGTCAGGAGGATCTCCTCGCACCCTCGGGACTCGTCGCCGCCGTCGCCGCCGTCGCCGCCGTCGCCGCCGTCGCTGCAGACTGCCAGGGTCCAGCCGTCCGTGGCGTGAGCGCAGGCCGGCGGCCAGGAGAGGACCACCCCGTCTGAGAAGGGCTCGATCAGGGTCCTCCTGGCTGCGGGCCAGAAGACCCGCGGGCGGCTGCGCAGCAACGTGGTCGGCGCGTGGTCGTCCTCACCGTCCTTCAGCACGGCAACCAGGTGGGCATAGTAAGCCTGGAAGGGTAATAGTACAGTGGAACTCTGTTAATAGAAAATATCGGTTAATTGGAACAATTCCTATAGGAAAATGAATTTAAATGCCGTAGGTCAAACAGGAAAACGGAATAGTTGGGAAATTGTATCATTCTCCGACCTGTCTATATAACTAGGTCTACTGTTGTGGTACAACTTGCTGTCATAACTGGCGCTTTCAATTGCTTTTCCCCCTCCTCTCACCTGGCAGTCATCCGGTAGGTGAATGGTGAAGCTCTTGGGACCGTCGGGCGACAACGGCGGCGACACCACCGCGCTGGTGGCGACGCTCTCCCTCTTCTTTCTCCTGAGGGGGATCAAAAAAGATTGTTGATCGATGCTAACGACGTATGTGATCGCTATCAAGTCGATGTTGTTGCATCATTGTTGTTGTTGACAGTTTTTTAGTTAGTGTGTTATGTTGATCACTCCCAATTCCAGACAGCAGTCACGGAAAGTTCGTCACCGTTTTAACCTAGGTAGTTAAAGCTTTTAATCTAAGCTTACAAGCCTATCATGACTGCCATATGTGGCAAATTTGCTTTTTTCAACCACACAAATGGTAGTTGTGTATTTAATTAATACCTCAAGTGTGAGAGAAAAGATGTAAAGTTATTATAAAGTAGTATTAAAGGAGTTATTATGCTTGAAATAAGTAAGGTATGTACCGACGAGTGTCTGGTGGGGCTAGTTACCGTGTGCCTTAACCTAGGACTACCATCTACTAAATTGTGTACTCTGTTCTGTCGCGTATGTACCTTTCCTCTGCCACCAACTGCTTCCGTGGCCCGTACTCTACGAGGAAGAACTTGAGGCAGGCCGGATCGAGGATGGCTCGGATGTGGGTCCAGTCGAGGGCCACCTCCACCCGGGAGGTGACGAAGTTGTTGTGGTCGCCAGCGTCCGGGACCAGGATGAACTCCGGCCGGTTCCGTCGAAGCACCCGGGCGGCCAGGTCGATGCAAGAGTTCGTCTTCTGTCCCAGGGCGACGGGGAAGAAGGCGTGGGAGTGCAGGAGGAGGAGGGGGAGCACGAGCGCCACCATCTTAAACGGACTGCTACCACAACAAGTCCACCACCTCACAGAGTCAACGGACTTGAAGGGTCTGTGGTGCTGGCGCCCCTGCCGCCCAAGACAGTGGCTCATTCTTCACCGTCTGTCAGTGAAGCATCGGTCACCGGGAGGAGGAAGAGAGAGAGAGAGAGCACTTCTCGCTCCAGCTCACATTCTCTCGAGTGAGAGGCACGCTCAAGTGGAGCAGCGCGTCTGAAAGTTCGGCGGCATGGAGGAACTGAGGTTGATGACATCGTTTTTTTTCCTGTCCCCTCTTGTTGCCGCCGCCGCTGTTGCCGCAAGACGACCTCTTTTTCCCTCGGGAGAAGATTAAAAATTCAGATTCGATTCCACTGCTATTGATTCGGCTGCGTTCGTGCTACGCACTCAGTCTGTGCGCAAGGAGCGTCTCCTCCTCTTCGTCCTCCTCCTTCTCTCCGCAGGCATGTGTCACAGACAGAGACAGGCAAACACGACATGGGAGTGTTGGCTGGGCCTAGTGCGGCGCGTTGAGTGACACACAAAGATGCAATGTTTTACGGATGCACTTGATGCATCCTTAACTCATTTCAAACTTCCCTTCACTGGTGGAATGACGGCTTTGCTTCTATGTATACTAGGTTAAACACATAGTGCGTAGTGAGAAGGAGAAGAGAGAGAGAGAGAAGAAAGTCGTCGGGGATGGATAATCCCTTGGCTTTTCCTTGATCTCTCACTCACCCTGTCCTCTTCTCCCTCCTTTTTCCTCAAGGGAAGAAGAGGAAGACTAGAAAGAGAGAGGGAGGGGGGAAGGGAGAAGGGAGAAGGGGAAGCAAGGCCAACAGGACGAAACTCCCGTCTCAAATGCGTCACCCCGAACTCCACGTCGAAAGAGCTGCTGAGCTCATCACAGCGCCACACACATAGTAAATCCCTCTCCTCCTCCTCCTTCTCGCCCGAAACTCCTCCTCCTCTTCTTCCTGCACGCGGTGTTTTTTTGCGTTCCTGATGTGATGAGGTGTTCATGCACCCACAGGAGAAGACGGACTGAGTGAGTGATGACGATTGAAGGCACGAAGAAGGAGGAGGAGGAGGCTTCTCTCTCTCTCTCTCTCTCTCTCTCTCTCTCTCTCTCTCTCTCTCTCCATCGTCCGTCTCCTCCTCCTCCTCCTCCTCTGTCCGCAAACACAGCTTTTGAGCGCGCTTTTCTCTCTGTCTCTCTCTCTCATCTCCTGCTTCCTCCTTCTTTCCTTCCTCCTCCTGTTGCTAACGTCGCCTCATTTTCTTACCTTTTCTCATCCGGCCTACGTCTCGACTCTCGACCGACTCACTCCGACTCCGACCCCAGTCAAGATGTTGATGTTAGCATGACTCCAAATCTCTCTTTCACTCCAACTCAGGCCCCCCTCCCCCCTCCTCTCCGCCCTCCCTTTTTTGTAGAGTGGGCATCATCCCCATGACAAAAGCTGGCTTGTCTTTGCCTTAGTCGTTGTTGTTGTTGCTTCTGCTGGTAAGCCGCTTTTGTTGTCCTGCTACGTCTGTACTGTACTTGTACTGTGTACGTGCAGTGTTTGTTTGTTGTCCTGCTTGGCTGGTGGAGATGTCTGGTGTTGAGTGCCATTCTTTGGGGGAGTGGGGGGGGGGTAAGCACATGAACTTTTGGCACCTGATGGTGGTACTTGGAGAGGGACAAACATACGCTGAAAAGTGCAAAGAGTGCCGCTATTTACGAGAGTTTTTTTATTCTGGGAAGACAGAAAAAAAGTCTTGTTTTTGGCGTCTGTTTGTGCATGAATTACTTAGCGCTTCTTATTTTCTCAGACTCCGCCTGACTAAGTGCGAGAGTGGAAGAGGGGAAGGGACACTAGCTTCCATGACACATGCACGTAGTACGTGTACTAGGTAGGTTGTGCTACATAGGTGGGGAAACTAATTTGACTTTTTAAGATCACAAAAGTTTAGAACCGGTGTCTCCGGATTCCCCATCCGCCGCCCCAGGGAGGGAAGCTACCGCGGCAAAGAGGAGGTGGTGGAGAGAGAAAGAATTCCGTGGAAGGAAGGAACTTCCTTTCCTCCTCCTCCCCCTTTCTTTCTCCGCGGTGTTTATCTTAACCTAGTACCTAGTTCATTCATTTCTTCCGGGAAAGTCCGTCAGATCAGATGAGGCGGCGACGAGTGCTTTTTTTTGGGGGACGGAGTTTGCAAAAAGCAGTCGGGAGGAAGAAGGAGGAAAATAAGGCCCTCTGGATCAGAGCCCAGTTGCAGGTCTATCACATGCAGACTAAGTAGTGTAGTGCTGTTACAAGCAAGCAGGAGTCTGACAACAAAGACATCGTTTGTGCAAGGGAGGGGGGGGGGAGGAGGAGGAATGCTGCTGATTGCGTTTTATGGGCTGCGGCTGCTGCAATCTCTCGTCTGAGGAGGAAGGAGAAAGAATGTCGCCTTCACATCACACACACAGTTTCGATTGGGCTGAGCTGAGCAGAAAAAAAAAATTGTTGCTCTTGCATTGAAAATTCGTCCTTTCTCAGACTAACTGCGCGAATCCTTGGGATCATCACGGCGAGATTTGGCCGTAGGAGACTGAGTAAGCAAAGTACTTTTGAGAGCACGCCATCACATTCGAGAAGTGACGCCTTGGAGAAAACCGACTGCAACTTTTTTTTTTTGCACGGCCGTTTTTCAATTTGCGCTTCGCTCTTCCCACCCCAGCCGCCCGTCGTTATTGCCCCCACCCCCCAGCCGCCTCCTCCTCCTTGATACTACTAGGCAACACCCAGACACATGACTTCTCCTCTCCTTTTAATTCCTCCCCTCCCTCCCCCGCCACTTCTTCAAGATCAACACTTTTCACCGGTTAATTCCTCCGAGTGGCCTGCCCCCTACTATAGTACTAACTACGTTCCAGCCAGTTCGTTCCCCTCCCTCCACCCTCCGTCTTTAACGAGATGCAATTTAGATGTCTGCCCCCCCCCCCCTTTACCATTTTCGCGCACAAGTGCCGCCCGCCTCTTCCCTCTTCCACGTTTAAACCCGATAAGGCAAACGCAAAACTGTATACGCAAAAGGTCTCTTTTTTTTCGAGTATGCTTGCGCTTCTTTCTTCTTCTTTCCCACTGCGGCCAGTGTTGCCACACGGTCAACCTCAAATTTTGCCAGTAAAGTGCCAAAATTATGCCAGATTTGCCAAGAATAAGATTTGCTCTAAACATGAAAGGAAGGAAGACAAGTGTGCCATATTTTATGTAGTAAATTTAGTTCATCCTCCAAATTCGCGAGTTGGGAGCCAGTGGCCAGGACACTTTCGAAAGTCGCCAAGAAGGGTCACAATTCGCCAGTTTGGCAAAAATTTTCTCCAAGTGTGGTAGCACTGACTGCGGCGCGGCGCCCCTTTACGGTCTCGTGAGCATTTGTGTCGGCCAGGAGGCGGAGGCGGAGGCGGAGGCGGAATGCGCCACTCTCGGGAGCCTCATCGCTCCTTCTTCTTGCGTCGAGCTGGTGACGAAAGAAAGAGGGCAACCTCAAAAAGTCACCTCACAAAGTGTTCAATTCCACTAAGTGAGGGGGACGCTTCTTTCCCTCTGTCACCATCAGTCAAGATTCTTTCTTCTTCCCCTCCCTTCTCCTCTTTTCCATGAATGACCGACGTTCCCGTTTACTCAGGGTGGGCAGTATTGCACACGAGCTATTGTCACAGCACTTGGGGTAGGGGGGAAAATTGCATTGAGAAAAGGAGGGTACGGGGGGGGGGGAAAGGAGGAGGAGGCAGAGATAGCTCAATTGCTTTTCCCCCTTCGCCCTCTCACTCCCACTCCCTTTCCGAGGGTGTCTGTCCGCCCCTCCCTTCCTCCCACCCCCTCTCTCTCGCTTCATCAGACCAATCTAGCATGAGAAACACTTTGGGTAATGAACCGAATGGCGTGGATGTTAAGAGTGTCCACAGAGAGAAGAGGACGCTTGGATGTGTCATCATCAACAGTTTTTTAGTGCTCAACTACTCTCCTCGTGGACAGTTTGTTAGTTTTAGTCGGATTCTTTCAACAATTCCTGCCGGTGTTCCACCTTTACCGATCTATCATACGTATGGTTTTTTTTAAACTTTTGCTCATTTTGTTTTTGCATGATTGTGTTTTGTTTTGTCAGTCTCCTCCCGAGCCTAACCACCGACCTCTTACTGTCTCCCACCCACCTCCTCCCAGTTGCTCAAAAGAGGTCTCTTCTGAGAACCCCTTTTATGCTGTCAGCCCCCTCCTTTTCATCCGCCGCTTTCTTCTCCTTCCTCTTTCTCGGCGTCTCAATTACGGCGGCCTTGCAACAAACAAACAAGGCTTGCTCGCTTCCCACTGGGAGGAAAGTGGAGGAAGAAGGGAGGGGAGGAGGAGGAGGAGGAGGAGGAGGGGAGGGGGCACCACTTTTGCACCATCACGAAATAGCTTTCTCCCCCCCCTCCCACGGCAGCTTACATTTTGTTTTTTTCCTTATCGACTATAAAGGGAGTGAAGAAGACAAGGAAAGCAGGAGGAGAAGAAGGAAGGAAGAAAGGCCATCATCCTTGGAAAAGACAGAAGGAAGACTCCTCTTGTTTCTACGCCCCTCCCCCTCTCCTTTTGTGTTCGCTTCATAAAACAGCAACACCATTGGGAGGATACAAACACTAGGGGGGGGGAGGGAAGGAGGAAGAGCTCCGGCGACTCCGCCCAGATGGGAAGGAGCAGAGCTCCCTCTCTATCACGCCCCCCCCCCCTCCTCTCCTGCAAAATTAGGTTCTTCCTCCCGCTGCCTCGAGTACCCACCCGCACTCGACTTTGACATAAAATGAAGAGCGATGGGGAAATTGTTTGGGGCGCAAGCCAGAGGGGGGTGGGGGTAAAAACAAGGAGGAAGGCCAAGAGAGGATGGATAGAAGAGAAGAGAAGAGAACGTGTGCGTGTGTTTTATTTTTAGAGGAAAGGAAGGATGGGTAGATTGCACTTCTCCCTCCCCCTCTTTCTCCGTTCCATTTTTCCCTCCCATCTCCTTAAATTTCAACCTCCCTTGTAAGATGATGCTGGACCAAGGCCTGTTTGACCCACATTCTGTTGAAATTTAGTACTTGGACGGTTGCTCCATCCCAACGAATTTTACTTCGCAGGAAGCGAATTTTTTTTTTGCAACTTTTTGAGGGTTTCCGCCCTTTTGTTGCGCCGTTTCGAACTCGGGCGCGCTATGGTGTGCAGGATCCATGCAGGTAGGTAGGTACCACACATGTCATGTTGGGAAATGCTGGATAGTATCTCATGCAGCCATCTCGACCAAGTCGCCGATGCGGTGGCGATGGGAGCCGGGAGAGGGGGGTGAGGGGGTGAGGGGGAATTTCCGGTCCTCAGACACGACTGTCGATTGTGGACGGAGGCGAGAAGAGCTCCATGGCCAAGAGGGGGAGGAGGGGAAAAAAAAATCCCTGGTATCATTCATTCACCGTCCTGGGTAGGTACTGAACTGCGCACATAACATGTACCTAGTACGTACCACCATATTTCCATCTTGTTCCCTTTTCCTTCTCTTTCTTCCCATGCCATTAGCATCGGCTATAGAGGAAGGAGGGTGGGAAGAGAAGGAGCGAGTGGATCCAATCCACCTCCTTGGAACCCCCCGTCCACTTTCCTCCTCCTCCTCCGTCTCCCAACCAAGGAAGTGAGTTGGTGTGGGGGGGAGAGAGGAGGGGGAAATGGATAACTATACTGCGAAGGCACCGAAGGGCGAAGGAAGCCACCGGGAAAAATAAGAACCCGCTTAGGAGGAGGGAGGAAGGGGGCCTTCTCCAAGATATGTGGTATCTGGTGGGAAGGAGGAGGAGGGGGCCTCTAGTAGAAAAAGAAGAAGTGTGTGTGGCTGTTTGTCGTCCGCTCATCTCATCCCGTTCCCCCTTCACTGACCGACCAAACGAACGACGGTGCCATCCTCCTCCTCCTCCTCCTCCTCCTCCCCCCATCTGATTTCGGGTTTCCCCGTATCGTAAAAGACAGATATTGCGGAAGAACCATTAGGAGCCAGCAGACGTGGGGAGGAGACCAGTAAGAGCAAGGGAGGGAGGAACGAACAACTTGGGGAAAACGAGTTTCAGTTTATTCTCCCCGTCTCGTGTTACCCCTGAACGCATTCAATCTCACTACTCTAGTACTAGGATTTCTCGTCGATGCTTGCCTTGCTCATTCCTGCCTAACTTGGTGAGAAATCCCGCAGTTCTAGGCAGGTTTTATAACGTGTGGGCATACAGGTCGGGCGGGCCCATACTCATATATCTTCACCTGTTTTGTAATTCCATCTGGCAACATGGCAAAAAAAATCTTTTTAGCGATAATGAAGCATGAAAGGAGAGAAGACCCTTTCATCTGCCTTTTTCCACTTTTTTTTATATAATCAGAAGCATCATAAAAATCGGTCGGAGCAAAAAAAGTCTTGGCAGCCGCTACTTTGGTTGCAGGAGAGGAATCGGAATGGGGGGGGGGGGAGAAGAATCGAGGGAAGCGATCACTTATCGCTCCTCTCCAGACATAGAGCGGCATCCATCCATCGATCGACTGACTGCTTCCGATGCCTTGCCCTGCCCTGCCCACTCTGCCCTCGACCGTCTGGATCTCCTCCGTGCTGCTGGATGCCAAAAAGTGTTCTCATCTGTTCCAATCGCTGATTAGAGACAACGAGGACTACCTTTCCACCCCTGCATGCTACCCGCTATCCCTTTTCCTTTTTTGCCTTATTCTTTCCCACTGCACCCCCCCCTTCCCTGTAGGTTGTAAGGCAGGCTGGCCTGACACAGGATTTCTGACACATTCGAGAAGGAGGCTGAGGGTGAAGCAGGAGCTGAATTCGATAAAGCGCCCCGCTCGCCAGATCCCATCCCACGATCGCACATTCCGTGAATCCGTGTGGATATTCCTCTTCTCGCCTTCAGTTCCAACTACTACAGTATACTGTACGTATATCGGCCTTCTTGGGATTTAGAGGGTGGGTGGGGGGGGAAGATCTGATAATATCGGTGGCGCCTAAGCTATAAGTGCCCCCCTACCTTCTCGCACATTTGGATTTTTATTTCTTTTTCTTTTTTCGGAAAATAGCGATAAATTTACGCCGCCGAGCAAGAACTGGGCTGAAAGATTTATGGAACGGTGCTGTTTACAATCTCTGGGGCCGATAGTTTTTCCTTTTAAGGTCCCTCTTAATTACCGCACCCTATCTGATTTCTTTTGGTTCCCTTTTTTGTTGTTGTTTCTGTTTCGATATCGCTGGTCTCCCCTTAGCTGTATCTCATTCTTTCTTTTTTTTGTTCAGGAAATTTCCTTTTTTCCCCTTTCGGGACAAAAAAGAGAAAGAAGGAGAAGGAAAAAGGAGCTGGAATGGACGGAAATGGGAAAAAAAGAGAGAAATGTTGTTGTAGGCCAGGCTATCTCCTCTTCTCCAAACAACAATACCAATGACCTTTAAAGGTCCACCAGTGTGGTACAGTTCCTGAAATAGATCTCTATATAAAAAGGTAAGTGACAAGAGCGCTTGTAGTAGTAAAAGGAAGAAAAAAAATCTTTTAAATTGTTAGTAGTATACTATAACAGTCATGTTAAGTCATGCCACAATTTAAGCATGCATGCCGTTAGTGGACGATAAAGAACTTTGGAAAGAGGACAACGTTACTGCATATTTAATGACCCGAAAATAAAACCCCACACATTTTTTTTTTACCCCACCACACCAGCGGATATCTCCAGGGCGCAGAAGGGGGGGGGGCATTCTTATAATTGCCTTTGGTTTACGATGCCGAACTTTCCTTCCCCGCCAGACCTTCAGAGCCGCTTGGAAAAGCCATATCATCGTAAGCCGAGGCTCCATCCCTCGCCACGGCGGGTGGGCCATTCCCAACGATGGAGGAGGAGGAGGAGGAGGAGGAGGAGGAGGAGAAACGGATGGCGCATTATTTCTCTCCAAAGAAGCGATGCAGCCATGCTCACTTCCCGTCTCCATGAGAGAGAGAGAGAGGGGTGGGGTCTTGTGGCTGCCTCCCTCCGCCGCGGTCACACCGAGAAGAAAGTTGTTGGAAAGCGAAACTGAGAGATGGGGGGAAGTCCCGAAAAGTTTTCCGAAAGATGCATAAATAAATCCGCTTCGTGGGGGCACGATCTTGCCTTTTCTTATTCTCTCTCTCTCTCTCTGACATGTTTCAAATACCAAAAAACGTTGAAGATGCATACATCACAGACCGTATTACTGCTCGGTACAATCAGTTGCTGTCAACTTTGAACGCCACCTCGATGCCCCAGTGGTCGGAGGGGAAGCTCTGCGTGCCGGGGGCCTTCTCCAGCCCGACGAGTCCGAAGTGCGTCGGGTGGAGTCGGCCGCGTCCGCCGCCGCCTCCGCCGCCGCCGCCACGACGCAGGTAGAGGCGGTCGAAGCGACAACGGGGCTTCCATTTCCCCGGAAACTGGCAAGAGAGGAGAGACGTCAAAAAGTCTCTTCTAACTATACGTGACTCAGCCGGAGTCACATTTTTGAGGGACCCAAAAAAAAAAAAAAAAAAAAAACCACCCCACCCTATACCTTTTCCATCTTTCAACCAAACTTCCCGGCCGGCATACCTCCAAGTTGGTGTTCCTGGTCATGTCCCAAGTGTATCTGCACTCCGGCCTGGCGCCGGTCTCCTCCCACAGGTCGGAGAGCCCCTCGGAGATCCCGCCCACCTGGGCCAGCTCGGTGTCGCGCAGGTTGAGGTCTCCGCCCAGGACGACGGCGCGGTCGGCCGGGGTGGACAGGGCGCGACGGAAGCAAGAGCTCAGCTGGCGGGACCGTTCGATGGCGTGGTCCTGAATCAACGATTCGGTTATTCAATAACAACGTTCTCAATTATTCTGGGTTCTTTTTAGCCAGTCAAACCAACTTACTGTATGTATTGTATTACTAGATAGTTAATCTAGTAAGTTGTACGTTACTATATGCGCCCACCTTGGTCGACTCCAGATGCGTGTTGATGAGCGTGATCTTGGCCTTGCCCACGTGGCAGTCGACGACCTGCACGCCCCTGCCCATGACGGAGGTGGCGAAGCGGTCGCACTCGAACGAGTCCAGGTAGAGCGAGAAGCGGCTGAGCAGGACGGCAGTGAAGTAGTCGGCCTTCCCGTCGTCCTGCGGGAGGATCTGGTAGCGGGGAAGCCTCTCTCGGAGGACGGCCAGGGTCGCCGGGACGACCTCCTGGAGGAACACGATCTGAGAATGGAGGAACAAGGGAGCAACTGATGCTATTTCATGTACATCAATCTTTTAATACATGGACAGACCTCTGCCTGCCTCTTCTGAATGACGGAGCAGACCGCCTCCATCCTGGCCTCCCTGTTTCTCGCGTCCAGCCCGTCGATGTTCCAGCTGACCAGGCGGATCTTCTCCGGGGCGCGCGTGGACACGACCACCTCCAGGCCGTGCTCTCTGGCCTAGTACATACATGTAGTAGGAGGGACGAAATTAACAGAAAGAGAGAGAGAGAGAGAAGAAAAAAAACCACTCTTTTCTCTTGTTGCATTCACCTCCTTAGTGAAGTGCTTGTCTACGGCCCTCTCTACGTCCCACCCGTTCCTCTGCAGCAGCATCTGCGCGTAGGCCTCGTCCGTCCCCTTGACCACGGAGACGAACTTCTCCACGCGCGCCTGGCACTCGGCCGAGGAAGGAGGAGGCGGGGAATCCGGGTCGGAAGACGAGTCAGAGTCACTCATGGTCAGGCCCAGGGTGGGGGGGTCGGACAGGAGGTGGCGGGCTAAGGTCTGGGGAGTAGCGAAGATCTTCAAATTCAAACCAAGAGTTTGATCAGCTGTCAGTTGGATATGTTGTCGAGGTTACGCAACATAAGTTGACTACAATGCACGCAGTCTAGTATCCTATATCGTATTTTCTCTTAGCTCCTCAAGTTGTGCGGACATTTTTGCTTCTTCTCTCTCTCTCTACATACAAGTACTTCCTCAATTGTTAACGTGTGCAAAATTCCTAAGATGGTTTTTTAAACCACGAACTTAGCGAATCTGGCTAATACTCGCATGTGGCTGCGTACTAGACTACGTAGTACATACTACAAACCCTTAGAAGTTGATCACGAACTTTTTACGCGAATAAACAAACACGACGATTTCCCGTATTTGGACAAAATATTGGTATTTCAGGTATTTTGAATCTTGATATAATTTAACTTAGATGCAACGTAATAAGCGTGACAAACACGCGTCAAAACTGACTAGATTGCCTCCTCCCCGACAATTATTTGAGCACTGGGAAATACTTCAAAAAAAAAAACCCATCCTCATTTGTCCACTTTCTTCTTCGTCTTCTCCTCGTTCTTCCGGTCCCTCCCAAGAATCTTCCCAAATGAGCTGCTGAGCCACGTCTTCTCCGTCTGCTCCGCTTCCTCCTCATTCACCACCGACGTCCTAGGAGAAGATGACGAGGGGATGTGGAGGTCCTGCTGCTGCTGCAGCATCACGCCCAGGTTGAGCTGCGGAATGTCGTAGAACACGGTGACGCCCAGCGTGATGAACACCAGGCCCAGCAGGAGGTACACGGCCACTGCAGTCTTGTAGGTTTCCTGTGAGAGGAGAAGCAGTGTACTGTACTGCACATCGTCATTCAAACGAATCCTGGGTGAAAGTTGCACACCTTGAATTTCCCGTGGTCCCTTTCATCGCCAGGGATGTAGTCTCCTAGGCCAATCGTGGTGAGAGAGATAAACACGAAGTAGAAGCCGTCCAGGAAAGACCATTCAGACTCGATCAGATGGAAGGCCAGCGAAGGAAGCACCACGAAGAAGGTCGTCACCAGCGTCCTAGACCGGATTCTCCCAAAAGAGGGCATAAAGTCAAATTCGGTCCGGCTCCTTCAGCCCGGGGGCTCCAATTATCGATCTTCTTCTGCTTCCTCACGTCATGACGGAGAGGTGGAGCACCCTGATGACGAACGGGGAGAACCTCCCTCCCAGCCTGATGAAGAAGTAGGCGAGGAGGGAGCAGGTGGGCTCCAGGAGGCGCTGCACCGCCGCGGTGATGAACACCAGGGTGAACGGAATGCCCAAGATGGCGTACAAGATCGTGAAGAGCTTACCAGAGCTTGTAAGAGGAGTCACGTGGCCGTAGCCTGCAAGGGTGATGGATATCACATGCTCGAAAATATATAATCTTGTGGTGGGAGCAAAAAAAAAAAAAAAAAAAAAACCAATCCTTTTTAGTACGAGCCTATGGTGGTGACCACGGTCACGGTGAAGAGGACGCTCTGCCCGAAACTCCAGTTCTTCTCCTCTTCGTCCTTGTCCAGGATGCTGATGCCCTTGCCCATGAAGTCTTGTGAGGTTTGCAAGAGGTTTTCCAAGTCGGAGTCTGGAAAAACAAAAGTGCGTTTATAGTATACGGTAGTGTTAGAAACTCCATGGCACTGGCGGTCCGCATGTTTTTTGCTGTTGCCGCTCACAGTTGACGAGGGGATACTTCTCGATGAACTGCTTCTTCATCTGCCTGGCCTCCTCCTTGAGCCCGTCAGCAAAGTCTTGCTCAATGAGCCTCATCGCGTATCCGCCCAGCACGAGGAAGGCCATGTACGTGGCCGTGTACAGTAGCAAGAACCAGGTGCTTCGGCGCACGCCACACCATTTCCTACAGAAAGGGAAGGAAAAAAGCTTTTGGTTACAAAAATACTTTTAATAAATGTCATACGTGACATGATAACACTTTATTTATTTGGGAACTGGGACCTCCAACATCGGGACCATCCCGTGACAATTAGCTTTCCCCCCCCCCTCCCGACTTTTTTTTCCCACCTGTACGCGTAGTCTCCGGGCAGCGCCTCTCCCGGGGCCGCCAGGTTGGTGGACGCGCCTCCCCCGGCGGCCCCGGAGGGTCCGGCGGCGCCCTCCGAGGAAGAGAGAGTGTCATATCCTGCCATGGCGGCGGTGGTACAGTACTTCTAGTTCTAGTACCAGGACGCGCCGTCAAGACAGACACATCGTCGGAGATGGCTTCACTCAATTGTCACCACAGCGGATGGAGGAGGCACCTCTGCGCACCACCGCGCAATAATAAAAAAAGGCAAATGTGGATAATGTGACTGTCAAATCAGCAGAGCCTACCTAGGTATTGCAGGGGATGATGAGAGAGAGAGCCTTATTGAAGAAAAACCGCAACTCTGTGCGCAGCAAGTGAGGGAGGATGAGTCCCGCGCACACTGTATGTAACTAGTACCGTAATTTTTTTTTTTCGATCCCCCGGAACGTAATCAGCAGAACGCACACTCTTGCCTCTTGTGTATAGTGGATCTAAAAAGAGTGGGGGAGGGGAGGAATATGGAGACAAATTTCGAAATGGAGAATTTTGGCTATGACGATGGACGGGGGCACACACACACACACACCCAGACACAAACGCAACGCACGCGGAATCGGAAAAAAAAAAGATGACTGAAAAGATGTGAATGAGTATGGTATGAGAATCCCCTTCCCAACAGTGCAGTCATAGGTGGGCTACCCCTAGGTGGTTCCTTACGAATACATACAACCCCTCCCCCTTTCCGCCAGGAAAGCTACCCCACCACCCCGAGCCAGAAAGAGGCATACGTACCAAATATATCTTTCCACAAGCACCCAAACATATGGTATCTACATATTTGTACTACCATATTCCGTGTACCTTTTGAGGTATCTTTTATTTCTTTTTTTTGTGCTTGCCTTACTCTGCAAGGCAAAAAAAAGTGGCAGCATGCATACCTACATTCTTTAGCCTCTTTTTTACTGCCTTTACACACAAGAGGATTTTCATCTGACGTTTATATAAAAATTTACTCCCCTTTGGGTGAGCATAGCCCAGAAACATCTTGGAGGGGTCGTGCCCACCTATGCGTACGTGTGTACAATCTGTGTGCGACGACGGTGGGAGAATCTCCTTCCCCTGCCTTTTCTTCCTCTGGGCATAAAAGGAGCTGGAGACACCTGTGCTTTTACTCCTCGTTCCCCCTTTTCTGCCTCGCCCAGCTTCTCCTCCTTTGATGATGCTTGCCTCCCACTCCCCCCGGGTTTGTCACTTGCTTTTCCGTCATTACTCAAGGCACGTGCTCGCTGTGGAGAGCAAAACTTCTGCTTCACCTACCTAGTAGTATGTACATACAGCCTATGTGCATTATCAATGTCAATCGTCAATACAAATACATTAAAGGTGTTTTTATTTGTGCTGTTACATGCCAACTGCTTGATTGGGTTTGTCACGGTAGTACTATGTCTTCCTATAGGAAATTTCTCAAGCTGTGACGTCGAGAGGATAGGAAACCCGCAGGATTTGGAAATCTACTGTACTAGGTACAGTACAGTACTACGTATATGTACTGTACTGCATCTGATGTTTGCTGAGGAAAGCTGAAAAGCAATATAGTTGTACATGTACATGTATGTTGTATACACAGTAAAAAAAATAACCATGGCACTAAAACTGCACAATGCACAGCTGGGTGGGTCACAGCGAGCAAAGGCATGGTAAAAAAAAAACTGTCTAAGCTCAAACTGTAAGGATGCTGTTTCTGGAATAAAAGACAGAACTGTCCTCCATTACACGTGTAGGACACTGTACAGTAGCATAATTTTCACCTTAAAAGGATAAGCAGCAAAACTGTCCCCTACGTTGTATGGAAAACTGGCCAAATGAATTCTTTTTCCTGGGCAGCAAACTGTGTAATCTTAATCTAACGTGGGGAATTTAACCCCCACGTGGTGGAGGATAATTGCAAGAATAGTACGTTATTTTTTCACCAGTGGTCATAAAAAAATTCTTCAAACCAGGGTCTTCATGGTCCTTTTTATCATGTAGTCAACGCCTGAGGTAGTTGTAAATTTTGCAGCCAAGAAAGTTCTTTCGTATTTTCCTGTTTGGAAGCTGAAGCTGCTAAATTAAACAAGAAGTTGGCAACTCTCCTCCAAAGTCAAGAAAAAAAAACCCCGAAATTCAAAATGACTGCTGCGCACGTTACACATGTTAGCACTGCACCTACTGTCGCAACATTGCCCGCAAGTCTCCACACTGAGCGAAAAATGTTCCATGATTTGCCTTGGAAATGCAGAAATAAAAAAAAGGTTCCCAAACTTTATATCCCTCCCTTTTTTTTTGCAACGTGCTGCCAGATGTCGCAACACGCTCTTGTCTTTTTTTTCCCTCCACAGTTCAGCCCCTCCCCCCCCCCCCCCCCCCTCTTTCTTTCCTGCGGCATCATCATCGTTTCTTCTCCGACTACAGCCGCGCCTTTTTACCTTTCGGCGCCCCCGGCACGACAATTTTGGCGACTCGTCTTCCAGCGCGCACCGCATTTTTCCTGCCACACAGTAATTACCTTGCCACGACGTAGACAAGACGACGCCGAGGGCATTTAATCGTCATTTCAAACCACTCACGCATCAAAGAAGCGAATCTTTTCAAGGATTGGCCCACCTCTCCAGCCCGCACATTTGGTCCGCTCGGCGCAACTCTCCTGGTCACCGGTGGACGCCCACTTGCCATTGCGGCCCTGACTATAGTTACCTGCCAGAGCAGAGAAGGAGGAGGAAAGGGCTCCTCTCCCCCCACCCCCCGCCCTGGCCACGGGCCACGGCCCACGGCCCACGGCCACCGGCAGCCAGGGACCTGGACTGGAACTGGGCGGGCGAGGGAGGGAGGGAGGAGGAGGAGGGCGGTGAACTGCGAGCTAGCAAACTGCCGTGAAAGTCAAGATAGGCGGCGGCGGGGAAGGGGGACGGGATCTGCCAATCTCAGGGAAGGAAATCACATTTTGCTGCATTTTTTCTCTCTTGAACTTTCAGGAAGAAAAAGTTTAAGTTTAAGTCCGCGATGTTCTTTCACGCAGATAATGGTCGCGTAGAGGGGTGCTTCCTATAACTACACGGGGGCAAGAAAATGCCTATACCCAACCAATATCGCTAGTGTGCGATGTGGCTGGTTGTCCTAACGCCAGATCAGGTGTTAAAATAGTGAAAGAAAAAAGAGTCCTTGGAGCTACCCAATGCAACCAAATTTCGCTAATTACCACTAGTGGCGTACCCGTTAGTGTGGCACTAGTGATGCCAATACTGAATTGGTTGGGTACTCAAAGCATTAACTTGTCCGTGTTGCTCTATCGAAACTTGGTTTGTGCGCTTTCTCACCTCCAGAGTTGGTCACGCCAGTCAGCTTCTCTTCTGCGTAGCCGTAAAAGGGAAGAGAGCCCTTCTTCTTCTCCTCCTCGCCGTCGCCGTCGCCGTCGCCGTCGCCGTCGCCGGTGCTGACCTCCCTGTCCCTCCTCCTGCTGCCCGATC